>ENA-UOXV01003341-UOXV01003341.1-marine-metagenome-genome-assembly--contig:-NODE-3341-length-19641-cov-5.613448_pt1 | contig 19641 bp, 12 predicted proteins | sample MGYA00238165_ERZ766961 | MGnify/ENA primary metagenome ERZ766961 (study PRJEB28924, sample SAMN03173240) | marine metagenome | biome: Marine; feature: Water; material: Subsurface seawater | place: North...
ATACGGCATGGGGGGTATGATGGGACCCGGCATGGGTCCCATGGGGGGTCCCATGGATCCCAACGGCCCGACCCCGCCGCCCACCGCGTGGCAGCGCATCTTGAAAAGTCTCAGCGGCGTCGTGATGTTCGCGGGGAAGATGTCGTGGCTGGTGGATGAGAACGCGCAGGCGATGCACTTCTTCATGACCGCCATGTTGCAACTGCTGGACAGGGCGGGTTTACTGTACGGTGAACTCGCGAGGTTCGTGTTGCGGCTGCTGGGATACAAGGTCCCGCCGAGGCCCAAGTGGCTGCCGGGGATGGGACCCCCCGGCGCGATGGGTCCGGGTGGGATGCAGCCCGGGGGCATGCAGCCCGGGATGGGCGGCGGGATGGAGGGCGCGTGGGGCGACGGCGGCGGCGACTGATTCTTGAATAGACTCGATCGTCGAATACTCAACACTGACAACACGTGATAGATTAGATAAGTGTTAGCACTAATAACGATTTGCCTGATGAGGAGAGCTCTTCAAGCGAGGAACGACGTGTTAGGCGTAGGAGCAGATGTAGTGGTACTGGTCCGGGACCTTGATGTCGAACGAGCTGTTCCCCTCGATGGAGAACGCGTCGCCCGCCTCCTGCTTCACCCAGGCCTCGGTGTCCTTGAGTCTGTACTCGCAACCACCACCGACGCAGGTCATGACCTCGGCCGGGCCGGTGGTGAACGTGAGCTCGGTGTTTGGGCCGAGGACGACGCCCACGGACTTGTTCTGGCCGTCCGCGGTCACGAAGCCGTGGCTGACCGCCTTACCGTCGAAGTAGACGTTAGCCTTGGTGGTCAGCGTGGACACGTTCTCGATGGTATCGACCGGCATGGCGGCGACCGAGGTCAAAAAGTGTTTGGCATCGGGTCCACCTTTTCTTCTCCATCCAGTCTCCAAATCGCGCGATGTGATTGGCCAGGTTTACGTCAGATTTCCTCTCTTCTCCTCATCGATCTGGAAGCGCCTGCGCAGAACGCGAACGCGCGCGGGGGGTTCGATAGACGCGGTGCGATGATGTTCCGCGTATCGAGGACGATGTCCCGCGTTCTTCTCCTCGTCGCGATGCTCGCGTGCGGCGCCGTCCAGAGCGTCGAGGCGGGTAAGGATCTGTACAAGGTGCTGAACATCGACCGCGGCGCGGACGACAGGACGGTCAAGAAGATGTACCGGAAGCTCGCGCTGGAGCACCACCCGGACAAGGGCGGCGACGTGGACAAGTTCGCCGAGATCTCCCAAGCCTACGACGTCCTCTCGGACCCGGAGAAGCGCAAGATCTACGACGACTACGGCGAGGACGGCGTGCGACAGGCCGAGGCGGGGCAGGATCCGCGCGCGAACCCTTTCGGCGGCATGGGAGGCGGCTTCCCCGGCGGCTTCCCCGGCGGCGGCGGCGGCGGACGCCAGTTCACGTTCCAGTTCAACAGCGGCGGCGGCGGCATGGGCGGCGGCGGCGGGCGGGATCCCTTCGACATCTTCAACCAAATGTTCGGAGGCGGCGACGACCCGTTCGGAGGGATGGGAGGAGGAGGAGGCTTCCCCGGCGGCGGCGGCGGCGGACGCAGGCGCCCACGGCAGCAGCAGCAGCAGGAACAGGAGCAGCCCAAGGATAACCTCTACGGTAAAGACAGCACGGTGACCAACCTCCGGCAGAACAAGTTCCCGGGGACGGACGCCAAGCACGTGTGGCTCGTCGAATTCTACGCCCCGTGGTGCGGTCACTGCCGCCAGCTCAAGCCCACGTGGGAACGGCTCGCGGTGGAGCTCAAGGGTTTCGTGAAAGTTGGCGCGGTGAACTGCGAGAAGGAGAAGGGCATCTGCGGCATGGAGAGCGTCGGTTCGTATCCCACGATCAAGGTCAAGAAGGGCGGCGTATCCACCGCGTACGACGGCGAAAGAGACCTGGCGTCGCTCAAGCAGTGGGCGCTGGACCAACTCCCGGCGTCCATCGCAAACCTCCGTAAACCGGAGAGCCTGCAAAAGTTCATCCAGGGCGACTGCGTTAACGCGCGGTACGCCAAGGACGGCGCGTGCGTCGTGCTGTTCAGCGATCAGGTGGAGACCCCCGCGTGGCTCAAAGTGGCGAGCTACACGGCCAAGGGTAAAATCGCATTCGCCGAGGCTCGCGCTCGCAACGAGGCGCTCGCGCTCAAGTTTGACATCGCATCGTTCCCCGCTCTCATCGCGGTGTGCGCCGGGGACGTGGACCACACCGTGGCGTACACCGGCGAGGTGTCGCACGGCATGTTGCCCGAGAAGGTGCTCGCGTGGCTCGAGACGTTCGCGAACGGCGCCGCGTGTTCCAAGGCGAAGAAGAACCCCAAGAGCGGGGGTAAGCTGGACGCGGGTTTAGACTACGGGAAGATGAAGGTGCAGAGGCTCCGCGCGATCCTGAGTGTGCACGGTATCCCGTGCAAGCTGTGCGCGGAGAAGAGCGATTTCGTGCGCGCGATTCGCGAGGCCATCGCGGCCAAGGCTGGAGAGCTCTGATGAGTCGTTGTTAGTCTTGAAGAATTCTTTTTTGTTAAGATTATTATACGACGAGGGTTTCGCCTACAGCTCGTCCTTGCCGCCGAAGAACGAAGAGAACCCGGTCTTCTTCTTCTTATCGCTGCTCGCTTTCTTCTTCTTCTTCTTCTTCCGTCGCGCCTTCTTCGGCACCCCCGCCTTGTACTCGGCCCTGACCTCGTCCGCCTCGGTTCCGTTTTTCGTCTTTGCGTCGACGTACTTCATGATTGTCTCCCAGCCCCACCCCGGGTCCTTCGCGAGCCACAGGTGTACCCTCTCCTCCTCGAACTCTTCGTCGCCATCCCAGAACCGCATCTCCGGCGAGTTGGTCTGTTCGTTGTTGTTGACGAACTTGAGCTCCAGCCGCCCGTTCTCGAGGAACGGCTGCGCGTGATCTTCCAGGAACTCGCGCACCCCCCCGTGCTGACCGTACATGAGCGCCATGCGGTCCACGAGCATCTCGCACCTGTCGTACTGGATGTCGTTGTCCCTGTCGATGAAGCAGCACTCGCGGCACTCCTCCAACGCCTGCGTCGCCCCCTCCGGGTCGTCCCCGTCTTTAATGTACGAATACATCAACTCGCAGTCGGAGCACGCCGGGCCGATGCCCTCGCCGAAGCCCAGGGGTTTGCACTTCTCGGTGTCGATGATCTTGAGGTCGAGCTTCTCCTTGGGTTTGCGATCGGGCTGGTTCGTCGGGTCATCGGGGTCCACCCGCGTGCCGCGGGGAGGGAAGAGCTTGTGCGCGTACGGGGAGTCGCCGTAGTTCCCGGTCACCGGCGTCAGCGACGCGAGGAGGAGCACGAGGCTGGCCAGCGAGGTGCGCATTTGTTTGTGGTCTTTTTGTGGGGCAAAAATCTGCGGAGACTCCCGAGGACCAAATCCAGTTCGAAATCGCGCGTCGCGCTCGCCATGGCGGACGTGGAGACGGACACGCAGGAGCGCCACCTGAGCCTCGATGACGATGCGACTCGACCCGATGGGACGGACGCCGCCGAGACAGAGCCCGCGGGTACCGCCGACGACGACGACACCTGGGTCGACCCGCAGACGGGCGAGAAGTTCAACAAGCTCTCCCCGTTCGAAGCCAAGGTGGTCGCGCTGACCCTGGGCGACGCCGTGAAGCAGCTCAGGCTCCTGCAGCAGCTCAAGGTGGACCCCGAGGACCAGGTATGCGAACCCCCGACGACCCTCACCACCACCACGACCCCGCCCCGATCGGAGTCCGACGGAGTCCAACCCTTCCCGCGGAGATGAAATATAAATGAACCGGATTTAGCTGACCGTCTCCTCCATCCATCCCCCACACCCACACCCTGGTTAGGCTGAGGAGTACTCCAAGGCGCAGGGCGAAACCATCAGCGCCATCATGAACCGCCAGGCGGAGCTCGAGGAACGCTTCGAAGCGCTCCTTCTGGAGCGCGAAGAGATCACACGCGCGGACCTTCCCATGGCTCACGCCATGGCTGTGAACAAGGAGGAATCGCTCAAAGTCGCGGAGGCGATGCGTAACACGACGGAGGAGCTCTGCGCTAACCTCCAGGACACCCCCGACGTGGACGCCAACCTCACGCACGCGCAGCGGGTACGTATGGAGGCGATGACGCTCCTGTCCGACATCATCAACGACGTGGAGCGCGACGGGACGTGGCCGGCGCTCAACGCGTATAATAAAAAAATCGCAGAGGAGAAGGCGGCGGAGGACGCGATCGAGGCGGAGGCTGCGGAAGTGGAGGCTGAGAACGCACGTATCGAGCAGGCGTTCAAGGATAAGAAGGCGGAGATCGAGGCGTTCAACAAAGGAAACGGCGGTAAGCTGGAGGCGCTGACGAAGGAGATTTCGGCCAAGGAGAGGGAGCACGCGATCGAGCTCCGGTATCTCCAGGCGGACCTGAAGGGCAAAGGGGACGAGGAGGAGAAGATGACGCAAGCGCGGATCACCGACCTGGAGCGCCAGGTGGCGGAGATGGAGGCGCTCATCGAGCAGGAGCAGTCGACGCACAAGGCGGCGTGCGAGTTTCTCGAGAACCGAATCGCCACCCTCAACGCGCAAGGCGAGGAGACCCAGGAGAGAAACAAGACGCTGAAGGAAGAGTACGAACGGAAGCTCATCGCCGCGACGCAGGCACGCGAGGCGGCGGAGAAGGAGCTCGAGGAGGAGGAGGCTCTGTACCTGAAGGAGAAGGCTCTGTACGACGAGTGGCGTATCAAGAACCCACCGCTGACGGAGGCTGAGCGGGCGAAGAAGGACTACTGCTTCAAGCGCGCTCAGGGATGGTGGAAGTTCGCGTTCGACAAGATCATGGGCGAGAAACGCGCGGCCAAGGAGGCGGAGAGGGCCGCGGCGGCGGCGGCGGCGGCGGCGGCGGAGGCTGAGCCCGCGCCCGACCCGAAGAAGAAGGGGAAGTAGACTTGATGCAATTTGAGTATGCGTTTGACAAACTTAGTCCATGGTCAGAGCCTGTGTCGCCATGGCGAGCGCACCCTCGAACGTCTTGTTCCCCCCGATGAACCCCGCCGCGTGCACGAAGATGCAACCCTCGATCCCGCTCAGCTCGTCCAGCGCGCCGTCCCTGACCCCGCGCCACGCCGCGGGCAACGGCTTGCGGTTCTCAAACGAACTCGGAGTCGTCGGAATCGCCTGGATCCGCCAGTTACCCTTGTCATCCTCGTACAGCGCGTACTTGGGCAGCGGGTCCGTACCGCGCTCACCCTCGAGCTCGAACAGGTGCTCCTTCCACGGGCAGTAGCACGGCAGCTTCAAAATCTCACCCGACGGGTGCACCTCCTTCGCGGAATCCAACGCCGATTCGACGTATTTTCGCGCCGGGAGCCACGAGAGACCGTAGTACTTCACCGCGTCGTCAAACTCACCGCCCGTGAGCGCCACAGCCTTGGTGAACTGCGCCATCTGCGTCGCCGGGGAGTTATCTTCATTCCACGGCGGGTTGAGCTTACCCACGCGCGCGCTCAGGTTGGTGTTCTCGGAGTACTTCGCGGGTGCGTCGGTGTCGTACATGTCGACGCCGTTGTCGATGCCATCCACGCCCTCGACGAATGACTTGTACACTTTAAGGTAGATCTTCTCCACGATGGGGTCGGATGATGACAACCCAAGGGTGTTGGCGACGATCTCGCGGCCGAAGTGCTTGTACACGAGACCCGCGGAGGAGAGCTTGGTGACGAAGCCGTGTCCGAAGATCTCGTCGAATCCTCGTTGGTGGTGATCGAACTTGTTGTTCTCGGGCTCGTACACGGCGCCGACGTCGATGACGATGTCGCACTTGGACAGGGTGTCCGGGTCACGCGAGCGGACGATCTCAGCCTCGGCGAACTGCTTGGTCTGGCGGAGGAGGTAGCATCCGAGCGCCTCGTCGCAGTGGAAGGACCCGTCGTGGGTACCGATCTTAGTGGGCGCCATCCTCTTGGTGCTCATGCAACGGACGTACGGGCGTGTCGAGGCTCGCGGGAGGAACGAGTGGGTGAGGAGGGTGGGGCGGAGAACCTTGGGTAGGTTCGGGCGGGCGAGGCGGGCGGCGAGTGCGAGCATGCACGTGACCTGCGCGTCTGGTTGTGCGTGTGGAGTCCGATTGGCGGCGGCCGATCCGTGAAAATCGGGCACAGCACGCCGGTTCGAGGGTCAATCGGTCTGATCCAATGCTGTCCGAGTCAGATAATAAAGTGAAAATGCCTCGGACGCCCCGACCACTTACACGCGACGCCAGGCACGGGAACTGACCCCCCGCGCTCGGTATCGCGCGCGACGTGAACGTCACATCGGCACACTCCGCCCCGTCTACCGCGTCGAACCCGCGCGTGGAAACCCGCGACCGCCGGCACGCGACGCCCCCCATTTGTTAAACGAAAAGCCCCCGTTTGGACGCAATGCCAGGGCAACAACAACAACATGCCCATGCCCACCACGTGGGCGTGGGCTCGCGCCTGCTGGAGCTCATGAAGCCCGACGGCGTCGCGCAGAGCGGCCGCGTCGTGCCCCACGGTAAGCACCTCTACGGAGACACGGGCGACGGCGCGAACGCCGCGGGGTTCCGCGAGGAGAGCGACACGATGGGAGTGGTCCGCGTCCCCGCCGACAGGTACTGGGGCGCGCAGACGCAACGCTCGCTCCAGAACTTCAAGATCGGCGGCGAGAAGATGCCCATGGAGATGCTCCGCGCGCTCGCCATCGTCAAGCACGCCGCCGCGACCGTCAACGAGCGCCTCGGCAAGCTGGACTCCAGGCGCGCCGAAGCGATACGCGTCGCCGCGCGGGAAGTCATCGAAGGGAAACTCGACGACAACTTTCCACTCGTCGTGTGGCAAACCGGCAGCGGAACGCAGACGAACATGAACGTCAACGAGGTCATATCCAACCGCGCCATCGAGATCCTCGGCGGGGTCATCGGATCTAAAGACCCGGTGCACCCGAACGACCACGTCAACATGTCGCAGAGCTCCAACGATACCTTCCCGACGGCCATGTCAGTCGCGACGGCTTACGAGGTACAAGAGGGTCTGGTCCCGTCGCTGCGGCTGTTACGGGACGAGCTCGATAAGAAGTCGCGCGAGTGGGAGAGCATCGTGAAGATCGGGCGGACGCACTTGATGGACGCGGTGCCCATCACGTTAGGCCAGGAGTTTGGCGGGTACGCGCAGCAGCTGCGTAACTCCTTGCTCAGGGCCAAGGCGGCGATGGTGCACCTGACGGAGCTCGCCATCGGAGGCACCGCCGTCGGCACCGGGCTCAACTCGCACCCGAGGTACGCGGACATGATGTCGCAGGAGATATCGGTGCTCACGGGGCTGCCGTTCGTGTCCGCGCCGAATAAGTTTGAGTCCCTCGCGGCGCACGACGCGCAGGCGGCGCTGTCGGGGATGCTCAAAACGATGGCGCTGTCGTTACTGAAGATCTCAAACGACATTCGCATGCTCGGCAGCGGCCCGCGCGCGGGTCTCGGCGAGCTCAACCTCCCCGAGAACGAACCCGGGTCGTCGATCATGCCCGGTAAGGTCAACCCCACGCAGTGCGAGGCGATGATGATGGTGTGCGCGCAGGTTGTGGGTAACGACATGGGCGTCACCTTGGGCGGAGCGGCGGGATCTCATTTCGAGCTCAACGTCGCCAAGCCGCTCATCGCGTTCAACAACCTCCAGAGCATCAAGCTCCTCGGACAGGCTTCCGTATCGTTCGCGGAGAACTGCGTGCGGGGTATCGCGCCCAACCTGGAGCGCATCGATGAGCTCATGCGGTCATCGCTCATGCTGGTCACCGCGCTCAATCCCCACGTCGGGTACGACAAGGCTGCGAAGATTGCGAAAAAGGCGCACAAGGAGGGAACGACGCTGAAGGAGGCTGGGGTTGAACTCGGTATTCTCACCGCGGCGCAGTTCGACGAGTGGGTACGGCCGGAGCTGATGACGTCGCCGGAGGGTGAGAGCGCGGGACACGCGGGGTTGGCGCTGGCGTCGTCGTCCAGGCTGTGAAGCGGCTGTGCCGCGGAGAAGTCTTTGCGGTGCTCGCGCGACTTACATGTGAGTTTCCATTTGGTCCGCTGCATCCGCTGCTTCATCGTGAGTCGACTTATTTGGTTTGTATGTCCATGGCGTATGAGCTCCACGACGTGTGCTCCTTGAGATTAACTACAGCACGTCGTGGAGTCACGAAACAGTCGACTGACTCGAAGCAGCGGGCGCGGCGGACTCCGTCGCAAGTCGCGCGAGCCCCAGGCCGGGTCGGGTGTTCGACGAGCTGGTCTTGTCACCTTTCGTGTCGCGACAACTTCTGCTTGTTTTTTCAGTGCAACGACTGATATGCGCAGCATACTTTCCTCTGCTTCACACCGAAGCAGCAGTCGTTGCACTCGAAGCAGCAGTCGCCGCCGACCACACACCAGCTCGGCGAACCTCCTGCTCTGTTTTTAGCGTGTACATTTTCTTAACCGATCAAATTCTACAACTCGTGGGTCAATCTCGTCGATGAAAAAACGAAAGTGTCGATGAAATCGGCCGATTTGAAAGCGATCTCCACCCGTTGACGATGGCTTCGCCCAATTTTTCGACCGGAACACGTTCGCAAACGTCGGCCAAGGCTCGGGCACTCTGTGGGTCGCACAGCCCACGAGGGTCGCTCCCTAGTTTCACCTTTCATTCGCCATGTCGGTGATCGATCGGTTCCCGCACTCGACCGCCGAGCTTCGGCGCGTCAAGGCGGTGCAGTTCGGCGTGCTCAGCCCTGATGAGATCGTGCGTCCCCAATGCGATCCACCGCCTCGCGCTCTCTCCACCGCCCGCCAAAAATAATTCTAGGGTTGAGGGCCACCCCTCGCGCCTCCCTCGATGACAGCGCCCCTGACAACCTTCGTGTCCACTCACCCGTTCCGTTTCACAGAGGAAGATGTCGGTGTGCGAGATCGACACGGCGGAGACCTACGAGAAGGGCCGGCCCAAGCGCGGCGGCCTGAGCGACCCGAGGATGGGCACGATGGACCGCGCGATGGCGTGCGAGACGGACGGGATGAACAGCACGGACACGCCGGGGTACTTCGGGCATCTCGAGCTGGCCAAGCCGGTGTTCCACCACGGGTTCATCAAGAACGTCGTCAGCGTGCTGCGATGCGTGGGTTTCTCCTCGTCCAAGCTGATGATCGACAAGGTGCGCGCCGGGCAGAGACACGCGTTGGTCGATCTTTACCAGCCGCCCAACGTGTTTCAGACTGGTTCCCATAGGTTTTTTGTCGCCCCGGATCGCCCGCGCGATCACGGCGGAGGCGCGTTTACCGGGCGACGTGTCGGGTCCACGTGGGTCGACGCGCGATCCACATGACCCGAGCGCGATGTTCGCCGCGCGAGAATGCCCGTGACGGCCCGCGTCGCGCGCTCGCCACCGCCGCTCGGCGCGACCTCCCACGATTTTTTCCCCGTTTTACGATTTTGTCCTCGATCGATCCCAGTTCATTGTTCATTCATTCGCCCGCGTCCGTTCGACAACCGCTCGCGTACTCACGCGCGCCCCCTTTTCCCTTTCTCCTTTCTCCTTTCGTTCAACAGAACGAGGATCCAAAGTTCGCGCAGATCATGCGCATCAAGAACAACAAGCAGCGCCTGCGCAAGTTTACGGATTCTTGCAAGACGAAGACGATTTGCCCATCCACCGGTACCCCGCAGCCGCAGTACAGGCTGGAGGGCATGAAGATAACCGCGGAGTTCAAGAAGCTCGACGAGGACGATTACCTCCCCGAGGGCGGCGAGCGCAAGCAGGTGATCACCCCGGAGAAGGCGCTGTCCATCCTCAAGAACGTCAGCGACGAGGATTGCAGGATCTTGGGATTCGACCCGATGCACGCGCATCCCTCGTGGTTCATCCTGCAGGCGCTGCCGGTGCCACCGCACCCAGTCCGCCCGTCCGTGGCGTTCGACAGCAGCACACGGTCCGAGGATGACCTCACGGTGAAGCTCATGGAGATTGTCCGCACGAACAAGAACCTACAGCGGCAGGAGCAAAACGGAGCGCCGCAGCACGTGGTGCAGGAATTCACCGAGCTGCTCCAATACCACATCATGACGTTCATGGACAACACGGTGGCGGGCCAGCCGCGGGCGATGACGCGCTCGGGGCGGCCCATCAAGTCAATCTCCGAGCGCCTGAAGGGCAAGGCTGGGCGCATTCGCGGTAACCTGATGGGAAAACGCGTAGACTTCAGCGCTCGTACGGTGATCACCCCCGATCCCAACCTCATGCTCGACGAGCTCGGCGTCCCTTGGTCCATCGCGCTCAACATGACCTACCCGGAGACTGTCACCCCGTACAACATCGAGCGCCTGCGTAAGCTCGTGGAGAACGGCCCGCACCCGCCCCCGGGGGAGACCGGCGCCAAGTACATCATCCGCGAGGACGGGCAGCGACTGGACCTTCGGTTCATGAAGCGCGAGAGCGACAAGAGGCTCGAGTACGGGTACAAGGTGGAGAGGCACATGATCAACGGCGACTGCGTGCTGTTCAACCGTCAGCCGTCCCTGCACAAGATGTCCATCATGGGCCACAGGGTGCGCATCATGCCGTACAGCACCTTTCGAATGAACATCTCGGTGACGCCGCCGTACAACGCCGATTTCGACGGCGACGAGATGAACATGCACCTGCCGCAGAGCATGGAGACCCGCGCGGAGGTCCAGGAGCTCATGATGGTGCCGAAGATGATCGTCTCACCGCAGGCGAACAAGCCGGTGATGGCCATCGTGCAGGATACGCTGCTCGCGTGCCGCCTCATGACCAAGCGCGACACCTTCATCAAAAAAGACGTCTTCATGAACATTCTCATGTGGCACACCAACTGGGATGGCATGGTGCCGAAACCGGCCATCTTAAAACCCGAGCCCCTATGGACGGGTAAGCAGGTGTTCTCCATGTTCACCCCAGACGTCAACGTCATCAAAACATCCGCGTGGGCTCGCGACGCCGACGACCAGGACTTTTCCGTGGAAGACATCGGCGTTCGAGTGGAGCGAGGTGAACTGATCACCGGCATCATGTGCAAGAAGTCGATGGGAAGCGGCGGCGGTGGCTTGATCCACACCATCTGGGAGGAGTGGGGTCCGACGGCGGCGCGCGATTTCGTGTCGCAGGTGCAGTGGCTGCTCAACTACTGGCTGCTCCACTACGGCTTCACCATCGGCATCTCCGACACGATCGCCGACGACGGGACCATGGGGGACATCAACGACACCATCACCAAGGCCAAGTCCGACGTGAAGGAGGTTGTGGGCATTTACCAGAAGGGCGAGCTCGAGATGCAGCCGGGCATGACGGCTGAGCAGTCGTTCGAGCAGAAGGTTAACCAGATTCTCAACAAGGCGCGTGACAACGCCGGTAACTCGGCGCAGAACTCGTTGGACGACACCAACAACGTGAAGATGACGGTGACGGCCGGTTCCAAGGGTTCGTTCCTCAACATCTCGCAGATGATTGCCTGCGTCGGCCAGCAGAACGTCGAGGGGAAGCGAATTCCCTTTGGCTTCACCGACAGGTCGCTGCCGCACTTTGCCAAGAACGACCTCGGCCCCGAGGCGCGGGGCTTCGTCGAGAACTCCTACCTGCGCGGGCTCACCCCGCAGGAGTTCTTCTTCCACGCCATGGGAGGCCGCGAGGGTCTCATCGACACCGCGGTGAAGACCTCCGAGACGGGTTACATCCAGCGCAGGCTGGTGAAGGCTATGGAGGATATCATCGTCAAGTACGACGGAACCGTTCGCAACAGCGCCGGTGACGTGATACAGTTTTTGTACGGCGAGGACGGCATGGACGCGACGTACGTGGAGTCGCAGAAGATTGACACCCTGCGGGACTCGAGGGAAAAGTTCCGCAAACGGTTTTACATGGACCCGGATGAGTCCGGTTTCGGCCGCGGGTGGATGTCGGAGGCGCAGGTGAACGACCTGGCCAACTCGGCGGAGAAGAGGGCGTTGCTCGAGGAGGAGTGGGAGACGCTCCTCAAGGACCGGGACGAGCTACGAAGGACGATGGACAAGGGTGACCCGAACGTGCACCTGCCGGTGAACCTCAAGCGGATCATCTGGAACGCGCAGAAGAACTACGGGAAGGTGAAGGACGTGAGCGCGGCGGGCGGGAGCCGCGGCGGCGAGGAGCTCCAGGCGGTGCACGTCATCGAGAGCGTCAAGTCCATGCTCAACGGCCTCGTCGTCGTGCCCGGCCGCGACGCGCTCTCCATCGAGGCGCAGAGAAACTCCACGATTCTCTTCTTCGCCCTCGTCCGCTCGACGCTGAGCGCCAAGAGGGTCATGAGCGAGTTCAAGCTGTCGCCCGCGGCGTTCAACTGGGTCATCGGCGAGGTTGAGTCCCGCTTCAAAGTTGCGCTCGCGCCCCCGGGCGACGGCATCGGCACAGTCGCCGCGCAGTCCATCGGTGAGCCCGCGACGCAGATGACTTTGAACACCTTCCACTTCGCCGGTGTCTCCGCCAAGAACGTCACGCTCGGTGTGCCCCGCCTCAAGGAGCTCATCAACATCGCCAAGAAGATCAAGACGCCGTCGCTCACCGTGGCGCTGCGAAAGGACCTCGCGGGTGACCGCGCGATGGCCAAGAATGTCCAGTCCATGCTCGAGTACACCACCCTGCATTCCGTGGCGGCGGCGTCTGAGGTTTGGTACGATCCGAATCCCACCGACACCGTCATCGAGGAGGATAAGGAGTTTGTGAGGTCGTACTACGAGATGCCCGACGAGGACGTGGACCCGAGCCGAATGTCCCCGTGGCTGCTGAGGATCGAGCTGAACCGCGAGATGATGGTTGACAAGAAGCTGCTCATGGCGGACATCGCCGAGCACATCAACCAGGACTTCCAAGAGGACCTCTCCTGCATCTTCAACGACGACAACTCCGAGAAGCTCATCCTGCGCATCCGTCTGCTGGACAACGAGATGGAGGAGAAGGACGCCGGACCTTCCACGACGGAGGACGAGGTCTTCCTCAAGAAGCTCGAGTCACAGATGCTCACCAACCTGGCCCTGCGCGGTATTCCCGACATCAAAAAAGTGTTCATCCGCGAGGCGAACACGATGGGCCTGGACGCAACCACCGAGACGTTCGCCAAGAAGAGCGAGTGGATGCTGGACACCGACGGCGTGAACCTCCTCGAGGTGATGAACCACGAGGACGTCGACTTCACGCGCACCACGTCCAACCACCTCATCGAGGTTATCCAGGTGCTCGGCATCGAGGCTGTGAGGAACACTTTACTTAAAGAGCTCCGCGGGGTTATCGAGTTTGACGGCTCGTACGTCAACTACCGCCACCTCGCCATCCTGGTCGAGGTGATGACCTACCGCGGACACCTCATGTCCATCACCAGGCACGGCATCAACCGGGTTGAAACCGGCCCGCTCATGCGGTGCTCGTTCGAGGAGACTGTGGACATCTTGATGGAGGCGGCGGCTTTCTCGGAGCGCGACGGCATGAGCGGTCTGTCCGAGAACATCATGCTCGGGCAGTTTTGCCCCCTGGGCACCGGAGAGTTTGGCCTCCACCTCAACGAGGACGTGCTCAAGGAAGCCGTCGATCTCGACCTCGGGCTCGCCGAGGGCGGCCTCGGCGTCGGCGTCACGCCCGGCCGCGGCATCACCCCGGGACGCGAGGGTGCCATGTCCCCGTCGTTCCTCCTGTCGCCAACCGCGCACATGTCACCCTTCGACGACTCCATGAGGTTCTCGCCGCAAGGTGAGTACGGCGGCGGGGGCGGGGGCGGGCAATCGCCCGGCTACTCGCCAACCTCACCGGCGTATTCACCAACCTCACCGGCGTATTCACCAACCTCGCCGGCGTACAGCCCGACGTCTCCGGCGTACTCGCCAACGTCTCCGGCGTACTCGCCAACGTCTCCGGCGTACAGCCCGACGAGCCCGGCTTATTCACCGACTTCACCGGCTTATTCACCGACAAGCCCGGCTTACTCACCAACGTCACCGGCGTACTCGCCAACGTCTCCGGCGTATTCACCCACGTCTCCGGCGTACAGCCCGACGTCACCGGCGTATTCACCGACGAGCCCGGCTTATTCACCGACTTCACCGGCTTATTCACCGACTTCACCGGCTTATTCACCGACAAGCCCGGCTTATTCACCCACCTCTCCGGCGTACTCTCCGACTTCACCGGCGTACTCGCCGACGTCGCCGCAGTATTCGCCGACGTCACCGCAATACAGCCCCACGAGCGTGGGACTGTCCGATGCGGACGCGCCGACGAGGTCACCCACCTCGCCGCAGTACTCGCCGTCCACGGAGCCGGGCGACGCGTAAGACAAAAAAAACAAAAACAAAAAAATAGAGAACCATTCAATACGACGTAGCAGCTTATTACACGAGCAAACACGACTAATACTCATCGTCCGCCAGCACTGGCTTGGCGAACCGTAGCCCGGTAGGCGTATCGCACCGCTCCACCACCACGTCCGCCTCCACCGTCTGGCTCATCGCCGCGGACACGGTTCTTCTCGCCACCGCGCCCGGCCTGCCTGGCACGGGCTCATACGAATAGATGGCGCCTTGCCCGTACTTGACCGCGAGGTCCACCACCGCCTTCTCCCCGGCGTCGCCGTGTTCTGGATCGTACGCGAGCACGAAGCCGTCCTCGCGCCAGTCGTGCGCGAACCCGAACGCGCGCCACCACGCCTTGGGCGCCGGCGTCATCGCCTGAATGTCGAGAACTAGTTTTTCATTCGCGGCTCGGTTTTCGCCGATGGGTCGATCCTCGCCCATCGGGTTGAACCCGGTGAGCGCGAACAGCCGCGAGGATGCGACGATGTGTGGGAACGGAGTGGGCGCCGGGTCACCGGGCGTGGCCACCGGCTTGGTGTACACGACGGCGCCGGCCTCACCCGGGACGTCGATCCATCCGTCGTAGGCGTTCGCCCACAAGCCCTGGAGCTCTTTTTCTCGAGCGGCGTCGTCGGATGAAGACGAAGCCATGGACGAGACGCGGGCGCCGCGGAGGGCCGGGGCGGCGACGTTCCGGGAGAGGGTGAGGGTAGTGAGGGTGACGATGCCGGCGGCGATGAGGGACCCGCCGCACGTCGCCGAGTCGCTCCGTGCCAGTCGACCGAGAAGGAGGGAGGCGACGGAACGATTCGCGTTGTTACCTGCCGCCGCTGTTGGGAGTCGGGTGAGGATCCCACGCACGCCGAGCATGAGAGTCACGGCACCCAGACAGACAGCGCCCCAGCCGATATCCACGATGGAAAGTCGGACGTCGGCGCGCTCTCAAAGGCGCTCGGAATCGATGACGGCGCCGAGGAGGACAGTGACGACTGACCCACTCTTGGTGTTGCCCAAAAATGGAGCAACAGCGAATATATTTCCGCATCGATGGCCAGGCGCCGAGCCGAGTTGAAACCACTTCAAGCTAAGGGTTTAGCTACGCTCACGAAGTGAAGTGTCATTACGAGTACGAGTACGTCTACCTACTAAAGCAACGACGCGTCCGGCTTGGCCTCGTCCCACGGACCGTTTATCTGCTCCTTGAACCCCATCATCCGAACCAGCCACGCCGGACTTATCACCGCGATACCCACAACCGCGCCGCAGTACCACGCCGCCAGTCTCGAACCACGCGTGTTCTCGTCCCCGGCATCATCCGTGGATGCCTCTAAACTAAGCAGCGATGCGATCGCGGCGAGGTGCAACAAGGCGGTGAGCGCTAAATGTCCCGGACGGCTCCGCCTTCGCACGTCGCGGCGCATGAATGGAAGCAACACGAAGAGCGTCACGGCGAGTGTCATGTCGGCAAACACGGCCGTGTTGGGCGTCAGCGGCGACCACGGCTCTTCGTTCGGGGGTAGGCGCGATGTGAGCACGGCGGACGCGAACATGGCGGCTCCCAGGGACACGAACGAACCCAGTCGCGAGTTGGTGTGCGAGTTGAGAAATGCGTAATCGTGCGTCAGCAGGTGCACCGCGAGGGAGCACACGGCTGTGGCCACGGCTGTGTCGTCGCTGATCGCCGCGGTCATGGTCTGGAAGAGCGGGGTGAGCGCGAGGATGGCGGCGAGCATGGCGGGGCCCACGCGGATGCATCGTGAAACGGCGCGCGTCGGCCCGTGCATGGTCGCGATGGCGAGTACGCCGGCGGTGAGCATCCCCGCGTCGATCGTCACCAAGTCGCGCGGCGTCACGCGGCCGGAGAGGAGGTGCGCGACCGCGGTGGACTTCAGGGCGACCACCGCGAGCTGCTGCGACACCGTCGTGGCGTCGAGCATCACCTCGGACAGCACCCTCGGGGTGATCCGCCCGTTCAGCACCAGCCCCGCGAGGAACGTGTCGTCCGTGTGATTGTCGGGGAAGCCCTGTTTGCGGTAGAGGACCCTGTCCCAAGACGACCCCGGCCCGTTCGCGTCGGGTTCGGACGTGGACGCGGCTCTGTTCGAACGCCGCCTGGCGTTGCCCTCGGATCCCATCCGTCGCGCGTCTCGCCCCGGTGTCCGGTGTCGAGCGGCGCGTCCGAAGAGTGGACTGGGCACCAAATTGTTGGCACCCCGTTTCGCCTGCTTTACGTACAAGATTTTGAATTGAACAAAGACAGAACACGTGCCATAACCCCCGGCGCGCGACTGGCGCCGCCGTATCGCGCACCAGCCGCGTTTGATCATCACGGGCTAGGTGTTTCAGAGCGTACCATGGGTGAGTCGCCGCGAACCCCGCCCCTCATCTCCCACGCGACCCCCTCGACGTGTCCGAGAGCCCTGTAAATTCCGGATTGTTTCCCCTGACCCACCCGATGATCTCCCCTCCCATCCATGACGACCAGGCGCTCGCGGCAGGAACATGCTGGCCGCGGCGCACAACGCCATCCAGACGAGCGCGCAGAAGAAGAAACGCGACGACCTGATGTTCTCCCCGGGACGGAAGGCGAAGATGCAGGCGGCGAACCAGACGACCGCGCAGACGAAGGCGAAAGGATCCGGAGTCTCGCGCGATTGGCCAGTCCTCTTCCCGCGCGAGTCCCCGGGCGGGTCCAACGCGGCGCTTCGCACCCCTCCCGCGGCCACCCCGCGCGCGGACCGCGACAACTTCGCCGCGCGCAACACCGGCGGACGCACCATCGCGCCGTCACACAGGCAGCAGAAGCCCCGCCCGCCAGTTCACGCCGAAGGACCCGCTACGATGACACCGCTCAGGCGGAACGACGCCGAGAACGTCACGCCCGCGGGCCATCCACGGTCCGCGACGACCGCGACGCGCACCCCGCTGGGCGGCGCGTCCACCATCCAGCGCGCCGCCGCGCCGCCCGCGGTCCTCCGCGACGGCCACGCGCACGCATCGGTCAAGCGCATCGGCCATCCAGCGCAGCCCGAGAAGGTGGCGCGGCGCATGTCCTTCGACGACGGTTCAGTCCAACTGCCCGTACCGAAGCGGCTCAAGGTTTCCGTGGCGTCGCTCGAGGGACTCAAGGACAGCTCCGACGGGGACGACTCGAGGCAGCCGCCCAGCACCCACAGGTCCGCGACAGGTGCTGGCAAGTCCCAGTGCTGGCTGCCGCAGGCCAAGCCCGGGACGGGTCCCCCCGATCCTTTCAAAGATGGCGCCGACGAGGACAGCCCGAGTGGCGCCGCGGGTCACGCGCACGTCACGAACCCGCCCCCGGTGTTCAACAAGTTCGGCAACCCCTTCGCCCAGGCCAAGGCCAAGGCGGCGGCGAGCGCCAAGGCTGACGCCGAGCGCGCCGCCGTCATCGCCGCGCGTCCCATGCCCCGCACCCCGGGCTTGAGGAACCTCGGCAACACCTGCTACCTCAACTCGGCGCTTCAGGTGCTCTGCGGGCTCGACGAGTTCGCGACGGATACCGAGGCGGCGCCCCTCGCGGAGGGCAACTTCGCGCCCGGGTCCGTGTACAACGCCGTGCGCAGGCTCGTGGCGGCGAGGAGGGTGTCGCACGAGCGGGCGTGCGCGGCCAAGACCGTGGGAGCGTCGACGTTCAACGCCGCCTCGGCCACTCCCTCCGCCGCTATGACCCCCGACTTCAACGCTCCGGGCCCGTCCGCGGTGCTATCACCCGCGGAGGTGAAGACCGCGGTGCAGCGCAGGCACGCGCACTACGTGGGTAACCAGCAGCACGACGCGCACGAGTTCCTGTGCGAGTGCCTGGACGCCCTCGAGGAGGAGGTGACAGCCGCGTACGACCGAGGCCGACTCGTCGAGAAAAGGATCCCGGGCCCGGAGACATCCAGAAACATCGACAAGATCGTGCCGCTGCACAGGACCTTGTGCCCCACGCGCAGGAACTTCACCACCGCGGTGGCCGCGACGTTGACGTGCGAGGCGTGCGGGGACGAGTGCACGCGCCACGAGACGTTCCGCCACCTCTCCGTCGAGCTCCCCGAGGACGGGGGAACGTCCACGGATCTCGCCGCGTTGTTGACCGGGTTCTTCGCGCCCGAGGCGTTGGAACGCAAGTGCGAGAAGGGCGGATGCGACGGGACACACGCGGTGCTCACGCGGAAGATCGTGAGGCTGCCGAGGGTGCTCGTTGTGCACCTCAAGCGGTTCAGGTACGTGGGGCAGACGGGGGGGACGAAGGCGATCGGCGGCGGCGGTGAAACCAACGATGAAAACGCGGGTGCGAACAAACAGCCGCCGGCGCCGTTCACCATGCGCATGGTCAAGGTGACCCGGCCCGTGCAGCTTCCCAAGAAACTCACCCTCGAGGCTTTCGTACGCGGTGAGGAGGACGCCGGGGGTGAAGGGGACGCGGCGTTGCGCGGTCCCCCGCCGAGGTCCACCCACCTTCCGGCGGCGGCTGTCACCGAACCTCCGTCTGCGTTCACCGCCGCCGTGCCCGCCAAGGCTCGATCCGCCTTGGCCCCGATGGACGCCGCCACGACCCCCGCGGTACCCCGGCGCCTCAACCTCGAGCACGAGGACGACTCGAAGGGTGCGCACGGGTCGTCGAACCCGACCCCGCGCGGCCCGAGCCCCACGAACGTGAACCTCCTCGGCGGCGGCGAGGTTAGCAGAATCGCCGCGGACGGCGCATCCGACGGCGCATCCCACCGCGTTTCGGACTCGAACGGCGCGAACGACGAGGCGACCGCGGCGGTTCGCGTCTACCCCGACGACGCTTCACCTTCCGGCGAGGACGCCAAGGCTTTGGCTGGCGGGTACGAGCTCCGCGGCGTCGTGTCGCACGTGGGGTCGAGCCTCGAGTTTGGACACTACCTCGCGCACGTACACGGCCCGACGACTCGCGGCGGCGTTGGATGGACCACGTTCGACGACGAAGCCGTGGACGAGGTGGAGGAAGGGAGGGTGCTCGGGGACAGGACGGGGTGCTACGTCGCGGTGTACGCGCTCAGGGGGGACGAGTTGAGAGACAGGACGAGTGTATGATGTGAGTTTGCGGCGAGACAAACGCTACAGGACGATTGTTTTTTGTACGACGGTGAATTCGTTTCAGTTGTTTCCATCGCATGTTTCCATCTATTTGGGGTAAAAGTCGGTGCGTTCCCGCGCGGGTTTGCCGTACGCCCGGTCGAACGCCCTCGCGTGCTTGACGATCGCCTGTAGCGCCAGCCCGCTCGCCGCGTCCAGCCCGTCCATGACGCTCG
>ENA-UOXV01003342-UOXV01003342.1-marine-metagenome-genome-assembly--contig:-NODE-3342-length-19640-cov-9.896247_pt1 | contig 19640 bp, 18 predicted proteins | sample MGYA00238165_ERZ766961 | MGnify/ENA primary metagenome ERZ766961 (study PRJEB28924, sample SAMN03173240) | marine metagenome | biome: Marine; feature: Water; material: Subsurface seawater | place: North...
TCTGTTAATTGGTGTGTAACATATCTTAGAATTAAGTTTATTTTTAATTTTATTATTTGAAATATCTTTAAAGATTTTATCTAAGCAATTCAGATATTTTTTAATATTATCTTTAGTATGATAAATAGTGATATAAATAATATTAGATGCTAAAATTTTATTTTTTAACATTTCTTGTGTTAAAAATGTTTTCCTTTCTAGGTGATTTTTAAAAAACTCAAATGAGGGAATTGCATTAGTACCATTTACTTTAATTTGAATATCATATTTTTTTGAAAGATTTAACCAAGCAGATTTAATTAATTTTCCATTTTTTTCTATTTTGTTAAAAACTTTCAACCTTTTGAATTCTTTTATTGAGGACAATGCAGCTGTAAATCCAATACGCTCACCCCAAAAAGTACTGCTGATAAATGTGTTCTCAGCTTTTTCTAAAATTTTTTTTTTACCAATAACAGCGTTAATGGCATAGCCACTACCTAGAGCCTTACCAAAAATTGCGATATCTGGATTAACCTTAAATTTAAGATGTATTCCGCCCATATTCTCTCTATAACCTGAGGTACACTCATCGAAAATTAAAATAATTCTTTTTTTATTACAAAGATTTCTTATCTTTTGGAGAAAATTGTCTAATGGTTTTATATTTCGCATTACCTCCATTTTAATTATTCCAATTTTTTTTGTATTAACCAATCTTAAGAGATATTTAAAATTGTTATAAGGAAATGGAAAAGATGTATTTTTTAAATTAGGAGGAATTCCATCATAATTCAATCCTGACATCAGGTGTTGATCTAAGTTTTTTTTTGAATTTATGTTTGCTGATAAATACCAATCATGCCATCCATGATAACCACAAAATGCAACATTGGTTTTTTTGGTACATGCTCTAGCTATTCTTATTGCTAATGCATTTGCTTCTCCTCCACCCCTCGTATACTTTACCATAGATGCCCAAGGATGATGTTTGATTAACATTTTTGATAAAAAAACTTCTTCTGGACAATTTAATGTTGTTAGGTTTCCAAGTAAAATATTTTTTATTACAGAGTCATCAATTTTTTTATGAGAATATCCAAGTATACTTGTTCCTACAGCACAAAACATATCTAAGTATTTATTTCCTTTTAAATCCCAAACATTAATTTTTTTTGCTTTAGTAAAATATGCAGGCCATTTATTTGGCAAATGAAGTTCTGATCTTTTAGAAAATAAAGTTGTTCCACCTGGAATTATTTTTTTAGCCTGCTTATATAAATTTATACCACTTTTTATTTTCATTTTAATTCCATTTTCTTGGATCTATTAATTTCAAATCATTTATTTTTAAATTATATATTTTATCTATATTAATTTTTCTAAAATTTAATATTTCTTTAAAATTATCAAGACTATTTATACCTATAACTATACCATCAAAATCATAATTCATAATATCACTCAAACAATAATCTATTGGTGAAATATTATTATCTTCTAGTGCCAAAAACCATCTAGAAAATTTTTTTTTCCATCTTTTAAAATATTTTTTTTTGTAAATTGATTTATTAACTAGTAATCCCTGTAAAAACAAAGATCTAACATGAATTTTTAATCCTAAGTTCTTTAACCTATCAAACCAGCCAGAGGATAATATTTTTTTATTTAAAATATTATATGGACATTGAATTATGTCGATATTAAATTCAGTAGTTAAATAATCTAATTGATCTGTATCATAAATAGACATTCCAATTTTACTGAAATATTTTTTATTTTTTAAATTTTCTAAATTCTTAAAAACTTTTAAACCATTTTGTGTAAATAAAATTTTTGGATCATGTAGCAATAATGTTTCAATTTTATCGGTATTTAAATTTTTAAAATGACTTTCTAATCTTTTTTGACAATATTCAGCTGAGATCCATTTATAATTAGTAATCATTTTTGATGTGATCTCTAGTTTTTTATTAATATTTTTAAATAAATTTTTATTTTTTAAATAACCCTCTGCTGTATCTATTTTATAAATATTATTTTTTTTTGCTAAATTTAAAATTTTTTTAATTTCGTTTGATTTTACTTTAATTGAGTCAGCACCATATTCTTGCGTAAAATTTGCAGATCCTATAATAATACGTTTTTTTAATTGAAATTTATTCACGATTTTTTTGAGGATGAAATTCTATTTTTTTAATTTTTTGTATAAATAAATGATTATGAAAAATATTTATCATAAATAATTAATCTGATGTATTTAAATTAAAAATTTGTATTAATATTTTTCTAAATTTTTTATATTAAGTTTAATCCATTTTTTAAGCTCAATATCAGTCATCCATTTACTATTATTATCACTTCTATAAGTATAACCTTCTTTTACTTTTTTTCCATTTTTTATTCTCAAATTATCTTTCGCCCAATCATGAATCTGTGGTAAAATTTTAAAATAATCAGAATATTCATAAGTTGAAAAACTATCTTCAGTGCCAATCATTTGCTCATGAAGTTTTTCCCCAGGTCTAATACCAATAATTTTGTGTTCAATCTCTGGTGAGATTGCCTTAGCGATATCTATTACTTTCATAGAAGGAATCTTTTTTACATAAATTTCTCCACCAATCATATCTTCAAGAGCATACCATACTAATTCGATAGCTTGCTTAAATGAAATCATAAATCTTGTCATACGCTCGTCTGTGATTGGTAATTTTTCACCTTTTTTTAATGATAAGAAGAATGGAATTATAGAGCCTCTTGAGCCCATTACATTACCATATCTGACTACAGAAAAAATTGTCTTATGACCACTTGCATAAGATGAATTGCTTGCAGTAAATAATTTGTCTGAAGCTAATTTTGTGGCTCCATAAAGATTAATTGGACTACAAGCCTTGTCAGTTGATAAAGCTACAACTTTTTTTACATTTTGATCAATACATGCATCAATTAAATTCATTGCACCGTTAATATTAGTTTTTATACATTCAAAAGGATTGTACTCTGCAGTTGGAACTATTTTAGTTGCTGCAGCATGCACAACATAATCTACTGATTGTAATGCTCTGTGAAGTCGATCTTTATCTCTAACATCCCCAATAAAAAAACGTACTCTTGAGTCGTCTTTAAATAATCTTGCCATTTTCCATTGTTTCATTTCATCACGTGAGAAAACTATTAAACGTCTCAGATTATATTTTTTAAGTGTTGCGCTAACAAAATTATGTCCAAACGAGCCCGTACCACCTGTTATTAATAGAGATGATTTTATAAACATTTTTAATTTCTATTACTCTTGTGCCAAACAAACAACTAAATTATGTTAATAATTTTTTAATTTATTATTTATTTTTAAATGACAAACTTTTTCTTTATAATTCCTTGTTTATTAGTTTCTTTACTTATAATCATGCCATTTTCAATTTTTAAAATTAAATCACAAATCTCAATAGATTTTAATCTATGTGTAATCATAATAATAGTAGACACTTCACTAAGTTTATTAATTTGATCCATTACTATTTTTTCAGTTTGATTATCCAAAGCACTAGTAGCTTCATCTAAAATAAGTAATTGAGGTTTATGGTATAAAGCTCTTGCAATTCCAATTCTTTGACGCTGACCTCCAGATAATCTTATTCCACGTTCACCAACTTTAGTTTGATATTGTTCTTGTAATTCTTTTGTTACAAATTCATGTAAATTTGCAATTTTAGATGCTTGAATAACAGCTTCTTGATTTATTTCTTTTGTTTCTACTCCAAAAGCGATGTTTGACTCGATAGTGTCGTCACTAAGGTAAATATGTTGTGGCACATATCCAATCGAACGTTGCCAGAATCTTGAGTTTTTTCTATTAATAACTCTACCATCAATTTCTAAAGTTCCAATCTTTGGCTCAAGTAATCCTAGTATAATATCTACAATTGTCGTTTTACCACTACCTGTTTTACCTAAAATACCAACGATAGATTCTGCAGGAATAAAAAGATTAATATCTTTTAATATCATTCTTGACGAATTAGGGTAAACATAATTAACTTTTTTTAAAGCGATTGATTTATTACAAGATATAGTATTCTGATCCTGAAGGTTTTTTAATGGCTCAAGATTTTTGAAATTATCGCATAGTTTATCTAAAGAAGGACCTACAAAAGTAAGTTTCGTAAAACAATTGTAGATTTTTTGAAGTGCTGGTATCAAACGATATCCAGCAAATACATATAAGCTTATTATTGGTAAGGCGTCATTAAAGTTGCCTGAGAACGACAACTTGTAAAGTATAATTAACATAATTCCTCCAAAAGCTAATGCTTCTAGAAAAAAACGTGGCAACTGACCTATAATAGTTGATGATGTCTGAGTTAAAGCAAAAATTTTTGCTGAGTCTGAAAAATTTTTAATAAATATTTTTTCTAATCCAAATAATTTAATCTCCTTTACAGCGCCAAAAGCCTCACTGATAGCAGTAAATCTTTGTTCATTACTTTTTAAACGTCTTTTACCAATTAAATTTAAATAACTACGCATTAGAAAAAAAATTAAGCCATAAATACTACCAATTGAAAATGATATTATCATTGTAATTTTTGGATTGGCGATTAATAATAAAACAATTATAAAAATAGTTAGAACACTTTTGGCAATTAAATCTATTAAGGGTTTAATAGCTCCACTAACGACTGCGTCCACTTCCGATAATATGGTTTTGCCAAGATCAGCACTATGTTGATTTAAAAACCAGCTGTAAGGTTGTTGAATATATCCTTCAGCTAAATGCTTGCTAATGCTGTAAGATAGCATTCTAACAAATCGAATTTGTGCATAAGTTGCAAAAGCTTTAAAAGTGAGAGAAAAAACTAAAAATGTAACAACAACTATGCCAAGGGCAAAGATAAACTGTTTTTCAGTTTCAACTCCTAATAAAGCTGAAGCTTGATAAGTGGCATTCAAAATTGAATTTGTTTCGATAATATTTGGGTTTGTGATGATTGCCATAAATGGTAATATTGAGGCAATACCAAGCATGTCTAAAAATGCCATTATTAATATCATAAATAATAGCCATCCACCACTTTTACGCTCAGAAGTGTTAAGTAAAGATAATATCTTTTTTATAGTTTTCATTATTTTTCATACACTAAACTATTATAACTTAATCAAAATAGCCCTTTCTGAGATAAGTTTGCATTTAATTTCTTTATTTATAGGAAGAACTGTTTTAAACTTTTCTATCTTATAATTTATGTCGTCAATATCAAACGAAGGAAATTTATAGTTATCTATTTTATAATTTAATTCTTCACTATAAAACCTTGTAAATATTTTTTTTCTAATTTGATTTATCTTAATTAGTTTTAAAAATACCTCAAATGATCTCCATTTATTAGCTTTTGAAAACTTACTCTGATCTATTACAAGATTTTCCCAAATCTTAACAATTTTTTCTGCAGCGAGTTCTTTGTTGTCAATATAAAGCTTTCTAATTATCTGTTCTGGTAAAGATATTTCTGAGTTAATTTTATTATTCAATTGTGATTGGTCAAAAAAATAATTAACTTTTAAAAATAAATCTTCTTTAGTTTTAACTTTTAAACCTAGTTCATTTGGCAAATCGTTGCCAAATAATTCCTGCTTATTTGGAATATATGTGATTAAAGGCTTATTGCATATTCTAGCTTCAAGCGCGGTTGTGCATCCATTATGCATGACTGCAAATGAGTTATTTATCCATCTAGTTATAGAGCCTTCCCTAATAACATAAACATTTGGTAATTCATCAAGATAAATTTTCCAAGACTCTATATCCTCATTTTGATGTGGACGTAAAACAATATCATAATTTTTATTTTTTTCTGCAATATATCTGATAGCTTCAATGAAAGCTAGTATCGTACGATATTGCTCTGAAGCTGTAACAAAAGTATTTTTAAAAAGATGTGGTTTAAATTTATAAAGATCATTTTTTTTATGCTTTTTGATTATATTTTTAAAAGGTTCAACAAAATTAGCTTTACTCATATTTGACACTACCAATAAGAAAGGTCTGTTTGGTTTTTTTTGGAGCTTACCCCAATATTTTAAAAAAACAGGTTTCCAAAGATCAACTCGAGGTGATCCAGTTTTGAAAAGTTTAGATGAGTACCCACTATAAATTTTTTTTAGAGTTTCAGCATCATCACTGCCCCAACAAAAAACTGCGGATGCATCCTTAATAGTCTCATTAGAAAATCTTTCTTTTGCAAAAATTTCATAATTATTTTGAATTAATCCAGCCTCTTCATCTATGCTTGTTACTAAATTTCCTTTACCAATGATGGATTTGTGTAGATTAATTTTTCTTCTACTTGGTGTTAATGATTTAGTGTGAAATATACCTGGAGATAAAAATCCCCATTTAATTCCTTTTTCAATACTTGCAATATTTGAAATTAATACTTTGTGCCCTTTTGAAGCTGCTAATGAGGCCAAAAGTAGTTTACTGTCTAATTCTCTAATTGTATTTTCTAAACCGATATAAATATTCATCAATTGTATTAATAATTTTTTTTAAATTATTTAATCATTAAATCAATTAATATTTAATAGCAATAGATCTATAAGATTAGTTGTATATTTACATTAAGTGTTTGCTAATTTTGAGAATTTAAACATTCTTTATATTTAAATTACATAACATAATTTTTTTTTAATAATAAATTTAACTTTAAAAAATCTTCTTCGGTATCAATATTAACTGTCTCAAAATCATTTTTATCAAAAAATCCATAAGTTCTTCTTTTAAAAAATTTGTTGTAGTTTTCAAAATTTTTGATTGAATAAAGAAATAAACAACCTGAAGGTCTAAACTGATTGTAAACCTGATATCCTCGATTGGTGCTTATGTAGTTCGAAATCCATTCATTCTTATCAGATATATGACCTATGTGGTAGTTCGTTTTCTCCAGGTGAACTAAATTCTCAAACACTCTATTTTTTTTTAATAACTTTATACTTTTATTTATAATATCTTTTGGTCTTAATGGTGAAGTGGGCTGTAGTAAAGCTATATATTTATATTTTGATTTATTCTTAATTCTTTTTAATACATGAAGAATAGCAAAATATACACTGGATTTCCCACTAGAAATTTTTTTAGGTCTTTTAAAAAATTTGACCTTTTCTTTTAATGCAATTTCACCAATAGTAGTTGAGTCACTTGAAATAATTATATCTTCATTATCTATATATTTTTTTGCATACTTTATTGACCAATAAATAAGTGGTTTACCATTAATTATTCTTAGATTTTTATTTTTAATTCTTTTTGAACCAGACCTTGCTGGAATTATAATTAAAACTTCACTCATTTATTTTAATATTAATTTTTGTAATTTTCAACTTATAGCTTTTTAAAGTCACTTGACTATACTGTTAAAAATAATTTCTGTTTTTATTATTATCTAAATAACTTTCCCAATTACCAAAGTCTTGCCACTTTTCAAAATCTATCTTGTAAATACCAATTTTTTTTTTAAGTTTATGTAATTTTAATATAAATTTATCCATATCTAATCTTTGATTAATTTTTAAAGTTTTTAATACATTTCTGTTGATTAAATAAAATCCAATATTAAACAAAAATTCATAATTTGGTTTTTCTTCAAAACCAGCAAAACTGTTCTTTTTGTCCAAAAGACACACCCCATAGGGAATTTTAATTGATTTTTGTGAGGCTACAATTGTTAGATCATTATTATTTTTTAAGTGGTATTTTATAATTTTATTATAATCTTCATCTACTAATATATCACAATTAGTTACCAAAAATAAATCTTCTTTAAATTTTTTTAGAAATGCCAATGACCCAGCAGTACCTAGTAGTCTATTTTCTTTTATTAATTTATAATTAATCTTTGTTTCGCTTGATTTAAAATGATTATATATCATTTTATGCTTATAATTAGTTGTTATGTAAAAATTGTTAGCTCCTTTTTTCAAAAATTTTGAAACTATTATATCTATTATTGTTGACTCCTTAATAGGCAAAAGTGGTTTTGGAAAAACTTTTGTATAAGGCTGCATCCTCAATCCTTTTCCTCCAGCCATAATTACAACACCCAAGTTATTAATATTTCTTTTTGAGTTAAAATCTGAATTATTTAAGCTGATTATATCTTCTAAATAAATGATCTGTTTTAATTTTTTTGTTTTATCAACAATTGGAATTAATTGAATTTTTTTCTTTAAAAAAATTTTTTTAACACTTTCATAATTGTACTGATTTTCAAATAAAAAAATGGGTTTTTTATTAAATATTTTATTAATTGAACTTTTAAGATAATAACCTTTTAAAATGGATTTTCTTATATTACCATCGCTGAGTGTGCCTATTAATTTTTTTTTTTTATCTATAACAACTAAAGTTCTAACGCTATTTTTATTTAAAATTTTTATTGCGTCTTCAATATTGGAATTTCTGAAAATTTTCATAATTTAATTTGTAATTATATTGTAATAGTATATATAAATCTAATGAAAGTTACAGTTTTTGGTTCTGGTTCAATCGGTTTAAGACATTTGAATAATTTAATTAAACTAAAGAAAGAATTAAATATTAATTCGATATACAGTTTTGATACTAAAAATAAAATTAATTTTCTTGGGGAAAGCAAAAAATTTATATTTACCCAAAATATTAAAGAAGCAGCTATGAATTGTGATGTAGCTTTTATTTGTGTGCCAACTCACTTGCACAATCAAACTATAAATAAAATTTTGAAATATACCAAATGTCATTTTTATATTGAAAAGCCTTTATCAAGTGAAATAAAAGGTTGTTTTGATACTTTAAAAAAAATTAAACATATAAAAAAAAAAGTAGCTGTTGGCTACATGTTAGTTAATCATCCGCTAATAAGAGAAGTTCAATCATTAATAAAAAAAGGCACAATAGGAAAAATTATATTTGCAAGAGCAGAATGTGGATTTTATTTGCCCAATTGGCATCCTTGGGAGGATTATAGAAAATTTTATATGGCGTATAAAAATCAAGGCGGAGGTGTGCTGCTAGATACCAGTCATGAAATAAATTACTTACAGAGATTATTTGGAAAAGTAAAAAATATTAATGGTATTGTTGGAAAATTTTCTAATCTTGAAATTACTAGTGATGACTTGGCTTTATCAATTTTGAATTTTAAAAAAAATAATATAATTGCTCATGTACATCTAGATCTTTTACAATTCAATAAATCACGATCGTTTAAAATTATTGGAACTAAAGGTGTAATTGAAGGATCTTTTACAACTAATAAATTAAAAATATTTAGCAACACAAAGAAAAAAATAATAGAAAAAAAATATACTTATAACTTTAATAATATTTATTATACACAATTAAGACAATTTTGGTCTTTAATTAAAAATAAAAAAAATAACTTATGTACAGGTGAAGAGGCCTACCATACCATGCAAATAATTGAAGGAATAAGAAAATCAAGCAAACTTGGTTCTAAAATAAAAATTAAATAATTATTTTTTCAGATCATAGAATTTTTTTTTTAAATCACACCTAAATGTAATTATCTTTCTAGCTATTTTTTTTGGGGTTTCTCTTTTGTAAAAAGGACTTTTAATTTTTGATAATTTTTTTTTATTTAAACTTAAAGCCTTAAATATATTTTTTATTACATCTTTTTTTTCGTAATTACAATTTACAATATTTTTTGATATAATTCTCCCTTTCTGTCTATTTCCTATATTCACTGTTGGTGTACCAAAGCTAGGAGTTTCAAGGACTCCACTAGAGGAGTTACCAATGACAAGGTCAGATATTTTCATGAGTGAAACATAATTCAAATGACCTAGAGATTTAAAAAAATAAGAGTTTTTATTTTTCTTTATAAAATTAAATATCCTGTCTTTAATTACTTTATTTTCATGATCAAAATTTGTTGTAGTAAAAATTTTTATTTCTCCTTTAAATTTTTCTAATGCTAATAACAAATTATTTATTTGATAATTGGACTTATTTTTTTCCAATGTTGTAGGATGAAAAGTAATAAGGAAAATTTTTTTATCTAACTTAATTTTAAGTTCTTCCTGTAGTCTCACCTTTGATTTAAATTTAATGTTTTTTATTGAATAAGCCCCTAATCCACCATAGTTAAAAATAATTTTGGGGTTCTCACCTAACTGCATAAGTCTTTCCCTGTAGAGCTCATGAATTGGAAAGTGTAAGTGAGATAATTTAGAAATTGAGTGTCTTATAGAGTCATCTATGGCTCCAGTTGTAACTTCACCACCGTGAATATGAACTATTGCTATTCTATGAGACATGGCTGCAATAGCACATCCAAGTAATTCATATCTATCACCTAAAATAACTACTTTTTCAGGTTTTATCTTATTTAAGGTGTTTGAGGTTTCAATAATACTTTGAGAAATATAATATGATATATCATTATTTGAAAAGTTTTTTTTTAAAATCTTTTTCTTTATAATATTTTTTATTCCATCCTTTTCTATTTCTTTAAATGTGTTTCCAAATTCCTTGCTAAGATGTGACCCTGTAATAAGCAAATACGTTTTCACATATTTATTTTTTTCTGACTCTAAAATTACATTTCTTAATAAACCGTAATCTGCTCTTGAACTAGTAATAAACAAAATTTTCTTCATAGATTATTTTATAAATTGATTTTTTTTAAAATTTTTATTACTCTTTTTTCCTAAATAGTTATGGATTTTAAAGGGCGAAACTCCTGTTCCAGGTCTTTTAGAGGTAATATTTTCTTCACTAAAAATTTCATTTATTTTTATATCTTTTTTAGCTACTAAAGATTTTCTAACTAATAATTTTGTTTTTTTTTCACTTTTGGTAATTTTTTTATTTTTTGAACCTAATATTTTTTCAGTGTCCCTCACATATCTAACCATTTCAATTAATTCTTGAGGTTCGAGACTTGCTTTATGATCTGGTCCCTCTAATTTTTTTGATAAAGTAAAATGTTTTTCAATAACTTTACAACCTAACGCAACTGCTATCGATGGAGTAATTATGTTGGTTGAATGATCAGAATAACCAACCTGATATCCTAATTTTTTTAATTTTTTTAAAAAATTAAGATTTAAATCGTTTAAATTTGCAGGATAATCTGACGTACAATGTAAAATTACCAAATCTTTTTTATTTTTTTTTAAAACTTTAAGTGCTTGTTTAATCTCTTTTAATGTTGCCATACCAGTTGAAAGTAATATCTTTTTTTTTATTTTTGATATTTTTTTAAGTAATAAATAATTAGTTATTTCTCCAGATGGTATTTTTATATAATCTAAATTATATCTCATTAAAACTTTTAAACTTTTTTCCTCAAATGCAGTGCTTAAAAATTTAATTTTTTTTTTTTTTGAATAATTGATCAAATCCTGATGATTACTATCTGTCAAAATATATTTTTTTAACATTAAATATTGAGAAATATTTTTTTTTAGATTTTTTTTTTGATAACTTGCAATTTTAGTTTTTTTTAAGATAAGATTATCTATATCGAAAGTTTGAAATTTAACGTAATCTGCTTTTGCTTTTGATGCTACATCTATCAATTTTTTTGCCAATGAAATACTACCATTATGGTTAACACCAGCTTCAGCTATAATTACAGTTTTATTTCTTTTTATACTCAAATTTAAATCCTCTTATTTTAACATAAACGCTTTCATAATTTTTATAGGTAAAAGCTTTTATTTTTTTTAAAATATTTGCTTTTGTATCTTTTAAATAAATTTCTCTAGCTTTCTCAAATTCTTCTTTAGTATAAGCTTTCCTTTTCCATTTTAAGTTACCTTCAATTTTAATCTTTCCAGTTATAATAAGATTTATAAAATTTTTAGCTTGTTTCGTAATATTTATATGTGTCATGTTTATTAGTTTTACTAAATCTAATTTTTTATAAGAAGTTTTGAATTTTTTTACATTAACTATCTTTCCATTATTAAATTTGTCGTCCATCATGTGCAATGTACTTCCATAAAAATTTATTTTATCTAGTAAAGCAAAATTATAACATCCAAAACCAGGGTATTCTGGTGGTCCTGGGTGAAAATTAAATGAACCTAATTTTATTTTTCTTCTCACATTTTTATCAATATATTTTGAGTTTAAAAATGAAATTAAATAATCATATTTTTTTGAAATTTTAATTTTTTTTTTTTTACTACTATCAATATAATCAAAATTTATTTTTTTTTTCCTTAGATAATATATTAACTTTTTCGAAGCAATATGATTATAATTAATTATTACTAATATTTTCATAAAATTTTTTTATGTAGTTTGAAATTTTATCAACATCATATATTGAAATATTATCATCTGATGGTACGCAAAGACAACTTGAATAAAATTTATTTGCATTGATTATTTTATTTTTTTGAAATTTTCTTAAATAAACTTGTAAGTTTAAAGGACGCCAAACCCTTCTCGTCTCAATTTTTTTTTCAGATAATTTTATACTTAAGTCAGTTGTTTGCTTAAAATTTAAATTTTTAAAAAATATAACATTCATCCAATAATTAGTTTTTGAATTCATATCATGCGAAAGCAATTTAATATCTTTTAAGTTTTTAAAGTTTAAGAAGTATCTGTTATAAATTTTTTTTCTTAAGTTTATTTTTTTATTCAATTTTTTTAATTGGGATATTCCAAGAGCTGCGCTAAGACTATTCATTTTGTAATTATATCCACACTCATTATGGATATAATTAAAAGTATCATCTTTTGCTTGATTTGCTAGATATTGAGCTTTCTTATATATTTTTTTATCATTAGTAATTATTGCACCTCCAGAACCTGTTGTAATTATTTTATTTGCATTGAATGAGAGGCATCCTAAGTCACCAATACTTCCACAATGCATATATTTATTTTTCTTTACGTATGAGCCTAATGCTTCAGCTGCATCCTCTAAAATAAATATATTTCTTTTTTTGCAAATTTTTTTTAAGTCATAAAAATTACATGCTCTTCCCCACATGTGTGCAATAACAATCACCTTTATTATTTTTTTTGTTTTTTTGTTTATTGTTTTGTTATTTTTAAATATTGTATTATTTTTAATAAAATTAATTACATCATTAATTTTAATATTGTGATGCTGATCTACATCAAAAATGATTGGATTTGCACCTTGGTATAGTATTGGATTTACAGTAGCAATAAATGTTAAAGAAGGAACAATAACTTCAGAATTTTGATCAACTCCTAAAATTTTTAATCCTAAATGAATGGCTGATGTTCCGGAATTTAAAGCTACAGAATATTTTGTTTTACAAAAACTCGACAAATCACTTTCAAATTTTTTAATTGATTTTGATGAAGTTGAAATCCACTCACTTTTTAATACTTTTGTTACAGATTTAATGTCGTTTTGATTGATATGTGGAACAGATAGCTTCATATTATTTAGTATAATATTCTTTATACCAAAGAACTGTTTCTTTTAATTTTTGATCAAAATTGTGAGTTAATTTGGAATAACTATGACTTTTTTCCATACTTGGTCTTCTTTTTTCCGGAGAATTATCTTTTTTCAAATTTGAAGATATTAGTTCTTTATTTGATTTTAATATTTTTTTTATTTTTCTAGCCAGCTTCATTATAGAAATATCTTTCTCGGGAGAACCAATATTATAAATTTCTTTTCTTGAATTTTTTTTATGAGAAATATTTACTATTAAATCAATTGCAAATTTGATGTCACAAAATGTTCTTTTATGATTTGAATTACTAATTATAATTTTATTTTTTTTTGACTGTAAAATTTTTTTTATTAATTGTGGTATTACATGAGCAAATCCCATTTGCGGGCCAAAAATGTTATGAGGTCTAAAAATAATAAAATTTAGTTTTGAGTAATTTAATAAATATTCCCCTACAATTTTTGATAAAAGATAAGAAGATCTAGGATTAAAATCCTTTGGAATTAAAAAATCTATATTTTCAGGTGTAGGATATTGTATTAATTTTTTTTTTAAACTATATGAATACACTTCACTAGTTGATGTAAAACAAATTTTTTTTAGTTTTTTCTGCTTCTTTGAAAAATTAATCAAATTTATTGTGGAAATAATATTTTCTTTTAATGTAATAAAAGGATTATCCATCACTTTTTTTACACCCAGTATAGCTGCAAAATGATATATATAGTCAAAGTTATAAATTTTTAAATAATTTTCTATATCATTTAGATTTCTTTTTATTAATTTTACATTTTTATTTTTTAAAATATCTAATAAATTTTTGTTTCCTGTATTTTTTGAAAAATTATCTAAAATATAAACTATATTTTTTTTATTTTTTAACAATTCCTCTGCAAGTTTTATGCCAATAAAACCAGCACCACCTGTAATTAAATATTTCATAATTGTTTTGAGCCTATAAAGTAGCTTTGATAATTCTTGTTTTGAGAAATTTTGAGCCTTTGATTTTCTTCAATAACATGATTTAAATCTAAGATCAGAGATTTTTTTTTATGTAAAATATTCAAGTTTTTGAATAAATGATGTTTAGTTAAGTAAACATAAACATCAAAATTTTTTAACTCGCTTTTTTTAATTGAATAACTATTTGTAAAACCCCAATAATTTACTATAGGATCATAAAATCTAATTTTACAATTCATTTTCTTAAAAAAATTTAGTACATTTTCTGCGGGCGAGTATCTGGTGTCATTAGTGTCTTCTCTATAACTAACACCAATAAGTAAAACCTTTTTAGCAAAAATTATTTTACTAAATTTTCTTTTAATTTCTGACATTATATCAAAAGTCATTTTTTGATTTACCTCAACTGCTTTAACACTTAAGGGAAAATCAGATTTATAATTAAATATCTGATTAGAAGATGCTTTTGCAAACAATGGATCTTTAGTTAAACAATATCCTCCAACACCTATTCCTGATCTCATTATATTATTGTGTGTTTTTCTTTGTCTAATACATTTTAATATTTTTTCTAGATCTAAATTATTCACTGAACAAAACTTTCTCCATTCCTCAATAAAAGCAATGTTTGTTGCTCTGTAACTATTTTCTATAACTTTACATGTTTCAGACTCACTAGATGAGCTAAGCTCTATAATTTTTTTTGATTGAGCCCCAAAAATATTATTAAAAACCTTTCTTGTGAGTTGAAGAGTTTTTTTATTTTTTGATCCAATTATTCTCTCAACATTTTTCATTGAGTAATAATAATCTTTACCAGGAGTAATCCTTTCAAAAGAATGACAAAGGTAAAAGTTTTTAATTCCTCTATTTTTTAGGTTATCTTTAATCAAAGGTTCTAAAATCTTATCTGTAGTACCAGGAGGTAGTGTAGATTGTATGACTATCAAACAATCTTTTTTTATTTTTTTTGAAATTTGATTGATATTTTCAATATAGTCATCTAGGTTGACTTTTTTTTTTGAAAAATCATAGTCGCAATTAGAGCATACAAAAACTATATCAGCATCAGAATATTCATCACTTGCAACTGATGCTTTTATTCTTTTTTCTTTTACCAATCTTGAATAAAATTTAATAAAATTTTTATCCTCTACTATTTTTGGTTTTTGTTTAGAATTGATTTTTTTAACAATTTCTAGACCTTTTTTATTTTTTTTTTCTATACCTACAACATTATATAAATATTTTTTGTTTCTGTTTGCGCCAGCACAAAAAGTCATCATTGCCAATCCTACGTAGCCCAATCCTTGAATTGCAATTTTCTTCATTTTGGATTCATAGTTTAATTTTACCATATCTAAAATATTTTTTATTAAAAATTTAAATTTTCTTTAAAAAATAAGTATTATCTCTTCCTATATTTAATTTATAAATAATTTTTTAAAAGTTTGCATTAAATATTAATAAAGTGTCGTTTTTAAGAATTATTTAAACACTAATGTAGGTTTTATTCTAAATTATTATAGATTTTATATCTAGAACTTTATCTAATCAATACAATTATAAATACTTCACCTTTATCTTTTTTTAATATTAATAAGTGACTGATTATATTTTTCAGCGTTAATTAGATCTTTCCAGGAAAAATCAATATTTGGTGAAAAAAATTCTATTACTTTTTTAAAAAAAAAATAATCCTTCTTATGATCTAATGTCCATCTTCTATTAGAATAATTTATAGAACTCCTATAATTGTACTTTTTAAATAATTTTGATTCCCTTATAAATGGCGTAACATGCTCTTGATTATGTAAAGTGTTTGAAATTTTTTGAGATTTAATTAACGCACTAAGGCTAATAACCTCAACATCAAGACCATCTGGAAAAGAAAGCTGCAATGTATTTGTAGTGTAATCAGTTTTTCTTTTAGAATGTTGCTTAATACATTTGTCTACTAATCCTGGATCAATTATTGGGCAATCCCCGGTGATTCGAACTATTGTTTTAATCGAATTTTCCCTAGCACAATCAATCAATCTTTTTAAAACATTTTTTTCATTTCCTCTGAAAAAATTAATATCATGTTTTATACATATTTCTTTAAACCTAAGATCTTTTTTTTTTTTTGTTGTACATAAAAATATTTTTTTTACTAATTTTACTTTTTTTAGTCTTAAAATACACAAATCTATAATTTTTAAGTCTAAATTAATATTTAAAAAATGTTTTCCAGGTAATCTTCGCGAACCAGATCTAGCAGCAAGAAAAATTGCAATTTTATCTTTATTTTTCATTTAAACTAAAAATTACTGTAATTAAATATAGTAGATTTTTTTAGACATTGATTACTCAAAATTTAAATGGTTTATTTTTAAAGCAGTACCTGCATAAATATTTTTTTTTACTTTTTTACCTAAAATTTTAAAGTAGTATTTTGGGTGAAGGCCATTTGATGGTCTAATTTTTTTTATATTCAATTTATTTATTAATTGATTTTTCTTAATATCTTTTACAACATATATGGACCTTCTAAACTTTTTTGAATCTTTATCTTTCCTTAAACTAAAATCATCTGTTCCTAGTGTTTCCCAAATCATTTTTATTTTTTTACAAAATAGTTTTAACTCTTCCGTATCCATAGAAAACTTGGAATCATGACTTTGATTATCTCCCTTTAATTTAATATGTTTTTCAATTACTTTTGCTCCCAAAGCAGTCGCAGCTAATGCCACTTCATCACCCTTTGAGTGATCAGAAAGACCCACATGTAAATTAAATTTATCTTTTAATTTTAACATCATTCTAAGATTATAGTCTTTGTGATTAGAGGGATAACTACTCATGCAGTGTAATAATATAATATTATCATTCTTTGTTTTTTTTATGACTTTAACTGCATCAGAAATTTCATCTAGAGAAGACATTCCTGTAGATAATATTATTGGTTTATTTTTTTTTGCAATATGTTCGATTAATGGATGATCCACTATCTCAAAAGATGCAACCTTGTAAGCTGGAACATTTAATTTTGACAAAAAATCTGCACTTGTTTCGTCAAATGGGGTGCTAAAAGCAACAAGTCCTAAACTTCTTGCATATTGAAATATTTTTTTATGCCATTCAATTGGTGTCTTTGCTTCTTTATATAAATCAAATAAACTATACTTCTTCCACAAACCTTGTTTAACAACAAAGTCTTTTTTTTTAGATTTAAATGTCATGCTATTTTCATCATAAGTTTGAATTTTTACAGCATCAGCTCCTGCTTCCTTTATTTTTTTCACTAATTTAAGTGTATGTCTTAAAGACCATTTATGATTTGAAGAAATTTCAGCAATAACAAAAGGTTTACTAAAATTATTTATCTTATATCTGGAAATTGATATGTTTTTCATATTAATTGGTTATATTAATTCTTATAAATTTTTTTTAAAGCAATATACTACTAACATTATGACAACAAAATATCATAAAATAATAAACCAAATTGAAAAAATTAGAAGTAAAAATAATGTTAATTGGATGAATATGCTGCGGCTAGCTTTCAAATATGACTCTAAGGGAGCTGCTAAAATAATGTCAAAAATATATAGTGACGATATGAGAATAGGGAAGTTAGCAAAAAAATTAACAAAATAGTTACTGAATGAACGTTTTAATAACGGGATCCTCAGGTTTCTTGGGTAAAGAAGTAGTTAAAGTTCTTGATAAGAAAAAATATAACTTAACTTTTATAACTAGAAGAAAAGAAAGAAAAAAAAATAATATTTTTTGCAATCTCACAGATTTAAAAAAATTAAAGATTATTTTAAAAGAGTCTGAACCTGATGTTATTATTAACCTAGCCGCAGAAGTAAACTTTAAAAAGAATACCAAAAATATGTACAAGATTAACTCACGCTGTCCGTATGAAATTGCAAAATATTGTAAAAAAAAAAAAATTCATTTTATCCATGTATCTACAACAATAATTAATGGAATAAAAAAAATATACAGCAGAAGAACAAAATTCAATCCAATAAATCACTATGGTAAAAGTAAACTTCAAGGTGATATTTTGATTAAAAAAACTAATTGTAATTATACAATTTTAAGGTTTGGTGGAATATATGGAAAAGAAGGTCCAAACCATCTTGGATTAAATAAATTTATTAGCTTGGCGCTTAATGGGGAAAAAATAATATTTGATGGAAATAAAAAAAGTTTAAGAAATTATATTTTTGTAAAAGATGCAGCAAAAGTCATTTTAAATTGTCTCCAGAATAAAAAATATGGGGTTTTTTATGTTGGTGGCGAAATTTTATCTTTTGAGACTATGTTAAAAAAAATAAGTAGAATTTTAGGAAAAAAAAAAGATATTTTATTCATAAAAAATAAAAGAAAAATGAATAGTCAAATAATTAAAACTGATAAGATTATTAAACATACCTCTTTTGTAGAATCTTTAAAATTATTTAGATGAAAATAGCTTTTATTTCAGATATTCACGGAAATTTTACAGCTCTTAATTCTGTTTTAAAGGAAATTAAAAAATTAAAAATAAAAAAAATTTATTGTTTAGGAGACATCGTTAATTATTACTATGAACCACACAAATGTATTGATCTATTAATTAAAAATAATGTGATTTCTATAAAAGGCAATCATGAAAAAATTCTTTTTGAAACATACAAAAATAAGAGTAAATTTAATAAATATTCTAAATTATATGGTAATAGTATAAAAATTAATCATAAAAAATTAAAAGAAAAACATTTAAAATTTTTAAAAACTCTCAATTATCAAAAGAAAATAAATATAAGAGGAAAAAAAATACTCTTGGCACATGGCGCACCATGGAAAAATAATTTTTATTTTTATCCAAATGTAAAAAAAAAATGGATAACCAAAATTTCAAAATATAAATATGATTTTATAATATTGGGTCACACACATATACCAATGGAAAAGAAATTAACTAAAAATAAAAAGTTATTAAATCCAGGGTCTATTGGGCAACCAAGAGATAAAACTTGTGGAGCTAGCTGGATGATTTTGGATACAGATAATATGAATTTTAAAATTTTGAAAACAAAGTATGATTATAGCAAAATTAAAAAACAAATTAATAAATATGATAAAAATAATCTAAAAATCTCAAAATACTTCAAATCATGCAATTAAAATTTTTAATAACTGGATGTCATGGAGATTTAGCTTTTTCGATAGCACAAATAATAAAAAAAAATTTT
>ENA-UOXV01003352-UOXV01003352.1-marine-metagenome-genome-assembly--contig:-NODE-3352-length-19605-cov-6.902353_pt1 | contig 19605 bp, 24 predicted proteins | sample MGYA00238165_ERZ766961 | MGnify/ENA primary metagenome ERZ766961 (study PRJEB28924, sample SAMN03173240) | marine metagenome | biome: Marine; feature: Water; material: Subsurface seawater | place: North...
GCAGCAAAGTGCGCGCACGTTCGCCCGTCTTTCGTCTTTTCTGTGAGCAGCTTTCTCTCTCTTTCGATGATGAACCTCAGAGTGTCTGCGCGACCCTCCTTTGCAGCAATATGTGCGCAGGAGACTTCGTCCGAGAGGCAACCATGCAGCAGCTCTTTTTGCTCCTCATCAGTCTGGCAATTCAACATGATTTCGAGCGCCTTTTTCCGGCCATACTTTGATGCCACGTATGCACAAGACTGCTTTTGACCCTCCGACCTCAACTTCAGAAGGGGCCTTCCACATATATGACTCTTGCATTGGTGATCATTTTTGCACAGATCATTTAAAAGGAAGTGCAAAACATCCTCATGTCCATGCATCGCTGCCTGATAGACACAAGAGTTACCAAATTTGTCGGTCTTTTGAAGCAATTCGGCAGACCATTCGTGCTCTTCTTTGAGGAGCGTCTTCAACACTTCCACATGTCCATGTCGCGCTGCCATAAACACGCAAGAACGCCCGTCGTCATCGGTTTGCATTGCAAGGGGACGTCCCCCCATTTTCGCAAGATGTAAAGCAACATCTGCGTGCCCGGCCCCAGCAGCGAGAATCAAACAGGTCGTGCCATGATTCGAAGTGTCACCGAGCGTCTTGTCTAAAAGGCCCTTCTCCTTGAGCTTTTCAAGCAGAGACTTAACGAACTCAAGGTGCCCCACAGTTGCAGCACAGTTCAGCGCTCTGCCCCCATCGCGCTGCAACACTTCAAATTGATCTTGTGCCGCATCCAGCAGCATTTCAAGCATCCACTTGCTCCCTTCCAGAGCTGCTGACACCAACGGCGCTTCAGCCAAGTCTCGGAAAGCAACGCTCTCGTCGCTCTCTTTGTTCAAGAGACCAAGCTGCTCATTGTTCAACAGACCAAGCTGCTCGCAGAGCTTCTGACTTGCTGCTCGCCGAGCTTGTGGATCTCGTGAATTGAGCCATTGTCGGTGCAGTCGCCCGAGGGACTGGTGCCTTACAACATGCATATCCCCAAGATGATCTGCATATGATTCCGTCTCAATCCATTCTTGAAACTTTAGGAGCGCCATCTTCTCGAGCATCACCCCCTCCTTGATTAAAGCTTCGTAAATTCCATCCTGATAATAGCACACCACGGCACCACTGAGACGATTTTCAAACGCGCAAGGCAACGTCTGCATATTTCCTCCCAACATGCATGCACGATCCATACCTCATTGTAACGCTCCTCCTCAAGGGCTTTGTGACTTGATATCACCCTCTCCACCTGCACCATCCAAATTGGGCATCAGGATTCATTGCCCAGGAAGCCTTGAGGGCAGGACAATCTGTTCTGCAAACACGAAACCACCAACCTCCTTCAGGATCTCGTCTCTGAGTTTCAAGTCATTTCGCAACTTTCTTGACGGGCCGTCGCGCTGCAGTTTCCTCTTCACCTCCTGGAGGGATTCGCGGGTGGTCAATAGCTTTGATTCGCAGCTGAGCAATCTACGTGTAGGCCCGTTGAATCCCCCATCGAAAAAAGTATAAGCAGCCCGCGAGTCTTTCGATGACAGCATGATGCAGGACCAGAAAGTAGCAGACTGAAGCAACAGGAGAATTGCAGAAGCTTTGGGCGCAGTGTTCACGGGTTCAGTGCGCCTCGCATCGGGCATGAGGTTTGGGGAGGAAGGACCTCAGAATCGAGTTTTCGTTCCAGGCGACCTGAAACCGCCCCGAGATGTCAGCATCTAGCAGTGGCCGATCCCAGGCTGTCGCCGCGGAGCTGGCACGATGAATCGCTGGGCTGCGGAAGGCGACGAAGGGTGCGGGACCCACTTGTGATCTCGATGGAATAGTTGTCAAGCATTGCGAGGTGGAGCTGCTTACGAGTTCCCAATACCTTGGCGGCCGACAGCCAGGTCAGCGAAACAGCGGCGCAGCAACTGACAGCACTGCACAGTGGGGCCGAGGAGCCATGGCGCAGGGTGGGCCGAAAGCAGAAGCTGGCCCACGCAAGTGACTCTGCTCCACCAGCAGCCTTGGCACGTCCCTTTGATCCGGACTTTGGGGAGCCCTTTCGGGTATTGGAGAGCGATTGGATCTCACAGTTTCGATCGTCCCGCACTTCTGATTGGCGCTGACCGACATCTCAATTTCCTGCCTCGACCACCGTGCGTCAAGGCTGCTTGTGACCAGCGAGGTGGTGGTCGTGGGCGTAATTCGATGCCTATTCAGTTCGGATTTTGGGCGGGGCCTGCACGTGCAACCCATCAATGTCGCGCGATGGGCTCAACACCTGGTCATGCTTGAACACGTCAGCACTTGAAAACTTGCGGGAGGTGCAACGGGCACCTTGTCTCCGCATGTAACCATGGAGCTACTTGGAGGAACATCAGCGACTAACTGCGGCGCACGGAAGCACGACAACCCTGCGCGTTTTGCGCACGGTCTGGGGCGGCAGAGGAGGGGCGCTCCTCGAGGAAGGAGAGCGGCGGAAAGAGGATCTCCTTCTCCTCCTTGAACTGCGACAGGAACCCGAGCGAGGCTCCTGACACCCCTCGAACCGTGCGTGCTCACTTGTCCAGGGAAAGGATGCCGGTCTGCAGGAGGGGCAGCGGGACGAACCGCGGTCAACAGCGCCGATTCGGATCTTGAAGACGGTTGCCCCCCCCCCCTTGCGCGCGTACTCAAAAGCCACGTCGCGGTCCAGGGAAGTGCTCATGAGCCCGAACTCGACTCCACCCGTCACATTGTACTCGTTTGGCTGCTTGAAGGCATCGGGCAAGTCGAGATTGCAGAGACCACGATAAACAAAGCGGTCCTCTGGTCGTTTTGGAAGCTCGAAGCACCGCGAGAGCTTGATCACGCCACTCACAATCAGGTGGATCGTTGTCGTATACTTGTTTCCTTTGAGTGTTTTCACTGTCGCTTCAGGGAAAAGCCGCAAAACTGCATTGTATCGGGAGTACATGGGTCCTGTGTACAGAATGAGGGCAATGACTTCTTCTTTTCGCAGTTTCGCCTTTTGTACGTCGTCACAGACATATAGATTCTCCAGAGTCTGGGGTGTGGGCAGCCGCCTGCCGTCCTGGCCGGTCTCAAGGATCCAGTCGTCCGTGAGTTCGTGACTGCCATGAGTCCCTGTGGCATTCGCGAGACGCCACTCCTTCTCCGGCGACGTTGAAACTTTGCTGTTCGGTGGGATGAATTCCAGCGACGAATCATCGCGTTGGACGTGCTCATCCTCCATAGCCTTCCAAAGGTCTGTCCGAGGGAGCCCTATTCGCGCCTCTAGCCCAGTATGAAAATCCTGGATAGTTCCAAAGAGCGATGCTCCCCTTTGTCTCCCCTTTGTCCAAACAAACTTCGCTTCATCTAAAACCTGCTCATCCGAAGGGGGAGTCGCAGAAACCTGCTCGTCCGAAAGGGGGCTCGCAAACTTTACTAGCTCCGAGTCCTGGCACTGCATCCCTGCTCGGCCGCTCCGGTGCAGGCTTCGGGGCCAGCGCTCGTAGGCCGGGGTGGTGCTCTTCAAAAGTGAGAGACAGTGCGCTGCGTAAAGTGGCTCTATTCTCCTTTGTTATTCATCGTTGCCGTATCTTGCTGCGGTCTCCCGGCCCCCGCCCGCCGCCAGTTTTTCGCTCTGCGATTTGTGACTGTTTGTCATTAAACGTATCTGTCTCCTTTCTCTCGTTGCCCGCACGGCCCACGCGCTCGGAGACTGTTAGTCTGCTTGGCTTGGTACCTCTCCTCGCTCACGCCCTCCTCGCGTGCCTCTCTGATTGCCCGCCCTCTAAGCACTTTATTCCCGTTTTTCCGGCTCGTCATTAAACGTATCTTTCACGTTGGATATGTTCTCTCTCGTCACTGTTCATTACACACTACACATCTTTCTTATCTTGTAGGTTCTTCGCTGCAGTAGCAAGCGCATTCGGTCGCAAGGTGGCGCGTGCCACTCGTAGGAATCTACAACTTTCACTACCGAGCGCGCAGTTCCCCGCCGCCGCCGCGATCCGCCGAGGCACCGCGCTTTGTCTAGCTCACCCGCTTGCCGGGGCCGCGAGCGCGGCCCGCCCCGTCGCGCACAGAGCCTCCTGCTCTGCCACCGCGTGGTCCTCGGGCCGCACCGCCGCCTCGCTCGCAGCGCGTTCCTGCAGCTGCTCCACAATCCTCCGTTGTCCGCCGGGGACAAAGAGCGGCGTTGGCGGGGGCACGCCTCCGGGCTGCATCGCGAGCGCTTGGATCGGGCTGAGCGCTCCGCGCCCCGCCGCGCCCCCTGGCTCGCCTGCGTCGTCCGACACGAACATCTCTGCTGTTCGCGGGTCCTGTGCGAGGCGCATGAGGAGCCGCACGCCGACAGAGGAGACGGCGCGGCGGCGGTCGAGCGCGCCCGCGGCGGCCTCGGCGTCGCGCAAGGTCTGGAAGGCCGCGGCGAGGAACACGAGCTCGCGGTCCCCAAAGTCCCGCAGCGAGGCGTGCGCAAGGAAGCCGCGCTCGAGCGCGGAGAAGGCCTGGGGGTCGAAGAAGCCGAGCTTGGAAAAGGACCAGGCGAGCGTCGAGAGCTGCTTCGGCGAGTACCCAGCGAGGTCGCGCCTGCGCAGGTCCTTGGCCGCGAGCGCGAACGTATCCTTGCAGTCTGTTCCCGTCCACTCCGTCGAGATTGCCATGCCCCAGAGCAAGTCGACGAATTCCTGCGCGTTGTAGCCCTTGAAACCACTCTTCCAAACCGTCTCCTCGGCACATGCGAAGAGGTCAACCGCGTCGCAGCGCGTTGTTGCGAACGCCCATACGGTGCACGCGACGTTGTGCGGGTTGAAGCCCTGCATCGTCCGCTCAGTCACATAATCTTCCACCATGTGAAACAGCTCGAGTGCCTCCCCGCCGTAGCCTAGCCGCGCAAGCGCCCACAGAACCGTCGAAAGCTTCTGCGCATTGTAGTCAGCAAGCTCCGTTCCAACAAGGTGATCCACGCTTCCGCGCAGTAGCGTCTCGTCCTTGAAGCCGAGAACTGCCATACCCCAGAGACAACTCGACAGTTCCTCAGGCTTGAACGCCGCGGGCCCGAGCTCTACTGCCCGCGCCGCCAGCCGCGGCAGCAGGTCGCCCGCGGGATAGTTAGCGCGCCCGAGCGCCCAGGCCACGTTTGCGATCGCCTGGGGCGCCATCTCGTCCAGGCTGCGAACCCCGCACGCATCGACGACAAAGCCCAGGATCCCTAGCGCAGGATCATCAGCCGATCCGGCTGCCCACGCAAGGTTTGCAAGGTCCTGGAAGTTGAAACCCACGCCGGAACCCTCGGCCGCGCGGCATGCACCCTCGACCACACCAAAGAGTGGAGCACGAGCGACGTGAAGCTTGGCCGCACCCCAGAGCGCGTTGGCGAGCTCTCGAGGCGTGAGCGCGCCTGGATCCGCGGCGAGAAGCGACACGAGTTCTTCGAGCACGCGCCCAAGTCGTGGGTCGCCTGCAAGTGCCCGGCCTCGCTGGCCCGCTCTAGCCGCTATGCGGTGCAGCGCCGTCGTTAGGTTCGTCCCATTTGGCCGCACACTTTTCCGCTGCTCCTCCAGAAATGTAAGGACAGCATCTGCACGGTCAAGCTTTGCCAGCTGCCTGTTGAGCTCAACCTGCTCCGGCAACGGCTTGTTGCTGCTCCCTCTCCCTGATAACCCCTTGCCCTGTGAATTTCCGCCCGTCCCACGTCGATCACGATGCGAAGAGCAGTCAGCAGCGCGCTGCGCGCTCCCCGGTCTCGATTCATACGCGCTCCCGTGCACGACATTCCTCCGTCGCTGCGGATTCATCTGGGACTTTCCCCCGCCATTGCCGCCCCGCGCTGTGCCCCCAGGGGAAACCGCGCTGTGCCACTCTGGGTGCCCAGAATGAATGTCAAGCTGCTCACACCGGGGAGAGGAATCCCTCGGCGATGTTGACGCAGTGTTGGACTCTGACAACGTTTTCTCGGAGGTGGTCGCGAGGATCGACGGTCCTGCCTTTCCCGTCCCCAACGGCACCTCCAAATTGTGCTTAATACAATCATCCTTGCAAGAATGATCGTTGAAGGGGCGATGTTCTTCGCCAGCGTTACTCTCCTGTAACTTACCACACCCGGGCACCATCTCTTTCGAAAGCGAGAGATTCCATTGTCCGTGCCGAGGTTTGCCGCCAACAACGTCACCGTCGGCCGTAATGGAGCACTTCTCCGCCAAGGAGAGAACCTGTACTTGCGACATGCAGCCAGGATCCGAAGGGACCTGCCTAAATTTCTACTCTTCACAACGCAGGGAGTAGCTGTGCAGCCCTGGCTCCGCGGTCGGGTGCTCTGCCCTCCTCTCTCCCGGGAGACCTGGTTGGGTGCACCAGGCTCCAACGGGTGTGGAGCGCGGCTTTACCGCTAAGCGGCAGTGTCGACCGCTGTCACCAGCGGCGGACCCAAGTTTGCTTAGCGATACAACGCAACGAGTCTCCGGGTCAGGAGCCCTTGCACCCCGCGGCTCGACGAAGGCCCCAAGTGGCCTCTCCCCGGCTCACGCTTTGCCAGCGTCTGGTTCACCAGAAGAGTTCAAGCCTTGAACCGAACCGAACGAAAAACGTTTTAGAATTCCCTAACCTTCAGCGTGAAGGCAAGTCTTTGAAAGTTGACTTTCAAAAATAAAGTGAAAAGTCAACTTCCCAAAGATTCCTCGATTTCAAAACCATTTGATTTTTGAGCACCAAGGAGTGGGGTGGGCCCAACTCCGCGAGGAGGATACAAACTGTCAAGCGAACTGCAACATACGAGGCAGCCCGAATGAAACGCTGCGCAAGAACGGTGAGAGTCGCTGCCCTGCATGGAAGTGCTTGAGAACTCCCCTCCCGCGTAGATCATCACCGCTCAAGCGTTCTGAGTCTGCGGGTCCCGGCAGCCGGCGCTGCAGCCCGCGCCGCCCCACGATGCGTCGCACGTGCGTGTACAGAGCGAATTTTTCTGGCAGCGACTCAAGGATAAAAGCACGTCTCCGGCGATGTGCTCGCCCGAAGGCCGATTCCAACTTCAGCCTTCGATGGACACACTTTCGTTGCAAGGGCATTGCGCGACGCGATGCCCTTGCGAGTGCACGGATGAATCGCCAATTGGGAAGGACGACATGCCGTGGATGATGCGCACAGTGTTGACAGAGTCTGGCAAGGAGACCCTTTCTCCACAAAAGATCTGGTCGGAAATCTGCAGTGCATGGGAGCGTCTTGCAGACCCGACTTCCTTCAGCCGCGCTGCGTATGCTCGCGGGAATCTAGTTTTTCATCTTTGTCAGGACTCGCAGATGAAGACAATCTGGCAAAGGAGAGCAAGATTTCGCAGCCCCTTGCCGCCTGCTCGCCGCTCCCAGCGTGCACGATGCGCCGCATGCGGGAGTACGGGCACGAGAGCAAGCTTGCCGGACGTGTGGCTACTGTCCATAAATTGGGTTCATCACTGGCACGCACAACGATTCGCTCGCAGAGCCTGCGCCGCGCAGTCGCGGCCGCGCGTCGCTTGCGCGGCACGGCTGCACAGCAAGCGCGCTAATTTGCGAGGGCCGCCACTCGATTGAGAAGCTCCTGCGGCGTGCGGCGCCGTGCACCTGCCAGAGCCTGCGGCATCCGTCAGTATCACACCCACGCGGTGGCATGCTGCCGCAGGCGCGGGCGCATGTGTCACTGCTTGCGCGGCGCGGGCCAGCGGAAGGGTCCGCACCCTGCGTTCTGCCAGAGAAAGGGATCCAACGTCACCTTCATCGACGGCAGCGGCCAGATCCGCTTCCCACACCTGGCCAGCGTCCAGTAGGTATGTCCTTGAGCATGTGGGTGCGAGTCGCATCCGGACGCAAACGCCGGAGGGTTCGGGGTCTGGGGTGTGCCGCCGCACCAGGCGGTTGACCGCAAGCAGCTCCCGTCGCAAGTCATGCTGCTTGCGCGCGCAGCTGCGCCGCATCGCGCACAGCTGCCCCACCTCGGCATCAGCGATGCCTGGCACGTCACATCCGCTTTCTGCCAGCGAGTCGTCTGACAGCCATGCCCCCTCCTCTTCCCTTGTCCCATCCGCTTTCCCCACCCGCCTCACCTCCACTGCATCCGTAACCTGTCCTGCCTCGCCTTGCTGTGTACAGCCCCCTGCAGCCGTGGTGAGCGCGCGGCAGGGGTCGCATTCGGGCGATGTCGACTTGCGGTGCCACACGGAGAGATGGTCCGACACGAAGGGCCACGACGGGAGCGCCACACACTGACTCAGACGCCACTCACGCTGCACCGCGGCCTGAAAGAGCGGGCCACCGCTCTCGCCGAAGCGCGTCGCAGCGTCCTCCGCACCAGCACTGGCGACACCGCCGGTCGCTCCCTCCCACTCGCCCACGTAGATGAGCGTGTTGCCCGCATACGCCGCCAATGCAGCGCGTGCCATTCCACCTGCCGCTGCGTCTAAACACGCATCACCGTCATCATCACTCTGGTGTGCCGTCTCTCGTGGAGGCCAGCACAGCATCAGGGCCCGATGCGCGTGCCCTGCCACCTCCTTTGCTTCACCCTGGGCCACCTACAGCACGAGTGCAGCCTGCATCAGCCCGTGCCGGGGCCATGTGCGGAGTATGGCCTTGCAGGAGCGTACCTGGGTGAAGCTGGGCGCGACTGCAAGCACGTCGCATGCTGCCTCATCGGGCTCGCCGCCGCCCGACCGCACCACTACTGAGAGCCGCAGCGCGTGCTGAGCATTGTCACCGTACTCGCCAGACCCGAAATCTTGAGCAACTCCACCAGCCGCAGACCGGCTCCCACCGCTGACTTCTTTTCCGCCTTGCCTGACAGAGACGCGACCGGATGGCGGCGCGCGATCGAAGCAGACCACGTCCAGCCCCCTCGCGCGCAGCAGAGAGGCCCAGTACCCCGTGCCTGACAGGCATCCTCAGCGTGTGACATCGCAGCACTCTCAAGCGCTCGCTAGATCGACTGTGAGTGGCGTTGCGGAGGCAATGGGGCCAACCAGCGCCAAGCTCTACTACTCCGTGCGGAGCAGCCGCCTGAATCATGTTTAGCGCTTCGTCGCACGGGACCGCCCATGCAAACAGCCTGCGCGTGAGTCGTCAGCCTGTCCGGTCGAGCTTAATTACTGAGCTACCGGGCAAGGAGCTTAGATCGCGCGCGCCCCGGTTCGTCAAGGGACCCGAAACGCAACAGGACTACAGAAACGTTCCTACGGAGCGGCGTGATGCAGTTGTCCATGTACGATCCCAGCACATGAACTAGCTCCGGGCGACGCCCAGTCGGTAGGTCGATGAAACGCCCGTTTTTGATCCATCCAAACGACTCTATCTCCTGCATCCGACGGCAATACTTGTGCAGATACTGGTTCCGTCTGTGCTCTCTCTTCCTGTCTGCAAGGACCTCAGGAAGAAAGCGCCGCCACTGTTCGCAGGATCCGCCCCGAACAGCCGGCAGAATTCTATTGTCCTCCGGCGGAGCTGATCGCATTCGTTTGCGCTGCGAGGCGGAGTCCGCGTCTTGCTCCATGTTCTTCATTTCCCGCAGAATCAGACGAACAGGTTGCGAGCCTCCCATTAGGTCGAGGCCGCCTGGTTGGCGTGCCTAGTCGCGCGAAGGCCGTTCCGTGGGGTCGGTGACACGATGGGTGCTCGAACCCGTTCGCCAAGTAGAGTAGGGTCCAAGTCGATGAGCGCAGGCGACTCGGCTGCGAGCCAGCCGTCGAATGAGCGGACAAGGAGAACGCATAAGAGGGAAGAGACTCACCAGCAGGGAGTCTGGGCTGTTGCAGACGTGCGCAACCCAAGCTTTGGCAAGGCGTTCACGGACGATGCAGCATTGCGGGCTGGCGTACGCTCAGGCGATCACATGCTAGTGGAGGGGCCCCAGGGCACTGTGGTACTGCGATACACGGAGGATCCGCTCGAGGATTTCGTGGCGGAGTACCACGCGCAGCTGAGCCCCGTGCGGGCCGCGTGGAGGCCCCACGCACGGGACCGGAGGACATCAGAACAGCGTGCAGAGCTTGGTCACTGGGATCTGGTCACGGTGCGGCCAGACCTCGTTTTTCATAGATTTTTGTGCGGCCTCGCAGCGCTTGCAACATACGGCTTCATGCTATACCTCTCTTCGAACGACGAGCCTGCGTCGGCAGTCGTACCGCTGCTCGTCACGCTTGGCTATCCAGTTGTGTTACAGATGACTGCACGCGTCATGCGCGACCGCGCTCCCGCAGAGAAGTATGTGTTTGAGATGCTGCTGGCGTTTGACCTCTTCCAGCTTGTGGCTTCGGCAGTCATCTTTGTTCTCGTCGTGCTCGAGGCCCACCGGCTCGACATGCTGATCCCGCCGGTCGGACACCTTCCGTCAGTTTCATCTCCCATGCTGCGGCAGCTCGTCTGGTGCCACTACCACAACCGCATCGTCGAGCTCGCGGACACCATCTTCCGCATGTCGCAGAAGAAGTTCCGCGCGTACGGCGCGCTACACGTCGGGCTGCGCCTGGTGAACGTATGGTCGTGGTGGGCGGCGCATACTGTGGGTGGAGGCGATGTGTGGTTCATCACCGCGCTCGATGCGGTCGTTGTGACTGTACGCTTCATGGTCTTCACGCTCTCGATACTTCGATGGAACTGGAACGTGCACATCGATTTCGGAATGTACGCGCCAAAGATGCAGCTCTTCCGAAAGGAGCACCTTTACTATTTGCAGCTTACAGAGTTCCTTCTTCTCCTCGCGCATGCATTGCTCTGCCTCGCGTGGGGCAACATGCCGGTCCTTCCTATGTTGGCGCAGGTCGCCGTGATGACAACTGGAACAATCATCTTCACTGACTTCTTCATCTCTCGTGACGCTGAGAAGTCTAAGAGCGCTCGAAACAGGCCCCATTCCCCTCACACACTTTCATACTGTACCGCATCCTGCTGCCCCGGCACCCCTTGCCCAGCGGGGCGTTGGCGTGGCTGAGGCGCCGGAGCGGGCAGGTTCTCGGACCCGCGCCTCATCTTTTCGTTCGACTCCTCTGCCTGGCTGTTCATCTACCACTTCGGGGTGCCTTGCTGCGCTCTCACACTTCCGTGCCCATGTTCTTGCGCGCCCTCGCTTTGTACGGACTAGTGGCGCGGCGCTGACCACAGAGGGGCGCTCTGCCGCAGGTGGCGATGTGGATGGAAGACCACTTGGACCTGGACCCGGAGCACATGGGCTTCTCGGGTTCCTCTGGCGGTGCCCTTGTCGCCTGCTCCCTCTCCTCTGGAATTAATTCGGAAAAGTGCGCCCCAACTCCCGCACCTCGTTTTTCCAGCACGCGTGCATGGCCCCCGCACACGCGCGCAGCCCTGAGCACTGTCCTTCAGGCTGGCCAAACACGTGATTTTCAACGACTTTCCGGTGGCTGGGCGCAATCCGTTCCGCTTGTTGCATCGCTGCGAGCTGGCAATGGACGAGTATCTCCCTCGCGACGCTGCTGATACTTCCTCGTCGGTCCTGCGCGTGCTGCTTACCAAGGTGTCGCGGCGGCCCCCATTCCTCATGGGCGAAGTGGTCTCGCAGTTCCGCTCGTGGGAAGAGCTTTTCTTCGTTCTCCGCGCGTCTTGTCACATCCCAGTGGTCGGAGGGCTGCTTCCCTACCCTATCCCCGACCACGGCTGGTTCTACGACGGCCTGCTGTGGTCTTCGCTCTTCGTCCCCTGGCGCACCTTCGGACGACAGGACTCGGTCTTCAAGATCTCGCCTCTCTTCGTGTGGGCAGACATCCGCCCCTCCGCCCTCGTGCCCCTGTGGTGGGCCATCTTCCCGCCCAGCACCGACGCGCTCCTAGGCCTCCTCATGCTCGGGTACAAGGACGCCCAGGACTGGAGCGCACGCCTCGAGCAGGGCGGCGGCGCCCGCTGGGCCCGCCTCCGGGATCGCATGAAACCTGTTCGGGAGCAGTGCAGTCGTCTCGACGCCGACGGCCTACGCCTCATCAAGGCTCTCCACGCTGAGGTGCGACAGATTCTCTCTCTCCCACTACATGTGCCGCATCCGCTGCGTGCACTCTCTCACGCTCGCCACGGACTAGGTTGCGTGGCACTGGCGTGTCGTCACGGTGGTTGTGTCGGTGCTCTGTGCAGTCGCATACTACAGTGGTACTGTGGTAGCCATGCTCACGCACCCTGTCAGCCTCGAGAAAAAGATTTGAGCTGCCTATGTCCGTGCCCCTGTTTTGGAGCGCCCGTCGACGTATGCTCAGTCGTACGCCCGTTTGTCTCCGCGCTGGGACACCACCGTGTGCTGAGGACTGCTGTGGCCCCGCGGCCGAGGAACCCCGCAAGGCTTTAGGCTGCATATTCGAAATGAATTTGAACACGCACGCGCGCGCGCACACACACACCCTCTAGCAGCACTGTAATTGCGCGCCATGCTCTTGGGCATGATGAGCCAGCACTCCAGATCTCAGTGTATCCCTACGCTGGTAAGGCCTTCGCACATCACACGGAAGAAGATTCTTGACTATTCGGATATTTGCAGTCCAAGATGTATTTCATAATCCGGCACAGAATTTGCTGTTGCCGACAGCGCATGACTTGCATGTTTCGATTCTATCTTTACTGCCTCAGAAGAGGGGACCATTGGCAATTCTCAAGACTTCAGTGGATGTGACTGTTTAGCTCACATTAGTCACTCACACTATCAATTGGATCACATCCAGAGTCTAAATTCTCGTCTTCTATACGTGTCAGTACAGCACGTGTTCACAGACCCGGCCTACTGGTCGTCTCAGGTCAGAGCTCTCAAGCCTCGCCGAATTCCTGGTCTGGCGCAATTTGTCCAACCTGGAGAGGGAGAGAGGAGTATGCCTGCGCTTGCATAGGCTGGTACGATGATGTGCCGTACGGAACTTCCTGTGGCTGCATCGACCTCGGAAAAGTAGGCAGCTGCTCCTGGATCTGCCCAGGTGGCTGGCTGTGCAGCGCGAATGGATTCCGCGACTGGGCTGGCGGCGGCGGCATCACGCTCATGCGCGGTGGCGGCTGCGGCGCGCCCTGTGCTAGACCGAAGCCGAGTTCGGCGGTGCCGAAATTAGGCCGCTCGGCCCGGGACTGCGCAGGCGCCACGGTCGAGGCAGCCTGGACCGTGGCGCCTGCACTCGGGGCGCTGTAGGTCCCGCCGACAGCCACAATCGACGACGGCATCGCATAGGCGACGATGCCACGGTCTCCTCGTGCCCCCGCTCCCAGACCGGCGCCTTCGTCGGCCAGGGCGAGGTCCACGTCCACCTCGATGCCCCCTCCCTGGCCATCGCGCAACTCCCAAACATGGGCATTGAGCGGCTCGCGTTTCAGCTGCGTCGCGGAGTGGACCTCGGCGAGCGCCTGGGGTTCAGGGCGGCGGCGCAGGCAGAAAAAGAGGAGGACGGCGAGCGCCGCGATGGCAACGAGTCCAAGCACCGTCCCGCCGATGATCCAGCCAGTCTTGCAGAACCACCAGTGACAATATGGCGGGTCCGGGGCGAGCGTCGCCTCGCAGTAGCTGTCCGGGACAAGCATAGCCAAGTACTGGCCGCTCTCCGAAATGATGCACGAAGCTGTTGGGCCACAGGTCTTGGCACATGCGCAAACCTCATTGTACGTCCAGCCGACCTTGCCCAGGCGGTACCCTTGATTGACTGGGCACGAAGTCACAGCGCGGCGCGAAGTGATGCCCGTAATTTCTGGCGACGTTACATCGAGCATCAGGCCCGTTGGTAGTGTCACGTTCATCACCTGCCATCAACAACCACAACCTGAGCCGCATGCGCCCTGCGAATACACTCTGGACGCACGGCATGCGCAGGAACCCCGTCGCTGGACTGACCTTGGATGCAAACGACTCCTTCGGAACCTGCCTGAAACGCATCGGATAGCCTGATGCGTATGAAGGCGCCTTGATGAGTGACGCCTTGTCTTTAGTGTCACTTGATACCTTGAGACACGCAGTATCTGCTCGCAAGCGTCTCATCAGCCCTGGGTGCAATGCTCAAGTCCCTGCACAAGGTGCGAGAGCGGCATCAACCACTGGGGAATTCGGCGTCGTCAAGCAACGCAAAGCTTCCGCTTCCGCTTCCGCCTGCAATTTCGAGTTTGACACCACATGCGTAGCTCCCATACGCGGTGTTCCCGAGGTTGGATTTGCAGAATGCCTGAGCCGGTACCGAATCATGCGCTTGCTGGATACGCGCGCCCGTGGTTCGGGCGAGTGAAGGAAGGGCCCGGGAAACAAGAGAGCTTAGAAACGTTGCTGGGATGGGTGTGTACCGTGCCCGGCGAGTAAGAAATTGTTGGCTTAGAAGTGACCTTGGAGCAGTCGGTGGGCGCTGGCGTGGTTGTTGCAGGCGCTGGAGTGGTTGTAGCCTTCCAAGTCAAGACGTTCAGGGTCAGCACACGCACGATTAGGCCGTGACAGCAAGTATGTGGCAGAGACGGGGCAGACCGCGGGGACCGAAAGTGTAGAGAAGGAAGAGAAGTGGGTTGTGAAGCCCTTCATGCGACCATCCACGACCTCGCCAATGAGGATCTCCCACACGCCAAGGTCGGGGTCGAACACCGCCGGCTTGAGCTCATTGCCTGCGCTCGCGCTGGCAGAAATGTCCAGCCAGATTTCGACGGCCTGAGAGAATTTGACGCCATGTGGGGTAAAAATCGAGATCGGTCCTGCTGCCGAGAATTCTGTCTGGGAAGAGGGCATCTCGAAATCGGTGAACTCAAGGCTCTTGATTTCGAGGACGATGTTGCCCGGCAGTGCTCCCGCGGGGATGTTGATCATCGGCTTTCCATCCGCTCGCGTTAGCGCCACCTTTGCGCCCTTGGCAATGCTGACTGGTGCGATCGATTTCGCCGTGTTCACCTGAGCTGTTTTGTTGCAGTCGGGCCCGAACGTGAGGTCTGACGTGCACTTGCACTTGTCCCCGACCACCACGCCGTAGCAGCGGCGATCACAATTCGCGCCGAAGTAATCCTACCACCCACGACGTGCGAGACACGGTGAGCGCGCTGCGCACGAAGCTCTCCAACAGGTTGCAAGCGCGCGCTCAGTGGGAAACACGACGCGGGCCGGCGGCATGAGCAACAGCCCCGCGATCAGTATGAGGCTATACCGGCAAAGAGCACGCCGGTTCCACGTAGTTGACTCCAAGCGCTGCGGCGAAGTGTGTAGTGTTCCTCAACTGGTGCGGTATAAGTCAGGACCCGCACACCCACCCCCGAGCGTTGGTGCGGCAGCAGCCAGCCAGGGACGCGTGGGTGTGCAGGAGAAGAAGCTGGCGCTGTTGAAAGTGTCGGGTGGCACCTCGCAGCCTGACAATACCACCGGCGATTCGATCGTGAAATTGAGCTTGGGCTGCGTCTTGTTATTGTTGGTCAACTCAAAGTCGAAGGCGATGGTCTCATAGGCTTCAACCTAGCTCAGAGTCACACGGTGTTAGGCAACAGGAGTGCGCGCAAAACTTTGCAGCAGTGCAGACTCACCTTGCGGCGTGTCGTGACCACCAATGAGATGTTCTCGTGCTGGATACCCTTGTTGTTTGACCAGACCGCTTGAGGAAGCAGCGTTTCATTGCCGGCCTGGGTAATTGTGACTGTTCCGCTGGCCGGGCTCAGGACAGAGCCACCTGTGGAAACGGCTCAGGGGTTTAGCGTCCGCACTACTCGCCATGCCGGAAAACACGAAACGTCGATGCTGGCTAAACTTGATTGGCAACCGCCACCGGCATGAACACTAGGCAAGGGATGTTGTGGCACGCACCTGTGGCATTGATGGAGATTGGTAAGCCAGGGCTCAATTCCCTGTTGAACGAGAACTGCACAGAGAGGATATTGCTCGCGCCCTGCACATTGTTATTTTCGAAGACTGAAAAAGACTGCACCAACGGCTGGTTTTCTGCGCAGTCAATTATATCCGAGAGCGATACGTTACCTGCGCTCGCTTGTGTGAGCGACAAATATGTGACACAATTATGCGACGCGATCGGGGGATGTACTGAAGCAATTGAATCCCGAGCAGCAGTAGTAAAACGTTTCTGTCCCAGGACCCGAAGTGGTTAAGCCAAACTCTCCCTCCACCTCGCAGAACGAGGCCATGAGTGGGTCCGAAGGGTTGTGACACGTCGAGTTGCCAGAGAGTGCCCCCTACCGGACACGGCAGCACCCGTCAGTACACGAACGACCTGGGCCATGCAGATTGGCTTTTTCAGGGCCTAGCGCACACCCCAGTCGCGTCGGAACTGGTCGTGTTGGCTTCGAACGCAAAAATGTGTATACAGAATTGCGAGGTTGCCGGGCATGTGGTGTTCTTCCACGCTGACACATTCAGTTCGGCACCGTCTGAGACATTCTGAAAAGACCCCTCAAGGCATCGCTCCTGCGATATTGATGCCCCTGCCAGTGTAAAGTTCAGTCAGTCCGACTAAGTTTCGTTTTGATGCTACGCGACATCGACCTCACAGAACAATCACGGTTTCTCTCCCTTCTCGCTTTTTTCATGCGAGCCTCCTCCGCGGTTGCCCCCCAACTTCTGTCCCAAAGTCTGAGCGCGAAAGTCCTCACCAATGCGCAGCTGCAATCTCCCTACTGCTCCTACTGGCGAATATGTGCCACTGCCCAGCTTCCTAGCCGAGATCATACCAAGATTGCCGCTCTGGCAGAAAAGTCAGGGCGGCATCCCTACCAGCAAGCGGGACGACCAGACCGAAAACCGCAGTCAGTGCGACGAAGGACAGGGAAGCCCCGCATTTCGACGCCATTCCGCCCCTCCCTGGCCAGACTTTGCCTCCCCACACTGACAAAGGGGTCCGAGGTCTCGGGATGTTGTTGGATGGTGTGATCACGCGCGTCGTCTTGGCCACTTAAAATATCACTTAATATTTTAACGACCCCTCACATTTCAATTCAATTTGTTGGATGTTGGGCGACCACGCCAATTCAAGAATTCGATTTGTCCGCGATCTATTCTGGAGAGAGACCGCCGCGCGGAATCCGCGCGGGCAGCCAAAATCAGCATCAAGGCATTGGCGCTCTTCGCCTCCACGGTCTGCTTCGCAACAGGTCTTGCAATATCCAGGTGGTCAGATTTGCCCATAATCAATTGGAACAGTGCCACTTGCGGGGAGATCTGTCTTGCCCAGCTGCTGCGATTTTTTGGTGCACAACTGAGCACGAATCCGGCTTGTAGCAGCGTGATCGCGTCCCTCAGCGCCAGAATTCGCGCCCACTATCAAAGAAAGATGTCAATCGCGCAAACGACTAGGCTTGAGGCGCTGATTTCTGCGCGAAAGGGTCACGACAAGGCTCTTGCCCTCATAGAGGAGGCGCTGCTGATCGGAGCTCTCTCCATCGCAGAAGCTCAGCATGAACGGAACAGGGCCGCAGAAGAGTGGCGCCGGGCTAAATTTATTAATCAGAACCCGGAATCCCTGGCATTCGAAGGACTTGACGTGCAGGATCTTTCTCCGCCTCCCGTATCCTCGGCCGCGACGAACGCGATCTCAGTGGGAGACGGACAGTCTGGTGATGATACTTTGCGCCTGGTACCGTACAAGAGACCGGGTTCTCCTACGTTGAAGGGTACATCGGGGCGCGAGAAGCGGCAGAGTATGTTTGCGACGGGGAACGCGAAAGTGGGCAGCCCGTCTCGCACAGGCGGCAAGGGCGTGGGCAAGGTTGGGCGACGGCTCGCGCTTCTCGGAGGTGGGGGGAAGGAAAACGTTATGTGTATCAAACAGGATGAGCAGCACCGTCAGCTCGGAGGAGAGGACTTCATCCCGATCCTGGTTCCTCCCGCCACAATTTGACCCGTTGCCAATTCTTTCGCCGCGTTTGACAGCGAGCGGCGCGGCGCAACGCACGCGCAGGTGCATGACATCTGGTCTGGGAGTCGCTTCCACTTGCAGGTCAAGGAGGAAATGTCGATCGAGCAGCTAAACCATATGGTCCGTGCACACGCGCGCGTCGCCCCGCCGTTGCGCCAGCGCGTGCTGCATCGCGGAACACCACTGCAGGAAGGCAAGGGCCACACCGTCGGAGACTACCGTCTTGCGCGTGGCACGACGCTTCACCTCGAAGTTGGTCTGATGCTCGGCGGCCCGACTAAGCCGTTCGTAGGTGCGAGCGTCCTGCTCCCGGCTCCGCGCTAACCGTGAAGTAGCTGGAGTGTCCTCAGCGGATTATACTGCTCAGCACTGCCTCAATTTGAAGGGGGCAATGTTCACAGTTTGTGACCACTTCAAGAATGAATGCTAGCATTATTCATAATGTTGGAATGATCTGACGCACGAGCATGCAAAGCACCCATGCGCCGAGCCATCTCTCCCGCCAGCGCGTGCCCGGCAGAGCTGCACGTGGCCCTAGCCATCATCCTCGCTGGCAGGAAAGGCGGGTGATGTCGATCGTCCCCGGTATCGTAGGCTCTGGTCATACATCAGCTCCCGCGGTATCCTGCGAGGCCAGCTCAGGCTCACCGCCTCTCATGAGAGAAAGATACATTTTATCTTTCTCATTTTAATGACCTCAAGTATCTCACGCAGCACATCAGGCGTGCAGGATTCGACCTTTCATTCATTTGCATACACCCTCAAAGGGTCAGCTTGGGCGGCCTTCGTTGTTGTCGGCTTGCTGCCCACCTTTGTCGGCGAGGGCCGCCGCGCGCTCGGAGGATGCTGGTGTTCTTGCACCTGCCAGCGGCACGAAATGCAGTTTGATGCTGCGAGCTTGGGCACCATCCGCTGGGCGCGGTGCTCGGTAAAACCTCAAAGAATTGCTGCAAACAATTCGCGCCCTCTTGGCTACGCACCACCTGCGCATGGATCACGCTGAATGCGATCGTGGGGTGGGCATAGAGACGGGTTGTCTGGACGCCCACCTTGCAGGCGTCTATGAGGAATCGGGTGAGAGCCTCGCAGCTTTCCGAGACGACGGCCTCTGCCGCACCGCGCAACCAGCGCTTTGGGGGGAACGCGAGATCCACGATCACTTCCGGGTCCGTTCGCAGCAGCGCACTCCATTATTCTGCGTGAAACACGACGAGGGGTGAGGGCAATGCAGAGTCTGGCCTCGGTTGCGCGAAAATGATGTACCACGAAAGTGCGCGTATCGGTGCCAGACTTTCCACATAAGCTCCGGGTGCGATCCGTGTGAGTCTAATCGGCGCGAGATTTCGTCTGGTACGACCAGAGGCTGTCAGGTCGATTGGAAGCAGCGAGGGAATGATCAGGGCCGTTTCCATGGGCAAAATCCAACGGACATGAAATGAAGTGTTTCGCTGCGTTGGTTCGAATATGCCCCTCAGTACGTGTGTCGGTGTTGAGAATTCCCATAGGCCGAGGTATGTATGAGCAGATTGATGTGCAAGGTCTGAGAAACATGCAGAGCGTATCCTTCTCAGGGTTTCTAGCTGCGCTGGTAGATTTCCGATCGACACTACTTGAGCCTGCACAATCGGAGCTTGTTCATGATAATAGGCGCGATCACCGATCTGCAGACGATGCAACGTTTGGTGGCTCATCTTCGCTAAGAACTCATATTTTTTAGAGAGAGTTTGTCTGAATTTACAATTTTTACAAGCCTGCAGCAGACACGCAATTCGCGGGAAATTTCCAGGGAGTACATCCCGCGGCGAGCA
>ENA-UOXV01003357-UOXV01003357.1-marine-metagenome-genome-assembly--contig:-NODE-3357-length-19585-cov-6.909217_pt1 | contig 19585 bp, 17 predicted proteins | sample MGYA00238165_ERZ766961 | MGnify/ENA primary metagenome ERZ766961 (study PRJEB28924, sample SAMN03173240) | marine metagenome | biome: Marine; feature: Water; material: Subsurface seawater | place: North...
AAATATTTTATTTTATTTTATTTTATTTTATTTTATTTTATTTTATTTTATTTTATTTTATTTTATTTTAATTTAATTTAATTTAATTCAAAGATTTTCTAAATAATTTTGAAATAAGTAAATTTTGTTTTAGTAATTGTTCTTTATTTAAATTTAAAAACCATTTTGGAAATCCAGGTGCTGTATTATATATAGGTATAAAAAGCATTTTATTTTCACATTTAGGATCAATATTTTCTTTAGAAATTAAACGCTTATTTCTAATTTTGACATGATTTGAATCTCTTTCTAAACATTTACTGTCAAAATGATAATAATCCCAATTCTTTATATTTTTCTTACAATATTTAATTTGGTCCCATATTATATTTCTACCTAATTTAAAATAATTAGATTTATTATTTAAAAATTGCATCGTATTTTTCTTCAGTATTTTGTCACAATTATTTATACATTTATCAATTAATATACCATTTTTCTTTGAAGCCATTACCCAATTAGCAGGAGACCCATAACCACCTTTACTACAATTTCTGTAATGACATCCGAACCCAACAAAATCATAATTATTTAATTTGTAAACAATAGGTAATAAATTTTGCATAACCAAAATATCTGAATCCAACCATATACCACCATATTTATTTAATAAATGTAATCTTATATAATCTGTTTTTTGTGGAATCGTTAGTTGATTTATATCTTTCCGTAAATTCGGTAAAAAATCATATACTGTATTTTCGTCTAATAAATATATTCTAAAATCTTCCGAACAATGCTTATACACAGACTCCTCGCATAATTTCAAGTATTCTGGTTTTGTCTTTCCTGGTTTGTTTTCCCAATAAAGCCAAATATTATTATATTTATTATATTTCGTATAATTATTTACATCAGGAAAATTACGAAATTTTTCTTTACAATTCAAATTTTTTAGTAACAATAATGATAAAAATATAATTAGAATGATAATGTAAATCATTGTTTAAATATATAACATATTTAAATATTTAATTTAAAGATTATTTCTGAAAAAAAAATATCTATGTTATTTTTACATTCATATCAATTTATCAATAATGATAAGTTAGATACTTTACATATTTCAGATAACCAATTAACTATATTGGATAATGATAAAACAATTATTGGTTTATCTAATATACCCAATAATAAATCATTATACAAAGTAATATTAAGTAATGTAACATTTTCACAAAATAATTTTTATAATTTAAAAATTCAAATAAAAATAAATTATGATAAATTATATGATTATGTTAAATATAATAAAACAATACCTAATAAATTGGAACTTATATCACTTATTAAACGTAATTTAAATACTAAAAAAAAAATATTATATCATTATTCGAATCTTAAAAATATAAAATTTAAAAATGATTATGAACTAATTTTTTACAAAGATGATATTGTAAAACTGAAGGATATTTATATTGATATCAATACTGGTATATTTAGTTTAAATAATAATTCTTCTATAATTAATTTGAACATAAATGGTTTTATATTAATTGGTAATTTCGATTATATACATATACAAAAAATTATGAATAGTCGTTGTAAAAATTTAATATTAACGGAAAAAAAATATAAGGCATTCTTAAATTTAAAATTTAATAATAAATTTACTGTTGTACATGAAATTGATTCTAATATATACAGGGTTAAATGGAACAATATTTTAATTTATAATTATTATAATTTTGATATAGATTTAACTAAAATTAATTACAAAAAAAAAATTATGCTATATGATAAATTAGATAATAATTACATAAATAATATAGTGGGGTTATTTCTAAATGACAAATCAATATGTTATAATAATTATTATAATCAGGTATTATTTAAAAATTTTATATTTTTAGTAAAAACAGATATAATTAATAAGTTAATAAAAAAAAGTATAAAATTAAATATTAATGAAAGAAAATATAAAGATAATATAGAAAAAAAAAATTTACATGAATTTATGAGTTTTCCGAATAATTTTATACACTATAATTATATTTTAAAAAATGATTTTTTGAAAAAATACAAAAAAAAATATTATTGTAGTATTTGCCTCAATAATATTTCAACCTCCAATTTAACTTTTACGCCATGTAATCATTTTTTTTGTTATGAATGTATATTTAAAGTCTTAAAAAATTCTTCTTCATGTCCAAATTGTAGAAATAAGATTACACTCAATGCATTAAATATAGTAAGTAATACTAAAATAAGCAATTCTAAATTAAATTATATTTTAGACAAACTAATAATAAAAAAGGAAATATTAGTATTATCAAACTATAATAATACATTACAAAATTTAAAAAATATGATGAATAAATCGAATATAACTAAGACTATCATAAATAATAAAATAGATTATATAAAATTAACTAATATTGATAATATTAATTTTATAAAAAATATAAAGAAATGTAAATTAAAAAATATTGATGAAATATTATTTATGGATACCGACAATGTTAATTTTAATTATTATTTTAATATTTTATATTCTATATTTTTAAATAAATGTAAATATGTATATTTATGTAGTAAATAGTAATATTAAATAATATGATACTACACTCAATAAAGCAAATAATAGCCATAATGGCATTATAGTTTTATTATCACCGGTTCCAAATTCTTTTATTTCGCCTTCATTATTAAATATAAACATTGGTTTAAAAAACATTATTATAAACACAAAAAATAAATATAATGCAATCGATAATTTTAATCTTAGTATCATTAGTATATATTTATAAAATTAAATAATATTTTTAATATATATTTTTAATTTATATTTTTTTTTATATTTTATTATTAATTATCTTAATATCTATAACATATAAAAAATATACAGATATAACTAATAAATATTTATATAATGAAAAAAATACTGATTATGGTGAAAGATTTACTGATTATAATGCATTATCTTATTTAAATTATAAAGGTATTAAATATGAAGTACCAGTTTTAAATAATTATAAATTAGGATGTGGAGAACATAATTCAATATATAATGTATTTTCTAAAGCATTAGGTAATATATATGGCATTAATATGGGATTAGTAAATACACATGGAACTATAGAAAATTTAGAAAAGGTAAATAGTGGAAAATTAGATTTTGCTTTAGTGCAAGAAGATTTATTATTAGATAGTATCATTGGGTTAAATAGATTTAAATACAATAAATTAAATAATATACGATGTATATGTAGATTATATAATGAATTATATTTTTTAATAGTAAATAAAGAATCAAATATTAATTCATTAAGTGAATTAAAAAATGGATTTTCATTAAAAGGAAAAAATTATATTATTGGAACAGGTAGAGAAAAAAGTGGTTCTTTAGAAATTTTAAAATTATTATGTAATGTATATAATATTAATTTAATACGTTTTAATAAAAAAGATCAATTTAAAAATATTAATAATAAAAATGGCAATCTATATTATATTCCAGATTCATTAAATAAAAATTTTAATTATTTATTAAGTGGTGAAATCGATGCAATATTTCATATTTCTGGACCAAAATTATCATATATTATTAATTTATCAAGTAAAATAAATGTAAAATTTATTCCATTTAAAAAAAGTACAAATAGATTATTTAATGAGGTAACTGGTAATAATAACAAATTTAAAAATATTATAATAAAAGATAATACATATATTTTTAATAACTATGAAGCAAAAACAGTTGAAACAATGGCTATAAATTGTGTATTAATATGTAACAAAAAATTAAGCAATGATGTTACATATAATTATACAAAAAGTATATATAAAAATTTGAACTATTTAAGAAATTATATGTTTAATGAAGGAAATCAATTAATAGATTTTTCTCCATCACATGTATATTTTAATCAAAATAATGAAAATGAATTGCGTGAAGGAGAACCATCTGCGATAAATAATAAAAAAGATATATATAATTATAATATTGTAAATAAAATTTCTATGTATGATTCATATAGTAATGAATTTAATCCATTAGAAATGTTTTATATTAATAAACATATAAAATATCATCCTGGTTCATATAAATTTTATAAAGATATTGGTTATATTCATGTTGGTGAAGACAAAAATTGCAAATATAATATAAAATCTGGAGAATGTATTCTTGTTCCAAGTTTAGATTTAAAAAAGGTTTATTGGAAATATGATAAAATACCAGGTCTTTTAAATAAGTTTAAAAGGTGATAAATTCTTCAAAATAAATTTATTTTGTTGGTCTAATCTAGAACTTTTATCATTTGGATATGCGTAATCTGGCGTTATCAAATTTGGATATTTTGTTTTATCATTTTGTTCATCACAACATTTAGCACATTCTAATCCTTTGCAATTAGGTTTAGGTATACAATTATGACATAATGGAATACTATTTTTATCTTCATTTGTAGGTGTTATTAATTTCATATTTAATGGTAATTCACATACATTATTTACACACCCACCTCTTTCATTATCATAATTTTGATTTGTTTTATAATATGGACATTCTTCATTACTTGTGCATCGAGATTTTGCCCATATACCAGGTTTTATTATTTTTCCAGTATCATAACTTATATTTTCTTTAATTTCATATGAGTTACATTCTGCTTCAGATAAGGCATCTTTATAAAAACATTTATTTAGACTTTCTTCTTGGTCTAGTTTTTGTTGTATATCTTTATCTTTTAAGAACTTATTTTTTTTTTTTAGAAAGTCTTCATCTAAGGTAATTTTTGTATTACATTCATAACTATTAACTAAAGAACAATCTATATTGTTTGAATCTTTATTATGGAAACTATTTTTTTTATATTTTCCGAAATGTATGTTTTCTTCAAAATCATTACCTAATATAACCAATTTATTTATATAATATTTATTACCTCTAATACTATACGAAATATCATTGTAAATAATATAATATATTTCAGCATTTTTTCTATAAATTTTTGTTACAAAATGATAATTGTATATATATTTATCTTCTGTTTCAAAATAGCCATATAATTTATCATAAATATATTCAAATTTATTAGATGTTTGTACTTTATGAAATTTTAAATTATTTTTATATTTAATAAATTCATATACATTGGTAATTTTTTGTATATCTTTTTCTGAAAATATACATGCTATATTATTTATATTATCTATAAGCCATGTTTTTATTAAATTATAATTATGCATATTGGCCTTTGCTGTTTCCTTTTTCACAAACTTAAATTCTATAGGATGTAATGGATTATGATGTTTTATTATTTGAAGAATACCATTCATTTGACATAAATTTAATTCTGCTTTTATTCCATAATATTTATAATTTCGTCTATATGGTCTTACAAATTGATAATCTTCTTCAAAATTATACTTTAAATCATCTAAAATCATTGATTCTTTTCTTACATGTGTTAGACGACCAGCATAAATAGGTTTATATTCCGTTTCAATAAATTGTTGTTGTGTTAAATTTTTTATTTCTGGTTTATTTATTGCTGTTTCATTATCTAAAAATATGCAATTAGAATCAAATGATTTTAATTCAAAATTAGGATTATTTACTATAAATTTTTCTGTATTATTTATGAGTATATATAAAAAAAATATTGCTAATACAAAAACTAATATAATATTTATATTCATTAATATAATAAAAGAATTATTATTCGGACATGGACTGATAAAATTCTTGTGGTAATTTCCAGTATTCATTTTTTAAACTATAAATTTTTTGTTGTTCGTTTAATTCTATTATATTCTCTAATAAACATTTTCCTTGATGAATACACAAATATCCATATATAAATTTATAGTAAGTTTTATTATCTTCAGAATCAAAATAAAACCCATTTACAGTAGCATATTGATGTTTTGTATAATTATTTTCAGTGCGTTTTATAATATATTTTTCATTTATTTTAATATTCATAATAAATAATTAATTATTAGTTATTAAATATTTTTCAATTTATTTTATTTTTATTTTTATATTTATTTTATTTTCTTTTCTTTGTGTATTATATATGAATAATAATGCAATAAGAGGTGAAATAAAAAGTATATTAGAAAAATATGGTCCAGGAGATAGAAAAGATAGATATAGAAGAATTCAAGATATGGCAAATAAGAATAATAATTTTAAAGCCAAACGAGATTTAAATCGAATTAACGATTTATTTCGTTTTCATAAAACACAAAAACAATCTAGAAAAATAATAAACCGAGTTTATAAATCCTCAGAAATTTTAGCAAGCAAATTAAATGAATTTAATAGAGCAAAAAAAATGGGTTCTAAACATAGCTCTCAATTGAATAGAAAAAGAGGTGAAAAAATTATGCATAATGCTCATAAACCAAAAACTTTAATGCAAAGATTGGGAATAAGGGGTAAGACAAGTAAAAAACCAAGAACAAAAAACAAAAGAAAATCTAAACCCCGTTCTTTAAAAAAGAGAAAATAAATTTTTATTAGTAAATAAATTTAATTCTGCATAATTCCAAGTTAATTTTTCTACTGATACATTATTGCCATTATTTTTATCAATTTGTTCCGGTAGTATTAAATGTTTTGATTTAATAAACTTAATAAAATTTTCAAATTCTTCTTCATATTCTTCTATTTTATTTAATACATAAAGATAATTAAATAATGCAATTGTAGTTATTAACCATGGATTTCCACTAAAGTAATTATCGTTTAAATATCTTCCTAAAAATGGTATATTTAATTTTTTATTTATTGGATAAATAGTATTGAATTCCAAAATCATATTATTTACATATGTTTGTATTCTATCAGTATATATAGATATATTTGGTATGTCATATTGTAAAAAACTAAATGCTAATAATAATGATGCGTCATATTCTCTCAATATACGACCATTACATGAATATGCTGAATAAATTTTATCGTTTGTTTTAGAAAAATGGTCAGTTATATTTTTATAGGAACTATTTAAAATATTATTGTTAATAGTATTAAATTTAAATTTGTTATTATTTTTGATTTTATATAAAAAGGCATATTGCATAATACGAGTATACAAATGATATCCATATAGTTCTTCCCATAAATCAAAACATGGTTTATCTATATTATTAATAGTATAATCTATATCATTATTAATTATATCTAAAAGAGAATTTAATCTAAATGGTATAATATTTATTAATTTTAAACAGACTATACCACGTAATGCGGGTCCATCATTTTGTGGTCTACCCCATTCTCCTAGATATGGTGTTCCATCTATATTAAATTTTGGTTCTGCAGCATGATGATTTATATGGATTAATTCAATATTTATATAATTTTCAAATATTTTTATATGTTTATCTTTTTCTTGATTATCATCACAATTTTCGATTAATGAATTAATAACTATGGCGCTATCCCTCACCCAATGAAAATTATAATCAGGGTCTTTTGTTGGCGATGCTATAATCGAACCATTATCTAAAATATTTTCATAAATAATATTCATATAATTAATTTATAAAATTAATTTATAAAATTTTATAGTAAACACTTATAATTAATCAAAATAATAAATAATAAAATAATAAATAATAAAATAATAAAATAATAAATAATAAATAATAAAATAACATTATTCATCGTCATCGGACATTATATCTCTCTCTTCATATGCCAATTTATCTTCTTTAGAATTCTGTTCATTTGAAGTTCTCCAGTCATTAAAAGATTCTTCCGAAAAATTTGAACCTAATTCTTGTTGTGCTCGCATTCTTAAATCATCATTTGTTTCTTGTTCAGTTAGTGTAATATCTTCGTTTGGTTCATTAGTAGGTACATATAAACTCATATTTTTATTAGAAAGATTTTTCCAAGTATCCATACCTAAAGATATCATTGTTTTTAAACTACTCCATGTTTCTCTATCTAAATCTTGAATAAATTTAAGATTAGATTCTTTATCATTTTCATTTTTTTTTTCAATAGTATTTTGTATATTTTTATTCGAATATTTATTGTAAAACTTATCATTATTTTCGATAGAATATAAAATATTAACGAGTATTTTTATTATGATATTTTCATTTTGTTCTAATTTTTTTGTAATATCAACATCTAAATCTATATCTTCAATATCTTGATATTCATAGTCTTGACCTTCTTTTTTAGATGCATCAACAACTAATAATTTATTTTTTTCTTCTTGAATTTCTTCATTTTTTAATATTTGTTTAAGTATTACTATAAAAATGTAATGATGTATATATGCCGATAATTTATAATTTATGTTACTAATAATAGAACCCTTCAACTTCTTTAAAAAATTAGTAGATTCTTTAACTATATCGATAATATATGTAAAGTTACTTTCATCTATGTTATTATAATTTTCTAATATACTATTATCTCTCATAATTTTTATAAATTCATTTTGAGTATTATCATCAATTTTCCAATTTTTTGGTATGTGTACTTCTTGCACATCAAAATAATTATTTTTTAAACGTAATATTGTTTTTTGTAGATTATTGAATATATAGTTTTTTATTAACATTTCTTTTTGTTTATAAAATTGTTTATATGCATATTCTTCGCTATGTAAAGTAATATTTTCTTCTAATATATCGTCTATATTTCCTAAATTATTTAGTATTGAAGTTAATCTCATTTCATTTATTTTTACTTTTGTTTTAATTTTTTTAACTAATAATTTGACCTCTATTTTTATTTGCGATTCTATATCTTGAATAAGGTCTTCTGTATTATTTTCGTTAACTAATTTATTAATATTCTTTATATAATTATCTTGTTGTAATATATTATTTTTTTCAATTATAATATTCAGAAAATTGGGTATTGTTTTACGTGAAATATTATTATTTCTTATATGATTCTTTTTATTAATGAATTGTTTTAATTCTAAATAATCTTTTTTAGAATAATTTTCAGTTAAAATATCCTTTTTATTTATTCCACATTGTATACATATACCCTGTGAATCAAATAAATATTTGTCACCTTTGAATGGTCCATTATTAATAAATGTTAAAAAGAATTTATTAATTTGTTCTTGTGTTATAGCGTCATCTTCACTAATGACATTTTTAAATGATATATATTTTTTACCAGGAACACTTTTAATATAATTTTTTTGTATATTTAATATTTTTAGTAAATCTTGTTTTCTTTTTTTTAATTTTTCTAAAATTTCCAATATTTTATTAATATCATTATTTTTTTTATTGAAATAATTCAAATAATTATAATAATTATTAATATTATCTAAACAACATACATTATCTAATGGTGTTGGCTCAAATTTAATATTTTCTATTTTTGATTTTTTAATTTCTTTATTGACTTCTTCTATAAGTTTTAATGAGACTAAAACTTCCCTTTCATTCAATAATTTTAATTCTTTAATAGGGTCGTTAATTTTTTTGGGCATTGAATAAGAATCTAATTGAATTGTATATTTATCCAGTGGCGGTTTAAATTCACTCCAAGTATATTTATATTCATTAAAACTACTTTCTTTTGATTCAAGACTATTTTCATATTTTTTCTTTTCTGCATATCTGTATACAATATTTTCATCTTTTAATAAGGTATCTACAATCTTTATAATATTATCTTGTATCTTTACCTTTTTTAAACTTATCCAATCATTGCCGGTGTCCTTAAGAGATTCTAATATACATGATATATAGTTAATACCTTCAAATTTATGTATTTTATCAATTGGATAGCCTTTTAATGATGCTTTGCATTTTGGATGTGGTTTATTAATAATATATGATGGAACCCCTGATTGTAAAAATAAAAATAAACATGATGTCGTATATAAAATAATATTTCTAAGTTTATAATTATAATATGCTGTTTCAAGCATTTTTTGCGATAAACTTTTTTTTGTTTTGCTTTTTGCCGTTTCTATCCAAATATTTTTATCTTTAATATTATTTTTTGCTAAAAGACTACTCATTTTTACTAAACTAATATTATCCATTGACGTTAAAGATATTCCCATAAATCTTAATAAAACATCTATAATTTTTATTATACTCAATGATTTATCTTCTGTAATGGATTTATCATTACCTTCTAACAATATTTGTTGTAATGATGCAACAATTTCTGAATTAGCCGCTGATTCATAATTATCTTCTTCTGTAATAACTTCATGTGTTACTAATCTTGCACCACTTTGTGTAAATCCTTCTGTTATCTCATATTCTGCTAAATTTACTTCTTGACCACAATTATTACACCACATATAACCATCATTTTCTGTAGAATAATTTTTTAATTGATGTATTAATTCAGTTTCATTTATTCTTTTATTATAAAAATCTATAAATGGTATATGATGTTTACAGCATAATATTTTTTGCCCTTTTCTACAATACACATTATTATTATTTTCTCGGTCATCTTCGAAATCGGATGCTGTTCTCCCATATCTTTTAAGTAATTCTTCTAATGCTGGATAATAGTCATTTAATTGAAGTCCCGAAATTTCTTCTAAATATTTATCTATTTTGAAATATAATTCTTGATATTCTTCAACTATATCTTCTTGTATTTCACCGTATTTGTCTTTTAATGCTTTTTCCCGATTTATTTTTTTTTGAAATTCTAACTCTAAAAATTTTTTATTTCTTTCAATAGATTCATTATTTTTACTTATATACTCCTCGCTTTTTTTTAATTCCAAAATACTTTCTTCATTTTTTTTTACTAATAAATCTAAATTTTCTAATTTTTCACTCAATTCTAAAAATGTATTTGTAACACATTTACCTAATTTTTCTGAATAAACACAATTATTTAATGAAATATCCATATCTTCAATTGCAATTCCACTTTGATTACAAAATTCTTTATAATCTAATAATACCTCATCAACTTTAGTTTGTTCCGTTTTTTTCCATTTATTATTATTTCTAATATATAATTCCTTTTCATTATTAGGTAAAATTAAAATTGCATAGGACAATCCATTTTCTACAAATGGTTTTTCTTCCCCGTGATATAATTTATCACTATCAATTTGGATTTGTTTATCATTTGATTCCAGTAATTCATTTTCACTATAATATATATTGGTTAATCTTTTAGATATACAATTAGTAAGATTCGTGTTGTAAGAAGATGATTCTTTGTCCAATAATGATTCTATAGTATGTAATTTGGGTTTTACGGATTCTAAATATTTTTCTATTGAACTAATTCTTTTATCTTTATTAACAACTAATTTTTCTTCTATGTAATTTACTAAAACTTTATAAAATAAATATCCATTATCAGATTGATTTTCTAAAAATTTAATTCGTTCTTCTTCACTATCCAATTTATTATTAAATAATGGATATTCGCCATAAAACGGTTTTAATTCATCTAATATTTTATTACTTATAAATTTAAAATTATTTCTTCGAGGAATGACATTTTTATTATCTTGGTACTCTTTTAGATTTGTTTTAAAATTGCGTTTTTTATTATTTTTTTTGAGTATTTCTAAAATAAAATTAAAATTATTTTTAGTAAGGTCATCAACAGATAAATCGTAGTAAAAAAGTATATTATTGAAATCATTTATTGATGTGAATGAATCAATATTAGATTCGTCAATTTTATTATCTAATATTTCTTTTACTGATGGGACGATAAGATTTAAATTATCTAATAATTTATCATTAGTATTTTCATATAAAAATACATGTGATTTATTATCTGATTTTAATTCACTATAACATTTCGATTTTGTAATATTTAATTTAGAAATAACAATATTTCTATCTTGTTTATTTATTTTTAGTAATTTCATGGCTTGGTTTACACCAACATCATCTAATGGTTGAATTATATAATTATCACCTTCTATATCAATAATTTCTCCTTCAATTGTTATTTTTTGTTCTAAACATACGGAAACTGTATCACCGATTTTAAAGGATGATGTAACATAAATATTATCATCAAATAGTTTGGGGCTAATTGGGTCAGTTGATTCAGATGTTATTGTATCCAATAAATTTTTATTATTATTATATAATTTATTATAATTTATATTATCATTATGTTTAAAATATCCTATATTAGATATTGTATTACCTTTTACTAATATTTCTTCATTATTATCGTCATTTTTTAAAAATGAAGTATTTCCAAGTAATTTATGTTTGTTAATTTTGGGATTTTTAAAACCGAATGATTTCAAATCATTATTAAATGTATTTGAATATACTTCTAAATCATTACTTAATTGATATTGATATCCTGGTTCAATTGTTTCATAACTATCTATTAAATTGTATAATTCATTTATATGAGCGTATAAAGAATAATTAATTCTGTTTTCGCCTATTTTATATTTATCATTTAATTTTGAAAATTTAAGGAGTTCATCTATATTAGATAAATTATTTGATTCAACATCTCCCAGTTCTAAAAGTTCTAAATTAAATATTTTTTTAATTTCATTTACTATAGGTTTATATAAGATTGTTTCTTTAAAATTTACCAATTTATCTAATAAAGGTTTAAAAAGGTCGCCTTTTAGTTTTTCCGAAATTATTTCTTTATTCTCATCAAATAGTGAGAATTCATTTTTTAAATTAATATAATTTTGTAGTTTATGTTTTTGTTCTTCTATTACACTTTTATTAGAACGATATTTTTCAGGTAATTGTTTTATCAATTCATTAAATAAATCATCTCCTTGTTGTTTATCGTTTGCAATTACTTTATCATCTGGAATTAATTCTTCTTCATAGATTACAATATTTTCATCAGGCTCATATTCAATTTCATCAATAATTAATTCTTCTAGTTGGTCTATTTCGGTTTCAGGAATACCAGGTTGTTCATCTGGTTTTTCAGGTTCGGTTTCAGGTTCTATATCTTCTTCAGGTTCAACATCTTCTTCAGGTTCAACATCTTCTTCAGGATCAATATCTTCTTCAGGATCAATATCTTCTGATTCTAATTCAGATTCATTATTTTCTTCTTCCAAATCTAATTTAATATTATTTTCTTGATTATCTAATTCTGGTTCAATATCCTCCTCGTCGGATTCGGAAACAACATTCGGATTAAGTTCTAATTCTTTACTATCATATTCTTTATCTTCTTCGTGTATATAATTTATATTATTTTTAATTGAAATTACTTTATTAATTTCATTATTATTAATAATTTTTGTGTTGCTATTTAAATAAATATTTGTTTGATTGCGAACAACTTCTCTTACCTTATAATTAGAACCAATAATATTTACTATACAATATTCTAAAGAATCATTTTTTAATTGAATGATAGTGTTTATTGTTAAACCTTCGAATTGATTCATATAAATTAATACGATATTTTTTATATTACAAGTATAACTTAAGTTATTTAAATAAATTATTTAAAGTTTGATACAATATTATATATAGACCATGGAAGAATTGCAATTCTTAAAAAATATAAATACTATAGATGAATTAATACCAATTCTTAAAGAACACAAATTAGTATATAAAGAATATAAACAATTAGACTTAATTCTAATAAAATATAATAAAGAAAAATCAAATATGAAAAGTAGTGATGTTTTAAAATGTCGTGGTTTAGTATTAGATAAAAATTTAAATATTGTTTGTTTTCCGCCCATAAAATCTTCGGAATTAAATGAATTTACAAACAATAAAATAATATCTAAACTTGATGTAGAAGAATTTTTGGATGGCACGATGATTAATTTATTTTATTATAATGGTTGGCATATTTCTACACGCAGTAATATTGGTGCTAATTGTAGATGGTATAGTAAAAAACATTTTAATGATTTATTTACTGAATCAAGTAATATTGATTTTGAAAAATTAGATACTGATACTTTTTATACTTTTGTATTACAGCATCCTGAAAATCGAATTGTTACAACATATAGTGAACCAAGAGTAACTTTAGTTCATGCCGGAAAAATAATTAATAATAAATTAGAATTATTGAATATTAAATCTATAGGTGTTAACTTAAATTTAAATATTCCTACAAAATATAATTTTAATTCTTTAGATGAAATTATTAGTTTTGTAGAAAAACAAAGTTTTGAATTTCAGGGTATAGTTATTAAAGATGGTAATACTAGAAGTAAAATACGGAATCCAAATTATAATTATGTAAGAAATATTAGAGGGAATAATAATAATATTAAGTATTTGTATTTTGATTTAAAAAAAAATTTATTTTTGGCAGAATATTTACGATTCTTTCCAGAATATACTGAACAATTTGAAGATTATAATAAAGAATATAATGACTTAATTGATACAATATTTGTAAATTATCAAAATTATCATGTTAGAAAAGTCATTAAGGATATAAAAAATATACCATATAATGCTAGAAGATTTTGTTATGAATTACATGGTGTTTATAAAGAAACAAAAAAACATATTAATCGCAATGCAGTATTAAATTATATAAATTCATTACCGCCAGCCCGTATAGTATATGCATTAAATAATTAATCATCTGATTCTTTTACTTTTTTAGATGATTTATTTTTTATAGTTATAGACGGGTTTAGTTTAAAATATTTATAAATATATTCTTTATATGTTTGTAAAATATCTATTACATGGTCACATGTCGTTGAAAAGATAATATTCGCTTCATCTAAACTATAAATCTTTGGAGATAATTTAATCTCTATCATATTTTTTAATGGATGTGGATTTTTGTATCCAACAAAATTAATTGTATCATTATTTACTTTAGAAATATAAGATTGAAGTAAATTTCCAAGAGTATGAGATTCATTTTGTATAGTAATTGTATATGCTTGCATAGTTTCTAAAGAGGTTTGAATATTTATATTATCTAAAGATACATTTTCATTTACAATTTTATTTATATTATTTTTTAATTTAGTTAATTTATTAATTAAAATTACTATAGATTCTATAAGAATAAGTTCTGGAGATACAACACCAACACTTTCAATGTAAAATTCAAATATATTTGGTTCATCATTTTCATCTGTGTAAAAGTGTCTTTCACTTTCTTCTATAATAAATCTTTTAGATATTGTTTCAATTTCTTTTTTTTCCATATTTTTTTTAGTCCTCACAAAGTCTTTTAACGCTTTTTGTAATTTTTCTTTATCGATTTTATTTTTATAATAAACACATGATACTGGAGAGAATCTGGCATTTTTGCTACCAGAAGATTTGCTTGCTTTTCCTTCTATATGAATTTCTTCTCCTTTAGAATTTGGATTTGGTTTTAGTTTTAATATTTGAATATATTCTTTAGTAATATTATTTTGTGGGAAGAAATGTATTGAAGGTTCTTCTTTATTAGTTTCAGTATTTATAATTTTAAAATCTTCAGTAGTAACAGAAATAATATTATTGGTAGTATTACTTTTATTAAGAATAAATTTATATTTAGAAGAATAAAAGTTTATTATATTTTTTATGTTTATAGGTATTAACCCAACTCTATGTAAAATAAATTCATTATGTAATGAACTTGTATTTTTCAATATTTTTAAATCTGAATTCAAATATTCGTCAGTATTAAATGCAACAGTTTCACAATCTGATAATATAGTTCTTCTTAAAGCATTAACTAAACTTGAGTCAATATTTTCAAATTCTAAATACAATTCGTCATTTTTATGTTCTATTACTTTTATAGACATTTTATATAATAAAATTATATAATTTTAAATCAATTTTAATTCAATTAAAAATTAAATTAAATTTCTTGAGTAAAAAATAAATTATTAAATTGTTTATTTTTTATATTATGGGTAAAAATATTTTTTTTTATAGTAATAATTGTAATTATTCTAAAGAATCAGTAAAAAAAATAAAAGAATATAAATTAACTGAAAGTTTAATACCAATATGTGTAGATGATGTAAACATTAAAATACCCCCATTTATTAATGTTGTACCAACAATTTATTTATCAGAAACTAAAAAAATTATTATAGATGATAAATTAGATGAATGGCTAGAAAGTAATAATCAAAATAAAGTTCGTTCTGAAATAGAATCATTTGTAAGTAGTTCATTATCGGATAATTTTTCATATTTAGATGATAAAGAAGATTCTAATATATCTAATAGTTTTACATTTTTAGACCAAGAATATAGTATTAATACACCAAGTAATGATAATGTAAAAAAAAGAACATTAGAAGATTTAGAAAAAGAAAGACACATTGATTTTAAGTTGGCTAAAAATATTTGAGTTAAATAAAATAATTAAATTATAATTAGTTAAAGAAATATATTAATTTTCTTATACATAAATATGTCTTTATTTACAGCATTTAACAATGTTTTACTTGATTTTATGGATGATTGTATTTTAGTTTTTCCAGAAGAAAAAGATTTTAATGTTTTTAAAAAAGGAATTGTGTTGTTAAAAAAATTTAATCCTAAAAAAATTCCAATTTTATTTAAAGAATATGTTAAATTTTATAAAAAAGAAATTAAAAATAGAAATGAAGATTTTTTCTTAAAGAATAATTATAAAGATATAGATATTATTAAAGACGATAATGAAATATTTAATATAATTAATAAAATTAAAGAATATTGGAAAACATTATCAGAAGAAAACAAAAATAAAATATGGAATTATTTAGATATTATGATTAAATTAACCGACAATATATAACTTGCGGAAATAAAATTTTTATTTATTCTTATATTAGATTATTATGGAAAAGACAAACATTGAATATTTCAATTCTTATTTTAAATTATTTATTAATAATATTATAGATACCTTTTCTGAAACGAAAGATATCTTAAATGAATACTATAGTCCACTTTTAGAAACAGAAGATTGCAATGATGATAAATATGTCAAACGATTTATGAAAAAATTTAAAGAGCATAAAAACTTAATATCCAATAAAGATGATAAATTATTTACAGAAAGTATTTACATACTTAAAAATTTAGATTTTAAAATTATTTGGGAATCAGAAGAATTAAGCGATTCCAACAAGGATAAAATATGGGAATATTTACAAACCTTATATATTATTGGTGAAACTATTATTAGTGATTCAGAAAAAGTAAAAAATTTAATTGATAATTTTAAAAAAATTAAAGATGGAGAATCATTGGACGAAGACAATACAGATAAAGAAATCTTAGATATGTTTAAAAATATTTCAGAAAATTCGAATAATAATATAGATGAAAATTTTTTAGAAAATTGTTCATTGGGCAAATTAGCAACTGAACTAACTGGTGAAATTGATTTAGAAGATATGAATTTAAATGTAGATGATACCAGTAATCCAACTGATATGTTTAATAATTTAATTTCTGGAGAAAACTCATTGAATTTCATGAATTTAATACAAAAGGTAGGAAATAAAATACAATCAAAAATAGAAACAGGAGAGTTTGATCAAGAACGATTAATGACTGAAGCACAGCAAATGATGTCCTCATTACAAGGTTCTGGATTAGATAATATGTTTTCAAATATGGCCCAAGCAACTGGTGGTTCATTAAATCCAACTCAAGAGAGATTAAGAAAAAAATTAGAAAAACGCAATAAAAAATAATTTTTATTAAGAAATTCTTTGTCTATAGTATATGAATAAAGAACTTTTTTGGTTTAATAATTTATCGGTATTGTTAAATAAAGAATATTTTAACAAATTTATTCCAATACAAAATATGACTAATATAGAAAAATTAAATTCTATTGTTAGATTTTGTTTATATCTTTCATTTTTATTGATATTATTTACTAATAATATTAATTATGCATTTATAACAATTGCTTCACTTTTAATAACTTACTATATACATACTAATAAAAATACAAATGAAAATGAAAATGAAAATGAAAATGAAAATGAAAATGAAAATGAACAATTAGAAAACACTTTTACAAAAGGTAAAGAATATTTATTAGAAAATATAAATAAAGAAGATAAAAAATGTATAGAAAAAACTAAAGATAATCCATTAGGAAATCCTACTATTTTAGATTATACAAATGAAAAAATTAATTCATGTGTGCTCGATAGTGATATTTATGAACAAAAAATATTTCCAATTGATTCACAGGATTATTTAGATACAAATCAAAATAATAGACAATTTATTACAGTTCAAAATAATATAAATACTGGACAAAGATCTAAATTTTTAAATTGGTGTTTTAAACCTTCTAATTAGTTTTAATTATTATAATTAAAATAAATAAAATAAAATATAAAATATATTATATAATTATAATGACAAGTTGTAATTCATATATAAATTCTAAATTAGATTTATCTAAAAATAATACAGGCAATGCAAATAATAATATGAGAAGTTTTACTGTCCAAGATTTAACATCTATTAAAAGTGATAGAGATTATATAGATTATGATATTCTACAAAGTAAAGGAAGTGCCGAACATATTTTTACTAATTATAACAATAATAATAGAGATAGATTGGTTGATATTGCTACACAAAATGCAACTATTAACTTTAGAGATGGCAAAGGAACTAATAATGATAATATTAATGTAGATACAGACGTGAGAATTGGTAAAGTTAAACATGAGCGAAAACATCAAAAACAATTATTTCAAAGACCATATTTAACAATTCCATATATAGGAAAAGGTGAATTAAATGTGGATAATGAAAGTTATTTATTATCAAGCAATAATACTGGACAACATAAACAATGCAATTCTTTGGCTGGCGTGTATTTAGAAAATCAATTTACACCATTAGTGCCTAATTTAGAGAATAATATACAAAATACAAACAATTTAATACCTGAGGATAATCGTAGTAATTGGATAGATGATAAATCACAATGGATTCGTGGAGGTATATCAACTAGAAATATTGTTAAAGATGTAGATTATTTAGGAAACTGTAATGCCGACGACGCAATCAAAAAAGCGTTAGTAGAAAAAAACAGATACGCGAGATAATTGTAAATAAACAATAAACAATTTATTTATTTATTTTATTTTATTTTATTTATTATTAATTAATTCATATTATTTTATATTAATATATTATATGAGTTCGAATCGTTTAATGTATGATACGTGTGAATCACAACAAAGAGTTAATGAAAGTGTTGGGCCCTTAGAATATTTATTAAATCCAGATAAATATGAAAATTGTTCAAAATGTCGTAATCAGTTGGGTGTTATTGGTGGTGCTAATGTAAGTCATATTAAAGGTAATTTAGTTGATTTAGAAACTGATTTATTTGGTATTACAAGAAAAGCATCGTTATGTCCAACTAAAAAATACTTAAATAAATGTGCGGTTTCTGATAATTTAAATAATTGCCAAAGAAATAATATTAATATAGAAGGAAATTGTTCCACGGTTAAAAGAACAATTGATACAAGACCGGTTCATTTACAGAATTGTCAAATGTTTAGATATAAACCGGTACCATTACCCGAACCATTAAATATTAATCATTGTAGCAAAAAATAAATTAATTTTTTATTTTAATTTTTATTTTAATTTTTATTTTAATTTTTATTTTAATTTTTAT
>ENA-UOXV01003358-UOXV01003358.1-marine-metagenome-genome-assembly--contig:-NODE-3358-length-19582-cov-6.813796_pt1 | contig 19582 bp, 18 predicted proteins | sample MGYA00238165_ERZ766961 | MGnify/ENA primary metagenome ERZ766961 (study PRJEB28924, sample SAMN03173240) | marine metagenome | biome: Marine; feature: Water; material: Subsurface seawater | place: North...
CTGTTGAGAGAAGAAGCGGGAAACGCGAGATATCGTCCTCATAGATATCTAAAATGGAATTTCTTATCCAGTCTTTCCCAAAATACACACGAGCTTGTCTCTCACGGATGCCGGTATCTTTATCTCTAGTGTCGATACTCTGCTGAAAAAGGGCAATTCTGGTCTCCGACCACAACTCACGACCAAACAACATAGGCGAATTACTACAAACAGATAAAATAGGACCACTTATGGCTTGTGCCCAATTGTATTGATCAACAAAGTCCTCTGGTCTTATTTGCAAATGAATCTGAAAGCTGGTATTGCATGCTTCAAACAAAATATTGTCATGCCTAATGATGAGTTCATCAATCCCTTGAATATGCAATTCAAAATCACTTCCACGGATATCGCGTATCACGTCGCCAAGAAGAAAGTACCTCGGATTCGGAGTCATATAATCCAAGCTTAGCTCTGCCGGACTGATCGTAGGAAGTATTCCCGTCAATAAGACTTTGTTCTTGTGATTATGAGCAGCTGAGTGCGCCAAATCAAGTGTTTCGTTTAGCTCAGCTTCAAGAAGGGAAAAACAATCTTTGGTGAGTTCGTAAGGATTGAGGTTGATTTCGAGATTGAACTTGGCTAGCTCTGTAGTAAATTGAGGGTGATCTATTTCTTTTAAGATATCGGGACCTTTGTCTGAAGGACAGTAGTTGTCATCAACTAAACAAAACTCTTGTTCAGCTCCAATTCGTTGAATGCCTTTTTCGAACAGGTCATTCTTGAGCATGAATTCCAATGCTTTAAGATCCTTGAGCAGATTATGAAGAAAGCTTTGCCTCTCCTTTTTCGATTGCTTGGATTGAATTGAATGTTCTCCCATTATGCTACGATGCTAGCGAAATGGAAGGAAAAGAAATATGACTTAGGTCAGAATCAAGCAGCAGCTGCGATATCTAAAACACCATTAATTAGCTCATTACAACTGTAAAAGAGTCCAATCCCTAGTACTGTTTGCTTAGCAGACAGAGCATAGAATACTTTGGGTAAGACAGAAATGGTAACGATAGAAAAGCCTATTACAAGTGGAATACCTCCCATAAAGAGCACTACAGAACTGTCACCGATACTCAACATAAAGGCTCCGAGAAAAGCGAGCGCAAATCCAAAATGAGAATAACGAGTAATGTTTGTGTCGTTGATAATTCTGGAAAAGTAAATCGAGACAAAAGCGGCAATAATCAGTAGGAAACTCGCAAATTGTCCTGAGCTCAGTTGGTTTCCAATGAGTCTGATATCAAAGTCTTGAGACGGATAATACTTCAGAATGAATGCGGTTAAGAGGCCATACATCAGACCAGTTGTAATTACTAATCTGAAGTTTGACTTCCCATCCTTCGTATCGTTAGCAAATTCTTCAGACTGTTTATCATGTCCAGGTAGAGTTCTAAAGTTTCTTACAAGTAAAAACCCGGCTATAAAAACACCGATACCTCCTACTATGAAAGTGCTTGTAGCGCCTATAGCATTGATTATGTCAACAATATTTGGCTCCAGAGAATAGATAATATCATAGGCCAAAACGAAGATTACAATCACTCTTGTGAGCTTCTTTTGAGGAACGATAGATTCTAACATACTCAAAGCCGGAGACCTAAATACATTCATACTGATTAGCCAAAGTGCTATAAACACAGGGATTAAATACACTATGAAGCCTGAAGGATCGATATAGATAACGCTAGCCACAGCCATGAAGACCATAGAAACAACTGCAACACCAACATAAATGACAGTAAGGTAAGATCCGTTTTTTGCTAGGGCTCGGTCAGAGATCCAACCTGCTAAAGGCGGAGTGACAATCAAAATAAATGCTTGTAATATGGAGAAGGCAAAACCGTAATCTTCAAATCCAAATTGGACCAGGATGTCGGGTTGGTACTCGTGGTATGCCAACCAAGATAAAGTGACGAAGATTTCTAAAACTAGTAGAATTAAAACTGGACGCCACTTGATCATAGGCTCTATTTTAGTTTATCGGAAAAGGCCTTCTTAAACTTTTCCATTTTTGGTCGAATTACATAAGAGCAGTATGGTTGATCGCCATTCTCATTGAAATAATTCTGGTGATAATCTTCTGCCGGGTAATAATTATCAATTTTAACGATTTCTGTGACAATAGGATTATCAAAAGCTCCTGATTCGTCGAGTTTCTTTTTATACTCCTCTGCTATTTTTCGTTGCTCCTTATTGTGCCAGTATACTCCTGAACGGTATTGGGTTCCCACATCAGCACCTTGTCTGTTGAGTGTAGTTGGGTCATGAGTTTGCCAGAAAACTTCAAGCAATTCTTTGAAAGAAATAGTTTTTGAATCATAAGTGATTCTGGCTACCTCAGCATGTCCTGTTCTTCCAGTACATACCTCCTTATAACTTGGGTTTTTAACCTGTCCATTGGTATATCCCGACTCAACTGTATATACACCTTCAAGGCTTTGAAAGATAGCTTCAGTACACCAAAAACATCCTGAGCCAAATGTGGCTGTATCTTGTGTGCTAGGGTCGCCAGCGATATCTTGTGCTTCTTTAGGAGTTTCTTCAGCCATACTCATTGAATTGTTCGTGTTTGAATTACAATTTGCCAAACTAATCCCAGTTAAAAAGACTAGTCCAGAAATTAAAGTGTTTGAAATTACGTTCATAGTTTCAATACTACCTCAATCTGGCGGAATTGTTTTGACACGAGACTGACAAAGTAGCTTCCAGCTGGTATATTTTCACCAATTTTCACTTTTTCTTTTGAATTCAAGAATCCTTCTTCCAGCAAAACCCCTTGAGAATTTCTCAGCTCATACTTAAGCAGTTCATCGGGCTTATTTTCAACATTAAAGTATGATTGACTCGGATTAGGAAACAAGCCATAGTTTCCTTTTGCATTAATTTCTGTCGCAAGTACTTCTGAATATTCAAAGCTACCGTCTACATCAACAATTTTCAAACGGAAATAATAAGTCCCAGGTTTATCAAGCGCTAGCTCGTCATTATAGGTTCTGAGCTTATTGCTATTTCCCTTTGCAGGAATTATATGGACCAATTCAAAACTGAAGGCATCTATACTTTGTTCGAGTTCAAAATGGGATACATTCATCTCTGAAGCGCTGGCCCATTCTAGCTTTAAATTTGAAGCTGTTTGATCAATGATTTTGAAATAAAGCAGCTCTAAGGGTAATGGCTCCTCACCTCTTTTGAAGGTGACTACTTACCAAGCAGCCGTTCCTAGGCTCGTTCCACCAACTCTTCTGGTCACATTCAAATTGCTTGGTGAATCTAGCAGTAATCCGAAATTCCCGTAACCTGGGTTATCATCTGTAGAGAAATTAGTGGACCCTTGTTTCATGAAATTCCCGGTTCCAATTGCAATAGATTTGTTAGTATCGAGGCTGGTAACCGCTTGATTTGCGCTCAAGGCTCAACCAGTTAAATCGGTTGTTCCACTTTGAACAGTGGTTGAATCAAGAAACTCCACAACATAAACGACAATTTCCAAATCTGCAGTACTACCTACTCTAGTGATGGTTAATTCCGTTGAATCAGTTAATTCATATCTCGGTAAATCATCAGGCCTAACGTCGGTGCTTACTGCCTGAGAACCCAAGATCATAGTTTTAGCTTGGTCGACATAGTTAGAACCACATTCGTTTATATCTACAGTTTTTGTGGTTTGACCTGCACCCAGTGCTGTTTTTACCTTTCGAACATATGAATCGTCATATTCTATGACCTGCCATTCAATGGTAGCTCCCGTTCCATTTGCTCTGAATTGCATGTTTGTTCCAGTGGTTAAATCTGCAACTGCAAAATCATCTGCGCTCATAGAGCCTCCAGCAAATCTCAAACTGAAAAGCACAAAACTCTTATCCAAATCAACAGAAGTGATAGCTTGGTTTTGAGTTGTTGAACTTAAGGTTGTGGCTCCTCTCTGGACCGTTACATCGCCAAAAAACTCAATGACTTTGTAGGTTAAATTAACTGGAGGACCGGTTCCAGTCCGTTGAAACTGAATATTTGTCGAAGTGCTTAATTGTCCAGAAACATTGAAATCACTAGGGTCCGCATCGTTGGTAGAAGACTCAAAAACCAAGAAGCTCTTTGTTAAATCGACTGAAGTAATGGCAACATTTAATACTGAAGCACCACTTCCAAGACTCACACTTCCTCTTTGAATACTTCTAACTTGGGCGTCATCGTATGGACCGACAGGATTTGCATCACTAAAATTTGGGGCTCGTGTTTGATCATATCTAAAACTCACAGCCTCATATGGTGCAGTTGCTGCGGAGCCTGTATTAGCTCGACTTACTTCTACCACACTGTCGTTGAGCAAATCATAAGCGAACCATCCATAACCCATGTTATCACTGCTCGCAAAATTGGTACTCCCTTGTCGTCCGAAATTTCCAGGTCCGTTTACAATTGAAGAAGAATCGTTAAGTGCAGTTCCTAGGGTATCTCTTAAGCTCATGTCGCCAGAAGCAAAGCTCAAACTCGCTCTTTTTACAGTGGTATTATCAGTGAACTCAATAATATAGCTTACAAAAACGAGCGTCCCACTTGAGCCTAAACGAGTATGAGTCAAAGTGGTTGAATTAACAAGCTCCGTTCGCGGAAGATCATCTGCATTCACATTTGTTTAATTTCTGTGAGAGCAAACTACCATTGTTTTGGCTGTGTTCACTCCTGTGATAGCAGAGCTAACCGTAGTTCCAGTTAAATCAGGTGATGTGATTTTCTGCACCGTACAGGAGTCATATTCTACCACTTGCCAGAAAGCAGTAAAACCAGAACTATTCGCTTGAAAGCGCAAGTTTGTGCTTGTTGTAAGACTGGCCGTTACTCCATCATCAGAACCATAGGTAGTCCCATTATTGAACATGGTAACCATGGCAAAACTATTTGTAAGATTCACTGAGCTTATCCCAACATCCACAGTTCCACTATTGACATTGGTTGAACCTCTTTGAACACTAACTCCACTTGAGTATTCAACTACTTGATAGTAAATTTCAGCCGTTCCTGCATTTCCATCGCGCTCGAATTCTATAGTTTGATTATCTGTTAGTCTTCCGGCAATCAAGGTTCCACTTGTAGTGGCGTCATTAATACTTGTAGAAAAAAACAGCACACTTGCGTCTAGATCAACTGTATCGCAAAGTGTAACGCTTACAGTGGCATCGGTTAGGCTTACCGATCCACGATAGATATAATTCACACTTGCAGCTTGAGAAAGCTGAGACAATTGAAGCAGACAAACGAAGACAAATCTTGCCATGTTGCAAAATTAAATTTCAATTGATTTTGGCAGAAGCATATAGACGAACATCGGCTATTCTCGATTTATGGTAAAGTTTCTTGAGCTAAGTCATTTTTAGCCGAGAGATATATAGCCTACTTTGAGAGTTAAGCTTAAGAAATGAGTAAAACCACGAAGCCAGATTACAGTGCACTTTTTGAAGCCGTTAACAACAAACAGCTGTTCCAAGATTTGTTCAAGCATAATGGGATTTCTGAGGAGAAATTCAAAATCAACCTTGAGTATTATGCCGAATTGAGAAACCTTCAAATTGAGTTGGTAAAACTTCAAAAGCACATTCAAGAAACGAATGGTCGGATGGCAATCATACTTGAAGGACGAGATGCAGCTGGAAAAGGCAGCGCAATACACAGGTTTATTGAACATTTAAGTCCACGTTCCTTCCGTGTTGTTGCACTTCCAAAACCTTCAAACATTGAGAGGGCACAATGGTACTTTAGACGTTATGTGAAAGAACTTCCAAACCCAGGTGAAATCGTATTTTTCGATAGAAGCTGGTATAATCGAGCAATTGTTGAACCTGTTAACGACTTCTGTAGCGAAGTTGAATACAAACGATTTTTAAGGCAAGTACCAGAGTTTGAGCACATGTTATATGAAGAAGGACTTCCGTTTTTTAAACTGTGGTTTTCAATCAGTAAGGAAGAACAAGCAAAACGTTTCGAAAAACGAAAAACAAATCCTTTAAAGAATTGGAAACTAAGTCCAGTTGATGAAAAAGCTCAGTCACTTTGGGACAAATATTCCTATTACGAGGAAGAAATGTTTGTTCACACCCACACTGCATATGCTCCTTGGATTATCGTTAAAGCAAATAGTAAGAAGAGTGCTCGACTCGAGAGTATTCGTCATGTGCTATCTAATGTTGATTATGAAGGAAAAGGAGAGTCTGATGCTGACCTTCGCCCCGATCCTAATATTGTCTCGCCATACTTTACAAAATTCAATAGATGGAACGGAGATTCTTAGTTCTGGTATTGTGCACATCGGTACTTCTATGCATTTTGAGTGCTTGTCATGAACTTAAGTTTACAGAAGCACAACCCAGTTGGAAATCCGACAAAAAGAGCTTTCCAAAGAACATTCGCGGCACTTATCTAAATGATGGAAAGCAGGCTATTGTCATTGGAAAATATCAAGCAACCTTGCTCAATGCGGACAAGGATGTTTTTATGGGTTTAGACTTAAAAACGGATACTGTCAAATTCAGGAAATGGAAAAAACAATACTTCGTGAACATCAATTTAAGCATCGATGACCATTGGAGTGTTTACGTTCTAGAGAGCTCCAATGATTCTTTAAGTTTATCCTATTTCGATGAAGGGATAGAAATTCTAGAAAGAATCACCCCTGTGATGAAAGACTATTGGAAAGAAGGAGAGTTTAACTACTTGGTGAACCCCAGTCGGTCGGAATTTGAAGAAATGATGGACTTGATGATTTTTACGCGTAAGAAATACCCGAAGTTCTCAGACTAACTCCCGTTATACAGAAGTAGATTGTCTTCGTTAATTTCAAAGTAGCAATCTTGCTCTTTAGATCGATTTCCAGAAATGTAGTTTTCCCAGTTATCATCATTAAAGAAATCCTTACGCAACAGAGCCTGAAAACCAGAAACCTTCAGAACAATTCGATCGCGTTCAGGCGCACAAGACTTAGCTTCTTTAGGGCTATCTAATTCATGGTAATCCTCAATGATAGTGGTGCTTCGCGCATCTAAGCGAATGGTATCAGGTTCCTCAGTAGAATTTTGATTTAGGAATACTAAATCGACATCTAAGTCTGTGTCGTTAACTATTGATCTTGAATAATAAATCTCTGTTTGACAAGCACTTAAGAGGTAAATGCTAAATAAGAAAAAAAGTCTTTTTTTCATCGGGAAGGCGAATTTACAAAAAATGATCGCTGCCTAGTGTTACGTATTCGTTAAGCGAAGGTTTCAAGCGTTTTAGGTGTTGCTTCTGATGACTTCAGTTAATTTTCTTAAATTTATGATCTTCTCACCTTGAAAAGGACTTCAACACACTTCATTCTCATGAAAAAAACTAAAGTTCTATTCTTATTCCTAAGCTTCTTTTTTCTATTTCTAAATCTCAAAGCACAAGTCTTCTACCGAGATGTTAACCCGGATTCAATCCATCTAGATACCCTTCCAATCGTTGGAACGGGAGGTTCTATGTCCGATTCGATCTTTTATTTAGATATCAATGGAGACAACAGCTTCGACTTTAATTTCTATTATAACTATAATACCGGTTTTGCAGGATTGAACAGACTCGTTTTTATCAAAGCAATCGATACATCAAGTCGTATTCTATCTAGGCCAAGAAGCTATGTCTACCCTGCTGATACTTTAAACCATTTAGACAGTATTTTTCCTCAACACTTTGGAACTGATTCCAGCTTGGCTGCAATTACCATGGGGAATGCTTCGTCCCAATCCGTGAATATTCACCCGAATTATTTCGAACTGGGCCCTCACTATGTGGGGTTTAAATTTAAAATTGGACAAAGTTTTCATTACGGCTGGATACTCGTTGACTTAAAAGAAGGTGTAAGCCACAGGCATATGATTTTTAGTCTATTGGCCTATGGTTACGAAAAAACTCCCAATCAGGGGATTTTAGCGGGAGCACGCTGCACAGCAGGAACCGTTACCAGTTCAATTTCTGCCTGTGAATATGTAAGTTTTAGAACAGACACCTTTCGCGCCGACACTAGCTTTATTGACACCGTAAACTTGGTTACTGGTTGTGATAGTATTATTACCAGGAGTTTTCATATTCTAAAATCTGATATAAGCATTCAGCAAAACATATGTGGAGGCTTTCGAATTGGATCTAATATTTATCGTAGAACGACCACCGTTACTGATGTTCAAACAAATCAATTTGGCTGCGATAGTACGATAGTTTGGAATTTGAATTATACTGCCGATCGGGATACCCTTGTTACTTCTGCCTGTAGTTCTTTTAAGATTTCAGATACCACCTTATATGAAAGCTTCAATGGCATCTTGTTTTTTGAAGATACAATTGGATGTGATACAGTCATGTTTCTGAATTTGAGTTTGAATATTGACAGCAGCTCAAGCTCGGTAAGCTCATGCGGAAACTATAACTGGAGAGGAAGAGTTTTAAGTAGTAGTGGCAGCTATTATGATACACTCAAAAACCGCTTTCAGTGCGATAGCATTGTAGAATTAAAGCTTACGGTAAATCAGTTTTTCTTCAACAATCAAAGAGAAGCTTTATGTCAATCATTTAATTGGAGAAACCAGCAAATCACTCAAGTTGGAATCTATCTAGATACCAGTTATAGCTCTTCCACTGGCTGTGATACTGTACATATCATGGATGCATTCGCGGGAGGTGATATCATTCAAAATGATAGTATAGCGTCCTGCGAAAGTTTCAATTGGAGAGGGAATAGCTATACTCAATCTGGTCACTATTCGGATACAAGTATCTCCAGTTTAGGTGGCTGTCGAGAAATCCATCACCTTAAGCTCGAACTAGCGAATCACAGAGACACGCTCATCATGGCTGAAGGATGTGAGAGCTATCTATGGAACGGACTACAATTATTCAATTCTGGTACTTACAGGGATACGATTACAAACTCATATCCTCAATGCAATTTACGCCGAACCCTAAACCTCGGAATTGGTAAAACAATAAGCAACACAATTGTGAACCAAATTCGAGCTGGGCAATTTGAAGCAGCGCTTGATTCTGTCAGCTATCAGTGGATCGACTGTGATTCGAATCTAAACCTCTTATCTGGTGACACCTTCAAAATATTCACGGAACCTAGAAGTGGAACCTGGGCGGTAATCTTAAGAGATGCAGGCTGCGTAGATACATCTGAATGTTTTAGTACTGTGAGTATTAAGGAAAAGGCTCAAGAGCAATTAAGGATATACCCAAATCCTACGAGCGGAACAGTGCATATCAGAGCTGAATCAACGATTTCGAAGTTCGTTCGCTTTGAACTGACTAACATCATGGGCCAAACTACGGCTGAGTTTAATATGAATAGCTTCAATTATTTAGAATTAGACCTACCCCCCGAATCAGGAGTGTATTTTTTAAAAGCTTATGTCCGAGGATCAGAGCCAAAAGTTTATCGAATCGTCAAAGAATAATTTCAAACTCATACTTGAAGTTTAACCTTGCGCTCATCAATAAAATAATAGGAGAATTCATAGCAGGAATAAATGATTTGATCTCTGACTCCGTGTTTGATTCTTGTGATATAATCGAACTCAAAACCGTTCAATTTAAGTAGTTGAACTAATACTTCACGCTGTCCAGCTGTCCAGCATCCCAAAATAGCTTTAGGATTTTTCGATTTCGCTTGAGTTGCTTATGAACCCTCTGAAGTTCCTGGTTTTCCTTTCGTGCTGAACGATAATTGTACGCGCTTCTACAATGATCATCACAAAAGCGCTTGTCGGACCTTCCTTTTATAATGGTCCCACATTCTTCGCAGTTTCTTGTGGTATTGGTTCTATGATTCATGAGATTTGATTTATTCAAATTAATAGATGCCTTCTCTAAAATCCTAAAATCTGAGTAATGACTTCATTCCATCAAAACGGTATAGTATTATTCGTTTTTATCCGTTTAATCTCCGAATTAAGCATCTGAATATCAATTGTTTTGTCCTGTTCAAAATTCAATGTTTAACTTAAAATTATTACGATGAACAACATTAAAAACAGAGTACACTTAATAGGAAGATTAGGAATGAATCCTGAAGTAAAGGACCTTGATGGAGGTAAGAAAATTGCAAAGTTTTCTGTAGCTACCAACGACTATTACTACAATGCTAAAGGAGAAAAGGTAACCGAAACTCAATGGCATAATATTGTTGCCTGGGGTAAGATGGCGGAACTTGTCGATAAGATCCTTCAGAAAGGAAAAGAAGTTACCCTTGAAGGCAAACTTAGCAATAGGTCTTATGAAGATAAAGAAGGTGTAAAACGCTACATCACAGAGATAGTAGCTAACGAATTCGTTCTTCTTGGAAAAAAGGCCGACTAAACTATCTGGGAAAAAGAAAGCTCCGCCAAACGGAGCTTTCTACCCTAACTTAATCAATAAAGCTTTTGCCTTTTTCGATTATTCAAACGAAACTGAAGCATTCTTAAATAGACTCAAAAAAAATTGTTCGAAAAACTAAATCTATCGACAGACGGTAAGTGATTTAATTTCGGCTTGCAAAAGTTTCAAAACAGTCTTCAATAATATTCAAACTAGCTTGCATTTGCTCTTCAGTAATTACCAAAGGAGGAGCAAATCGAATAATGTTACCATGTGTAGGTTTTGCGAGTAAGCCTGCTTCTTTCAGAGCTACACAAAGATCCCAAGCGGTAGAACTCTCTGGAGAATCGTTGATCATAACAGCGTTTAACAATCCTCGTCCTCTCACCAGCGTTAGAAACTCGTATTTGTCGACCATTATCTGAACCCCTGATCTAAACATTTCTCCCAATTTTCTGGCATTCTGAGCTAAGTGCTCATCCAGAACCACTTCTAAAGCTTCAATCGCTACTTTACAAGCCATTGGGTTTCCTCCAAAAGTAGAACCATGCTCTCCAGGCTTAATGCATAACATGATGTCGTCATCTGCCAAGACTGCTGATACAGGATAAACACCTCCTGAAATAGCTTTTCCTAAGATCAAAATATCAGGACGTGTATAAGTCTCTTGTTGCTCACAGTGTCCTTGACAACTGCAATTTCCGCAAACAGCTAATAGGCTTCCTGTTCTTGCGATACCAGTCTGTATTTCATCGGCTATAAATAGTACATTCTTTTCTTTACACAGAGTCGCAGCACGTTTAACAAAGTCATCCGCTGGAGTATTCACACCTGCTTCGCCTTGAATAGGTTCAACCATAAACCCTGCAACATTTGGATCTTCTAACTCTTTTGCCAAAGCATCTAGGTCGTTATAAGGAATCTGAACAAAGCCAGGCGTATAAGGACCAAAACCACCAAATGAGTCAGGATCTGTTGAGAAAGAAACAATAGTGACTGTTCTTCCATGGAAGTTTTCGTTCGCTACAATGATTTTAGCTTGATTCTCAGGAATTCCCTTCTTTTCATATCCCCATTTGCGGCAAAGCTTAAGCGCTGTCTCCACCCCTTCTGCTCCCGAATTCATAGGCAATACCTTATCGAAGCCGAAGTATTCTGTCAGGTACTTCTCATAAGGACCTAATTCAGAACTATAAAATGCCCTGGAGGTTAAGGTGAGTTTTTGAGCTTGATCGCTAAGCGCTTTTATAATTCGAGGATGGCAGTGTCCTTGGTTAACAGCAGAATATGCCGATAGAAAATCAAAATACTTTTTCCCTTCTACGTCCCAAAGAAAAACTCCTTCGCCCTTCTCTAATACAACTGGTAATGGATGGTAATTATGCGCACCATGCTTATCTTCTAAGCCAATTAGTTCAGTTGTTTTCGTTGTTTCGTTTACCATAGTTATTTCTTCTGACTGCAATTTTACGAATAATGAGTCGCAAAGGCTTAAACAATTGGGCCACATACTTGCTACCTTTGCAGCGTGAAAAGAGTAGTCGTTGGATTATCAGGCGGTGTCGACAGCAGTGTAGCTGCATATCTTCTTAAAAAAGAAGGTTATGAGGTGATTGGAATCTTCATGAGAAATTGGCATGATGACTCCGTTACCTTAAACAATGAATGTCCATGGATTGACGACAGCAATGATGCTCAATTAGTTGCTGAGAAACTAGATATCCCTTTTCAAACAATCGATTTTAGTGAGGTATACAAACAGCGTATTGTAGACTATATGTTCTCGGAATATGAAAAAGGTCGCACTCCTAACCCTGATATACTTTGCAACAGAGAAATTAAGTTCGATGTATTTCTTGAAACTGCCATGAAACTTGGGGCCGACTTTGTTGCCACTGGGCACTACTGCAGGAAACAAGAAATAGAAACTGAACAAGGCAAAGTCTACAAGCTTTTATCGGGAAAGGATGAAAACAAAGACCAATCTTATTTCTTGTGTCAACTCACCCAAGAACAGCTTTCCAAAGCATTATTTCCAATTGGAGAACTTCAAAAATCGGAGGTTAGGCAAATTGCCAAAGAACAAGCTTTGGTTACTGCGGAGAAAAAAGACAGTCAAGGTTTATGTTTTATTGGCAAGGTCAAACTTCCTGATTTCTTACAACAACAATTGAAGCCGCTAGAAGGCCCTATTATGCAGGTTGAAGCCGATTCTGATATATTTCAGCGTGCCACAGCTACGGATAGTTTGCTTGACAAAAGTCGTCCTTTTGCTATTGAGAAGGCAAACATGAAACAAGTAGGCACACATTCAGGCGCACACTTTTTTACGGTTGGTCAGCGCAAAGGCTTGGCTGTTGGAGGTACTCCAGAACCCCTATTCGTATTAGCAACCGACACACAAAAGAATGTTATCTATACTGGCCAAGGATCTGATCATCCAGGATTATGGAGACGTAGTTTAAGAATAAAGCCTTCTGATGTACATTGGATTAGAGAAGATCTTCGTTTGAAAGAAGAGGAAGAAGCTGATTATTTAGTGAGAATCCGTTATCGCCAAGCGCTGCAAAAAGCTAAACTCATTCAAAAGAGTGATGCTTTGTACATCGAATTCGAAGAAGCTCAGAGCGCAATAACTGCTGGTCAGTTTGCAGCATGGTACAAAGAAGATGAACTTCTTGGCTCTGGTGTTATAGAGGCCTAAGCACATTCTAATTTTCATAATCAACTGATTATGAAACCTTTTTCAAATAACAACGTTAAACTGCTTCATGACACGCCCTGTCATGATATTAGTTTTCAGTGTTTTAATAAATACTGGAGTTCAAGCGAAGCAAGGTCCAATTGCTGAAAGTCGTTCAGACAGTTTAGAAAGCCTTTGTTGTAAAATCAACTTTGTCCCTTTAGTAAAAATCAAAGATAAGATCAGTCATTCCAAGCATGGAAAACGCCTGAATCACAGTTCTCAAAGACTTGCCTCCGAACTCAAATTATTCTTTAAGAAAAGACGGCAGAAAAAGCATTTCAGGCATTTCGCTCATAGCACCATGGGTAGAAGATCAAATCATCACAACCCTGAAAAAATCCTCAAAGATTCAGCGCAAAAACAGAAATAGTTCTAGAGTGCAGTCTCTTTTATCTCTTCGACTATGCTAGGATCTAAAAGAGTGGAAGTATCTCCAAGTTGGCTTGTTTCTCCTTCAGCAATTTTCCGCAAAATCCTTCTCATTATTTTACCTGAACGCGTTTTTGGCAAACCCGAAACAAACTGGATTTTCTCTGGCTTGGCAATTTTCCCAATCTCCTCCACTACCGTTTCTATGATTTCAGCTCTTAGCACCTCATCGGAGCTTGGTGGAGCCTTGAGTACTACATAAGCGTAAATTCCTTGTCCTTTAATTTCATGAGGATATCCAACCACTGCAGATTCTGCAACTACAGGATTTTGATTAATAGCATTTTCAATTTCTGCTGTTCCAAAACGATGTCCTGAAACATTGATCACATCATCTACCCTACCGATAATTCGGAACATTCCATTCTGATCTCTTTTTGCTCCGTCACCTGTGAAATAGTAACCATCATAATGGCTAAAATAAGTGTTGCGACAGCGCTCATGGTCTCCATAAGTCGTCCTAAGCATTGAAGGCCAAGGAAAGCGAACAGCTAAATAGCCTTCAACATCATTTTCATTAATCTCCTTTCCTTCTTGGTCTAGTAATACCGGCTGAATCCCTGGCAAGGGATATCCTGCATAAGAGGCCTTTGTGGGACCATGCTCTCCAAGTGCTGAAATCATAATTCCTCCAGTTTCAGTTTGCCACCATGTATCAACTACCGGACAGCGCTCCTTACCAACATGAACATTATACCAGTTCCATGCCTCTACATTTATTGGTTCACCAACTGTACCTATTACTTTTAAAGAACTCAAATCGTAAGCTAAGACATGCTCATCACCACAAGCCATTAGGGCTCTTATCGCTGTTGGAGCAGTATAAAATTGGTTTACTTGATGTTTATCGCATACTTGCCAAAACCTTCCGGGATCAGGAAAAGTAGGCACTCCTTCAAACATCATAGTCGTTGCGCCAGCAAGCAGAGGACCGTAAACGATATAAGTATGTCCAGTTATCCATCCAATGTCTGCTGTGCACCAATAGGTATCCTGGTTTTCGTATTGAAATACATTTCTGAAAGAGAAGTCAGCATATACCATGTACCCTCCACAAGTATGTACCACTCCTTTAGGCTTTCCAGTGGAACCAGAGGTGTACAAAATAAAAAGCATGTCTTCACTGCTCATCACTTCAGCTTCGCAGCTCTTGCTCATAGCGTCAATTTCATCATCTATAAATGAATCTCGACCTTCCTTCATGTTCAGTTTCCAATTCGTGCGTTTTTTTACCAAAACACTGGTAACAGAAGAACAATGCTCAAGTGCTTCATCAACGATCTTTTTGACTGGCATTTCTTTGGCACCTCGAAACATTCCGTCAGAAGTGATAACCATTTTGACCTGTGCATCTACAATACGATCTGCTAGGGCGTTTGCAGAGAATCCAGCAAATACAACAGAGTGAACTGCGCCTATTCTTGCACAAGCCAATACTGCTATCGCAAGTTCAGGAATCATTGGCATGTAGAGTGCGACCCTATCCCCTTTTTGAATTCCTTTTGACCTCATCAGGTTGGCCATCTGACAGACCTTTTCGTGAAGTTCTTTATAACTAATGTTTACCGCTTTTTCTCTTGGGTCGTTTGGCTCCCAAATAATGGCTGTTTTATCAGCCTGAGTTTCCAAGTGTCGGTCTAAACAGTTCTCGGTAATGTTGAGCTCGGCTCCTTCGAACCATTTTATATCTGGACCTTCAAAGTTCCAATGAAGTACTTTGTCCCATTTTCTTCTCCAAGTAAAATTTTCTGCAACCTCTGCCCAAAAATCTTCAGGGGATTCAACCGATTGTTCATAAAGGTCTTTGTAGTGATCAAACGAATTGACCTTGTAGAAGGGGTGCATATTTTCCATGTTCAGCGAAGCTTTTGCCGAATCTACGAAAGAATTTCAAAAAAGAATAGTCGCGAAGGAGAAAGCTTAGCTTGGGCTATTTTCTTTGTTTTTTTCTTCTAGCATTTTAAGAATGTCTTCGTCAGACATACCTAAAAGCTGAATACTTGCACGAGCGTCATTTGCAAGTGGATGACGTGGGAAACGGTTTATCATCTTTTCATAGAGCTCTTTCGCTTTCCCTTTTTTATCGAGGTATTCATCGTTAATAAAAGCCATCAAATAAGCTGATTGGGGTGCTTTATCAAACTCTGGATAATTCTGTACTACGCGTTCGAAGGTGTTTATGGCTTCATCGTAACGCTTTAAACCCATTTCCATTTCTGCCGCCAAATAGAGATACTCAGCTGAAGTATCATTCAATTGATTGTTGTTGGCAAAACCGTAATACAAGCTCAAAAGTTCGGTTGCTTTTGACGGCTTTAACTGTCCTGTAGCATCAAAAACTTCTTTTTCAAGTTCCGCAATACTCGCTTTTAACTCAGTTTTCGGAGCAAGCGCTTCTGTTTGATCAGATTTTTGTTCTGAGGAACACGCATTAATAAGCAGTCCAATAAATAGACAATAGATTAATCTCATTTTCGAGTTTTAAGTAGTGGGAATTTCATTTTATACCTGACGTCAATATTACCCTTGGCAATATTTGCAAGCTTCTTTTTAAGTACTCTTTTCTTAAGCGGGCTTATTCTGTCTGTAAACAGCACCCCATCAATATGATCATATTCATGCTGGATAATTCTGGCAGGAATCCCAGTGTATGTTTCTTCGTGCTCCACAAAGTTCTCATCGAGATAGTTGATAGTGATATCGGGTTTTCGATTTACATCTTCTCGGATTTCAGGAATACTTAGGCAGCCCTCATTGAATGTCCATTCTTTGCCTTCTTCTTCAACGATATAGGGATTAATAAAGACTTTTTTGAAATCTTTAAAAATCTTTCTATCATCCTCAGAGTATTCTTCATCATCAGCAAAAGGTGAGGCATCAACAATGAATAATCTGATGCTCTTCCCTATTTGAGGTGCAGCTAATCCTACTCCACTTGCTTTATACATGGTATCCCACATACTCGCAATGAGTTGTTTAAGATCTGGATAATCTTCATCTATTTCTTCTCCTACTTTTTTTAAAACAGGATCTCCGTAGGCTACAATGGGCAAAATCATAGTTAAAATCTTACTACAAAGGTACAAAGTTCAAAGCCTTTTGTTGATTAGTTTCTTACTTGACTTTTTAAAAAACTACAAGTTGAGCTAGGTTTGGAATGTGAATCTTCTTTTGCGTTTAAAATATCTTCAAAGAAGCTTAGTTATCTGTTTCTTAGCAAGCATAGCCTTGAGCTGGAGACTTTGGTTTAGCACAAGGAATTTCCCTGATTTACCCTTGATTGGTGCCTTTGAAAACATTCCTTTTTGGCTAACTATAAGTGGCTCTAGCCTTTTGTGTGTTGCTTTAGCCACCTTATTCTTTTCTTTTAGATCGCATTTCGTGTATTGGTGTGTTTTCTTTAGTCTTGTTTTTTTACTAATGCTTGACCTTAATCGGATTCAAGTCTGGACGTACTTTTTTGGTCTTTCCCTAGTCATCTTATCTGGCTTTCCAAGGCTCATGAACAAATACGAAAAGGCGGAGACACTCATTCCGGCTTTTCAACTGATGTTCTTAGGAGCCTATTTCTGGATTGGGGTTAACAAAATGAATTTGGGATTCTTCGATTACGTAGTCCCTTATGTAACCGCACCGCTCCAGCATCAATTCACATGGTTCTTGTATTTCGAAGAGCTGATTTATCCAGTTCCATTCATCCAGATAATTGCCATACCTCTTTTAGTCTGGAAAAAAAGCAGAAGATTCACAGTCATTCTGATGATGCTTTTTCATCTGGCAACTATTGCGCTCATTGGCCTTTTCTCATACAATGGAAACAATGTTATTATCCCTTTGAATTTATTCTTCATCTGTTCGCTCTTTTTTCTCTTTTATCATAAGGATAGCTTGAGCTTTCGATTTCTCCTCCTCTACCCAAAACGAGTTAAATTAGTGCTTATCGCAGTTTGCTTATTACCATCGCTCTCTTGGATTAGCCCATATCCACATAACCTTTCTTTAGATATTTATTCTGGTCGCTACTCGATGGATCCTTTGGAGTTTGAATATGGCGAACTCAAGCAAATCCCATCTTACCTTGACAAGCACAGCACCAGATATGGAAGCACCATTAGCGTTGATATTTATCGCTGGAGCATGGAAGAGATAAACATTCCTCCATTCTATGAAAGCTATGTCTTAGATCAATTCAAAATGGATATTGTTAAACAATGTGATAGGAATTCAGCAGATGCTGAAAACCTGCAGTAGAAAGCTATATTTGTGCCTATGAAGGTTGTACTATTCGCAGGGGGGAAAGGGACCCGAATTTCTGAAGAATCTCATTTGAAACCCAAACCCATGATAGAAGTCGGAGGAAAACCAATTCTTTGGCATATCATGAAAATATATGAGGCCTATGGCCACGATGAGTTTATCGTATGTCTGGGTTACAAAGGATATGCTATCAAGGAGTACTTCCTAAACTACTTCATCCATAACGCTGATGTAACGGTTGATCTTGCGAACAACGAAGTAGAAGTGCATAGAAGCAAATCTGAAAGCTTCAAGGTGACGCTTGTAGACACAGGACTCGAGACTTTAACTGCAGGTAGGCTAAAACGTGTTGAACCCTACCTTAATGGAGAAGAGTTTATGCTGACTTATGGAGATGGTGTATCGGATGTTGACATGAAGTCTCAATTAGAATACCATCGAGTGCATGGCAAAATATGTACAATGACCATCGTTCAGCCTGGAAGTAGATTTGGTATGATTGATCTTGACGAAAACAATCAGGTAAAATCCTTCATGGAAAAACCAAAAGATGATGGCGCATGGATTAATGCAGGTTTCTTCATTTTAAAACCAGAAGTGTTTAATTATCTGCATGACGATGCCGATGATGTAATGTGGGAACGTCAACCTCTTGAAGACCTCACAAAAAACGGGCAATTGGTAGCCTACAAGCATGAAGGTTTCTGGAAGTGCATGGATACACTCAGAGACAACATGGATTTAAACTCTATGTGGGAGAATGAACCTAAATGGAAAAGCTGGTAATGCAAGATCTAAAGGCTGCATTCGAGGGTAAAAAAGTCTTTGTCACTGGGCATACAGGCTTTAAAGGCTCATGGTTGTTGCTGATGTTACACAAATTGGGTGCAGAGGTAAAAGCCTACGCTCTAGCTCCAAAATACGAAGAAGACTTATACAATGCTGTAAATGGAGACGCACTATGCGAATCGGTAATTGCAGATTTAAGGGACAAAGATCGCTTGAAGAAAGAAATCCTTGATTTCCAACCGGACTTTGTGTTTCATATGGCTGCTCAAGCTTTGGTTATTGATAGTTATCAGGATCCACTCTACACATACGAAGTGAACGCCCTAGGTACAGCCTATGTATTGGATGCACTTCGTTATATGGATAAAGCGGTAGAATGTGTTCTCATTACGACCGATAAAGTCTACGAAAACCTGGAGAAAAACTACGCCTACAAAGAAGACGACCGCATCGGTGGTTTTGATCCCTACAGCAACTCTAAAGCTTGTTGTGAGTTGATTATTGATTCATATAGGAACAGCTTCTTCCCTATTTCAGAACATCACAAACATCAAATAGGTATTGCTAGTGTGCGCTCGGGTAATGTAATTGGCGGTGGAGATTGGTCAGACAATAGAATCATTCCCGACACGGTAAAAGCGCTTTCAAAATCGGAGAGTATACATGTGAGAAACCCTAATGCGGTGCGTCCATGGCAGCATGTGCTCGACCCGCTTTATGGTTACCTAAAACTTGCCTCTTTAATGGCAGGTGGACAAACAAGATATTACCAAGCTTACAATTTCGGACCTGCTGAACAAGACATGCTTACGGTTGAAGACTTGGTTAAGGTATCAATTGATGTTTGGGGCTCAGGTGAATACGAAGCCAAAAAAGACCCAAAAACTGTTCATGAAGCAAACTTGCTCAGGTTAGACATTAGTAAAGCTAAGGAAGAACTCAAAAGGCATCAACTTTACAGAA
>ENA-UOXV01003360-UOXV01003360.1-marine-metagenome-genome-assembly--contig:-NODE-3360-length-19560-cov-6.614304_pt1 | contig 19560 bp, 32 predicted proteins | sample MGYA00238165_ERZ766961 | MGnify/ENA primary metagenome ERZ766961 (study PRJEB28924, sample SAMN03173240) | marine metagenome | biome: Marine; feature: Water; material: Subsurface seawater | place: North...
GGGAGCGCGCACGCGCGCTCAGGGCGCGTGAGGGTACAGGAAGAGGCGGCTCGGCGACAGCTGCGGGAGTTGGAAGCCTGCAGGGTCCGCGCGTGTGTAAGGACGTGGCACACGGGAGAGAGGCCGCACGTTCGATGAACCTCAGAACTGAAGAATGGCTTTATGTAGCGTGCAGCGCCCAAACTGGCGATTTTTCAAAACCAAAAATCAGTTTGAGGCGAGGTGTGCCTGCGTGGCCGCTTGCACTCTGGACAGAGTGTACCGTACACCATTCTTGCGACTCGAGCCTTGACCTGCATGAATGGGTTCAGGACGTTATGCAGCTCTCGATCATGTCACGCCCGCAATCAGCACAAGTGCGCGCGTGCCCTCTAAACGGGGCACTATGGACTTGCTATTTCTAACAGACAGGAGGACTGTGCTCACGCCGTTTTCACAATTGCCAGAAAAACTTACCGTGTGAGCGAATTCGCGCAGCCAGAAGCGTTGAAGTCTCGGGACCTGTCGGGACCTGTGGATCCGCACACGCCTGGCGTAGATGACCGGCGGCTGCCATCGTACCCAGTATTCCCTGCGGTGTTCCACACGCGTCGGCAAAACAGTTCAAGTTGGAACACCCCTCAGTCCGCGTACACACGAGGAGCCCAGGGGGCCCTACGTCAAGTAGGCGCGTGCCCGATGAGCTGCAACTATCCAGGTCTTGACGCGGAATCTGCCACCAGCACAGTACGTGGAATCAGATAAGAATGTACGTGGAATCAGATAAGAATGGTGGACGCTGCTGAACGAGATTTGAGTGTGCCCGTGCGGATACCGTACCTGCGTCGAACGCTGGTGTACTGCACCAATTCCCGCACGACGAGGCGGCAAAGGCGCAGACACGTTCGAATCTGCCCGCACCGAACGGCATGTGACTCTGTTTCCGTAACGCGATCCTGCTCAAAATTACATCAAACCTCAGTGTGAGGCCCAGAAAATCTCATCTGTTGTCGGCTTTGAGGCTCCTATCGCTGGGTCATGTGCTTTATCGGTCGACCGGGTCCGTGTTGTTGCGCCACTGCACGAACTGGGACTTCAGAACAGCCTTGCATGTTCGACGCATTCCAAGACGCAGCTTGTGCCTGGCATAGAAAAGGTCATCAGAACGAGCGAGGCATCTAGAAATGAATGCGGCTGAGAAGTCCATGTGCCTCAACGGCGGATTCCGGTGCTGTGAAAGATGGGGATGCATGCTCGCGCCCAGCTTTAGGCCATGCAAGATGGTTTGTAGACGGCTGTGAGATGCTACGCAGTGAATCAAATGAAGACTAGCCCGAAAAGCACCTACGCACGCGGCGATGCTGCTCGGCACGCCGCCAGAGGGACCACGCAAATTCGAATTCGTATGCACCCGTCTGTCCGCCCCGCGCGCTGGTCAGCAAGTGTCCTGGCACACTCCTTACATCTGCAGGTATCTGTTGCAGAGCACGACGAGTGTACTGCTAATTTCAAAGGACAGAGCAAGCAAGGGGTTGGCTTCAAGTTGATGTTGCGGGAAGAGCGGAAGCAGCCTGCTCCGCGACGCGCGCGAGAATGGCGCAGGCCTCCTGGCTAATCTCGCACCAGACCCTCCAGCGGCGGTACGAGTCGTCGACACGTGTCTTCGCGGACACAGCGGTCCAATTTCTTAGGATAAGGTTTCGCGTGCGCGTCAGCAGCATCTCATTCTTCCAGCGAACGAACATGCGCTTGCACTTGTAGTTGACCACCACCCCTTGGGTGATATGCGCAAAGTGGGCCCACCGGCGCATCGCTCCAAGGAGCAAAGAGATTCGACGCAAGCGCACCGCGCGGTCTGAGCGCTTCTTGAGCACCACATCGGCCTCAATTTGCTCGAGCCAAAGTTGGAATGTCTGCCAGTTTTTCGGGGCACGAAGTGTCAGACATGCGTAACTCAAAATCTTCATCCATGTTTTCATCGGGTGTGCGTGAGGGAGGCACCTCGGCCAGCAAGCGGTTGTCCACTCGTTTGCGGACCAAAATGCAACGATAGTGTGTGTGACGTAGCTTCCTTGCAGCGAGTTTCCATTCCCGCAAGTGCATGGCACTCCACCACCGTGCTGCTTTCATCACTTCTCGGTTCTTGTACTGCACGCGCTTGTTGTAATCCCGCCACAAGAAGAAGTTTGACGACAATCCCTTGAATATCGCCATCTTTTCACTGGAGCGAAATTTGGTTTTCAACAGGTTGTGCTTCACAGTCAGCACCGTCCATGCTGACATTGTTAATCGCATTTTGGCTCTGAAGCCCTGGCGCTCTGCGATCTTTCGACGCTGCTCGCGTGCTCTGTTGTTTTGGGCAAAAAAGTGCCAGTCTCGCCACATGATGACCAAGGCGCGAAAGGTGACCTTATCCAGGATGGTCTGCGAGCGTACTGACTGTACGAAGTAAGTGCGCCAACGACGGAAGGCCCAGGCACGCTTGTTGAACATGTCGGTGATCATCATGCGGGCGTTGAGTTGTGTGCGGCGATGCTTCTTGATAAGCGTATCCGCCCACCTGTCAAAGCACTTTCTGGCGGAATTGGTCTTTGTCTGTTTGATCACCTCGATCACGCGCGATAATGCCCGCTTTTGCTTGTTTAGAATCGACTCTTCTGCCACTGTCTTCCACTCCTTGAACACGCGCCCTAGAGGCCCCGAGCGGCACTGCCAACGTAAATAGAGTGCCTCAAAGAGAGGCTGCAGCTCCGATGCATCCGCAGTCGCAAGAACAACTGTTCCGAGCGCAATCGCTTCGATTTCCTGAGGAATTCGCCCAAGCAATGCCGCTGTTAGCAACTGCACCTTGTTTGCATAGTAGCTATGTAACATTGTCCTAGAGGAGCTCAAACTAAAACAAGAAGAGAAGAAACTGGTCTCCGAGCCGAGCATGCTGGTGGTCTGGGATGTCTTGCCTGACGCACATCTACAATCCACTCGCGCGCGGCAACCACACTCTGACGCAGCGCATACAGCAGTCTGCCAGCCTGTTTGGACCAACGTCAGGCTGAAACCTACACGCCAAGTTGGCGCAGCAGGACTGCCAGGACTGCCCAGCGGCAGTTCGCAGTGTTCCTCTCCTGCAGGATTCACCTCTTCTCGCGTCGCGTGCACCACCGCGAGCGATTCATTCGCTCTTGCCCACAGCTCCTGCGATCCCCACCAGCCCCCATGTAGTTAGCAAAACGAGCAGCATACAAGCTCTTGAATCCTACCTCAGCTGCACGCCCCATACCGGGTCAACGTAGGGCGGCGCACGAGTTCAAATCAAATCATACCCTATCGTTAGTGGGCTGGACACACACAGCATCGTTTTTATCGCGCTCAACAAGCGGCAGCTCTGCAGAGTGCCGAATGCCACGTGCAAGCTCTTCAACGATCTTGGTCAGGGCCTCGAATTTGAAACCCACACGCTCGTACACTGCAACATGCAGGTCCTTCTCCTCCATCACATTCACCATCGCTGCTTCCATTTCATCGATTCGAACCTGTGCGAGCGCGAGGCGAATTCATCTCGAGCGTGCATTGAGGTGCGGCAGTGCGGTGGGGCGGCTTCTGACGAATGTCACACCTCGATATCTGATATACGCTGCTCCGTCTCTTTTGACCGGAACTGGCGCACTTTGCCTCTCGAAAGGGCTTTTCTGTCTGCACCCACAGAGTCGCCTGAGGACTTCCGGGACCTGGCGAAGGGTGCTTGTGGGTGAATTGCACAGCAAGATCAGGCGCCATCCGCTCTGCGCGTTGAGGAAAGGCTCGAGGATTCCGGCAGAGGGTGAGACAATGCGGCGGCGCCTCGCTCTTGAGAGTTCGGTGATAATAATGATGTTGATTGGTGCGACACGCCAGGTTCTTGTGCGCCAACGACACAAGCACGAACAGGTTCTCCTGCAATTGCAAGCACTTCTTTCCCCCTGGACTTCGTGTCCTTCTTGTCTTTCTTGCCCTTCTCATCCCTCTTTCTTCCTCTCTCTTCTTCCCTAACCGCTTCCAGGCCACTACGCAATATTTCACCCGACACTAAGCCATGTTTGCCTGAGGCATTTGCCTCATCCCCAGTCCCGCTGGCTCGATGGACCCTGTCAGCGGACCCTTGGACCTCACCCCGACTGACCTGCTCGACAGAAACCACATCCAGCTCAAGCCTTTCCGACTGTAGCAGTAGACTTGCATCTGAAGCAGCTTGGCCTGCGCCAGAATCCATAGGCTGCCTTTGCGCAAATCAGCCCACTGCGAAATGGACCCACAGTTGGAGACGGTCCAACGACCTGTCAAACGTTGATAAAATTACTTGTGGGACTTTACGCTAGATCTCTAGAGAAAGACAAATCCCTCATCCGTCCAGGGAGCGAGACCCTCATCCGTCTAGGGAGCGAGACGATGGACTCTCCATCGACGTCCGATGATGCAGAGCTCCCTATGCAGCGAGACAGCATCGACGACTTTCACGCTAGGTACAGCTTCGTCCCAACGCCGATCTCTTTGTTGCGGACCTAAGTGGCTTGTTCTCTTTTCAGGGTCAAGCAGCACATGTCGTGTGGGGAGCTATCAGAGGCGATGGAGGAGGCTGTGCGGGCCTTGAGAATCCACCCGACCTCGGACGAGATGCAAAATCTATTGTCCGAGATACAGGTTCTCAGCTGTACAAATCGTTGCACGTTCCTGATTTTGTTTCAATCATCCCCAGCTGTGTACACGGAGCAGTGTTGAACCTCGAACTTGGTCGCGCCGGCCCGCTACAGGTTGCGCTCAAGTGGTTCCCACGGATGAAGGACACGCTCGTCAAAGTGACACTCGACGCGCCGCATTCTGCAACGGTTGGCGACAGCATCAAGGTCCGGTACGTATACAGCCACAGGACGCCAGAGGTACAATACAGGCAGTTCGCGCCGCTCTCTCAGCACAAGGAGCGGAAGGTCCATCCGGCGGCCCGCACTCCCCACGACTCCGATGTCCTCGCTCCAGACTCCCTCCTTGTGGCCATTAGTCTGGTTCGATAGATAGCATCCGCTCGACGGCAACTCTGCACCCCGCATCCTCAGGGAGCGGAGTACGACAAGAAGCTCATGAGCAACGCGAAGCTGCAAGACGAGCGGATCTACGCTGTGATCAGTACAGCGGTAGGGGCGGGGATCCCGCGGAACGGAGATGCTCCGATCTTTGACGGCGCGGAGGGAGCAAGGGAGCGCGAGCACGCTGCGGATGGTGCAGGGAAGGAGTCTACGGTGGCCGGCGACAGCAAAACCACCATGAGCGCCGGTCACCAGACCGGGGAAGGTGCGTCTGCACGGGTCGAAGAGCTCGGTTCCGGCTGGTCTGATGCAGAGCGCACCGTCCTGATGCACGCCCTGGAGGACGCTGAGGGTGGCTCCGCGGGGGAGGATGGTGCTGGGCGAGGCAAAGAGATACGGGCTCGGGAAGCTGCACATGAGGCCTGGCTGCGTAGCGTGGCAGAACACGCAATATGGGAGCTGCGAGAGCAGGTGTGTACCGCCGCTACCTTTCACGCCGAGGTTGAGGTGTCGGCTGACCAGAGCGCACCGCGCTCAATGCCCACCGTGACCCTTATCCCCTGCACGTGCGAACGGAGAGCAACCTCGGCATGGCTCCCCGCACCTCAGATGTCTATGTTACAAACATTCGTATGTTTGCAGTTGTCAGTCGAACGTTCGCAGAAGGAGGTTACGGCGATGCTTCGAATAATGCGACTTTATCGCGACGTCAAGGTCAGCGCCTGTTGTAGAAACACGCACAAACAGTGAGGCGCCACAGAACACGTCCCGAGGTCGCGTTGCGCCACGAGGTCACCCCAGCACCCCGCGCCAGGTTGTGGAGCATGTAAGGCTATCCGAGTCGAAGCAAGCTCACAAGCCCCGAGATCTGATCGCCCTCGTGCGACTCGATGAGCCCGTGGACCCGGTACCTCATTTTCCTTCATCTTTTCCTGGCAGCCTTTTTTTGTGGTCCAGCCGATACAGCGCGGCGTTGCGCTGCGCAGCGGCTGAAACATTTGCGTTGGCGCTCTTAGGGAGACGGTCTCGAGGATGACGAACTTTCGGGTTCGGAGGAGGAGCTCCGATCTGCGCCCGCACCATCTGTATTGGCAAGGAATGACTCAATCTCGTCAATCACGTCGTTTGGCGACATGCGGTCGGCGCTCAGTCGGTCTGGCTTCAAGAACAGAGCGGGTTCAGCGAAGAACGGCGCCGCGCTCGTGCGGCGACTCAGCACCTTCGGAATGGGCCTGCCGGTCCGCGAAGACAGCGCCGATGGCTCCAAGAGCGGCGCGTTACTGCACAATAACGGGGTGCCGTTTCCCATCTACGTTCCCCGCACTTGGTCCCCCTCGCCTCGCCTCGACCCAACCACTGAAAGGGTGGACCCCGACAGGTGGCCGCGCACAGACAAGTGAGGCGGCGGAGCTCGTTCGTTTCAGAAGTCTCCAGCACCGCTTCACGCCTCGCTGCACTTCGTAGCCTCGCTGGTGGGAGCCCTCATGGGAAGGCACAGGTGCGCGAGCGCATGATACGACAATGCGTGATTCCACCAGAGGTCCTCCCCAGAACGACGGCCCTACGCCCTCCTCCAGACTCCACGGAGTCTCATGATGAGGTGATTGATTGAGTAGTGCAAATGCGATTCCGGGCTGCTGGCTCAGCTCGAGTTCTCCGTCAGGATGAGGGCGAGGTGGATTTCGTGGACTGCTGCCTTGCGCTGGGGACGTATCAGGTGCACTCTGGTTCCGACTTTTCCTCCCGCGTTTACTCGTGCTTGTTTTGTAGCTGTTGCACTACGAGCCCTATCAAGCACGCTGCAGGCAGGGTTCTGAAACATTTGCCTTCCCGCCTATTCAGTTTCGTTACTTCATGGATGGTTCTAGCACGCCACTTTGTGCATCCGCGTCGTTCACGACCAAGATGCCGCCAGCTAGCCTGACAGCGCCGATAGAGGCTGTAACTTGTGGAGATGCATCGAAAATCCATTATTCAATCATGCTTGACCGGCCGCACTCGCAAATGGACTGGATTGGAATTTATCCGATGCAGTCCTACGGCCCGAAGGGCTGTGTTGGGCGTTTGTCGGTGAGCCAAGCCCTGAAAATCCCGCTCCCACATGCTGCTGGTTTTCTGCTCATTCGGCATTGTACTGTCAACTCACACGTCGTCCACTACTCTCGCGGCCGTTGTGCTATATGCTGATTGCTTTAGTCTCAACGGACTCAGGTGCCCGAGCTGAACTCTGGTGAAATCGTGATCGAGCGTCCACCCAGCTTCCCAGGGACTTACTTCCTACAGTATCACCTTGGCCAGGTTTGCTGGCCAGAGCTCTGCGCTATTCCATGCTCATAATCTGCAGCGATTTGCTGTTTTCAGTCTCTCCGCGACTCAGACCAATGTTTTGAAGGTGCTGTCCATAGTCACCCTCTCTAATTGCTGCCCCTCGGATCGCAGCATGGAGATCTTGTTGCTGCCACCTCGGAGTGCTTTCAAGTGCGTCTGCGTGAGTTGCCGCGCTCTGTGGAGGGCCGAGAGGTCTTTTCCCATACCAATTGCAGGATGCGATATTCTCCCTCGCTACATAGAAAATTTGAATGTACATCTGAAGTGCTCGTCGTTTTCTTATCTATGCTACGTGGCCAGGCAAGGATTTTCCTCTGCACCACCGTAGCGGACATGCAAGAAGAACGGCGTGTGCTTCTTGATGAAGTTCTCCCGCGCCTTCAGGCACGACACATCGCCTGTGAATTCGCTAGCTGGATCTCTCTCTCTCTCTCTGTCTCTCTCTCTGTCTCTGTCTCTGTGTCTCTTTGATCCGTTCATGTGTCACCGCCGCTTGCTGTACTGATCACAAAAGTGCGCGCGGCTACCCCAGGCGCGCTTCGAGAAGGAGCACGTGACCGTCACTCTGCTGACATTCTCGTGGGTTTGCGCTCCCCCTCCACATTCCACACATACTTTTGGCTCAATACGAACAGGTTTTCTTCCATGGAGCTGCCCTCGGAGGCCACCAGACGACTTCAACTTTGCTACCGAAAAGTCTGGACATTTGTTCGACAGCATCGCAGATCTGACAAGTATATGGTGGAGCAGGGACTGGACGATCCTGGTGATGGATCAGTCACTGAGGAGGGCACTGCGACGGTCTCTCACTTACGCACGATCCTTCACGAGCTCGAGCGGTGTTGCTCCACCCCTGCTGTTGCTTGACGAGGGCTGTGAGAAGCGCGCTCTGGCCCCGTTCTCTAAAGATGTTGTTCTAGGGCCCGCCCTTTCAACGACGAATGTCGACTCCTGCGCAGGTGCCGACCTTACTTCTTGGCGGTTATGGGGGAGCGATACGGATGGATCCCAGAGGTCTGTTCCCGGTCACAGACGTCATGGCGCTCAGAGTTTGGTGACAATTCGCGCAACTGCTGTCAACACAAGAGACTTGTTTGATTCCGCACAGGACTCCTCTATTCTAACCCCGACCCGCATCTGCAGGAATACCCGCATGACTTAATGGAGTCGTATCCGTGGCTTGGATCCTACACCAAGGCACCGCCCTCAATTCTAACGGGCTCATTATTCTGTCATGGTGCTTGCAACGAGCGATGACACATACCAGTCAGTTGTCCCACCGATCTATGCAGGAGAATGAGCTACTTCCAGGCGTGCGAGCGTCAGTCCTCGAAATTCAGGTGACTTCAGTGCCATAGTGTTTTGTGTCCCATACCTCTTAAAGACATGGACACGTTGACATCCGATGCTTCACAAGATACGTTTTGAACTCTGGTACTTAACTTCGCACGTCACAGGTTCTTAATGGGTTTCTTGTCCAGCCTGACTCTGCTGCGCACAATGCCTTCTTCTTCCGGGAGCCGGCATACGCGCGCCGTGCGGGCATCCCACTGCACACCCGCGGTGCATTCCCACGTTGCAATTCGGCTCGAGGCTATTCGCGCAGCCTCTGCCACCGCCGCTGGTGGCAAAGACTTGAAAGAGAGGAACAGCTCACGGTGCTTGTCGCCGCCGCAGGCAAGTTCGAGCCGGTGTCAGAGTACGGTCGCGAGGCGCTGAATCAGCTCAAGGATGAAATCCGCCGCCAGCCATCAGCGGTCCTTTTCCTACTCGTCTTCGCCTGCACTGGAATGGATAATGGCAACAGATTTCACGAATCAGTATATGTCCCACGCCGCGACTCACCAGCACTAATGCGGGGTTTCAATCTCTGCGTCCAGGTGGTGTCTCCCTTCTCGAACTCGGCGGAGCTCAGCCGTCTTGCGGTAAAACACCTCGAGGAGGCCATCGCGTCCGACTTTCCACCTGAACACAACGAGAACGTGCTAATTAGGCGAGCTGCGCTGGCCACTGAGGCGCATCTCGCCACGCTTCTCTCCGCACAGGTAATGCTCGATTGCCTTGTCTCATATAGATCTCAGACGGGGTTGCTAGTGACATCCGAACCCCTCATTTCAGTCCGATCGCCACCCGGGTTGCGAGGTGGTCCAACGCCTCACCGCCGACTTGCTCGCTGCGGGCGTACCGACGTACCTCCGCGGCCAACCCGGGTCCGGCAAGAGCTCTCTGCTTGCATCCTGCGTGGCGCAGCTGCTCGCAGACCTCTCTGCAGACCAAAATGTTGAGTGGGAATGGGATGAGGCGCCGAAGCTCGGGGACGGCCGGCTCGCAACGCCATACTGGCGCGGAGGGCAGCGTTGTTTGCTGCTTGTTCAGCTTGTTGGGCTGCAGGTAAATGGGGTCGATGTGGCATCGGCCACTTGCCCCTTCCGTAGTCTGTTGTATTGGTCCCCGAAGAGCACGTGCCGTTGTGCCTCTGATAATCCAAACCATGATGCGCAGGACACGCTTTGCACTGAAGAAGAATTGCTTTTCTACGCAATGAGCCAGACCAGCGAGGCGCTAGGTGTGCCAATTACCTGCTCTGGCGTCGCCTCACCGATGCAGCATTGCGATCTTCTTGGTTGAATTCTCAATTTCCACCATGTGTAGGACTCGAATTGGAGGTACCGTGGGAAATAGAAGCTCTTGTCGAGTTCTTGCCGCAATGGTTGGATGCAGTCACGTCGGAGTGCATGTTTACGTGGGTCATTGACGGCATCGATCAGTTACTCGGCCCTTCACCGATCGAAGGTCGAGACACCCAATCAGATTCATCTGACGAAGCATTCACAGGCATATTTGTTTCTATATATTCGACTTGTGCCCGTAGGTATCCTTTATTCTATCCTACGATTGTGACAAGTAATCCATGAGATTTTTGAACCCGCAGGATTGTACATTCCTCCAACACCGATTCTAAGTACCAAGGGAAATTTGATGAATACCAAGACCAAGACGGCTTTGGAAAGAGGGGAACACTTGGAACAGGTTGCTGGACCTATCAAGCCTCTTCACTCAACTGAAAAAAGAGTATCCCTAGCCTGGAAGTTTGGGTCCGGCATGGCTCAAATATGGCGGTTTGATATGATCACTCTTCCGCAGATTGAAGAGAAAGAGCGGCAGAGAATTCAAATCCTGAAAGCTGCCGCGCAGCAATCTATCGCAGAGTGGCTGATTCCTCTTTTGGACCAATCATCGACTCAATACGCGCCTAACCGTTTCCCGAATCTCAAGCTGGTGTTTTCAGGGACAGATGATGAAATGGATCCGAATCGGCCGATGCCAAAGAAATTGTCTACACTTCTTGCACAGACACCTGAATCGAGTCCTAGGTGCAATCAAATCTTTTTGAGGTTTTCGGCTTCGTTGTTGCAGCACTGAGGACCAAACGCTAATCAGTGTACCCTTAGCAGGGTCGTGGACATTCAACCTTGGTCTTGGGAGGCGCGAATGAATTACGCGTGTGATCAGCTTGATAAGTTGTCGGTAAGTGCTGCCTCAAGTCGTGTAATAAGATTGCAGGAGTATATATCGACAGAGCTTCGTGAGTCAACGAGAGGGTAACGTTCTACCCATTACCATAATTTCAACAGATCTCTCGTCATGATTGAAACGTGATTATTACAGCGTGACCATCGCCAGCATCCTCCTTGAATGCTGACGAAGATGCTTTTTCGTAGGCATTTGAGCGAGGAACAGGCACAAAGTGGCCGAGATGAGAAAAAGAATTCAGAGCCAAAGGAGTCGGACGTCTTGTCGAACTCATTCTTTCTTAATCTCTTCGCTACCTATATCGCTTCTTTAAGTTCCTCCGCATACTCTGAGGAGAAAGTCGAAGAGATTCTCTCATCCCTTAGAGATTGCAATTCGACGGGAAAGCTGTGCACGATAATATTGCAGGCCATTTCATCATTACCTTTGGTCGAATTAGCACTTCGCTTCATGCAGCTCAGTCGGATGGGACTACGCGAAAACGAGCTCTACCGTTTGCTGCAAGTCACTGCTAGTGTGAATGGAGAGGATCTCAATTTTGTGCTTGAGTTGCTACGACCGCTGACTGTCAAGACGCTTGGTGACAACCATAGAAAACCAAACAATCTGTGGACTCACCGGCTGCGAACGCCTCAATGACCTAGCTTCACCTTCTCTCACCCGCAGGGCTGCTCGTTCTGCAGGTCTCATCCAGCTGCATCCCCGGGTCAAAGCTGTGGCTGCAAGTCGCTTCTCATCTTTGTCCAGCCGAGCAGGGCCCCTCGAACTCATGGTGATACTCTATCTTCCTTGGTTCCAATGTTTGAGGGACTCTTTGACGACTTGAAACGCGCTCAAACAGAATCCTAACGACACAAGGGCAGACTGTCCCAGGAGGTGGACCATCCCTCTCGCGTGGTTTGAGCTGGATGCGCGGTGGGCGCAGGTGGAGGCACACTCAGCTTCCGCGAACCCTGCACGGGAGGTGCAAGAGACTCCATGGTTACTGCTGCGCCTCGGGCGCTTGTCACAGCTGGTATGTTTTGCATCAAGTTTCCCAGGAGGCCCTCGCACAATCCCGTGTGGCGATCTTACATGGCCCTTTGCGACAGGCAACATTTGTCACCACCCTCTCCTCGATTCACTATCTCGGAAAGGCCATGGTCTTGCGCTTTATCCGGGCAACAGGTCGGCTCTTCTGCCCTGCAAGCGATCCGCCCGTTGCGTGGTCCTCTCACCAGCGGCAAGGTCCGCAGGGATGCCGCACGATGTTGCTGCGGCTGCTTTGAAAAAGAACCTCGAAGTGGCGTTCAAGATAGAGGGAACGCAGTGGGGTCGCAGGTACTGCCCTGAATCGATGGCCTCCACACGAAGCTTGAACCCTGAAACGGAATGTTTGATGTTCCCTTATGCTGCTCAAGCTGCTTTCCAAGCGTTGAAAGCAAATTTCCCCGCCAGATACGAGCTCAGCAAGCTTCTTGACGTTGGAAGCCCGCTGCTCATCCCCGGCTCCGAGGTGCGGACCCGAAAGCAAAGCTGAATATCTGACTCAAAACCTCTCCTTTAGAAAGGGGCCAGTACTGTGTTTAAGTCTCGGACGATTGTGACACGTACACGTGCATGACGATGATGATGTACTGGATGTCTTCGAATAACGTGCACAGGCCGAGGAAGAAGACCTTGCTCGCGGCGAAATACTTCCCTCCGCTCGTCGCACATTACAGGTATCGAATTCACGTCACACCTCGGTGTCGAACGATCCGGCCATTTGAAACCAAGTCAATTGAAACTCAGTTTTATGTTCCTCTGGTGCATTCATTGCTTTTCTCCCAAGTTCCCGGCTTGAGGCCAGTTGGCCGTCCGGCGATGTCCATCGTGGCAAATTGTCGGATTGGGTGAACGTGACCGGACTCATCAAACAATAAGTCAATTGCTGTGCGAGCAGTTCCAATTTCGAGTCAACCTTTTTACTCGGTGGACACTGGGCATGGTGGACATTATTTGCTGCCTCGATCCAGCGGTAGCATCACAGAATTAGCCCGTGTAAATGCGCGGTCTCAAACGCTCTGGTCTCTTTGCGCTGACTGGTGGCGTGTGAACTCGAGAAGGTTGTCGAAATAGCAGAGGGTCTATTGGAGAGCGCCATAAAGATGTTACACGGCACCGAATCTCTTCTCAAGGTGCTGCGCAACCTCAGGCCAGAAAGCTCCAGGACTGAGCCGCCTGGGAAGCAGGCCCCGTGCTTGTTGCGCCAAAGCCGCACCTGACCCATCCCGCCTGCCCTGGGACTCTGAACCCACGCTCACCGTAACTCAGGTCCCAGAGCGTGCGACTCGCTTCCCCGAGGCGAGTTGTCAACCCGTCAACTGACAGCTCCCGACTTCTGCTATTTACTAACCACTTCATCATCCCACTAGCGCCAGTGTTGGTCAAGCGTCACCCGACTCTTGGAACCCTTGCCCAGATTCGAGTTACTCGCACAGCTTCGCTTCGCTCATGACCGTTCTCATGAACTACGATTTCCGCAGGCCTCTCTCGACCTTGCCGGCGAGTTTGTTGTCATCTTTCGCCGCGCGTTGTCCGTTCTTCCCGCCGTGGTCTTTGCCCAAATCCCCTTTTTTAACCCTACCCGCTTGTTTGTACGCATCGTGCATTCTGAGCAGAAGGTCGTGCTGAAGTCATCGAGCCTGCATGATCCCTTGCAGGATGTCGGAGCTCCCGGGTCCCGCCTTGACCAGAAGCGTGCGCAGCAGCAACGAGCGGTGCAGGTGAGTGCCCTCCGCTGCTCGAGCGCCATGTTGCGCGAGTACTGCACTTCGCATTCTCCTCACGCTACGTCAGCTCAATGGCATCTGCATCAGCTCCGTAGCTCCCGCGCCCGCGTCAGCACCTTCTTTGTTCTTGAAATTCTCGCGCCCAGCTGACCATGGCAAGGGCATCTTAGGACTTGGTAGCTGCAAAAGTCAAGATTCTGATCAAGGTTCCGATGCGCCCCTAGCCCGCGTACGTGCCAGCCCGTGCGATTCGCAGAAGGGCAACCGAGAGTCTTCATGCGGGCAAAGGTGGTGCAAGCTATCGCAAAGGAGGAAGAAAAGCAGCAGCGTTACGTGCGAGCATCGCAAGTGCCGCCTGAAGACAGTGGCGGGGTAGGCGACACGCCCAGCATGCCCCTGCAGCCCGCTCGAGCGACGAGGGCAGCTTTACTCTGTATTTGAGCCAAAAGCTGCTCTGCAACACGCGAGCGATCACGCCAGTCCGTAACTCTTCCGCAACCTAGGCTGGAGCTGCCTCACCCCTCCGACGACAGAACACACCTGCTCGCCAGAATTCAATCAAAAGTTTCCGAAAGGTGCCATCCTAATGCTGCGACGCCAGAACACACCCGTGTTGAATCTATTCTCATTGGGCAGATGTCGCTACGGCATCAAGACTCTCAGTTGGATGTTGAGGCCGATTCCCCTTCCCCTTCTCCCTGACCATATATGTGCTGCGCCCCGCCCATGAGGCGGACGAGACGGACACTGCTCGTGTTGCTCGGGCGCGACTCGACCCAGCGCGCCAAAAGGTTGTTGCGGATGGGCAGGATGCTATACCTGAGGATGAGGATCGACGGACGCGCAACCACGCGGCGCTGGTCGAGCGCGCGCTCAAGCAGCTGCTCGCCGGGATCGTCCAGAACATCAACGAGGCGCGTTAGCGTGCAGGGATAGGAGCGAGGATTGTAGATTCAAAGGGGATGGTAAGTATTGTATTATACAGCAAGCTACTCCGCAGCGTGTTGTTTTTGCTTTTTTGCCCCTTGCTGCCATCCTCTCCTGGCTGTTCGCTACCTTCTTCACCCTTTATTACCCGCATCTCTGTGGTCTTGTCTTAGCTGCGTGTCTTGAAGGCTGAATAGAGGTCGATCGTGCCTTTGTGCTGTATCGCAGCGATTCGGGTGGAGAGGTCCGCAAAGTGCTCCCGGTAACTTGGGCCGTACGGATGATGACCAGCGACAAAGGGCTCGAGTTCGAAATTTATGTCCGCACCCTCAATTCGCTCGATGACGCCCTGCTCTTTCATGCCATGCACGCGCTCGACAACCAAAGCCAGTGTTGCCAGGAGGCTCAGAACGATACTGATGATAGTGATCGACCAGTATGGGGCTGGCGATTTTTCCTTTTCAAAATGAGTTTGGAGGCCGACAAGCACAGGTACCACAGCGGAACAAGAAGCTGCGACGAGCTCAGTTGTCTGGTCCATCATGCGCCACTTCACCCCGTTCTTACTGACAGCTGCTGCCATCCGAAACATTCGCAGAAGCTGGAAAGCTTGCGGTGGGCTGAGCAGCCCCGACTCTGCCGCCGCGGAGTCGTCTCTCTCCATCATCAGGTCAATTATCGTGACAACCTCATCCTCGATGAAATCACCCTGCTCATCGTACCTCGGGCCACTACGCTTCGGCCACACATTTTCAGCCGCCCCCGCCTTACACGATATCTCATCCTCGGTATCACTTGGGCTTCAAACGCACAATTGGCTGTCAACTTTGTGCACAGGCTCAACTTCGGGAAGGTCTCTGCATATTGAATAACCTCGTACAGACCTCTCTGCTAATATCTCTCTAAACGGATGTCAGCACGCTGGAGATAAATAACTTTCTGGTAGTCTCGGCCATTATGGGTGTGTACACCCATCTATTTGTCAACTACCAGTACTGAAGCGCCCGTGTTACACGCATCTATTTGTCAACTACCAGTACTGAAGCGCCTGAACACACTTAAGCGACAGCGACGTCTGTGCGAGGAAATAAGATTGGCCATTATCCTCATGCTCATTGTCATCGAATCCTGACTCTTCTCGTCCCGGGGCGGACAGCAAGGGCCGCCTTGAGTCCCAGAGGAGTGCAGCGGGTTCCGTCCGGCTTTGAGTATGGCGACGTTCGGCAGGGCCGCGCACGGGTTCTTGGAGGGGGTTGGGAAGGGCCCGAAAGAGCGGAAGCGTGACGACCGAGGCTTCGCGGAGGGGATTTGCGACAGCGACCCATGCGTGGCGGGGTTGCATTTGCAGGGGGAAGGCCAGACGCTCTCTGCGCGCCCATCGATGCAAATCTACGTCGATTCTTGCCAACAGCAGAGTCCGACGGGGCTATCCGGCGGATTTCTGGGCCATGGGTCCGCATATCCTGCTCACCATCCACGCGTGGATTCGGACACGCGCAGTGCTATGAGCGGCCAGGGGAGAAAATCGCCACCCAGGGACATCAAGGCTCCACTTTCTCCCCAGTCGGTGTTGCCACGGCGGCACACATCGTGCTTCGCCGGGAGTGACTTCTTGCGCGAGATGCAGCGGCTCACGACCGCAGACTCGAGCGCTGGGACATCATCTACAGACTCTGTTTCGTCGCATGTCCCCGGCGCCCATGACTCTTACCTGTCCTCGGCTTCGACGACGGCATCAACGCCACGTTCGTCGTCGGGGATGCAGCGGCCGCACGCGCCGAAGCTCAGGGGAACGCGGCCCAAGACTCTCTTGAAAGTTGCCACCGATGGGGCGTCTCTACAACTCTGTGATGAAGCCCACGCGGAGGTCGACCGCGCGCGCGCCACCAGCAGGTCCTCCATGGCCATGACCACGTAGGTCCGGGGTCTTCGCGAGCGATTTCCCCCGCGGAGCTCACGCGGCGCGTGCGGCCTGTTGACCCGCGGCGGATCTCTCGGCAGGCTCGTGTCCCGCATCCCGGCGGGCGACGAGGACCCCACAAGCGACTCAGGCGCGCCGGGCCCTCCTCAACGCCGGGAAATCGTCTCACCGACCTCGCGCCGCGGGCGGCGGCGCTCCGACGGGACGATCACGCCGATCTCGTCCCCGCTGTGGGTCGACACCCCTCTCGAGGACAACTTCTTCTCCGACGCGGCGCGCAGGCTGCCACCGACGCGCGGCAAGTTCTTTGGGAGCACCTCAGCGTGCGCATCGCCGACTGCTTGCAGGTCTCCAATAGCGTGCAGATCGCCGACCCTGAGTGAGGGACGGGCCGCCGCGCGGGAATCGCTGTGGGGCACTCACTCGCACAGCGTCCCACCCATGCCGTCCTTTGGGCGACGGGCGAAGGCGCAGTCGGTGCTCGCTGATCGCTTCGAGATGGACGTGCCTACTGCTGCGGACAGGCTCAACACCGCAGCATTGCATGATCCGAATCCGTCGGATACGACGCATGGACCGTCGGAACCAGCTCCGTCGAGTGAGACAGAACTCCCGACGTCGTTTGGCTGCCTCCGGCCCTCTGCACGAAACGCTGAAGGCACGCTCTCAAGGCTGGACTCGCTGGGGCGGCTCGGCAACTTTGAGCGCATGTGCTCCTTTGACCGAGCGGGAAGTGGATTCACGTCAGTCTCTTCGGCCCGACACAGTGACGACACGGACGTATAGTCCTGTCGTTCAGGCCGGGACGCGGGTTGCGTGCATTGCGCGCAATTCCAGGTCCGCACTGGGAGCGATGGAAATGAAGAAGGACGTTGTTGCAAGGACAGGTCGGAAGACCTGACGCTGGCTGCGCATAGGCACTTGAGCTTTCGAGGCGAGTTGGCACTGTACTGATAAACCTCACATTTGTTCAACATCCCCTCACTCAAAGCACCACGGAAACCATGCGACCACCGAGACAGCCTTCTGTCGCTGTATCACCTGCTCGATTGCGCACATTGGTACCAAAGACCCGAGCGCGCGGGAGAGAGACCAGGCTTCCGAGAGGAGGATACGTTGAATGACTGAGCTGGAAAAACGGGATTAACAGTGCTAGGAAGGCGGGCAAGGAGCGCGAAACGCGAGGAGGGCGTGAGCGAAGATAGGTCCCAAGCCAAGCAGACTAACAGTCTCCGAGCGCGTGGGCCGCGCGGGCTTGAATTCCGCTGCGGGTCCATGACGCGTCTTCCGGTGCAACATCAAAAGTAAACGAGACCAAAAGTGGAGAAGTCCAAGAAGTTCTCAACGTGGGAGAATGGCGGCCTCCAAGGCTCGCACCGCGGTCCTGGTGCTGGCGCTCTCGCCTCTGCTGTCCAGCGCATTCTGTCCCTCTACATCATATCTTTCTCTTCCGCTTTCCGGGTCCCCGCTTCTGTCTCCTCGTATCGGCCGCGTTGGTGCCCCTTCGCTGCGCGAGAAATCCGCGCGTTCGGTGGGGATGAAGCTCTCTTGGCACGACAGGCTGTCCATTGAGGTAGCCCATGCATTCCACCACGAACAAGCTACCGTTCATATATACAGCAGTCGCGCTCTGTGCCCAGCTGTCCTGTCCTTACACTAGGCAGTCCAGCGGAGACAAGCTGAAGGCGAGGACCGCAGGTGCCGGACAAGGCTTGGGGTCATGATCGCATCGTCCTCGCCCAGACTGTCGCGCTGGAGGAGGAAGTTGCGACACCTATTGAAACTCCTGCGGCCACAGTGAAATCCCGCCCCTCTTTGACTTCCCGGCCACACCATCGCTCCCCTCACCTTCCAAAATTTGACTCCGTCAACCTGAGCAGAAGGGCCCTGGCATTACCATCAACACCGCCGGCATGGGGCAGGCCTTTCCCCAGACCACATAGCCATGTTCCATACATATTACTGGTGAACCAGCGTGCGACCCTGCTACCTTGCACTCTCTCACAGCCCGCCACGCTTGCACACACCAGTCGCCATTCTGGGTTGGCGTCATTGGTGGGCTCACCGTGCTCAAGATGATCAAACAGAAGCTCGAAGGCCGAAGCATCCTTGACAACAAGGACGCAAAGTTTATCCCGCAGAATGACGAGCAGCTCAAGCAGCTAAAGATCTTTGCCTGCGAAGACTGTGGGTAAGTCCCAGTCCCGCATGCCCCGCCCCCCGCACCGCACGCCCATGATGGTATCGGCGTGCGCAGCTACGAGATCATGCCGGCAAGGGGACGGGAGGGCAAGTTTTTCCCGGACGATTTCAAGTGCGTGCTGCTACTGTGCCTGCTCTGAGCCTAGCATCTGCGTGTCGGCCCGCCAGCCCTCGCGCGCCGCCTTGCGCAGCTCCAACACCCTCCGCTGCTTGTGAGGGCCGTGCGCGCGCGAAATGCCAGGTGCCCCATCTGCAGCGCGCCCAAGGAGAAGTTCTGGGACATGAACGACCCAGACGATCCTCGCAACCAGGAGGTTGAGCGACCGACTCTCGCGCAGTCCCCTGCCCCGCATCGCCCTGGCTTCCCTAGCGTTGCCGATCCCCCGCGACCGAGCCTGGACTCGGCGGGGCAATCTCTTCTCTGGCCAAGGCTCGGCTCCGAGTGCTGGGCGAACCATGCGCTGACCCTCAGGGTGAACAGGAAGAGGAAGCTCCGTCCGCGAAGGATGGCAAGCCCAAAGCAGCCTAGGCCAGATGCGCCACTTGGGTGGAGGAACGCTCACGAATTCAGGTTCATGATTGCTGAGTACGTACGAGCTGGGACCGGGGGTTGCTGCTCTATCTACAAGCATGAAAGACTGATTTGATTCGTGAATTGCACGCAGAAGCGCCCTTGCACAGAAAATTGACTCCTTCCGATTCCATTTCGCTCCACCGCACGCGCCCAGGCCCCGGACAGCGCGAGCGGAGCCGCGGCTGCGTCGCACCTGCCCACCGCAGGGCTGCGCTGTGTCTAATGCCCTCCCTTCCCCTCCTCGTACTAAGTGGACACGCCGCGTCCCTCACCCCGTACTAATCGGAC
>ENA-UOXV01003364-UOXV01003364.1-marine-metagenome-genome-assembly--contig:-NODE-3364-length-19556-cov-5.163428_pt1 | contig 19556 bp, 16 predicted proteins | sample MGYA00238165_ERZ766961 | MGnify/ENA primary metagenome ERZ766961 (study PRJEB28924, sample SAMN03173240) | marine metagenome | biome: Marine; feature: Water; material: Subsurface seawater | place: North...
GATCCACCTGACCCCAAGCCGCGCCGCTGGGTCTGCCGCCGCGCCGTCTGGGCCCGCCGCGCGGCCGCCCTCGGCGGGCTCGCCGCAGCGGGGGCAGCAAGGGCGAGGACGGGGCGAAGGAGGAGAGGACGGAGAGGAAGCGCAGGGAAACGGGCGCAAGCGCAAGTGCGAGACGGGCGCGGCCGGAGAGGTGGTGGTCTTGTGTGAGGCCGCGCGGCACGGCGGGCGCCCGGATGTGGAGCAGGAACAGAAGTTCGATTTCCGCGCGTGCCGCTCGCTCCAGGACGCCGCCAAGCTCGTGCACGCGCGCTTCGGCTTCGCCCCCGAGGTGGAGGTGCAGCTGTGCCGACACGCGGACGGGGAGCCGCTGAGCCTGGCGGCGCTGCAGGCCACGGGGGACGGGGCACGGCAGGCGCTGCTGAAGCTCGACGGCGCGCTCGCGGGGTTCGACGTGTCGCACACGCGCAGCAACGTGCCCAAGAAGCGGGCGCTGGAGGCGCTCGCGCGCAACAACTACACGCAGCTGCTGGCGCTGCTCGAGCTGTGCGACAACTCGCTGCAGTACACGCGCGAGGCGCCGCGGCAGGTGGAGCTGCGCATCAACGAGGGGGCGCGCTGGTTCGAGATCTTCGACAACGGCGTTGGCTTCGACCCGGGGTCGTACGAGCGCTTCGCTGCGCTCGGCGCGCGCGGCAGCACGCAAGACGGGGACGCCACGAAACGGCTGGAGGGGGTCAAGCGGTTCTTCACCTCGGACTTCTCGAAGTACGGCGTCGGCATCAAGGAGGCGCTCGTCTTCCTCGGTGACCAGTACGTCATGAAATCCACCAAGAAAAACTCTCCGGTGGAAAACCCCCCAGTCCCGCCCCCGCGCCCCGCCCCGCTACCCCGCGGAGCCCCCGGGAGCGCGCGGCGCGCGGCTGAGAGGCGGCGGGGTGGGGCAGGTGCTGTACGAGGCAAAGTTCGATAACACCTCCGACGAATGGCTGTGCGGGGATCGCTGGCGGGGTGCGGCGCCCGCGGAGGTCCCCGCGCACTGGACGAAGATCCGCGTCGACATGATGCACCCGCGGCACTTCGAGCTGTGCGCCGAGTACCACGCGGACGGCTGGGTGGAGCTGCTCCTGCAGAACCTCCGCGCCATCTACTTTGCGTACCTCCCCGCGATCCCGGGGCCGGACGGGCAGGCGCAGGTCGGCAGCGCCCTGCTGGCGAGCAAGATCAGGAAGGGGCTTCAGCAGGGGCGCGAGGAGGGCAAGAAGGCTGCGGGGCGGAAGCGCTCGCGCGGCGGCGACGAGGTGCGCACGGTGGATGATGCACGGGAGCGCCTGCTGCAAGACGTTCTGGCGTACGAGAAGTTTGCAGCGGGCACGCCCCCGGCGCCTGTCGAGCTCCAGCTGTTCGTCAATGACCTCGCGGCGCTGAGCGCCGCGGACGCAGGATGCTTCTGGGACAGGCTGCTCGGGGAGAACGCGCGGGACTGCTTCCCGATCTACTGCAAGGTGGAGACCAAGGTAGGGGACCGCTCCGTGACGTCCACTGTGATCGGCGCCATCTTCTACTTCGGGGTCTCCGCAGACGCGAGCGATGAGCGCAGCGGGGAGTGCGTCCCGCTGAGGGACCTCCGCGTCGACATGCCGGCCTCTCTCGACCGCAGCCCGATGCGCTTCGCCACCATGTGGATGGGCCGGTGGCTCCCCAACGAGAACTTCTCCCCCGACTTCATGCAGGTGGCTCGCTCCGCCCGCCCTTGTCCCCGCCGCGGCTCGCTTCTGCCCTCGACGTGCGCCAGCGTCTCGTGGCCTCTCCCGGCAGCGCGGCGCTGAGCGGTAAGTGCGTTAGGTTGATGCGGACAAACACAAAGATAAGGGCGCCCCGCCACGCTGCTACAAGCGAGCGGCCGGGTGAGCCCCGTCCCGCTTCGCCTTGTGTCCTGCGTTCCCGAGAACATTCTTTCCGCAAGGATTTGCTGACGAGACCGATACCCTGCAGCTTCATCTTGCTGGACAGGGAGTTTGCCCCGGAGCGCAACAAGCAGCAGATCCAGACGACGGACCCCATGATGACGCAGTTGAAGAAGCAGATGCAGGAGCCTTGGTTCAAGAACCCCCCAGACCGCTGCCGACTTGTCTGCAGGCTTGGCCGCTTGCAATTGGCGGCGAGAGTAATAAAACCCGCGTACGTGCAGGCTGTTCAAGGCGTACGATGCCTGGCTGCTCAGCTGCCACAAGCGCTTCGATAACGAGGTCCATCTGGCAAACCTGTCCCAGCTCGCTTGGCGCGGCTGCGTGACGCGTCCGTCTGACGCCCTGGGTGACGTGGGACAGGTTGTATTCGACTCGGAGCCGGCGACTGCAGCAGACAACTACAATCAGCAGAGCAACCGCACGATGCATAAGGCGATCCTCATCGCAGGCACGCAGTACAGGGCCGAGGACAAGGTCGAGTACGGGCCCAAGGGCCAGACTGCGACACAGATCGGAGTCATTAAGGAGTTCTGGCAGGATGGGCACTTTTCGAGCGGGCAGAAGGATGGCGTGGCCATGATCTGCCCTGCGACAATCAACTCCGATGGAAAGGAGCTCCTGGAAGCGGCGGGCGAGCACCGCCTCAGCCAGACGAATCTGGGCAAGCTCACGACTGCGACCTACAAGAAGCGTCTTGAGGAGCTGACCAAGACCGTGGTCGCAGGCGTGCGGTGGGAGAGCCGGGTCGACCGCGTCAAGTGCGGTCAGATCGTGCCCAAGGTGGAGGTTGCCTTCTTCAACCGCAACCAGCAGCCGGTCGGGGTGCCCAAGGGCGATAAGGCCTTTGTGCGGGTGACGGTCGTGATGCCCAACAAGGACGGTTCAAGTTCCAAGGTCAAGTTCGAGGCCGACATCCCCGCCGGGGCCAAAACAGTGGACATCGGTGCGCAGGCGCTGATGAAGGGCCCGGCTGGCGATGGCGACAGCGTGTTTGAAAGTGCAGGCACCTACAAGTTGACCTTTGACGTGATGCGGAGCGCACCGCCTGACGGCTCGCCATCGAAGAAGCTCGCGACGGTAGACTACGACGTGCAGGTGCTCGCGGGAGAGCTGCACAAGCTCGACATCCTCCCGTTCGAAGAGGGCGAGTTTGAAATCGGCAAGGACCTTCCGCCCATAACGCTTCAGCTGCTCGACCGTGCCGGGAATGTGATCGTTGCCGACCCAGCGGAGGTGGAGATCCGGATCGAGCCGTCGCTGCCGAAGCATGCCAAGCTAAGCGATGCGCAGCCGCATCCGAAGATTGAGTGGGACAGGCGCCTTGGCCTGAAGGGAGACGACGGAAATCTGATCGTGGAGAGGCTGCGCATTGTGGAAGGCCCAGCATGCAAATGGAGGTTCCGCTTCTACGTGGCCTTGGGCGAGAAGGAGGCGTCCAAGTGCGGAACCATCGAGGTGCAACACGGGCCGCCAGAGACGTTCTCCTTCAAAGTGCCTCCAGGTCTCACCACAGGGAAGTTGGCGGAGGACGGAGGTGGCTGTGAGGAGCTGGTGCTGGAGCTCACAAATTTGCAGAGCTTGCCGACCCTGGAACTGGACGTGCGCGACTGCTGTGGAAACCTTTGCAGCAACTTGGACGGCTGGGCAGTGCTGGCGTCGCCTGCGCTGACAGACTGCATCAAGGTGCGGCTCTCGAAAGGCGTCGCGACGTTTCCCGAATCGGAGGCTTCCGGGCTCCGCAGCCCCCTCTTCGATGCGGCGTACGCTTCTGCCGGCTCGCCGAGCGGCGGGCGGGCGCGGACCAAGAAGAAGGGGGCCAAGGTGATCGACAGGTGCTTCACGGCGGAGCGCCTGCCGGGCGCCCTGTTCCTGGCGGGATTCGACCTCCTCCGCCCGGGCGACGCCCTCGCGCTCAGCATCAACGGCGCCCCGCGCTCCGTCGCGCGCCTCAGACACGCCCACGGCGCCTCCTCGCACGCCCTCGCGCGCCTCGACCTCGACAGCCTCGTCCCGGTCCCCGGCAGCCGCGGGCTCGGCGCCGAGTCCGACCGCGAGCTCCAGGTCCCGAGCTCGCCCGCCCCGCCAGCGGCCGCTCCGCCCCGCCAGCGGCCGCCCTGCCCCCGCCCTTGCGCGCCCCTGCTAAGAGAGCGGCGCCCGCGCCCCGCGGCAGATCTGCGGCGTCGAGCCGCGCGTGGAGTTTGAGCCGTCGTCGGCCTCGTCCATCAAATCGCGCGCCTTCCTCTTCTCCGATCCGCCCGCCTTCCGCGCCATCGACCCTGCCTTCCTCGCCCCCAACTGCCGCCTCCTCCACGACGCCGCCGGCGCAGACGCCGGGGCTGCGACGGCGGCAGCGTGGCCGCCCATCCCCCTCGACGCCTTCCTCCTCGACGGTGCCTGCTCCCCCGCGCCGTCGCAGCCGTGCCTGCTCCGCGCCCCCCGCCGCGCCGGACCGCGCGCGCCTGGCCGGGGCGCCCCTGCAGCGCGGGGCGCTTCCGCGCGGTGAGCGCGCGGGCTGTAATTCACCCACGAGTGGCGCGCCATCGAGCGCGCGGGCTGTGGATTTCGGCTGGTTGCTCCATGCGACTAATATGTTAGAGCTTCGGCTCCTCTGCACCGGCAGGCTCGGAGGAGCCGGCGCCCAACACCGCGGCGGCGGCCGGGCGCCTGCTTGCGCACGCGCGCGCCCACCTGCGGCTGGAGCGCTCGCGCACGCCGCGCGACATCCGCCTGCTGCGCGCGCTGCCGGGCAGCGGGGGGCAGGACGAGGGGCTGGAGCGGTTCAACGCGTGGGGCGATGCGCCGTTGCAGGGCAAGGTGGGGGAGGACGTGGGGGCGCTGGCGCTTGAGGTGCTCGACGAGACGGGTGCGGCGTGCGACCTCTCGGCAGAGGAGGAGCTGGCGCTCTACTGCCAGTGGGCCGCGGGCGCCACGCGTGGCGCAGCGCGCGACAAGAAGCGCGCGGTCAACTGCCGCGCACAGCTCTTCGCGGACGGCACACGCCTGCGCCTCCCGCCGCTGGCGATTGCGGCGGGCAGCGCGGCTGGGGACGCGCTGCAGGTGATGCTGCGGCTGGCGAGCATTGGCGAAATGCGCTTCGAGGTCAAGGTCGAGGCGGAGGCCGGCGCGCCCGCGCGGTTGCAGGTGGCGCTGCTCGAGGGCGCGGGCGCGACGGTGGGCGAGGACACCACGCTGAAGCTGACGGTGTGTGACGCGCGAGGGGTGCGGGTGCTGCCGGAGGAGGGGCGGGCGCGGATGCGGCTGGAGAATCTGATGATCGAGGTGCGCGACGAGGCCGGGGAGGAGCGGGTTGCGCTGGCACGGCGCGAGGACTTTGCGCGGTCGACGCAGACGTACACGCAGGAGAACCGGGCAGCGGCGGAGTGGGACCCCGAGGGCTTCTTCCTCGTCAAGTACATCCGCCTCCCGGGCCGCGCGGGCGCCGTCACGGTCGCTGCGCGCGCCGACCTCGTGCTGCTCCCCAGCGACACCTCCCAGAGCTCCGGCGGCAGGGAGGGCGCAGGACCGTCGGCGCCCGAGCGCGTGCCCAACATTTCGGGCGAGGCGGAGGTGCAGCTCGCAGTGGGCCGGGCCTCGCGGCTGCGCGTGCGCGGGCAAGAGGAAGTGGATACGGCAGGGCGCGAGCGCTACGTGGAGTTGGAGTGCGTGTGCGGGGGCGCGGTGCCGCCGTTGGCGGTGCAGGCGGTGGACGACAGCGGGAACGTGGTGCCAGAGTGGCAGGGCAAGGGCGTGACGCTGAACCTCACCGACTCGGGGCTCGCGGCCGACGCGCTCGACTGCAGCGCGAAGCGCTCGGGCGAGTCGCGCATGATCCTCGCGCTCGAGGCCTCCAAGGGCGGCGCGCCGGGCGAGGACGGTGGGAGGGTGGCGACCCTCGAGCAGCTGCGCGTGCACTCCGCCGGGACCTTTGTCGGCACGCTCGCGTGCCGTGGGCTCGAGAGCCCCCTGCTGCTGCGGCTCATCGTGCGCAAGTCAAACCGGGTGGTGGGCGTGGCGCTGGTGCTTGCGGAGGCGGAGGTGGAGGCCGGGGGCGCCGTGGGCGTGAGGGTCGCCCTCGAGACGGAGGACGGCGAGGCGCTCCCGCCCGACCTCGCGATGCGCAGCGTGTCGTTCTTTGTGCGCGAGGCACGCGGGGAGGAGCTGGTCGCGTCCAACCTCGACTACGACCACGCGGGCGGCGACCTGTTCGCGCACCTTGAGGCGCCGGTCGCAGCGGGCGACTTCAGCGTGGTGGCGGTGTACCGCGAGGATCGCGGGGAGCACCACCCGGAGGCCTCGAGCGGCACCGGCGAGCTCGAGTCCGCGGACGCGCGGCTGCGCGTCGTCCCGGGCCGCGCGGCGCGGATCCAGCTGCGGCACCAGCGGGTGTACGCGGCGCCCGACGGGGCGGGGGCGCTGGCGCTGCGCGGCGTGGCTGTGGAGGTCGTGGACGCGCACGGCAACACCGCGGCGCTCGACGCGCGCGGCTCGCCGCTCTCAGTGTCGCTGCGGCCCTCGGTGAGCCGCATGCAAGGTGGGGACCTGGTGCTGGAGGGCGGCGCCCCAGCAGTGCTCACCGCCGAGAGCAACCCCGTCGCCTTCGAGCGCCTGCGCCTGGTGCACTCGCAGGGTGACACCATCGACAAGGCAGAGGTCTACGTCGTTATCGAGGTCAAGTCTGAGGACCAGGGGGGGCTGGAGGGGAGCGACGCGCTGCAGATCAAGGTGGGCTTCACGGACGACGCGCTGCGGCAGAGCCGGCTGAACGAGACGCTGGAGCTCGAGACGAGGCTGAACCATCTGGAGTTCGACCTCGCCGACCGCCGCAAACGCCTCGACGCCCTCAACGCGCAGGCGCCGCATAGCGAGGTGCCGGCGGAGGCGAGCGCGGACGTGGATGAGGCAGAGGGGGAGCTGCAGACGCTGCGCAGCGAGCTCAACGAGCGGGCGAACAGCGAGCCAGCGGAGAGTGCAGAGCATGGCCTGCAGCTGAAGGGGCTCTCGGGCGTGGTCGGCCCGCTCGCGCGGCTCGGCGTCATCGACCGGCGCGCCGGCGTCGAGGCGCGCGCCGTGCAGGCCGCGGTGTCCCAGGCGGCGCAGACGCTGCTGCGATCGGTGCTCTTCGAGTCGGACGACGCGCTCGCGGCCTTCGATGCCCTCACGGCCGCCGAGAAGCGGCGCACCAAGATCCCGCGCGTCTACTCGCGCGAATCGCTCCCTCCGCAGCCCAAGGTGCCCAGACGGCCGAATGGCGCCGAGGGCTTCGTGGCGTTTGCGTCGGAACTGGTCAAGGTGGACGCGCAGGTGCTGCCCCAGCACGTGGACGCCGCGCGGCTGCTGCTGGACCTCATGGCGCACAAGCTCCTCATCTTCGACACCTATGCCCACGCCGCCGCCTTCTTCAAGGCCCACCCCGCCTCCCGCCACGCCCCCTCACCCGAGCCCCCTCCGCGCTGCGCCGCCCGCATGGGCGGCGCAGCGCGGCTCACCGCGGGCGATCGCGGGAGGGCAGGCGAGCGCGGAGCAGGGCAAGGTGTGCCCGGGGCGGCTGGTGGGGCTCGACCGCCCGGGCGACATCATCGACGTCGACGGCGGACGCAAGTGCTTGCCTGGGCCCTGGACCCGGAACCCCCTCCCTGCTCGCGTGCAACCGCGGCGCCCTCTCGCCCCATTTCATGCCTCCACGCGCCCTTGGAGCCGTTCGAGTCGGTGCCGTCTCACCGCCGTACGCCACGTGCTTTCCGCTCGTGCAGCGTGCAGTACGGGGAGTCCAAGGGCCTGCCGAAGATGGGAATCCTCGCCTTCAGGTCTCTCCTGTCCCCCCTCACTCTGTATGTAAACTGTGCGCTTCAAGCTTGGGACGCAGGCTTCCGCGCCCCGAACCTGAACCCACTGCTCGCCGCTCGCTGCCCGGCCGCCGTGACCCGTGACTGTGGCGCTGCAGCGCGTCGGAGGCCGGGGCATCGCTGCGGGCTGAGGTAGCTGACGCGGAGGGAAAGGCGTCGGATGCGCGGCGAAGCCTTCACGAGCTTCGCAAGGTGTACGAAGAGCGCGACGAGCAGCGGTACCCTTCCGCACACCTTGTCGCTTGCTCGCGTGGGCCACGCGACTGAGGCCTGGGGCACTGAGGCCTGGGGAGTCGCGTGCGCAGGATGGCGGTGCACAAGCAGGAAGAGGTGGCGCGGGAGCTGCGGGCACGTCTCGGGGAGATCGCAGCGGAGTGACGCGCCTGCGAGAGGACCCGTGTGCACCTTCCGAGCGGCCGCGCAGGCCGCGCGGATTCCACCCGCACCGTTGGCAGCGCTGCGGTAAATTCGAATGTTTCATTCAAAACCACCTCGCCCCCCGCACGCCCCCGCCCCCCCTCGGCCGGATGCAGGCCTCATGCGAGCTCCACCTTGGACTCCCCGCCCCACGCAGTGCGCGGATTGCTTTTCCAGCCGGCGCGCTCGCCCTGGTGCAGGTTGCGCGCCTCCCACTCCTGCGCGCGCCGCATCGTGTCCTCCCACGCCACGTCTGTCTCCCGCGCCAGCGCCTCGCTCGCCGACACTGCGGGGCCCACGGCCCACCCCAGCGACTGCGGATCTAGCGCGTCGCCCCTCGCACTGCGCCCCCCGGGCGTGCCGTCGGCACCCGTCGGAACGTCGGTAAAGTCCAGCGCCTCTGCCTGCTCCCCGCGCCCGCCGAGCCCCGCAGGCGGCGTGGGCACCGACGACCTGCGCCCGAAGCCAAGCGCGTGAGCACCTAGCCGGCGCAGATGCAGCTCAGCGGGACAGAGGGGCGCGGCGGGCGCGGGGGGGACGCACATTGAGCGCGACTTGAAGACAGAGAAGATGGATGGCCCGCTTGGCGTCGCGGGGCGGCGGCGCAGCGCCGTGCCGGGTGACGACGAGCGCATAGACACGGGCGTGATGGTTCCCAGGCCTCGCAGCGCGAGAGGCGTCTGCAAACCAGCGCGAGTCAGAGGCAGAGCAGCACATCCAGCAGCAAGAGACTCAAGTCTAGGCGGGGGAACAACCTGCGAGACGGAGCGGGAGAGCCCCTGCCCTGCGCGAGTCGCCTCCACGCCACCGAACTCGCGCGGATCGCCCGCGTTGGCCGCGTGGACCAATCCGTCCCTCGAGTCCCGCAGCGGTGTCTGGCTGTTACTGACTGACATCGTTCCCAGCGGTGTCTGGCTGTTACTGACTGACATCGTTCCCAGCGGTGTCTGGCTGTTACTGGCTGACATTGTTCCCTGTGAGTGCCGTAGCGCCTGGCGTTCCGCACCCGAGGAAGGCCGGTCGTCGCCACCAGGTCCTGGGTATGTTTCTCGCGCCCCCCCCCACGAGCGTCGCAGCGGGGTGTTGGCATTCGAGGAGGGCCAGGCGCCGTCGCCCGCAGCGGGGCTGCTGCGGCTGAGGTCCTGGGACTGCCGCAGGCGCCAGGCGTCTGATGCGGCGCGGAGGTGCGGCTTCGGGGAGCCGTAGCGCAGCTGCGGGAGAGGCGACGTCGACCGCATCCTGGGGAGGGAGCGAGACTCAGGTTGCGAGCCTCAAGACGGTGGCGCTCGCAGGGCAAGGGGGCGAGGGCATCCGGACCGGATGACGCTGGGGTCCCGTGACGACGGGAGGGTGGATCGATCCATGGCGATGGACGAGAGGAGCGTCGAATGGGCCTGTGACGCCACGCGCGGCTCAGCAGCGGATGCGGCAGCGCAGTGGCGGGTGGAGGGTAGCGAGGGTCGAGAGCGAGGGTCGAGGGAGGGACACGCGCCATGTCGAGCTGCGGGAGGATCTCAGCAACGTTGGACAGCGCAGCCTCCTGCGCGCGCAGCGCCGCAAAAATCGCACGGTGCCCCGAGGCAAGCACCTCCGACTTCTGCCCACCGCCCCGCCCGCAGTCAGGGGCCCCGCCCTCGCAAGGCTGAGCTGCTCCGACCCCGGCCCTGGGCCAGCGGCAGGGCAGGGCAGAAGGTCAGTCTGCTACAAGTACTTGTAGTCACCGGCAGCGGGGCCCACCGCTGCGCTCCGCACGTCCGCATCGCTCCCCTCATGCTCGGCGTCGGCCTGAGGTACCGGCGCCTGCGGCCGCGCTGCAGCCGGAGGCGCGCGGGCGGCCTGGGCGAGGAGCGCACGCGTCGCCGCGTGCGCATCCTGCTCCTGCGCCAGCCGCGCCCGGAGCGTCATGACCTCGTGCTTGAGCTCCGACGCGCGCTTCTGCGCGTCGCGGCGCCGCGAGTCCGCCTCCGCCTCCCGCTCCTCCGTCGCCCGCAGCTCATGCATTTTGGCAGACAGCTGCTCCTCCAGCCGCGTCCACATCTGGTCCCCTCCACCCCCCAGCTTCGACTGCTGCCACGCCTCCTGCCCCAGCCCGGCTCCCCCGCGTCAGGAATCCGACCGGCGCGCGGCGCGCACGGTCAAGGAGGTGGGGCGCGAACCCCTAGCTGCGACTCGAGGACAACGATGTGTGCGCGCTGCTGGGTGATCTCCGCCTGGAGCTTCTCGATTAGCGAGAGCGACGGCACGTCCGACGCGTCAGCCCCGACGTTGCCCCGGACCAGCCGCACCTCGTACTCCGTTGCTTCCCCGACGGCCAGGGCCTCCTGGCCCTGGCCGTCGTTCTGCAGCGAATTTTTGTTCCACGGCCTTGCGGGGCGCCGGAGACCGATCGTGACCTCCGTACCACGAGGGCCCATGACCCGCGAGCGCGCCTCGTCCAGGGAGCTTCCCGCGGTGATGACTTGGCCGTCGATGTGCGTGAGCTCGTCTCCTGCACGAATCGCGCGGGAGCGCGCCGACGCGCTATTGGGGACAGTTGACCCCACGACCACCTGCCCAGCAACTGTGCGCTTCAAGAAGAGCCCAACGCCCGTGAGCATTTCCCCGGTCTGGTTGTCGTACAGCTGCTGATTCGTGCGCGAATCCCTGGGAGGAAGCGAATCGTCCTCAGAAAGACGAGTCGGCGACATCGCGTCCGGTGGTGGAACAGACGGTACTGCCGAAAAGTCGTCTTCGTTTGAGTACATCTCGCGGTGTGTCGGTGGATCCTCGGGCGAGGGGCGGAAGGCCTCCCCATAGTGAATCGGTGGGGTGCCCATGAAAACCTGTAGGGGATGGCGTAGTTACGTCAGTGCCGAGCAGATTTCCACTTTGCCGGGCAGGTGCACGTGCCGGAGCTGGGAGGAGAGGAGGCTTCCGCTCCGCGACGCGAAGGGTGGAGGGGGGTGCACCGGCCGGTATTCTCCCTGGGTGCGGTACGCCATCCTGAGCGCACTCCGGCGATCAAGGCTCGAGGACTCGTCGACGACGAGGCCCTAGCTAGGACCTGCTCTGGATTTGATACCGTATGGCCCTCCTATGATAGCCCTATAGGTGTACGAACAGAGATCCCACGGTCTCCGAGGGAGCGGGGTTCACGGCAGGAAGGCGCAAGAGCTCCCACGAGCCATTGAAACTGGCTCGTGGGAGTCACTTTCCGTGCCCCGTTGGTGGAGCAGCTCGCTGATCTGCAGTCTTAAGGTTGGTTGCCCAAGAGGACATGGGCCAAGAAATCTCGAAGCCCGACGGGCTGGGATGCGCGGAGAGCAGGGGGGTTGATGATATGGCGATGTGCGCATGCGTCAAGTCTGCAGTAGGGATCAAACCGCGGATAGATGAAGACGCTCCGTCAGGTGATAATCCTTCGCATGTAGCGCTAGACTTCAATTATGATCTGCTGCTGGAGCTGCCTGCCTCGGAAGCAACCGTGCGATTTCTCCGGCGGAAGGTGATTCATATGGCTCGCCTTGAACCGTATTCTCTGACTCGCAGGCGCACCTGAAGCGCAACGGTTTGTCGGGGGCGTTCTTCACCTTGCCGCGTCTCGGGGCGACAACCTCTCGTTGATCGCCTTTATCAAGGAAGAGCGGTGCCCGCCCCACCCACGCACTGGTTACTGCCTTCAGCGCGGATCTGGCGGGTGGAGGTCATTAAACAGCGGCAGCTGTCACCGGCGCAGGTTCGATCCCAACACGCGGGACATGCTTGGCCGGACCCCGCTCATGGCGGCAGCGCATCAGGGCCATCTGTCTACTGTCAAGCTTCTGGTAAGCCAGGGCCTTGAGAACCACCGCCCCTCCCCGATGTGCGATCGCCGCAGCAGCGCGCAGGGCCGCGACGCGGGCGAGACCTGAGGGAACCCCGCAGGTGGACCTCGGCGGGGACCCGTCGCTGGAGGACCGGCTGGGGCGGACCGCGCTGGTGTACGCCAACGAGAACGGCAACTCGGACGTGGCGTTCTGGGTCAAGTGGCACGTGTGGGACCAGCGGAAGCGCGCCGACGACTCCGCAGTCTACCACGGCCCACCCTCCTGGGCCGCCGCTGCCGCGACCCCGTCGCCTCAGGCGGAGCTGCGCCCCCGGGAGCCGCGCGCCAAGGATCCGCGGCGAGGATTCGCTCCGAGCGCTAGGATGGGGTGACTCCCCACCGGACCGCGCGAGTTGTGACGCCCCTTCCGCTGCCGCTTTTCGCGGACCCGCCTCGCTGCTCCTGGTCCTCAGTGGACGCGCTCCGCGGCGGTGCCGGGGCGCCGCGCGACCGCCGCGCCGCCGCCGCGCCACCGCCGCGCCACCGCCGCGCCACCGCGCTTCCGGCACCTAGTTTTTGACGCCGCGCCTGCGCGCAGCGGCAACGGGCAGGGTGCGTCGCCCGCTACGCCGCGGCCCGTGTTCAGCGCCTCCGCCCCTGCCTCCGAAGCAGTGCAGCCAAGGGTGCGCTCCCGCGCCCAGCTCACGCGCAGGAGCCTGCCTCCCTCCCTGTCCAGCACCCACGCTGCGTGTCCTCGCTTACCCTGATGGTCCGGCCATCAATCGTGCACAGAGTGCACGGTCAGCGGCGCGGCTTGCGGGGACAGGAGGCGGCACGCCTGGCGCTGGTGGGGGCGTGGAGGTGCCGACCTCCTCGGTCAAGAGGGAGCTGATCCCCCACGAAGACGCGGGAGGGGCGGCGAAGCCGGTCAGCGAAGCCCTCTTCGACGACGACAACGACCCGGGGAGTGCAGGGCCGACGGCACCACCCGATGCGGGGGGCGCCGCGGCGTCGCTCCGAACGCTAGAACTCCAAGGCTATTCGCAGCTAGGCGCAAGAGGAGAGGGTGCAGAGCGCGGGCAGTGACAATAAACGTTGCTCCATGCGCCCATTTTGATAGAGAAGAGATAATAGAGGTCCAGGGGTAAGAAAACTGGGGTGGTGGTCCAGTCCGTAAATAAACACTCCGTTGTGCCCCGTTTTCTTCCCACTCTCGAGGTCGGAGAATGTTGGGGCGCAGGACTGCCGGCGCGCTGGCGCTGATGTGCATGGCAATGACACACATAGCTGGCGCCTCCCGTTGGGCCGGTGTCCCCATGGCGCCCGCCGACCCGATTCTCGGGGTGGCTGTGGCATTCAACGCGGATCCTGCCAAGGAAAAGGTGAACCTGGGGATTGGGGCGTATCGCGACAGTGACGGCAAGCCGCTGGTGCTGCGCTGCGTTCGTGAAGCCGAGAAGAGCATTGCAAACGACAACTCCTTGAACAAGGAGTATCTTCCCGTCCAGGTCAGTGCTCCCGCTCTAATGGCCTGCGGATGACTGTGTAGCCGCTGTTCTTGTTAGCTATCTCAAGCAGCCCCCCCCGCGATGTCTCTGGCGGCACCGGTAACTCATCCTCATCCACCACCGACGCAAAAACGATGATTAGAAAGGCTTGCGCATGTCTGATGGCTGCTGCCTCGCTGCGATCGAATTCTAAGCGCCGTGCGACCAGGGGCTTGACGCGTTCCTCAAGGTTACATCCGCTGTGATCTTCGGCGAGGACTCCCTGGTGAAGCCTCTGCCCACCCGACAAGAGTTTGGTCCCTTGGCATACTGCTGAGAGTAGGGGAGATGCCCGCGGTGTCGTTGGTTTCGCTCATTTGAGTGAGTGCGCCAGGCTGTCAAGGAAGACCGCATCGCAATTGTACAGTCCCTCTCCGGAACCGGGGCGCTGCGCATCGCCGGGGAATTCATCAAGATGTATTCGCCTGCGGTGGTGTACTGCTCCGACCCGACGTGGGGCAACCACCACACCATCTTCCAGAAGAGCGGCCTCGAAACAAAGAAGTACCGCTACCTCACGCCCCAAATGACCCTCGACTTCGAAGGCATGGTGTTCCCCCGCCCGAGCGCACCCCTCGCGTGCCATGCAACACGCGCGGGGCTGACATCGTGGCACGCCGTGAAGGTGGAGGACCTCAGCGCGGCGCCGGAAGGCTCAGTCTTCGTGCTGCACACCGTCGCGCACAACCCGACGGGCGTCGACCCGACTCCCGAGCAGTGGAAGAAAATCGCGGACGTGTGCGAGGAGCGCAAGGCAGTTCTCGTCTTTGACACGGCATACCAGGGCTACGCGTCAGGCGATCTCGCAAAGGACGCGTGGGCGCTGCGCTACTTCGCCAACGAACGCGGAATGGAGCTCATGGTCACGCAGTCCTACTCCAAGAACTTCGGGCTCTACGGCGAGCGCATCGGTACCCCTGCCCCCGCCGTGCACCTTGCAGCACAGTGCAGCATCTCAGGCGATGCGTCCTACCGCCGAACAGGGGCGCTGAACATCGCGGTGAAGGACAAGGAGACGGCCGTGAAGGTTCAGTCGCAGCTTAAGGGCATCGTGCGCCCCATGTACTCGAACCCGCAGCTGCACGGTGCGCGGCTGGTGGCCAAGGTGCTCGGCGATGGGAAGCTCAAGGCGCTCTGGGAGAAGGAGCTCACGGAAATGGCCAACCGCATCGTCGACATGCGCGCCGTCGCTCCCCGCCCCGACCATTCCCGCCCGTGCCCGTGCCCGTGCGCGCGCCCGCGCGCCCCGCCGCGCGCTCATGCACGGGCGACCTGTGGCCGTTGGCGGTGCAGGCTCTGGTGCAGGCACTGGCCAAGATCGAGTGCCCACCGCCGAGCGCCACGTTCACTGACTACTCCCATATCACCTCGCAAATCGGGATGTTCGCCTTCACGGGCCTCTCGCAGGACCAGTGTAAGGTACTCACTGACAAGCACCATGTATACTGCACGTCTAACGGCCGCTTCTCCATGGCGGGCGTGAACCCCAAGAACGTTGACTACATCGCCGCCGCCATCAAGGACGCCATCGCCTCCTGCCCCTGACCTGCACCTCCCCGCCCGCCGCCCGCGCTCGCCGGCAGCACAGCTCTCGGCCGCGCGTCCAGAACACTCTCGGCCGCGCGTGAGCCACACTCGGGGGCTGGGGCGCGCACGCCACCGCCCGCCGGCGCCGCTGTGCAATACAGTCTGTACTGCAACCGCTGGCCGCCGACACGCGGGCGCGCATGCGGGGCGTTCGCATGCGGGCGCGCGCCTACTTGCCGGCGTCCTTGCCGCGCGCGAAGCGCTTGACGCTGCTCTACTATTTCTTGCCGCCGCCGCCGGTAAGCGGCAGTCCGCCGCCGCCGGTAAGCGGCAGCCCCACCTCTGCTCTACTATTCCTTGCCGCCGCCGCCGGTAAGCGGCAGCCCCACCTCGGGGAGCGCCTCGATCGCGGCCTCGATGATGGCGTCGCGCGTGGGGCGCAGCGCCGACGCGGTCTGGTTCCAGGCCTCGTACGGGTCCTCGATCAAGGTCAGCGCCGGCGGCATTGCGGCGTGCACCGCTGCGAGGTGCCCGGCCAGCGCCACCGCGGGCGCCGCTGCTGCGAGCGTCGCGTTGCGCGCAACCTCCAGCGGGAGGAGCTCGTCCTTGCGCAGCGCCTTGTTTCTGCACGCGCGCGCGGCCCCGTGAGGCGGGCCGCGGGGGCGCGCTCGGGCGGCGGGGCCGGTCGGGGGTGGAGGCGGGGCGGCACCCGGAGTGGTGGGAGCAGCAGACGGCGAGGAGCGAGAGGAAGAGGTGCACCACGCGGGCGACGCGCGGGGACGAGCGGGCGGCACGGAATGGTCGGACGGGCGGGGACAGGAGGAGGTAGACGTGGGCGGCGAGCAGGAGCATGAAGCCGGCGACCGCCCAGAGCACGAAGGACGGCACGGGGTGGATGGTGAGGGCGGCGGAGAGAGAGGATCTCCAGGTGCGGTGTGCCGAGTCGATGAGCAGGGTGAGCCCCACCATGACCCGCATGGCGACTTTGGGGCTTGGCGGCCACCGCTTGCCGTGCACTGAGCGGAGCAGCAGCATCCCCAGCGCCATGCGGACGGCGTCAGTGAACACCCAGTCCCACTCGCGCCCCGCGCCCTCCGTCACGAGCCCCCACGGCGGAAGCTTGACCTTGCCCTTGGAGTCCTTGCGCAGAGCGTCGTCCTCCAAGCCAGGCCCCGGGAGCGCGGCGACGCAGAGCGTGTGCTGAGCGAGGACGGCCACCCAGAAGAGCACGGCGTTGAGCTCCTCCCAGCCCTCTGAGCCTTCGCCGAAGAAGGAGAGCCCCGAGAGCAGCGTCGCCAGCACCTCGGCCGCCGCGATCGTGCCGACCCACGAATCCTGCCCGCCCCAGGCGGGGGGTCTGTCGTCCATCATGGGCTCCATGAGCGGCGCACCGGCATCGAGGGAGCGGCGCGTGATGACGAGGACGAGCACCACCACCGCGGCCCACCACAAAGGCGACGCCCCCTCGTCTTCCTCCTCGTCGTCGTCCGGGTGCACCGCGTGCCACTGCTGCACCAGCTCCCCCTTGGCGTTGTAGGGCGACGCGAAGCTGCTGCGCCGCACCAGCGAGCGGCTCAGCGGCGACTGCCCATGGTAGAGGGCGCCCGGCACGAGCGCCTTGTGCTTCCCCTTGAGCGGGGCCGGCGGGCCGTCGAGAGCCTCCGACCTGTGTGACCAGCTCGTGGCCTGCGACCGTAACTCTGACTCCGACGCGTGCGACGACACACTCCCCGCCCGCGACCCGCGCTGGCGCTGCGAGCCGCCCTCCTGGGCTCCCATGGAATGGAACTCCGACGAGGCCCCCCCGCCGGTCCCGCGCCAATCGCCCCACAGGCCGTCAAAGCCTTCGCGCAGCGACTTGGAAGAGCCCTGCTTGGACAGGCGGCCGAGACGTTGGCCGAGAGACCCCGCGTCCGCAAAGTCGACAACAGACTTGCAAGAGCCCTGCTTGGAGAGGCGGCCGAGGGCGGCGCGCGGGTCCACGTCATCGCCCTCGCTAGCGAAGCTGGTCGATCTGGCGGGCCCTCCTCCGGGCATTCCGGTCACGCTGGACTCCGTCACCAGACTCTTGAAGCTCCGCATCTCTCCGGGGCGCGTCGCCTCCGCCCTGGGCTCGCTGCACAGCGCCAGGTGACCAAACTGGCTGAGGTCGATCGGCGACTCCCCGCCGCCCACGTGCACCATCATGCCCCCACTATGACTACCGCCGCCCTCGCCCCCGTGCGGTGCCGGCGTCTCAGACGCCCAAGCGTCAATCTGACCGACACCGACAGACTCAAGGCCCAGCAGGCTGCTTCTGCTCCCCTGTCGCGAGAGCTTCGAAAAGCTGTTCTGGCGCGACAGCTGGCCGAGGCTCCTCCGGCCCGCGCTTCCGCCTGCGCTGCCACTGCCTGTGACCTCGGTCCCGTTCATGCCAAACGAATCTGGACTGTTGGACCTCCGGATTAGGTCAGCGTCTCGTCTTCGCCAGCGTGTATCCGCTCCGCTCAGTACGGCTGCTGCCCCATCCACATCTGCTCGCGGGGCACCGAGCCGCTCCAGCAGCATCTTGGCCAACAGTACTTCTTCAGACAGCCCCTCTGCAGGCCGCTCCGACCGCACCAGCAGGTCGTGCACTAGGCTCGCCACCTCGGAGCGCTCGCGGCCAAGCCGCGAGCGCTCCTCATTCTCTGACAGGAGGGACGACTGGTGCTGGCTGTCGCGCCCGTGCGTGACCTCGCCGCCCAGCGCCTCGCCACCCAGCGCATCCAAATGCGTCGGCCCCCCGCCCCACTCCGCCATTTTTCTTTCCGCTGAGCGCACCGTGTTCTGCACGCTCCTCTCGTGCGCGCTGTCCTTGCTCGCCGCAAGGCGTGGGGTGGTGCCGACAGCCACCGAGGAGACGTTTCGGCTCACCGGGGACGGCGAAGCGGGGACCGTGGGGAGGCGAGGCACCTCGTCCCGAGACCTCTCGCCTCCCCCCCGAGACCCGCCCCCCAGCAAAAACGCGATTGCACTTGCCTCTACCACGTGCTCCCGCGCCTTCTCTGATGGCACTTCCTCACTCCCGAGCGACAGCTCTCGCGGGCGGCGGGGAACATCGCCCCTCCCCCCTCCAAGCGCTGCTTCGATTTCGCCCCTCCCCGCGCGCCAAGCCTCAACCGCACCACGGTCCGGCACAGCAGCATGCTCGGGTGACAGCCCTGCAAGAAACGATTCTCCTTCACCAGCCCCGCCGATGAGTGAGCCATCTGCAGAGTCGTTCGGGCGAATTGGCGACCCCAGACTTCTGTCGACACTGCTCAGCAACGGCGCTGTGGACACTGACTTGTCGGTCGACTCTGAGAAGAAGCTCCCCGACAGGCGCTCCTGCATGCGCCGTCGCGCGCGCCACGCCGCCAGATTACTTGTCGGAGCACCGGCAGAAATCAGGGCTACCGAGGCCGGCACCGAGGCCGGATCCTCGGCGAGTCCACCCGCGAGTGCTGCAAGTACAGCCGGCGACGTGCCACGCGGCGTCTTGGGGACCAGATTCCCCTGTCCCCCGGACGGGGCAGTATCCAAGTTCGACTGCGGCGTCGCGCCTTTGGTCTTGCGGTTTGCGCGCCATTGATCAAGCGCACTGCCTGCTGATTCCTCCATCGCGTGATTTACGGCACAGGCTCAGGAACGCTCCGTTGACCACAGCCTCTCCCCTTCCGACTTGCAGAGGGCCACCGTTGCAGAACCCTCGCAGTGACTAGGGCAGGGCGTTTTCCGCCGGCAGAGGCAGCGCCCACCCGTTTGTGTCAGCACGCCGTTCTCGCCGAAGGTAGACAACCCTGTGCTCTCGCAAACCAGCGCGGGGGGCGTTCCGTCTAAAAGAAAATGACATGTTGACATCAACAATGTCAACTTTCTGTGCAGAGTGCGACAGAGAACGAAGAGTCTGTCTGCAGTACCATGCGCGGGGCTACCGGCGCGGTGCCTTTGACGCGTTGGGTGCTGATCGTAGTTTTCGTCACTTTAACTTGTCCCGGCCCCCGCTCTACGCTCGGATCCCGGCAGGCGCTTCCCGAGGCTTCTTGCAATCCTGCAGCAGGCCCTGGGCTGCTTGCGCGGCGTTGGGGACACATGCTCCCGCCGGCGCATGTACTGCTGCGGCTGCGAGGTTCAGGAGTGCAGGAAGTGTCTGCTGCATGCTTAGATGGTGCGGAGCTGTACAGCTTGTACGGCAAGGTTCTACACCTCGTGCGCGAAGGGGGCGAGCCGCAGCGACTCGTCAACATAGAGTACAGCGGCCTCGCGGCCACGCTGTGGGACCGCGTCGAGGAACCAGGGGACTCAGGGCTGCGCCTACTGAAGAACCTGCTGAAAAGTTGTGAGCGTATTGATGAGGTTCCGTCATGGTTACTCTCGAAGCACGGCATGGGGGCGGGCGCCGGCGAGGCGCCGAGGACCACCGACGACAGGAGGGGCTCCGGGGGGGGCGGGGGGGGGGGGGGGGGGGGGG
>ENA-UOXV01003369-UOXV01003369.1-marine-metagenome-genome-assembly--contig:-NODE-3369-length-19510-cov-6.004215_pt1 | contig 19510 bp, 16 predicted proteins | sample MGYA00238165_ERZ766961 | MGnify/ENA primary metagenome ERZ766961 (study PRJEB28924, sample SAMN03173240) | marine metagenome | biome: Marine; feature: Water; material: Subsurface seawater | place: North...
AGTATCAGATGTACATCGTCCAATCCCAAATTTTATGTAAGATAGATAATAATGAAACCCATCATACTCATCGTCAAGACTAGCATACTTTGAAAAAGTTCCTTCAGATCTTTCTGGGTTTGGTAAAAAATTACAGTTTTCTCTAGCATAGTAAAAATTTTCTTGAGGATCCCAAAATTTGTAATAGCTATAAAAATGAACCTCAGTTTTATTTTTTTTGATTATAGCTGAACTCGGGGGCTGAAATTTACTTAAATCATTTTCACTCAAACCATGCTTAAGCCAATCATCTGGGGAAACACCCGAAAAGTAATGATTTAACTGATCATCTATAGTTCTAGTTGGTTTATAGGCATTTTTCATATCTCCTCCATATTCGACTTCTCCGTTTTCTCCATACATAATAAGACTTACATTGTATTGAGTGGCAACTGTTAAAGGAAAATTATACTGCCCATAGATAAAAGGTTGAAATGGATCACCTAAAAATTTGAATGAAAGTTCGGTCAATTTTTTTGTAACTTTAGGATCAGGTGTTCCCATAATGTGATCAAACCCAGAGTCAATAAAAGATTTTAAATTTTTTTTACCAATTTCAGTACCTTCTAATGGAGACCAGGTAACACAAAGAGGATTCATATTGTAAACGTATTTGAGCTGATGAGCAACATAACTACCATCTTTACCACCACTGCACGGAACGATTACATCAAAACCTTTTTTTTTTCTAAATTTATCACATAATTTTTTTAGTTCAGACTCTCTTTTTTTCCAATCAAAATCATTTTTTTTTAGATCTGAAAAATTACAAGCACTACAAACTCCATCTTTATCAAAAGTAATTCTTGGTCTTTGGTTTGAAATAGTACATTTTTTACAATAAAAAACCTTTTCAGGAAGATTGTATAAATTTAGGATATTTTTTTTTTCAATTTTCATATAAAATTTTTAAAGTTTATTATGTATTAAAGATGTAAACAATTGTGTCAATATACAATATAATTATTAATTAAATGATAAAAAAAATTTTATTTATTTGTATTTGTTTCTTTTTTTTCTTTACTTTTTGGCTTATAGATAAATCACAGAAAAGCTCATCAGTAAATCAAAATATAAAAAATCTTAAATTATCATATTTTGAAGATGCCAGAATAAAAGACATTAATATAGACTTTAGTAAAAAAACTCTTAGACATTTTTTAGTTTTGGGTGAGCTTGTAGATCAAGGAGATTTTTTAAAATACAATCAGATAAATAGTTGGAAAAAAGTAAATATAACTTATGATAATAGATTATTTAAAGCTAAAATAAAATTACATGGAAAAATACCAGATGGGCACTCCAATGGTTTTATTTATCATTCATATTCAGTTAAATTAAAAAAAGGAAAAACTATTAATGGTTTTAGGAAATTTAAATTAATTGTAAATAAAAGGTTAAATAAAGCTAAAGCAACAATCAAACTCGCACAACAATTTGATTTATTGGCAATGCAAATTTTTCCAATAAAAGTAAATTTCAATGAGAAAAAGTTTAATTCCGAATATTCTTTTATTCCTGTCATTGATGAGTCTTTTGCAGACAAAATAGGAAAAGGGACTCTTTATTTTTTTAAAGAAGTTGAACAAAAAAATTCATATAATGAATTAGATTTAAAATCGTTTTTATTTAACATGCCATATTTTGTCGATAAGAAAGAAAGTGGTAAAAACTACTCTAAATTTTTTGAAAAAAAATTAAAAGAAACTTTAAAAAAGGATTATAAATTTAACCCTATTGTAGTTGAACAAATTATACAAAGATTCAGTAACTTAAATAATTCAATTTATGAAAATAAGCATGAAGATGTATTCCAATACTTTGAAAAAGATTATATTCTAAATTACTTATTAGTAATGCTTCTATCTGCAGAGAACGGTCATCAGCATGTTTACGGGAATCAACAAGTTGCATACGATTTTGCAACTGGTTATTTTTACCCTTTTATAACTTGGGACTCCACAATAGATGTAGATAAATACTTAAATAAAAAAAAAAATGTTTTTGAATTAATGAAATATTATGCTGATGATACCTATTTGCCTTTAATAAATTATTTAGTAAGTAATGTTGATATTAAAGAAGGGGTAATTTTCAAGATAAATAACTTTATACAGCATTTAAGTACTAAAAATTTTATAGACAAAAAGGTCCTTTCTGAAATTAATAAAAAAAATTATTTAGAAGAATTAAAAAAAAATATTAAAAAAATTGAGACTGGCAAGTTTAAAAGATTAATCTCTTTGGAAAAAGAAAAATTTATAAGTGATTTAAGATTTCAAAAAATTGGATACTTGGAATCTGATACATTCGTATTCAATAAAGGGAAACATCTTATTGATAAGAATTTAATTTTTCCTAAAGAAATAGATGTATTGATAAAATCTGGCACAGAAATAATACTCAAAAAAAATATTTCCTTGATTATCAGTGGAAATTTTTCAGCATTAGGTACCAAAGAAAATCCAGTTACTGTAAAGTCTGAAAATGATAAGTTGTCATTTGGTGTTCTTGCAGTGATTGGAGGTAGTAAAAAAAAGGTTAAAATTAAATATATGAATATTTTTAATCCATCAGAAAAATTTATTGATGGAAAATATTTATCAGGTGGATTAACTCTTTATAATTTTGAAAGTGTAAATATTGAAAATTTTGAAATGCATAATGCAAAAGGAGAAGATGGAATAAATATTAAATATACTAAAAAGTGTGAATTAAAAAATATTACAATAGAAAATTCAGCTTACGATGCTATCGATATTGATAATTGTAAAGTAAATGGAGAAAAAATATTTATTAAAAATTTTAGTAATAATGATAAAAATGGAGATGGGTTGGATTTCTATTACTCTAATGCTGTATTAAAAAATATAGAAATTTCTGGTTTCAAAGATAAAGGTGTTAGTATAGGAGAAAATTCTAGTTTAAAAATTTATAACTCAAACATTTTTGATAATAGGATTGGATTAGCTGTAAAAGATGATTCTTGTCTTTTTTTGAACGGTGAAAATAAATTTAATAATAACGACTTTGATATTTCAATCTATAAGAAAAAAAATAATTATGGCTCAGGTACATTAATTAACAACTCAATGAAAAATAATTTAATTATTAAGAAAGATGATAAAGCAAAAATAATTGAAAATTTCGATGAATATAAATGTTTTTAAGCATAACAGTAAAAAGATATTTTTTAAATTGAATAATAGTGATTTATATTATAGGTGAGAAAGTTAAATGGATATTTTTGATTTCAATATTTCAAACTTACAAGACATAGTCCTAAAATTAATTTTTTTAGCTTTCTGTGGTTTAGTCTTAAGGCAAACTTTAGTAATAACTGGCCAAAGGTGGGCAAACACTTTTCATCATCTAGGTAGCTACATCTTGCTTCCAAATATTGCACTAGTAATTACGACCGTTATAAAAAATGATATTGCTTTATCTTTAGGAATGATTGGTGCCTTGTCAATTGTAAGATTTCGAAATCCTGTAAAAAGTCCATTTGAGTTAGTTATGTTTTTTGCTCTATTAACATTGGGAGTTGTTACAAGTGTTTCTGGGAAATTGGCTCTAGTGCTTTTTATTTTCTTAGTGTTAGTTTTATTTTTTATTAATTATTTTCAATTTATAGCAAAAAAATTTAACAAAAATTTATATCAATTTTCATTTGGTGAGGGAAATTTAGTTTACACAATGGAATTGAATTCAAAAAAAGAAATTAAGGAATTAGAAAAAAATAAAAATATTATTCAAAGTTTTGAAGACTTAGAAAAAAGTAACTTTTTCTATAGATTAGCATTTTCTGATAAAAAAGATCTTGAAGTACTAAAAAAGTTATTAGAACAAAATAAAGATATAATTAATATCAAATCAGATTATCAGGCTTAGAAAAATGTCTTTTAGACTAGAAGAAAAAGTTATACTTCATACTTCAGATTACGCAAAATTAATGAAAATTTTTAAAAGTCAAAAAAAGAATATTAATTTATTTCCTTCAAGAAAAATTTCAAGTTTATATTTTGATAACAAAGATAATGACATGTTTTTAGAATCCGAAGAAGGAACTTTGCCTAGAAAAAAAATAAGAATAAGAACATACCCAGACGAAAAAAAACAAAATTTTTTTTTAGAAAAAAAAATAAATAGTTTTGAGGGAAAATTTAAAAAAAGTATTTTAATCTCAGAAGATCAAGTATCAGAATATATAGAAAAAGGAATTTTTGATAAAAATTACAATAATTGTATAAAAAAATTTTGGGTAAATTATGAAAGAGAATATTTTTTATATTTAGGAAATAGATTTACAATCGACAAGAATATTAAATTTGAAATTAATAATAGAAGTGTTTCTTTTGGTATGACGGATAAATTAATAATGGAAGTTAAATCAAAAAACTTAGATACTAATATTTTTGATGGAAAATTTCCTTTTGATAGATCTCGTTTTTCAAAGTATTGTGAAGGATTTAAGTTGATTTATAATTGATCTTTAATTTTATAAATTATTTAACTTTTTTAATTGACCATCTTTCAAAGTTCTCAGTAATACCTTCTTTAATTAACTTTGCATTTTTTGTACTTTTTACAAATTCATCCACAGCAAATCTTGGACCAGGAAATTTTAAAGAAAAATATTCATCTAAAAATAGTTTTCCGTTTATCGAAAGTTTTGGCCATAGGAATTTTAAAGAATCTTTATAACCCTCAAATAAGTCGCAATCGATTAGTCCCGCACAAATTTGCTTAGGCAAATTTTTTTTATTCTTCATTGTATCTTTAAAATCACCTTTAATGAGATTGATATTTTTCGAAACCTTAAAAAATTTGAATTTTTTTTTCAAAAAAACAACACTTGTATTGTCAAAATTATTTGAGGTTGAAATATTTCTAGGAGTAATTTTTCTTGATTTAAAATATTGGTGAATTTTTTTTAATTTTAAAACATTTGTATAATGTGATTTAGATATTTTATTTTTATTGAACAATAATCCAAATTTTTTTGGATCATCTAGGCTGGATAATTTTGGAAAACCTTGAAAAGTATCATAACCCCATATTTTTTTATTTTTAAGATTTTTTTTTTGTTTTAATAAAAGTGCTGTAGATATTAGACAGCTACCCTGATACACACCAGCTTCAACAATATCTCCAGGAATTTTTTTTAAAAGCTTTGAATTTAAAAACTTAAAATAATAATATAATCTACTTTTATCTTGATTAGTTGTAATTCCTAAATAATTTTTTTCCCACTTTTCTAGTTTTTTGTAGTTAATTTTGGTTGTCATAATTCATTTTATAAATTAAATAAACCCACTGTTAAACTTAATTTTTAAATTAAAAACAACTTATATAGATACAAAAATCAATTGATACTAATTTTAAATAAATTAATTAAAACACCTAAAATATTGAAGGCTAAATACTAATGATTTATTTTGATTTATTTAAAAAAGTTTATTTAATTCTTAACAGTAAGGAAAAGCTCTTTTCATTATTGATTTTAATATTAATGTTTGTTTCCATAATATTAGAAACTTTTGGTATAGCTTCTTTTTTTCCATTAATGAGTGCAATAGTTAATGAAAATTATTTTGATAACTCGTTTTTTAAGAAGGTAGGAGGCATTTTTGGTTTTGAAAGTATTAACTTGCATATATTTTTTATTTTTTTTCTGTGTTTTTTTATAATGAAGAACCTTTTTTTGATTTTTTATAATTATTTATTGGTTGACTATGCAAATAAAATTTCCCTTAGGATATCAAGCGACTTATTTTCACTGTACCTAAATAAAAACTTGAAAAGTCGACTAAAAACAAATAGTGCTTTTTTGGTTAGAAATATCAATGAAAGTTCTGCCTTAGACTCAATTTTACTACGAGTACTTACTTTAATTAATGAACTTTTGCTTATTATTGGTGTTGTAGTTTTATTATCCTATATTAATCCAACAGCAACTTTTAGTATATTGACTTTAGTTTTCTTTTCATTGCTTATTTATAATTTTTTTACAAAAAATATAATAAAAGTTTTTGGTGAAAAAAAGTTTTATATAGATGGAGTTTATACGAAGAATTTATTTGAAGGTTTGCATGCGTTTAAAGAAATTCTTTTATTTAATAAAAAAAATTTTTTTATTGATAAGTTTAAACGTTTCAAAAAAATAACACTCAATTATCAATTAGTCTTTCATATACTTGCATACTTACCACGAGCCTTAATTGAGATAATTTTAATAGTCTCTATTTTATTGCTAATATTTTTTCTAATTAATAGCAACAACTCAATAGAAGAAATTATTCCTATTTTAGGAATATTTTCTGCAGCAGCATTTAGACTTTTCCCCTCTGCGCTAAAAATTTTTTCTACATTACAAGCGTTTACATATGTTAAGCCGGTAGTGGACAACCTATCAACTGAAATAAATGCAAATGAAAATGAACTTGATTTTATTAAAAATAAAAATCCAATTAAAAATGATTTTTTTTTTAAAGAAGTTATAGAATTAAAAAATATTTCTTTTAATTATATCGAAGGTAAAACCTTACTAAACAACATTAGCCTTAAAATAAAAAAAAATGAGTCGATTGGAATTATGGGTAAAAGTGGTTCTGGTAAATCTACTTTATTAAATATCATAACTGGATTGTTAAGATCAACAAGTGGCAACATAACTGTTGATGGTACCGATATTAGAACAAATTTAGAGGGATGGAGAAAAAGAATTGGCTACATTTCTCAAGAAATTTTTTTATTAGATGCCTCAATTGCAGAAAATATAGCGTTTGGAATACCTAAAGAAAAAATTAATTTTGAAAAAATAGAAAATTCTCTTAAATTAGCTGAATTACAAGAATACGTAAAAAATCTGGAAAAAGGACATAATACAATTGTTGGTGAGAAGGGTTCTAAAATTTCTGGAGGTCAAAAGCAAAGATTAGGGATTGCTAGAGCAATTTATAATTTACCCGATATACTTCTTCTTGATGAAGCAACTAGCTCTTTAGACAAAATAACAGAAGATAAAATTTTAAATACTCTTAAAAATCTGAAAAAACAATTTACCATAATAATGATTTCACATCATTCAAATCCACTAAAAATAGTAGATAATGCATATGAACTAAAACTGAACTCTTTAAATAAAATTAATGAAAATTAGAAACTTATTAGTAATAATATTTTTTTTTTCGTCAGTTTTTCTTTCTACGATAATAATTAACAATAATGACAAATATGAAATATCATCTGACATTAGAAGCAATCACACTCTCATTAAAAGTGATATTTTAAGATTTTGGTCAGAAGCACATAATATTAAAAAAAATTTAGAAAATGGAGCTCCAGTTTATGAATTAGGAGGCTATTATTACTCTTCATTTTTACCCGCCAAAACAATAGCATTATACTATATATTAATTTCTGAAGATCTATTTTTAGAAAATGAATACAATGCTGACGGTAAACTTAAGGTAAAAAGTAATAATAATAAGAATTTATTTGTTTATTTACAAATTTTAATTTTTTTTATTTCAATTTTAACTTTATATAATGTAGCAAAAAAAAGAATTGGTAACGTCGCTAAGATTATTTTATTTTTTTTATTAATTGAGCCTACGATTCATCAATTTAATTATTCATTTCACAGTGAGTCTATTTTTTTTTCATTATCGATTTTTCTTTTATCAGCCGTTATTAAAAGTTCAAATCGTAAATCTACTGCATTTTTAATTGGAATTCTTGTTGGAATTTTATATTTACAAAGATCAATTGCAATTTTTTACTTCATACCAATTATGTTTTTCTTTTTTTTAGAAAAAAAAACTTTAAGATTTTTTATTAGCTATATTGGTGGAATATTTTTAATTTTGTTATTTTTGGGAACTCATAATTATTTGAGAGCAGGAGTAATTTATGTAACTCCCTATCAATCCAAAATTGATCTTTATCTTTATTTTATACCTAATATTTTGCAACAAAAGGATGAGGAAACCTCCCAAAAAGAATTATCACTAATAGATAACAAGATAAAGTTATTCAAAAGAAACAAAAATTTAGATTTAAGTCTAGAAAAAGACAAAATTTTATATGGCAATTTTATAAGAAATTTATCTATAAATTATATTATCAAAAACCCTATTGAGTCTACCAAAGTAATAATTAAAAAAAGTATTCATTCAATAAATTTTAATCCTTTTGAAATCTATTCTTTTTATAAGTATGAATATAGGGCAACTGATTATAATTTAAGATATTATAAAAGTAGCGAACATCAAAAGTTCCTAATATATAGAACAATATATTCTCTCTCAATTTATTTAATTTGTCTTTTAGGTTTTTTTACAATGTTAAAAAAAAAGGAATTATTTAATATTCAGATATTGTTGTTATTATCAATTTTATACTATGTAGTTTTAGCTGGCTGGCATGGCAACCCAAGATATTTGTCAACTAACATGATATTTTTATCTATTTTTTTCGGGTTTGGATTTTTAAGATTAAAAGAAATAACAATTAAAAATATTAAAAAAATTATTTAAATTTAGAATACATGAAAATAAATGACCTGCCTATTTATATGCTAAGTTCTTTTGGTCACGCAGGAATTGATTGGACTCATAGTTTGTTAGATTCTCATAAAGATATTCTAATAATGCCTGCTTTTAGCTTTTTTAGAACATTGCATAAAATTGAGAAAATAAACAAAATCAAATTAAAAAAATTAGATAAAGCTTCTTTTGCTTCTAAGATTTTAAGTGATATGTTTTTTTATGATGAGTCATATAAGGTAAAAAGAAGAAAGTTTTTATTTAATTTAAGTGAAAAAGAAATATTTGAAAAATCAATAATAAATTTCTACAAAGAAAACAATCTAACTCTTATCCCACAAATTTTCTTTGCAATACATTACGCATTTTGTGAAACCCATAATATAGATTTTACAAAAAAAAAATGTATAGTTTCACATGAACATGTTTCTTGGCATTTTAAAAAATATAAAGATAATTTTAATGCGAAAAGCTTACTAATTTTTAGAGATCCTAGAGCAGTGCTAGGTGGAGGCATTCTTAGAATGAAAAATTCAAATGCTTCTAAAACCATGAATTCATTACAAATGGATACCATGCTTTTAACAATGCTTTCAGCAATTAATGCCTTTAAACATCATAAAAAAGCCACTTATATTCTTACTAATGAAACTATGCATGTTGACCTTAGAAAAGAGATGAAAAAATTGTCAACCTGGATGCAAATTGATTTTCAAGAAACAATGTTACTTCAAACTTTTATGAATAAAGAATGGAAAGGCGAATCTTCTTACCTTGCAAAAGATGAACTTGATACAGCACCACCTAACAATTATTATGATCCATTCGAGGTTGAAAAAAGATGGAAATCAGTTCTAACCGATAGAGAAGTTTTGTCTATTGAGGTAATTTTTAAAAAGTTTATTCAAGATTTTGGGTATGATTTTAAGAATAAAATTAATTTTAAAAATAAATTTAAAGGATTAATTTATTTTTTTAAAGATAATCAATTTCAAGAAAAATATTTTTTTTCCAAATATTTAGTTTTAATTAGAAACTTAATTAGAAGACTGTCTGTTTTGATATTAAAGGAAAATTCAATTAAATATTTTGATTTTAAATAATCAGATGTCAGAAAAATTATTAATTACCACATCATTAAAAAAATCTTGGGATGAAAAAAAAGAAATGGTTTTTCTCGGGCAGTGGTGTCAAAAATTTAGTAATTTTAAAGACCTTGATAAAAGTAAATATGAAATTTTTCATTATCACTGGAATGATAGAAAGAAGCTACTAGAAGATTATAATTATATTAATAAAGTTTATAAAAAAATTTTGTTGAACTTCAAGTCAATTTTAAACGAATATCATTCTGTAAATTATAGCGAAAGATATTGGACTATTATTATTGGTCCTTGGTTAATTACATTTTTACAAGTCGCATTTGAGAGATATTCAAATTTAAATTTATTTTTTAAAGAAAAGAAAAATGAAAATTATGAAACGATAATTTTAAAGATAAAAAAAGATGAATTCATATCTAAAAATTATGAAGAATTTACTAGATATATTCAAACGGATACTTGGAATCACCATTTGTATAGTTTAATGCTAGAGTACAGTGAATTTAATTTTAATATAAAAAAAGAATATATAGAATTTACCGATAATGAAAATTATAAAAATTTTAGAAAAAGTAAATCTTTAAAAAATAAGATTTATAATTATTTAGTTGGATCTTTTGAAAAATTCTTTAGCAAACAAGATATACTTATTTCTGAAAGCTATCTTGGCCCTAAAGATGAATTTAATTTAGCTTTGAATTATTTAAGTTTACCAAGATACTCTTTAGGTGATTTAAATAATAGCAATGAATTTAATGATTCTAGATTTGATATTAAATTAAATTTTAATACAGAAAATTTTTTTGAAAATTTTGTTAAAAAAAATATTTTATCATTTATGCCAATATCTTTTTTAGAAGACTTTAATTCTATAGGAATTAAAACTAAAAAAATGAAATGGGCAAAAAAACCAAAAATAATTTTTACATCTCACTTTATGCCTAAAACTTTACAATCTAGATATACAGCTGATTGTATCGAAAAAAATGACACAAAGTTAATTGTAGGTCAGCATGGTGGAGTTTATGGTCAGTACTTGTTTTCAACAATGGAAGATTTTGAATTAAATGTATGTGATAAATTTTTATCTTGGGGTTGGAAAAATAATTCCAATAAAGTAATTCCATTTGGAGTAATAAAAAATATAAAAGAAGCTAATTATAATCCAAATAATAAAAATTTGTTGATGATCTTGCGATCTCAAACAAGATATACGCATAGATTAAATTCATATTCGGGTTCAAGCCAAATAAAAAGTTATTACGAAGAAAATGTTAAATTATGTAAAAGATTAAATCAAAAAATTGTTGAGAACGATTTATTATTAAGATTTCATTCCAGAAAATTTGGTTGGGATGAAGAAAAACTTTTTCAACGTAATTTTGATAAAGTAAATATTGATATGGGATATGAAAAAATTGCAAATTTATTATATTCGGCAAAGTTAGTCTTACAAACATACATAGGTACTGGTTATTTAGAAACTCTTGCCAGCAATATTCCAACTATTGTTTATGCAAATATAGATGAATGTTTATTAAATGGAAAAACAATCAATAATCTTAATATTTTAAAAGAAGCCAACATTTACCATGATAATTATAATTCAGCAGCAGATTTTATAAATCAAAACTGGGATAAAATTTCATCTTGGTGGTTTTCAGATTTAACTCAAAGTGCAAGAAAAAGTTTTTGTTTGAAATATTCCAAAATTAATCTTAATAAGGTTGATGATTTAAAAAAAATATTTAATTCATTTAATAATAATCAAGTTTAAAATTTAAATAAGTATTTTAATAATGAAAATAATTTTAACTGGTGCGTGTGGTTTTATAGGATATCATGTCACAAGAAAATTAATTACAAATAATCACGAAGTTATTGGTATAGACAATTTAAATACCTATTATGATGTGAAGTTAAAAAAAAAAAGATTAGCTCTTTTAAAAAAATTTAATAAATTTAAGTTTTATAAAGAAAATATCGAAAATTATAATTCAATTGAAAAAATTTTTAAAAAACACAAGCCAACAATTGTTGTTAATTTAGCTGCGCAAGCAGGTGTGAGGTATTCATTAAAAAATCCCAAGGCATATATAAATACTAATATATTAGGTTTTTTTAATGTCTTAGATATTTCAAAAAAATTTAAAATAAAAAATTTTGTGTACGCAAGTTCTAGCAGTGTATATGGAGCAAATAAGAATTTACCATTTTCTGAAAAAAAAATGGCAGATCATCCAATACAATTATATGCGGCAACTAAAAGATCTAATGAAATAATGGCACATGCATATAGCTCTCTTTATAATATGCCCACAGTAGGATTACGTTTCTTTACGGCATATGGTCCTTGGGGAAGACCAGATCAAGCTTTGTATATTTTTACTAAAAATATTTTAGAGAACAAAAAAGTTAATTTATTTAATAATGGTAATCATTCTAGAGATTTTACTTACGTTGATGATATTGTAAATGGAATATATTTGTGTGTAAAAAATCCCTCCAAACAAAACAAATTTTGGAATCCAAAAAACCCTGAAGCATGCTCCAGTAAAGCAAATTTTAAAATTTATAATATAGGATCAAATACAAAAACTAACCTGAAAAAATATTTAAATTTATTGGAGAAATATTTAGGAAAAAAAGCAAAAATAAAATATTTGCCATTACAAAAAGGTGACGTGGTGCATGTTTCTTCAAAGATAGAAAACATAAAAAAAGATTTAGGATACAAACCAACTACAAGTGTTGAAGTAGGTGTTAAAAAATTTGTAAATTGGTTTAAAGATTATCATCAAATAAAATGAAAAAAAAAATATCAATTATAGGTGTTGGATATGTGGGGTTACCTTTGGCTATTAAATTTTCTAAGAAACAAAAAGTTTTTGGGTACGATTCTAATAAAAAAAGAGTTGAAGAGTTGAAAAAAGGCATTGATGTTTATAATGATCAAGTTCTAAACATTAAAAAGAATAATGATTTAAACTTTACCAGTGATGAGAAAGATATAAAGAATTCTGATATATTTATAGTTACTGTTCCCACACCTGTAGATAGTAAGAATAAACCTGACTTGAAGCATCTTGTTCAAGCTTCAAAAATTGTAGGAAAATCATTGAAAAAAAAATCAATAGTTGTTTATGAGTCTACTGTCTATCCTGGCTGTACTGAAGAAATATGTGTTCCAATTTTAGAAAAAAATTCAAAATTAAAAGCTAATTCTGATTTTTATTATGCTTATTCCCCAGAAAGAATTAATGTAGGAGATAAACTTCATGATTTGGAAAATATTAAAAAAATTGTAAGTGCTTCAAGCAAAAAATCACTTGATCAAATTTATAAACTTTATAATTCAATTATCAAAGCAGGAATACATAAGGCCGAAAGTATAAAAGTTGCAGAAGCTGCAAAAGTAATTGAAAATACACAACGTGATCTTAATATAGCTTTGGTCAATGAGTTATCGATTATATTTGAAAAATTAAATATTAACACACAAAACGTTCTAGACGCTGCATCAACTAAATGGAATTTTGTTAATTATTCACCAGGTTTGGTTGGGGGTCATTGTGTTGGAGTTGATCCATTTTATCTAACCTATAAAGCTAAAAAGGTTGGATACAACCCAAGGGTAATTTTATCAGGCAGGATAACAAATGAGAATATGTCAAAACATGTCTTTAACCTTACATTAAAAAATGCTCAACGTAAAAAAATTAAAAAAAAGGACACTAAAGTTTTAATCATGGGCTATAGTTTTAAGGAAAATTGTTCAGACATAAGAAACTCTAAAGTTAAAGACTTAGTAAATTTTTTTCTTAAGAAAAGTATATCAATCAAAATTTATGATCCCTTAATTTTGAAGAAACATTTAATCAAAAAACATCAAAAAATTTTAATTGATGATTTACACTCTAATAAAAATTTTAATGTTTTGATCTTGGCGGTTCCCCATTTACAATTTTTGAAAAAATTTGACTATTTTTACAAAAAAATAATGAAAAAAAACAATGTTATATTTGATATAAAATCAGTACTCAAAAAAAATAAATATTCTCAAATTTCTCTATGATTAATAATAAAAATTGTTTAGCAGTAATTCTTGCCAGAGGAGGCTCAAAAGGAATACCAAAAAAAAATATTTATGAAATAAATGATCATCCACTTATAAGCTACTCCATTGAAGCAGCAAAGAACGCTGAAAAAATTGATAAAATAGTAGTTTCATCAGATTCTAATGAAATTTTAAAAAAATCAAAAAAATATGGAATTGATAAAACTATAAAAAGACCACAGCATCTTTCAAATGATAGAGCAACATCTGCTGATGCCCTTTATCATGCTGTTTTAGAGTCCGAAAAAATATTTAAAAAAAAATTTGATTATATAATCGAATTACCTTGTGTTAGTCCTTTGAGAGACCACAATGATATTAATGCAGCTTTAAATATATTGTCTACTAATAAATATGACTCTGTTGTTTCATATGTGGATACTGGGGAAAAACATCCAATAAGATTAAAGAGAATAAAAAATAATAAAATTACAAATTTTTGTAAAGAATATAAAGAAGCAAAGTGGGGATCTATTAGACAAGATTTTGAACCCTGCTATATTAGAAATGGCGCAATATATTCAATGAGTAGAGATTGTATTGTAAATCGTAAAAGTAGATGGGGACTGAAAAGTTTTCCCTATATAATGAGTGATCAAAAATCTGTAAATATAGACACAAAATTTGATTTGCTAATTGCAAAAATGTTAATTGAAAATGGATATTGTAAAAATTTTCCTAAAATTTTTTCTAATGTTAAAAAAAATGTTTTCAATAAAAAAAAATCAACTTTATTAGTCACCACACCGACTCATATACTTAATAACTTTAGTGAGAAATTAAATAAAAATTATAATTGTATATTTGCTTCAGATAGTAGCTCCAAAGTTATTAAAAAAATTTTACCAGAAATAGACTTTTGGATTTGTAGCCCTAGTCCCACATATAAAATTGACAGCAAATTTTTAAAAACTGCAAAAAAACTAAAAGCAATATTTACCCCATCAACTGGAATAACTCATTTGGATACAAATTACCTTAAAAGAAATCGAATTAAACTTTTTTCAATTAAAGACCATCCAAAGTTAAAAAGTATTAAAGCTTCTTCTGAGTTTACCTTCGGACTTATACTTGATGGTTTAAGAAATTTAAGCCTAGGAACAAAACTTAGTAAAAATGGTTTTTGGAGACAGCAAGAAGACTCTTTAAGGGGCAACCAGCTATTTGGAAAAAAAATTGGCATAATAGGTTATGGAAGAATAGGCTCAAATGTTGCTAAATATTCTCGATCTTTTGGGATGAAGTGCTCATCTTATGATCCTTTTAAAAAAAAGATACTACAAAAAATGGGAATGTATGTGGGTTTAGATAGATTAATTAAAGAATCTGATTTAATTTTAGTTAGTGTTCATTTAAATAAGAAAACAAAAAATCTAGTAGATAAAAAATTTTTAAAAAAAATGCATAAAAATGCTGTCCTAATTAATACTTCAAGAGGCGAGGTTATTGATGAAAAAGCATTATTGAACAGTTTAAAAAAAAATTTGATTAAATCTGCTCATCTGGATGTTGTTACAAACGAACAAAGCTTGGATTTAAATGATCATCCTTTAATAAATTTTTCTAAAAATAGCCGCAAACTTACTATAACTCCACACATGGCAGGGTTAACTTTTGAGTCTGAAAATATTGCTGCAGAAATTGTGCTCAAACTTTTAAAAGATGTTGAAAAAAAAAATAAATAAATTACCTGATATTTCAGTATTGGTTTGTACCTATAATCATGCAACATGGATTGAGAGGTGTATCAGGAGCTTACTAAATCAAAATTACATTAATTCAAAAGATTTTGAAATAATTTTAATAGATGATGCGTCAAAGGATGAATCACTTCAAATTTTAAAAAATTTTAATGATATAATAAATCTTAAAATAATAAGAAATAAAAAAAACTTAGGGCTACCAAAGTCATTAAATAAAGCAATAAAGAATGCAAGGGGCCGTTATTTGGTTAGAGTTGACTCTGACGATTATGTAAGTAGAAATTTTCTTTTTTTATCCAAACTTTTTTTAGACATGAATAGAGAGTACCAGGCAGTAGCAACAGATTATATAAAAGTTGATCATTTTGAAAAAATTATATCGAAAGAAAACTCTTTAAAAAAAGAAATAGCATGTGGAATAATGTATAGGAGAGAATGTTTAATAAATATAGGCCTGTATAATGAAAAATTCAAAATGAGAGAAGGTCATGAAATCAATAAAAGGTTTAAAAAAAGATATAAAATAGGTAGATTGGAATTTCCTATATATAAATATAGAATGCATCAAAAAAATAGAACAAAAAATTTAAAAAAAATTAAATACTTTGATAAACTACTAAAGAAAAAATGATATTTATTGCTGAAATTGGAATGAATTATAATGGAAACTTTTCATTATGTTACGAACTAATTAAACAAGCCAAATATTCTGGTGCCGATATTGTTAAGTTTCAATTAGGTTGGAGAGATAATCCAGGTGAAATAAATCAACTTGATGATTCTAAAATTAAACAACTTCATGAGTGGGCTGAATATTTTGAAATTAAAATTATGTTTTCAATTATTTCAGATAAAGCATTTGATACAATTAAGAAATTTAAACCAATTCAATTGAAAATAGCATCTAGAACATTAAAAGAAAATATGTCACTTGCAGAAAAGATTATAGACTTAAAGATAAAAACCTTTGTATCATTGGGAATGTGGGAAGATAAAAAAAACTTACCCTTCAAAACAAATAATAACTTATCTTATCTATGGTGTGAGTCAAAATATCCCACTGATAATAACGATTTATCAGGAAAATTTCCTAAAAATTTTAATGAAGATCATATTACTGGTTATAGCGATCATTCTATAGGGATTGAAATGTGTTTATTGGCAATTTCAAGAAATGCTAAAATTATTGAAAAACACTTTACTTTAGATAAATCTAATACCACTATAAGAGATCATGCTTTATCAGCCACACCTAATGAATTTTTACAAATGACAAGAATTGGAAAAGATATTTTTAATAAATTAAAGTTAAATATTTAGTTAAATCTATTCAGAATTTAATACTATCTTATTAACAATTAACTAAATTTTTTGATATATAGTCAGAAATAAACTAACAAAAATAAATAAATGAAAGTACTAGGTTTAATACCCACAAGGATCGGTTCATCAAGACTACCCGCAAAACCATTACTGAAAATTAATAATATTCCTTTAGTTATCCACACATATAAAAGAGCTAAAATGTCAAAATTATTAGATGACGTCATAATATGTTGTGATGATAAAAAAATTACGGATATAGCCAACAAATTTAATTCTAAATCAATGTTAACCTCAAAAAAAAATAAAAATGGCACTGAAAGAATTTATGAGGCTTATAAAAAAATAAATAAGAAATATGATTTAATTGTCGATATTCAGGGAGACGAACCTTTGATAAACCCAAAACATATTGATGAAGTGGTAAAATTTCATAAAGCAAATAAGCAATCAGATATAATCTTGCCACATTTAAAAATATTGTATGGTGATAACAACAATATTGTTAAAGTACTTACAGATATACATAATAATGTTTTATATCTTTCAAGATCTAAATTACCATTAGAGTTCAAATCAATAAATAAATTTTACAAAAAACATTTGTCAATTATTTCATTTAAACCCAGTGCATTAAAAAAATTTAATGAATTTAATAAAACACCTTTAGAAAAATCAGAAGATGTGGAATTATTAAGAGCTTTAGAAATAGGTTTAAAAATTAAATCATTTGTTTTGAAAGGTGATAGTTTTTCTATAGATGTATTTAAAGATTATAAAAAAGCTATCGAAAAATTTAAAAAAGATAAAATTTCTAAAAATTATAGATAATGATCAAATTGATAATATTTGATTTTGATGGAGTTTTAATTGATTCTATTAATAATATGAAGTTTGCATGGGGCAAAACATGCAAAAAAAGTAACATTAAAATACCATTCAATAATTATAAAAAATTTATTGGATTACCATTCATTGAAATTTTAAAAAAGCTTAAGATTAACAAAAAATACTTTAAAATTATTTCTATAAACTATAATCATTATTCATTAAAAAAAATTAGTCTAATGAAAATTAAAAAAAAAGACTTAACTGTTTTGAACACATTAAAAAAAAATGGTTATACACTTGCGCTTTTTACTTCTAAAAATATGAAAAGATCTTTTAAAATATTAGGAAAAAATAAAAAATTATTTAAACATAAAATTTTTCCAAGCAACAAATTAAGAGGAAAGCCATATCCAGATGGTTTAAATAAAATAATATCTAATTCAAAATTTAAAAAAAAAGAGGCAATATATTTGGGTGATACAATTTATGACTTCCAAAGTGCTAAACTAGCTAAGATAAAATTTTTACATGCAAATTGGGGTTATCAAGAGAATAAAAAAAAAGGTATTAAAAAAATAGAAAAGTTATCTGATTTAACAATCTTTATTAGAAATGCGAATAAGCTTTAAAAAAATTATAGACTCATATGAAAAGTCTATAAGTAAATATGACCACTTTTTTAAAAGTGATCATTGGCAAAGAGGTTATAAAAAAAAAAATCAATTATTTTCATTTAAAAATCTTAAAAATTTTAGAAATAATTCACTTAGTTTTGGACTTGATACAAGAGTTGGTAGTACAGATAATCAAAACAAATTATACAATGAACTTCAAAATAAAATTGGGTTTGATTTTGTTAATAGTCATTTGACAAAAAAAAATGTAGGTAATTTAAAAAATTGTCTTAAAAATAAAGATAAATTTATTGACCCTAATTCTTTATTTCATATTGATTGTATAAATGAAATTATTAGTTGTACAAAAAAAGTTAATAAAAGGACAAATTTAATTTGTGAAATAGGGGCAGGATTTGGAAGTTTAAGTAGATTATTTGTTAATACTTTTCAAGATTCAAAAATAATAATTATAGACTTACCTGAGGCAAACTTTTTAAGTAGTTATTATCTTTTAAAAAATTTTCCCCAAAAAAATTTCTTATTTTATAGTGATTTAAAAGAAAATTTATTATCAGAAGAAAAGTTAAACAACAAAGATATCATTATAATTCCACCTTGGGTTAAGCTAGATTCTTTAAAAGTTGATATTTATACAAATGTTAGATCATTTATGGAAATGGACTCAAATGTAATTGAATACTATTTTGAAACTATACAAAATAATATTTCAGATGATGGAATTTTTGTAAATATTAATAGATATGATAAAAGAACAGTGGGATATCCAATTAGGTTTGAAAACTACCCCTATGATAAGGATTGGTCAGTTTTAATTTCCAAGAAAACTTGGAACCACTCAAATGTCCACACTTTAATTGTAAAGAGAGACTACAAATTATCGAATATATTTGAAGTATTAAAAAAAATAAAATGGTTAAGAAAAAAGAATAATCTTAAAATCAATAAGCACTTTTTAAAAAATATTCTACCTCATGATTTGTTCTTATTTTTGCAAAAAATTAAGCATTATTTGGTAAAAAAAAATCATAAATGAAAAAATTATTAATTATAGATTTAGAAAAAAATTATGAGGTCTTTCATGAAAATTGTTTTTATTTATTAACAAATAGAGGATCTGTAAATTTAAAGAATTCTAATAAAATAGATTTTAAAAAAAATAAAAAAAAAAAAAATATTAATAAAAAAAAAAAAAATTTTATTAGTTACT
>ENA-UOXV01003370-UOXV01003370.1-marine-metagenome-genome-assembly--contig:-NODE-3370-length-19504-cov-7.731606_pt1 | contig 19504 bp, 12 predicted proteins | sample MGYA00238165_ERZ766961 | MGnify/ENA primary metagenome ERZ766961 (study PRJEB28924, sample SAMN03173240) | marine metagenome | biome: Marine; feature: Water; material: Subsurface seawater | place: North...
GATGTCCGGGCTGTATTTGCCGGCGAAGGCGGCGTGGCACTTGGCGGCCACGATGAGGTACTGCGAGGCGCGCGGACCGGCACCCCAGCTGAGGTACTGGTTGACCTGATCGGGTGCGTGCTCGCGTCCTGGGCGTGTTTTGGCGGCCAATTGGACAGCGTATTCGACCACGTTGTCTGCCACCGGCATTTTTAAAATGTGCTGCTGGAAGGCGGCGATTTCGTCGGCTGAGAGCACGGCATTCACTGAGGTGGAGGCGCCGCTGGTGGTGCGCTTCACTACCTCGAGCTCGTCGGCGTACTCCGGGTAATCGACCCAGACGTTGAACATGAAGCGGTCGAGCTGTGCCTCGGGCAGCGGGTAGGTGCCTTCCTGCTCAATGGGGTTTTGCGTGGCCAGAACGAAAAACGGGTGGGGCAACTTGTGGTTCTGTCCTGCGGCCGTCACTGAGCGTTCCTGCATGGCTTCGAGCAAAGCTGATTGCGTTTTCGGAGGGGTCCGGTTGATCTCGTCTGCGAGAATGATGTTGGCGAAGAGCGGTCCCTTGTTGAACTGGAACCGGCGCTGATCATCGAGGATTTCCGATCCAATGATGTCGCTGGGCATCAAGTCCGGGGTGAACTGAATGCGGTTGAAGCTGAGTCCGAGCGCTTGGGCGATGGTGTTGACAAGCAAGGTCTTGGCCAATCCTGGCACACCGACCAACAGGCAATGGCCTCCACTGAAGACTGAAACGAGCACTTGCTCTACCACTTCTTCCTGCCCCACAATGACTTTGCGGATTTCAGCGGTCAGTTCCGCGTGCTTCCCCCGCAGCGCGTCGAGCGCCTCTTTGTCTGATGCAAATGCCATGGTATAAAGTTACGGCTTGAGACGGCTTAAGCTTGGGGACTCGCTACAATGGAATTGCGAATCTCTCCGAATTGAATGCGCGCGTCTTCGGCACCTGCCCAGCCCGTGATGCAGATGCTGTCCCCGTCTTCAAGAAAAGAGCGTTTTGCACCATTCTCGAGGTCCAATGTTTCAGCGCCATTCCAAGAAAGCTCTAACAGACATCCCCAACTTTCGGGTGCTGGTCCACTGATGGTACCGCTGGCGAGGATGTCGCCGGTGCGGACGTTGCAGCCGTTTGATGTGTGGTGGACCAGTTGCTGCCGGATGTCCCAATAGAGGTGCTTGTGATTGGATCGCGTGAGCAATGCGCGTGCTCCATCGTTTGTCTCCAGCCAAGCTTCGAGGGTGATGTCGAAATGAGATGGGCCTGTGCGGTGCAAATAGGGCAGGGGCTGTGGATCCTGCACCGGACCTTCGATCCGGAAAGGCTCAAGTGCGTTCAATGGCACGACGGTGTCCCCTACTGTAGTGGCGAAATTCTTGCCCAAGAATGGCCCCAGGGGAACGTACTCCCACGCTTGGATGTCGCGGGCGGACCAGTCATTGACGAGCACGAGACCTTCGATGTAGCTGTCGGCCTCGGCCATGGTGATGGGCTTTCCGCGCTCGGAGTCGCGCGAGATCACCACACCGACCTCCAGCTCGAAGTCGAGTTTGCGGGTGGGGCCGAAGCTGATGCTGCCGTCGGCCTCTTTGCGCTGGCCAGAGGGGCGAAAGACGGGCTCACCACTGGCAATGATGCTACTGGACCGTCCATGATAGCCCACAGGAAGGTGCTTCCAATTGGGCAGCAGCGCATTCTCCGGGTCGCGGAACATCTTGCCCACGTTTCGGGCGTGGTGCTCGGACGAATAGAAATCGGTGAATTCACCCCACTTGCGCATGCCCCCAAGTTCGGACAGCGCGTCGGAATCAGCGACTGCCCCCAGCAGAATCTCCGAACCAGCGTTGGTCGAAAGTGCAGCTGCCGAAGTCGTCGGTCAGGCGGACGTAGGTTTCGGCGAGGCGGCGGCGGGTCCATTTGTCGAGCTTGGCCTGGCGCAAGTCGGCCTCCACCTTCATTTGGAAGAGCTCGTAATCTTGCTGTGGGTTGGCGGCGTGGGCCGGTTTGCGCTCGTCGAGGCGGTACAGCCCGTAGGCCTGTTGTTCGGCGCCATCGACGGCGGTGGGCTGGGAGTGCTCGCCCGGGCGGAGCTCGTTGATCAGAAAGAACTGGGTGCGTTCGAGTTCGTCGACCCCGTGGAAGAGGCCGCCGCTGCGCGGATTGATCACGCGGCCGCCTTGGTTTTTGGTCTCTTCGTCGGTGGAGTACTTGGACACGGCCTCTTCAAAGGTGAGGGAGTCGGCGGCGAGCAGGACGGCCACGCTGTCGGCGAGGGCGGCGGCGGCGGTGAGTGCCGTTTCGGGTACGGTCGGCTTCATCAGCACGTGGCACATCGAGAAGACTTCTCCGCGGATGTTGGTCGTCTTCACGAAATGGAAGCCGAAATCGCTTTCAAAGACCGGGCTGAACGCACCTTCTGGCGTGGCGAACACCTGGCCCTCCACTTCCGGGACGAAGGCGCCCCGGCGGATGTCTTCATAGCAGCCGCCTTTGTATTTCGAGCCCGGGTCCTCGCTGTGGCGCATGGCGGCGAGGGTCAGACTGAGCTTCCCGGAGACGACTTCGCTGCGGATGCTGTCGAGCACTCCGCGGGTCTCAAGCTTTTGGGCTTCGGTCATTTCCGGTTCGATGAGCAGCCGGCTGTAGCGCAGTTCCTCGGGAATGAGGGGCAGGCTGTCGGTGGGGATGTCGGCAAAGTGGTCGGCGATGTCGCGGGGCGTCGCGCGCACCTGGCCTTCAATCTCAGCCTGCATGCGGTCCGCCATGATTTGCTCGCGCATGGGCTCGCGGAATTCTGCCTTCCAGGCGGCTACCGTTTTTCCGTATTCCGCTTCAAAGGCCTCGAGGCTGCCGAACATGCGGATGTAGTATTCGAGCCTGCGGTCGATTTGCGCCGTGACTTCGCCGTCGTCTACTTCGATGGAGTCCAAGCGGGCTTGGTGCAGCAGGAGCTTTTGGAGCATCAATTGCTCGACCACCGGACAGACGTCACCGACGGGCATGCCTGAGGCTTCCATTTGGAAGATTTGGGCGTCGACGTCGCTTTGGAGGACGATTTCGTTGCCGACCACGGCGATGATGCGCTCAAGTTGCTGGAGATCCGGTTGCTGCAGTTCCGGTTGCTGGGGTTCGGACTGTGGTTGGGCAGCTGCTGAAAGGCCGCAGGTCAAGATGCCCAAAACAATTGCGGATGCCAGGGCGGTGCGGGCTTGGAATCGGGCGGTCATGGGGCGTCGTGTTGTTTGTCCGTTGTCCGGGCGTTTGCGGAGCGGGGGCTCACCGAGTCGATGGCTCCAGACAGTTGGCTGATCACGGTGGTTTCCGCAGTGCGCTTGTCGTCAGAGCGAACGGTAATGGCAGGCGTGGCCAGGGCCGCTTCGGCCCAAGCGGCTTGGACGGCTTGTTGGCGCATGGTCGCCAAGGTAAGGTTGCGGCGGCGGTGCAAGAGCAGCTCTTGGATGCGGTCGGCGACACGCTCCACGGGGCTTACGTCGCCTGCGCGGAGGCGGTCTGTGATGAGCAAGAGGGCCCGCTCGTCAGCGGGGCGACCCAACGCGGTGTCGGCCGGCCAATCAATTTTGGATACGCGCCGAGAGGACTGCTGGCGGGTGGCGCGGCGTGGTTCGAGGGGAAGGGTGGTGCCCAGTTCATCCCAGCTCCACCAGCGCTCGGCATCGAGGTCGTGCGGCATGCCGGCGTCTGTGCATCGACTCGCCAGGGCGGACAGCGTTTCGGGGTCTTGCGAGGCCAGTTGTTTGGTCAGGCTGCGGATGTCGCGTGGGAAGGGCTTGTCTTCGGGAAAGACGATCCAGCGAGCGCGAAAGAGGGGGGCGTCGAGCCGAAAGAGCTGGGGCTGGCCGTTCAGGAAATCTTGAAGTTCCTCCGCTGTCAAATTGGTGTCGAGGTGGTCGCGCAGGTAGCGGTCCTCGTAGGCGTGAATGAGCAGCGACTCGCGGTAGCGGGTGACGGCAGCCTCGACGTTGCGTTCGTCTTCGGGCAATTCCGTTTCGGCCAAGTGGGTGAGGGTCTGGCGCTGTAGCCATTCTCCGATGGCACGTTCAGCCCGTGCAGCACTGTCCGCGGGGCTCAAACCCTGAGGGATGATGCCGAGCAAGTCTGATGCGGTCAGCTCAATGCCATAGGCGGTAGCGACCACGGTATCGGGAGCGGTCTCTGGCGCAGGGGGCTTGCATCCTACACCGCAGAGCAGGATGCCCAGGCACGCGACTCCCATGGCGGCAGCGCGCCTAACAGTGCCGGTATGGGTGGCAGCAGTGTGGATGGCAACAGTGGCGTTGAGGCGCATCAACGGATGGCGTGCAGGGCCTCTCGGTTGACCTCAAAGGCATACTTGGCGCGCAATTCCGCAATCCAGCTCTGCTCGAGGAAGTCCTGGAAGTCGGCGATGACTTTGCCCCGCGCTTCGTCCAGCGTCTTCGGCCCGGGAGGCGTCACGCTGAGGATCTCTACGAACCGCAGTTGGCCATCGACCTGTTCGGTTTCGCTGATACCGGGCCCGCCGAGGGTGGCGTAGGCGGCATCCACCACGGGGTTGAGGCCGGTTTCTAAGCGCGCCTCTTCCAAGGTGATGCTGAGGGGGTTTTCCGAAATCATTTCGCGGCGCGTGGTCTCAACATCGCCTCCCGCGGTGGCAACGTCCATGATTTGTTGCGCAGTGGCCGCGTCAGAACAACGGTAAATTCTGCTGCTCAGGCGGGTCTTCCAGTGATAGTTGTCTTGGTTTTCATCCCAGAAGGCCTGCAGTCCAATGCTGTCCTTCACGGCCCGGCTCCACACCTTGCGGTCGGTCAATTCAAACAGCAGGATGCCGTCGTGGTACTCCTCCATCAACAGGCGGAAGTCGTCGTGTTTGGCTTCCAGGCGCGCGTCTTCATAGGCGATGACCCGCTCCTCACCAAAGGAGTCCAGTGCTTCCTGCAGCACTTGCTCGGCTGTGCGGTCGGTCACATCGATGCGCTCCCTCTTGGCGTTGACGAAGGCCACGAAATCCGACACGCGGGTTTTGTCCTCGCCCACGCTGAGAATGGTCTTTTTGCCGAGGCCCTTTTTGACGACCACCTCATTCAAGGTGCTGTCGACAACGGTAGCGGCGGCAAGTTGGCCGAAGCGCTTCTCGTCGATGTTGAACCCGTATTCGGCCTTGCGCTTTTCGATAAAGCTCTCGCGCACCTGTTCGGAGCGGCTGTCGCGTTGGAGGCGCTTTTCGAGGTCGCGTTTGGCTTCGTCAAAGGTGGGTGGCGCTTTGTATTCGAGGCGCTTGATGATGTGCCATCCGTATTGGGTTTGCACGGGCTCGGACACGCTGCCATCGGCTTTCAAGCCAAAGGCGGCTTCCTCAAACGATTCGACCATGCGCCCGGTACCAAACCAAGGGAGCTCGCCTCCTTTGGTGCGCGAGCTCTGGTCGGCACTGTGTTGGCGGGCCAGTTCGGAGAAATCCGCACCGCTGGCAATTTCTGCTGCGAGGGCGTCAATTTTGGTTTTGGCTTCCTCGGGACCACCTTTTTCGGCGTCCGGTCGGATCATGATGTGGGCGCACCGCAATTCGCCCCGCGCTGACCGCCTACCGGTCACCTTGATGATGTGGTAGCCGAACCGCGTGCGGATGGGGCCCAGCACATCGCCTTCGTTGGCTTTGAAGCAGGCGTCCTCGAAGGGGTACACCATCATAAAGGCGCTGAACCAGCCGAGGTCGCCTCCGTTGTCCTTGACGCTGGGGTCATCGCTGCCGCCCCGTGAACGGGCGATGCTGGCAAAATCCTCTCCACTGGTGATCCGCTCCTTCATCGCTTCGGCCTTTCCCCAGGCTGCAGCCGTATCGGCTGGCGTGGCTTCTTTGCCCAGCTTGATCAGCAAATGGGACGCCCGCACTTCTTCAAGTGTGCGGTCGTAGGCTTGGGCGACAAGGGCGTCGAGGAGCTGGTTGTCCACCAAATAAGGGCGGGCGAGCTGCTTGCGGTAGCCGGCGAGTTCGTTGATAAAGGAGGTTACCGTGTCCATGCCCAGGTCTTCGGCAGCCTTGACCTTCATCTTGAAATCGATGAACAATTCCATGTACTCGTCGAGGCTTTCGGCCGTGATGACGCTGTCGCGGTTGTTCTTCTTGAAGATGTGGGCGAAGTCTTCTGCAGAGACCGTTTCACCGGCAAAGTTCAAGACATTTTGGGCGGGTACCGCAATTGTGGCGGACCACAGGAGTGCGGCCGTGGCCAGCATCAGATGGCGGAATTCGGGGAAAAAGCGGTGGCTCATCGTTGCGAATTGGACGCCGAATTTAGCGCCTTCCGCCGTGCCAATCAGGGTAAGGGGGCCCTTGTCTTTCCTCCTTTATCGTTTGTTGTCCACCCTCGGGCCCCGAAACCGCTTCTTGTGGAAGGTTTGGGCAGGGGCAGCAAAGAGGGATCGGGCCACTTTCAACCCGATGGTAAAGTACATGTCGCGGGTGGCAGCATTGCCCCTGGTGGGTTGCCTGGCTTCTTCCAGCCCCTGTTGGTATTGGAAAGTGGAAATGGCAGGCGCTTCAGCGCAAGGGGGCTGGTCGTTGGGGTTGGATCGGCTGGTCAGGGCCAATCCCAGCGGGGTCATCTCCCAGGGGTTGGCGTATTGGTTGTGGATGTCGTCGAGCCTGTCGGTCCAAGTCCAGCGCCAGATGCCGCTCAAGGTCACGTGCCATGGTTTTCCTGAGCCGTTGTCGAATGAGGCCGTGTAGGTGAGGCCTAAGGGCAAGGTGGCCACCCAATTCGCGTAGGCATCGCCTTCAGTCCTGACGGTGCGCAAGTCGTGCCATTCTCCTGGCGTGGTGTAGCCCATCTCGATGAGCTTGTCGTAGCAGAGGTTGTCCCGGTCTACCTGTGCCCGCGGCGCATGGTGCAAGAGGGCAATACCGGCGATGGCGCGCATGCTGTGGCGCATGCTGAAGTTTCCAAGTTGGCCACCCAGCCTGAACAGGGGATAGTCCACCGTCGCTGCGATTTCTGTCATCTCATTTTTGAAATGCAGGTTGCGTGTAAAGCTGACCACTTTATTTGACATGCTGTCTGCGCCTTGGATGCGGATGCGCCTCACGTCGAGGTTGAACCCCATGCGCTTGCCACTTTGAGCGGCCCGTATGGCGGCCCCACCACCTATTTGTACCAAGTTCCATTGGGTGTCGCTGAAGACACCGTAAGCGCCTTTGTGGCCGATGTCACCGCAGTAGGCCGACACATGGGCTGAACTGCCCACCTCCAGTTGCCAATCGCTGGGCCACTGCAATTGGGCAGCGGCGGGCTGGATCAACAGGGAAGACAAAGCGACACAAAAAATGCCGGTTGTGAAAAGGCGTGACAAACACATGGTCTGCCACAAAAATACGACGAATTAATTAAAAACCTCGACGAAATTAGAATTTCATTCGAGTAGCCTTTCTGAAAAGGCCGCCACCTTTCTTGTTTCCGTAGGAGCTGCGGTTGCGGTTGAAGCTCTGGCTGCGTCCGTTCAGCACCTTGCCATAGGTGATCACCAAAGTGCCGTATGAATCAGTGTTGGCAGGATTTCCACGGATGACGGGAATTTCCTCTCCGATGTAGCTGTGGGCCGTCATGCTGCCTGCACTTGGACCAGCCGCATTGAGGTCGACGGGGTTGGATTGAGAGGAAAGGGCTGCGGCCAACGCTGACATACCGTCTGGATTTGCGTACGAACCCGAGATGTCATCGAGGTAATCGGTGTTCGTCATGCGGAAGCCCATTTCGATGCCCACGTAGTAATCTGCCGATCCGCCTTTTCGTTGGCCGGTGATGATGGCACTCAACCCAAAGGGAATGGTGGTGATGTTGAGCTCGTCGCTGTAGTCAAACCCTTCAGTTTGCAACTCGGGCAGGCTGTGCCATTGGCCCTCACTGGTGATGCCGGACTCGATGAGTTGGTCATAGGCCAGGTTATTCATGTCCACCTGCGCCTCGGGGTTGTGCTGCACTTTGGCGTAGCCAATGAAGCCGCGAATGGTGAGCATGGCACGCCGTTGACGGGCCCAGACGAGCGGCTTTTGCATCAGGTCGCGCTCCAACCGGATTGCGCCTTCCGTCATGTGGTTCCGGAAGTTGAGGTTGCGTGCGCGCCGTGCGGCGTACTGGGTGTGCTTGTCGCTGCCGGAAATGTGGATTTGGCTCACGTCTATGCGAATGTGCCAAAGACCGTCGAGGTCTAATTTCCTCCGTGCGTACAATCCAAATGCGGGCCGGGTGCGGATTTCTTGCATGTCCCAGATAAAATCGCGCCGCGATGTGACACCATCACCGATGTCACCCATGTAATTGGCCATCCCTGCGGTAAAGCCTACATCCCAATTGCCTTGGGCATGCAGCGGCGAGGATCCCCAAAAGAGACCTGCGAAAAGGACAAAACTGAATATCCGCAACAATGCCATGTGTCAAATTTGAGCTATGAATGTGATATAATCTGGTGCTTTTCCGCTCATCAGTGAGTTCCTACATGTGGATAAGTGGAATGAGACACAGGGAGGTATACGTTCTGTCACGGCGCAGGGTTTCAGTTTCGCGTGCGATTTTGCAGCATGCCGCATATCTCGCCCCGCCCCCAAGAATTGTGCACCCTGCTGGGCACCCGTCACCCCTTGGTTCAGGCGGGCATGGTTTGGTGCACGGGCGCAGATTTGGTGGTGGCTGTGGGGCGTGCGGGTGGACTGGGTACGCTGGGCGCCGGTTCGATGTATCCGGATGAATTGCGTCAGGAGATTCGCCGGGTCAAGGCGGCTTGGGATGGTCCTTTTGCGGTCAATGTGCCCCTGTTGTATCCCGCTGTGGAGGAGCACATGCAGACCATTGTGGAGGAGCGGGTGCCCGTAGTGTTCACAAGTGCGGGCTCCCCCCGCACGTGGACTTCACATTTGAAGGACGCTGGAGTGAGGGTGGTCCATGTGGTGTCGAGCGCGGTGTTTGCGAAGAAGGCGGAGGCGGCCGGTGTAGATGCTGTGGTGGCTGAGGGTTTTGAGGCTGGAGGACACAATGGACGGGAGGAAACCACCACCATGTGCTTGGTTCCTGAAGTGGTGGGTGCGGTGGGTGTGCCGGTGATTGCGGCAGGTGGGTTGCACGACGCCCGTTCTGTACTGGCGGCCTTGGCCCTCGGTGCCTCGGGGGTGCAAATGGGCAGCCGCTTTGTGATGTGTCAAGAGAACCCGGCGCACGCGGCGTTCAAACAGCGCATTGCCGAAGCTGCCGCAGGTGAGACCCGGCTCATGCTCAAGGATGTCACGCCCGTGAGGATGCTGCGCGGGCCGGAGGGGAGTTTTTTCGATCAGGTGGCTGCGGCCGAGGAAGGCGGGGCTGACGTGGAAGCCCTGCGGACGTTGCTTGGCCGAGGACGGGCCAAGCGCGGCATGCGCGAAGGCGACCTGGTGGAGGGCGAACTTGAAATCGGCCAGGTGAGTGCCCTGCTGGATGACCTCCCTGGCGCGGAAGAGCTTGTGAACCGCATCATCGATGACTACCGGGCGTTCCAAACATCGGAGATGGCTGAGGGTTTTTATTGGAAGGGTCTCGGTGCGCATTGACATAAAATCCAAGGGCGGCCGCGGATAACATCCTGCCAAGGCAACCGTTCCTACGTTGCACACGTACATCTTGCACAGGCGATGTCAAGGTTCTTCATCCACCGGTTTTTTTGGCTTTGTGCCTGCGCGTGCGTGGGGCCACTGCCTGGGCTTGCCCAAGATTGGGGGTGCCTACAGGTCGAATCCAATGGCGACCTCACCCTTGGATGGGCACCTGATGCCTTGGGCGCAGCGTCATACAGTATCGATTATTTGCTGCCGCCACCGGACTATTTGTCCTTCTTGCAGTCCGATGTGGACCTGGCCGCCAACCCCACAGGTGCGGTATTGACGGCTGCTGGTGGCTTTGATTTCTCTAGCCAAAGTTTCTGTTTTACCCTGCTTGCCCAGGATGCTGCAGGCAGCAATTTGTCGGGTGTGTCGGACACCCTTTGCACCCTTCACTTGGAGCTTACGGCGGGGTTGATTCCCGGCATTGTGGACCTCGATTGGAACAGTCCTTTCCATTTCAATCCTCCAGCGGGCTTCAGTGGCACCTATGCTGTGGAGCAGCTGCTCCCCGACGGCACGTGGCTGGAGGTGGTCGCAGCGCCCTGGATGTTTGGCAATTCCAATACTTCGCTGCCCGTCACCCAATGCGATGGCTTGGTGACCTACCGCGTCACCTTGACCGAGGACGGCGGTTGTGTGCACCGTTCCAACCGGGCTTCGATAGAGGTGTCGGACGAGTTGGATCCGCCGCCGCCGCAGATCATCGCGGTGGATGTCGATAGCTTGACCGGTGAAGCCAGCATCTCTTGGGAGCCGAGCTCAGCACCGGATGTGGCCGGCTACATCGTCTACGTCTGTTCGGGTTCGATTGAGACCATCCTGACGACCATTGAAGACCCCAACCAATTGAGCTGGACCAACCCATTCAGTCTGTCTGGTCAGCTGATCGAGTACTACAACGTGGCGGCATTTGACAGTTGCTATGTCGGGGGTGTACCGGACCCTGGCGCCGCCAATCCGGCATGTGCCCCCTCCATGTATTTGGATGTGGATTGGACGGAGTGCACGGATCAAGCGGATTTGCAATGGTCGCCAGTGGTCCATTGGCCGGAAGGGGTGGAACACTACGAGGTGTGGGCGACTGAGCTGACCCAAGATGGCGTGCAGGGCGGTCCCCAACTGTTGGGGGAGGTGCCGGGCAACTTGAATTACTTCCTGCATTTTGGAGCCAACATCGGCAGCCTCTACCGCTACCGTGTTGTGGCTCATGCCAATGCAGCTGATTGGACGCAATCTTCCAATACGGCGGAAAACCTCTTTACCTACCCCGGGGGACCGGAGTGGATGCGCTGGTTGGAGGCCAGCATCGTGACGGATTCCGTGGCGGTGCTGCGCGTGGAAGCCGATGCCTCAGCCACAGCGCCCCATGTATACGAGCTGTGGCGAAACGAGCCCTATGACGACGACTTTGAGTTCGTCAACAGCATTTTTTCTGTCGGTGGAGCGGTTCAAATGTTGGACAGCACAATCGAAGGGCAGGTGGGGCAATACCGCTACTACATCAAGGTCGTGAACGCCTGCGGGGACAGTGTCCTGGGCACGCCGGTGGCCGAAACGGTCTTTCTCAGTGGGACGGTCCTCGAGGACCGCTTGTCCAATGCGTTGGCGTGGACGCCATTCGAAGGATGGGAGGCACCGCGCACACGACAGGTGTTGTTGCGTGGCATTCAGTATGGCGGCGTGTTGGAGGAAGTGGCGGATTTTGGGCCTTTTGATTTCTCATACGACGACGAACTCGAGGACCAGATTGGGACGCCAGGGGAATTCTGCTACCGGGTAAGGGCTGAGCAGGGAGACAATGGTTGGACGTCGGTCTCCAACCTGGTGTGCCTCACGCTTCCGCCGGTGGTTTGGGTACCCAATGCATTGGTTTACAATGGATTTAACAATACGTGGAAACCGTCTGTGGCCTTTGCCGACGTCACGGATTACCGGTTGGACGTCTTTTCGCGGTGGGGCGACATGATTTGGACCACGGAGGATCCCGACGCGGCTTGGGATGGGACGCGGGATGGCGTTTTGTTGCCCGAGGCATTTTATCCGTACACCCTGCGCATCCAGGACGGTGCAGGAAGGGTGGTTGCGCGGCGCGGCCATGTCCAAGTCGTGCGCAGGCCTTAAATCAAGGGGGCGCGGTTCCTTGAAACCAGCGGGTTGTTGGCTATTTTCGCCGGAATACCCGGACGTCAACCATTGCCCATGCCCATGGACCATCCCCACTCCAAGTTTACAGAACAAGGCCTGACCTATGACGACGTGTTGCTCGTCCCGGCCTACAGTGAAGTGCTGCCCCGTGATACGGATTTGCGCAGCCGGTTTTCGCGCAACATCGTGCTCAACGTGCCCGTGGTTTCGGCGGCGATGGATACGGTGACCGAGGCCAATATGGCCATCGCCATGGCGCGGCAGGGGGGCATCGGGGTGGTCCACAAAAACATGACGATTGCTGCTCAAGCCGCCTTGGTGCGCAAGGTCAAGCGGAGTGAGAGCGGCATGATACAGGACCCGATTACGCTTCCTGTGGATGCGGTGGTGGGCGATGCGCACCACATCATGTCGGAGCACCGCATCGGCGGGATTCCTGTGGTGGACGATGCGGGATTCTTGAAAGGCATTGTGACCAACCGTGACCTGCGCTTTGAGCACGACGCCAAGCGCCCGATTGCGGAGGTGATGACCACAGAAAACCTGGTCACGACGCCCAATGGCACCGACTTGAAGCGGGCGGAGGAAATGCTGCGCGACAACAAGATTGAGAAGCTGCCTGTTGTGGATGCGGCAGGAAAACTGGTGGGCTTGATCACTTACCGCGACATCATCAAGCTGCAGGAGTTCCCCAACGCCTGCAAGGACCATTTTGGCCGCTTGCGCTGCGCTGCTGCTGTGGGTGTGACGCCTGATACCATGGAGCGCGTCGATGCGCTCGTCAAGGCTGAGGTCGATGCGCTCATCATTGATACGGCGCACGGGCACAGTGCAGGGGTGATGGCCATGCTGCGCAAGGTCAAGGCCGCGTACCCCAAAACCGACATTGTGTGCGGCAACATCGCAACGGCTGCGGCGGCCAAGGCGCTGGTGGAGGCGGGTGCCGATGGCGTGAAAGTGGGCATTGGTCCGGGTTCGATTTGCACCACGCGGGTGATCGCCGGTGTCGGCGTGCCCCAATTGGGTGCTGTGATGGCTGTGGCAGAGGCGCTCGCTGGAACGGACGTTCCATTGATTGCAGACGGCGGCATTCGTTACACAGGCGACATCGCCAAGGCCATTGCCGGCGGCGGACACAGCGTCATGATTGGCAGCATGCTCGCCGGGACGGAGGAAAGCCCCGGAGAGACCATCATCTACGAAGGGCGCCGCTTCAAGAGCTACCGTGGCATGGGCAGCCTCGAGGCCATGCAGAAGGGGTCCAAAGACCGGTACTTCCAAGACGCTGAGGACGACCTCAAAAAACTCGTGCCCGAGGGCATCTCTGGCCGCGTTCCTTACAAAGGCACGGTGCAAGAGGTCATGTACCAGGTCGTTGGCGGCCTGCGCGCCGGCATGGGTTATTGCGGGGCTGCGGACATCCCGGCGCTGCACCAAGCGCAGTTCGTTCGCATCACTTCAGCGGGCGTCAAGGAGAGCCATCCGCACGACGTGATGATCTCGCGGGAAGCGCCCAATTACAGCATCCGCTGAAACGGTAGCTGAAGTATTCTCACGCAACGTGAGCCTCGGCTGAAGTAGCCTCATAAGACGCTGTTTTCGTTGGTCAAGACGACTGGCGCCTCTGAATCAGCGCGTGCCGAATTGGCTCAGTTTCCGCAGTGGTTTTTGCAGGCGCAGGAGTGGGGGGGGTGCGGCGCCGTTCAACCGCCAAGCTTTGGCGTCTTCTGCGTTGGCTTTGATGCGGTTGCCCAATGAGGCATTGGATTGTCCCCCGGCGCGCATTTTCACTGTGGTGCGCGGCAAGTAGGCCAATGCGGCCCCGCGGAAGTGGAAGAAGCGCAGCATCAATTCATAGTCAGCCGCGCTCCTCAGCTGCAGATTGAACAGGCCGTGCTGCTCATACAGGGTGCGCTTCACAAAGAGGGTGGGGTGGGGCGGCATCCACCCTTTGCGGAAGTTGCCGGGTGCGCCGGACTGCCATTGGCGCGTGACGGTGCGGCCGTCGGCCTCGTCCACGTAGTCAAGGTCGGCGTAGACGCCATCGGCGCCGGTCTCCTCAAAGGTCTGGGCGATGTCGGCGATGACCTGGTTGTCCGCGTAGCGGTCGTCGGCGTTGAGAATGCCAATGATGTCGCCCTTGGCGCGGGCCACACCGCGGTTCATGGCATCGTAGAGGCCTTGGTCTTTTCCACTGGTCACCTGGGCGATCCGGTCCTCAAAGGGGCGGATGCGTTCGAGCGTCTGGTCCGTGGAGCCCCCATCAACGATGTGGTAGTCGAGCGCAAAATCCCCCACCTGCTCCACGACGCTTTGCACCGCCTCCTCCACGGTGGCTGCAGCATTGTAAGTGACGGTGACGACGGAGACAGTCATGAGAAGAGGGCGCGCTGGGCTGCAAGATGGGACGCACTGAGCAGGCAGCGTGCATGGGTGTTGCGCGCACTTTCCACGACGTCTTCTTGGGATATGCCAAGCAGGTCAATGGCAGCATCCGTCCAGCTGTTTAGGTCCAGAGGCAAACAGCGCACAGTGTGGCCATGTTCCATGGTGGACCACGCTGTTTGGTCGGAGACAATGGCGGGGCGGGCGCAGGCGACAGCTTCAGCCACGGCGTGACCGAAATTCTCATTGAAGCTGGGCACGAGCACGAGGTGGGCCCAACCGAAGTGGGCTTGGATGTCTGCGGGCGGGGTGGCTCCAGCCAATTCCAAGGTGAGGTGTTCTGATTGATCCGCGATGGATTGCAGGCGGTCAGCTTCTGAAGGATGTTCTACGGGCCCAACGATGCGATACACGACCGGTTGGGCACCAGAGGCGAGGTTGGCGGCGAGTTGAACGCCAAACGCGTAGTTCTTGATGGGGTGGACGCGGCCGACACTGAGCAGCTGAACGGGTTGTCTGCTGTCTTGTGCCCCATCGGGTTCAGCCGGCCTCTTCTGGGGCAGGGGTTCAAACGGAACGGGCAAGTTCAGTGCTGTGTGGATTTCCGCATTTGGAAACCAGTTGCGGATTTCGTCTGCCTCTTGTTCGGTGCTGGCGTGCCAAGTGAGGCCCTCATAGCGGCCCGACAAGCGCTGCAGCCAAAGCCAGGCTTTTTTGCGCCAAGGCTTGATGGACAATGCGCCCGAACCCAGCATGCCGCGCGGAGCCAACGTGGTGGGTACACCCATCTCGCTGGCGACGCCCCACGGCATTCTGCTGAATGGTCCACTGTACAGGCTGTTCAGGTAAAGCCGGTCGGGTTGGATGTCGTGTAGGAGCCTTTTCCACATTTCTGGCCGCTGCTCATGGGCGGGCAGGTACAAGGCGCGGGCGTTACCGACCGTTGTCCATTCGGACTCCGGCACGGGCAGGGGATGGGGTGACCCAAGATCCTTGTTTCCGCAAACGATGTGAAAGTCGATTTCTTTGCCCAAGGTGGCCACCAAGTTTGCAATGCTGCGGATGGGACCACCTGCCCGATACGCGGGGAGGTACCAATCGATGGCAATGAGCACAACTGGTCGCGATGCAGGACGGTCAGTGGAGGTCATGGCGTTCTATCCATTGTCCCAAGGCAACGAGTGTCCACACCCGAGACCACGTGACCGTTCCCTTTTCAAACCCGTTCCACAGTGAGGTGACGGCCGGAGCCGCCAGGATGTCGCGGTTGATCAGCGCATCAAGGCCCGATTGGCAGGTGTCGGCCAAGGGTCCGCGCATCCAGACATCCCAAGGGAGGGTGAAGCCCATTTTGGGTCGGTCGATGATTTCTCGGGGCAGCCGGTCGCCGAGAGCAGCCGTCAGCAATTCTTTAGGGGTGTGCGGCCATTTGATGGGATCGGAAATGGCGAGCGCCGTCTCGACCAATCTGTGGTCCAAGAAAGGGACGCGCACTTCCAATGCATGGGCCATCGACATCTGGTCGGTGTCGCGCAGCAGGACGTGCTGCATGTAGGTGTGCATTTCCGCGAGGCTGATGCGGCTCAGCACAGGCAGGTCCAAGCCTGGCGGCTGATCCAATTGCTCGCGGCACCATTGCGCGACGCTGTCTTGAGCGGGTTTCATGGCCGTGAGGCGGCGCACATCGGGTTCGAGGAGCACGCGGCGGCTCACGGGATAGGTGGACGCGGGATCCAAGGCATCTCCGGCGAGGAGGGTGGCGAACTTCTCTGCGGTGATTCCCGGGCGGGCGGTGCGGTAGGCGGCACCGGCCAACCGCCGCAGTCCCTTGGGCCACGCCATGGCCCAGCGCTTGTCGAGCAGGTCTGCCGTGCGCTTGAAAACGGGATATCCCGCAAAGAGCTCGTCTCCGCCCAAGCCGCTCAACGCGACGGTGAGTCCGGCTTTTTTGGTGGCTTGCGAAACGACGTAAGTGTTGGGGCCGTCTCCGCTGGGGTGGTCTGTGGCGGCGAGCGCGTCGGGCACAGCTTCGAGGAAATCGGCCACTGAAAGCCGAATTTCATGGTGGTCGGTATCGAACCTGTCGGCGATGACCCGCGCATACTGGCTCTCATCAAAGGCGTCTTCGTGGAAGGCCACATTAAAGGTCGACACCTTGCGGTCGCCCACTTCCGACATCAGTGCCACCACTGCGCTCGAATCAATCCCGCCAGAAAGAAAGGCGCCGAAGGGCACGTCGGAACGCATGCGGAGTTTGACGCTGTCTGTCAAGAGTTCTCGCACGCGGCGTTCTGCTGGAGCCTTGGCGTAAGTCCAAGGTTCGCCCTCCTCTGCACGCGCTTTTGCCGCCGCCGCGGCGTCCCACCAAGACTCCACTTTCACCTCGTTGTCATCGGCCCAAAGCAGGTGGCCTGCGGGCAACATTTCTACACCTTCAATCAGAGTGGCCGGTCCATGCACCGTTTGGTAGCGCAGAAAATCGATGAGCCCCTCCCGGTTCAATTTCCTCGGTACCCTTTGCGAAGCCAACAGGCCCCGCACTTCACTCGCCCAATGCAGCCCTTGATCGCTTGTGTATAGGTACAACGGCTTGATGCCCATCCGATCGCGGGCGAGCAGGAGGCGCTCTTTTTCGCGGTCCCAGAGTGCCAAGGCAAACATCCCATTGAAGCGCGCCAAAGCAGCCGCTCCCCATTCGCGCAAGGCGGCCAAGACAACCTCGGTATCCCCAGTCGTCTTAAACGGGTAGCCGTTTAGTTCCGAACGCAGCTCCTTGTAGTTGTATACCTCTCCGTTGAAAGCGATGACATAGCGGCCGCAGGCGCTCACCATCGGCTGGTTGGCTACTTCGGAGGTGTCCAAGATGCTGAGCCGGCGGTGGCCGAGGATCACGTTGTCTTCATCTGTCCAATGGCCTTCGGCGTCGGGTCCCCGGTGCGCCAAGGCCGCGGTCATGCGGTGGGCTGCAGTTCGGGCCTCCGCGTCTGCCTTGCCGTGGATGCCAGTGATGCCACACATGGCTCAGTCTTCGGCGTCGTCGCCGTATTGCCGGTCCCCGTAACCGTACCCTCCGTACCCTGTATAGCTGCCGTATCCACCGTAGCCGTATCCATAGCTATAGAGATATCGGTAAGCGTATTTGGATGCGTAATAGCGCCAACGCGTGGGCAGGATGCCGTTGAGCACCATGCTCACGTGCTTGATGTTGTTTTGCTCGAGGAGGTCTTCCAATTGCCGCATGCCGCGGACATTGGCGCGTTTGATGTTGGCCACGAGCAAGGCCCTGTCCACGTGCCTCATGAGCACGAGTGCATCGGTGATGAGCAGGATGGGCGGGGTGTCGATGACGACAAAGTCATAGGCCTCTCGTGCTTCGGCAATCAGCGCATCGACCCGGTCACTGAGTGCGAGTTCCGAGGCATTGGGGGGCACCGGTCCAGAGGTGATGACGTCGAGGTCGGGGATTTCGGTGCGCTGAACCGTTTCTTTCCAGCCGCATTTGCCGATGAGGTAACCGCTGAGTCCAATGCCGCGTTCGAGTTTCACCGCCTTGTGCACCCGCGGCTTGTGCAGGTCAAAGTCGATGAGCAGGGTTCGCTTTCCCGCCTGGGAGAGCAACGCCGCCATGTTGGTGGCTGTAAATGTTTTGCCCTCGCCGGGGTGCATGCTGCTGACCAGAATGGTGTTCTGCCCTTCCCTGTTCAGGAGGTATTGCAGGTTGGTTCTCAATCCGCGGAAGGCCTCCGTTGTCGGGTGTCGCGGGCTCTTGGAGGCGACCAGTACGTATTCTTTTTCGCCGATATCTTCATAGCGGGGGATGCCACCGCTGACGGAAAGTTTGGTGGCTTCGCGCAATTCGTTGACGCTTTCCAGCCGTTCAAATAAAAGCAGACGCAGCAGAGCAATGCCAACCGCCAATGCCAGCCCAAACAGCGTGTAATTGCGGATGGTTTTAGGTTTGTCGGGTCCGGTGATGCCCACAGACCGCGCTGCCTCAATGATGTTTGCGTTGGATGTGATGGCCGCCCGGGCGATGAGGTTGGTCGCGCGCTGCTCCAAGAGGTAGCCGTAAAACTTGTCATTGATGGCCAGTCGCCTTTCAATCGCCAGCAGTTCCCGCTCGCTCTTGGGCAGACGGAATAGCTTGGCTTCGAGTGCGTCCACCCTTCCGTCCAACTCATTTGACTCTGATTCCAGCACCTCCCGGGCTCCTCCGATGTAATCGAAAAGGCTGGCGCGCGTGGTTGAAATCAAGGAATCCAGGCGCTTGACTTGGAAACTGCTCGGCGTGACATCCAACAGCATTTGCGTGCGTTGCAATTGCAGGCCGTAGAGCTGTCCCACTTGTTCGGCAGCCACGGGGTCTTGGGTCAAGAACGCACTCGGTGGGATGCTTGTGTTTTCCACCCCGCGCCCCAGGTATTCCTCCAAGGCTGAGAGGCTGCGCAAGTTCAGTTTCAGTTCCTCCCGTGACGATTCGAGCTGCACCAGCTCTTGGAAATAAGCCTGTTCGCTGCGGCTCAAGTCCAGGATTTCTGCATTCTGTCGCTGCAGGTCGATGATGTTCTGAAGGCTGTCTACGTTTGCTTCAATCTTGATGAGCTGCTCTTCGATGAACTCGTCTGTCTTGAAGTTCACCTGTTCCCGAGCGGCGGTGGAGTATTCGATGTACCGAACGGACAGCGCATCGAGGAAGGCGATGGCCCGGTCGGGCAGAATGTCGCTGATGGCCAGCTTCAAAATGCTGGTCTGGCCCACCCCGCTGACCGATAGGCCGCTCCGGTATTGGTTGATGATTTGATTTTCGCTGCGCACTTGGAAGCGCTGACCCTGTGCAATGGCTTGATCAATGGTGCCCCTCCCGCTCTCCGCCCTGCGAATGATGAGCCGGAAATCACCTGTTTGAACCGCTTCATCAAACTGGTGTGTTCCTTCATAAACCCGCCCGTCGTTGAAGGTGACGGAAAGTCGATAATTGTTGTCATCCGTTACATCGAGGTCAAAATCGGCACCCAAAGCCGCCCCGCTGAATTGGTCGGGAAAGGCCTCCACCTCGACTCCACTCAGGCCACCCACGGGTAGCGCCTTGACGCGCCCCACGAGGAAATGTGTCACGTTGTGGTCCAAATCGCCGACCGCCTTGGCCACCAAGTCGCGGCTTTTCAGTATCCTGATTTGGTTGGGGATATCGGGTCCTTGTCGCCGAAAGCGCCGGCTGACCACCCCTTCCATGATCTCACGGGCCTTGTCATACTCGTCCTTTTCCTCAAGAAGAATTTCTGTCTGCCCCCCAAATTGGTCCAGCTGCTGATGCGTCACAAAACGTGCGTACCCGTATGCCAAGGCTGGCA
>ENA-UOXV01003374-UOXV01003374.1-marine-metagenome-genome-assembly--contig:-NODE-3374-length-19492-cov-10.070536_pt1 | contig 19492 bp, 17 predicted proteins | sample MGYA00238165_ERZ766961 | MGnify/ENA primary metagenome ERZ766961 (study PRJEB28924, sample SAMN03173240) | marine metagenome | biome: Marine; feature: Water; material: Subsurface seawater | place: North...
TAGCTTCTATGATTGTTTTGAAACTTTGTGCTTCTCCAATATTTCCAGCAAAAACAATATTAAAAAATTCATTTTGAAAAAACTCTTGATATTCTTTAACCTCTTGGAGCGGCTTATAGAAATCTTCTGTGGGATTCGGATAATAGATGATTTTATCATTTGGAATCCCCTGATTTAAAATATACTCTCTAAAGCCTTCAGACTGGATTAAAACTTTTTTTGATTGATTATAAATCCACTTAGTAAGTGAATTAAAAAACCCGAGCACCAACTTGTTGTTTACTCCTCCTGCAGCTGTTAAACTTTCAGGCCAGAGATCTTGAACCCAAAAATAAATAGGAGTTTTAAAAAGTTTTTTAGCGAAAATTGCTGGGATTCCGACGGTAACAGGTGACGTTTGATAAACAAAAATGACATCAAAGGGGCCTTTGATTTTTCTAACTTTAAAAAGAGCTAATAACGCAAACGAAATATAGTTTAAAAATAGACGAATAGCCCCACCTTTTTTCCTTGAAAATAAATTAGATCTATAAACAGGTATATCATTTATAATTTCAAAATCAGGACTATTCCATCCATAGCCATCAAAAAAATGAGTTTTTGAATAGTTAGGTTTTCCTGTAAGCACTTCAATATTATGTCCTTTTTTTTTTAAAGAAAAAACAAGGTCGTTAATTCGAAAGTTTTCTGGAAAGAAATATTGAGAAATAATTAAAATGTTCAATTCTGTTTTTTTAATGGAGGTATTGATTTGACCTTTTGTCAAATGCTCATATCGTGTAGTTGTAAAAATGTTTATTATCTTCATAAAATGATTTTAGATCTACAATCATTTTATCATAAGAATTAACTTTAAACTCAATTTCTCTATTTGAAATAAGTGTTTTATTAGATGTTTTTTCGTTGTCTTGTTTCAAGTTTATTTTATTCAATTGAAAAATATTTATAATTTTCTCAATAAGGTCATATTTGCTTATTTCAATTCCATTAGTTAGATTCCAAAGACCACTTGTTTCATTATTTATTGAAAATAAAATGGCTTTTGAAAGTTCAAGCGTAGTTACTCCTGACCAAAAAACATTCTTATATCCATAAATATTTCCGCTTTGATTAAATAACCAATGTAACAATCCTTCACCATTATGCTTTAATTCGGGTCCAATGATTGAGGTTCTGATTGTAAGATCAAAACTATTATTCAATTCCCCTAATGATTTTGATCTACCATAAATATCTGAAGCATTTGGTAAAGTATTTTCACTATTATGCCCTCTATTTCCATTAAAAACACAGTCAGTACTTATTTGAATTACTCTGGAATTTATTTTAACTGCAATATCTCTAAGTTTGTGGGGCAAGTAAGAATTTATGAAGATTGTATTTGCAGGATTAATTTTACTATTTTTTAATAAAACACCAACGCAATTCACAATCACAACTGGATTTATTTTTTTTATTTGTTTCTCTAAAGTATCAACTTTTGATACATCACAGATAATAGACTTCTTTGTTAATTTAGTTCTAAAAGACATATCAAATAACTCAATATTTGACTGATTTTGTAGGACATTATAAATTACATGGCCTAGCATTCCAGTACTTCCAAGTATAAGTACTCTTTTTCTTGGAATTACTGCTTCCATATTTCTCTTTTCACTACTGTTGTATAACTTTGGATTACTCTAATGATTCTAGAAGAAACATCTAGGGCTTGATACTGGCTAGGAGTTTGCATTTTTTCTGTTGCAAAGGTACCGATTGCAATTTCAACAGATTGAACTATTGAATCTTCATCAATATTCCCCAAAACAATACTACCATAATCAATTGCCTCTGGCCGCTCTGTTGAAGTTCTTACGCTAACCGCTGGAAATCCCATCATTGCACTTTCTTCAGATATGGTTCCACTGTCGGAAAGTGTTATTAAAGCCTTGGATTGAAGGCGTACATAATCGAAAAAACCCAAGGGCTTAATAAATTGTATTGAATCTATATTAATATTTAATGATTCTATTTTTTTTCTTGTTCGAGGGTGTGTAGAAAATATTACAGGAAAACCATAAAGTTTACTTACTTTACTAACTCCGCTTATGATATTTTTAAAGTTATCTTTTATATCAAGATTCTCTTCCCTGTGAATACTCGCTACAATATATTTTCCTTCTTTAATCTTGAGTTTACTTAAAATTTCACTCCCTTCAATTTGAGCCGCATAGGTTTGTAAAACCTCTTTAAGTGGTGAGCCTGTGGTAAAAACAAAGTCTTTTCTAAACCCTTCGGCAAGTAAGTATCTTCTGCTATTTTCTGTGTATGTTAAATTAATATCTGCAAGGTGATCAGCAACTTTTCGATTAATTTCCTCAGGAACATTTTGATCAAAACAACGATTTCCAGCTTCCATATGAAAAATTGGAATTTTTAATCTTTTCGCAGAAAGTATACTCAAAGAACTATTTGTGTCGCCTAGTACTAATAAAGCGTCGGGTTTTACTTCAGAAAATATAGAATATGATTTTGAAATAACATTTCCAAGAGTCTCACCAAGATTATCCCCAACAACCTCAAGAAAATAATCTGGCTTTCTAATATTGAGCTCTTTAAAAAAGATTTCATTTAGCTCAAAATCATAATTTTGCCCTGTATGAATCAAAATATGTTCAAAAAACTGATCGCATTTATTGATAATTACAGAGAGTCGTATTAACTCAGGACGAGTTCCTACAACAGTAACTAATTTAATTTTTTTCATACTCAATTATTTCCTGAATAACCAATAGAGGCTAACAGCTGAATTAACTCTTGCTCAGAAAGACGATTTGTATTATCTGAATTATATTCTTGTAAGTTAACCTTACCTTCATTCCCTTCTGAAAAATATTTATTGTAGTTTAAATCTCTATTATCAGCAGAAACTCTAAAATAGTCTCCTAAGTCTTCTGCATCCATTCTCTCTTCTCTTGAAAGAAGTGTTTCATGGATTTTTTCTGCATGACGAATTCCAATATTTTTTATTTCAACCGAAGCGTTATAAATTTTTTTCATTGTCTCTGCCAGTTCACCTATGGTAGTTGATGGCGATTTTTGGACAAAGATATCCCCAGGGTTTCCGTTTTGAAACGCAAACAGTACTAGATCAACTGCATCCTCGAGGGTCATCATAAATCGGGTCATGTTAGGATCAGTTACTGTAATCGCTTTTTCATCTTTTATTTGCTGATAGAAATGAGGTATTACAGAACCTCGAGAGGCCATTACATTTCCATATCGAGTTCCGCATATTATAGTAGATTCACTGGTACGTGACTTAGCAACAAAAACTTTTTCCATCATTGCTTTTGAAACTCCCATTGCATTAATTGGATAAACAGCTTTATCTGTACTTAAACATATTACTTTTTGAACCTTATTTGTGATTGCGGCATTTAATACATTTTCAGTTCCTAAAACATTTGTCTTAACAGCTTGGATTGGATAAAACTCGCATGAAGGCACTTGCTTTAATGCGGCTGAATGAAAGACATAATCTACATCTCGGGACGCTTCTAAAATACTCTGGTAATCTCTCACATCACCAATATAAAATTTTAGTTTAGGATTATTATACTCAACTCTCATGTCATGCTGCTTTTTCTCGTCTCGAGAAAAAATTCTAATTTCTTTTAAATCTGAACTTAAAAATTTTTTTAAGACAGCATTTCCAAATGAGCCTGTACCGCCTGTAATAAGAAGTGTTTTATTGTTTAAGAACTTCATTTATTAAGTTGTTATTTGATTGAATAATTTTACTAACATTAAATTTATTGTAAAGATAATTTTTAAATTTCAAAAGGTCTTTATCTCCCTTGATTGAATTAAAATTCTCAATATAATTTACCCATTTTAAAGGTTTTTCGTTTAGTTTTAAATTTGACCCTATATCATATTTATCTAAATCATCAAAAATAGTAGTCCCCTTTGATAACAATAAAGAGCAATAATTAGAAAGACTCTCCAAAATAACATAGCCAAAATTTTCTCCTAATGTTGGAAAAAAAAACAAATCATATTCCAAAAAAGTATTGTTTACTTGATTAGGTTTTAACTGGCCTAGATAGTTCCAATTTATATTAGCAGGTAATTTTCTTAAACCGGACATACATTTATCAAAATATTTCTTATCCCCAATATCCCCGTAAATATCAAAACAAATTTGTCTTTTCACATTTGAAAGTATATTTATACAGAATAGTAGATTCTTTTTTTGGTCTATCCTAGAAATATGTACAACTTTTAATGTTTTATTTTCTGAAGGTTTTTCCTTAGAAAGATTTAACTCTATAATATCTGGAGCTATAATAATTCTTTTAGGATATGTTTTTTTTTCTATACTTTTTTTTTCATCTAAAGACGTAGCGTGAAAAATAAATTTGCCTTTAAAAAGTGTGTTAAAAATCTTCAGCCAAATCTGTTTTTTCAAAGTTTTACTTTTTAACGCGCCATCAAAAAGTTCTCCTTTTGGTGATATTATTTTTACTTTATTAAAACACAAAAATAATATCGTTAGTGGTGAAAAAAAACTATTCAAATATATTATGTCAAAAGATTTAATTTTTTTAAAAAAACTGAAACTGAGTTTATGCACCCATTCTACTGATTCTTTTGTGCTTTTACATAAAACTTCAATATGAAATCTTTCACTTAATTTACTAACTAATAATTCAATTGATTTTTGAGCTCCACCACCACTTTCATTGTCTTTATAGTGCTTTGTAACAACCAGAATTCTCTTCAAAATCTGTTTTTTATAAATTTAGCAGGAACTCCTCCAACCACAGTATTCTCTTCTACATCATCTACCACAACGGAGCCAGAAGCAATAATGGCACCATTTGAAATTTTAACACCTTTTCCTATAAAAACATTAGATGCAATCCACACGTCATCACCTATGAAAATTTCTTTTGAAATATATCCTTGCTGTTGAACTAATTGATCTTTGTTAGAAAAATCATGGTCGTGATCATAAATACAACAATTTGGACCTATTGAAACATTATTTCCAATCCTAATTTTATTTCTTGAAACAATTGAAGAGTTTTTATTAATAGATACATTATTGCCAATATCTATAAGACCACCGTCGTAAACTTCAATGTTTCCATTTCTCATGATGTATACCATATTATTAAAAACAATTTTAGAACGAGCATCCTTTAAAATAATTTTCACACCTTTCTCTAATCCTATTTTAAGGCTATTTATTCTAAGTTTAAATGGATACTTTATCTTAAGATAAATAAGTTTTAAAATAAAATTCAAATATTTCAGCTTCATGTTTTATAAATTATAAATCAATTTTTTTGTAAATGAAGTTCCCGAATTTTTCATTAAAATGGCTGTAATCTTTAAAAAGATATTTATTGTTCATAATTGAATCAATTGAAAAATTAAAAACTTTATCATCAAAAACCTTTTTTATCATATTAATATCTTCATTGCTAGTTGAATTATTCAGATAAACAGGCGGTATAATTACAATAAAGTTAAGGTCATTTTTTGATAAAAGTATTTTAAATTTTTTTAGGAAATTTTCACTTATTTTTTTATCAAATTTTTTGTATTGATAATTATTTTGAAATCTTTTTTCAAAAATACTAGACTCATAAATTGAATCTTTATTTATTTCAATAAGTTCATCAATATTAAAAGTTATATCTCCAGTTTCAAAATCTGTTTGACTGTAATCTAAAGTTTCTAATATAAAACCTTTAAAGTAATCGGGTAAATCTATATTAGACTCTTTTAGAATTATAGAAACTATCATTTTATAATTATAAAAAAGTTTAAAATAATTAAAATAAAATTTTAAATAATTACCACTTATTTTAGGCGAAAGACTTGTATGATAAGCAAACTCTGTATCATTAAATTTTAATGACTGACCATCCAGAAAAAGAATAATATTTTTAGCATTATAATTTTTTAAAAAATAATCTAAAGAATGATAAAAATGATAAATATTTCCTCCAGGATTATCAAAGTGAAATGAAGTTTCCTCAGATTTGAGATTGTTATTGAAGTTTTTTGCTTTTAGCATTTGACTTCTTGAATTTCCAAGAATCAAAGTATTATAATTTTTTTTATTGTTGTTTTTTAAGATTTCTACTAAATCGTCTGATCTATTTTTTTGAAAATATGGTTTTTTATAAATGCTTTTATGAAAAAAAATTATAAAAAATGTTAAAACAATTAATGGTGAAGTGAATTTTAAAATTTTATATAAAAACAACTTCATCAAAACTGGAAATAAATAAATTGGTTGTTTGAACCAAATTTTTCAATAATCATAAATAACATAGCATAATATAATATCATATCATATTTAAAAAATTTATTTTTTAATCTATCATTTTTTCGGATCATAAAATCAATTATTATGAATGCGCTGATTAATGGAATTTTACTGCGAAACTTTAATGGAAAATTGAAATGAAATATCATTTGATTCAAATAATCTAGTGAATCTCCAACCGTTTCACTTCTAAAAAAAACCCATCCAATTGTAACTAATAAAAAAGTAGTTCCAACTTGAAGAAATTCGCTTGGTGTTGGAATGAATTTATTTTCTCCAATTACTGAACTTGTATATTTTCGGTTTGTTTTAAACAAAAAAGAAGGAAGAAATAGAATTGAGTGATATAATCCCCAAAAAATAAATGTCCAATTTGCTCCATGCCAAAACCCACTGACAAGGAAAACGGTAAAGATATTTCTTATCGATTTCCACTTTCCTCCCTTTGAACCTCCTAGAGGTATGTAGAGATAATCCCTAAACCATGTTGATAGAGAGATATGCCATCTTCTCCAGAACTCCCCTATGTTTCTTGACAAGTAAGGGACCTTAAAGTTGGACATTAACTCAAATCCAAAGAGTTTGGATGTTCCAATCGCTATATCGGAGTAACCACTAAAATCACAATAGATTTGGAAAGCAAAATAAATCGCTCCTAACAACAATATTCCTCCACCAAAATCTTGATAATTAGCAAAAATATCATCAACCATTGGTGCAAGTGAATCCGCTATTACAACTTTTTTAAACATTCCCCAAAGGATTAATCTTAACCCTTGAACTCCATGTTCGTATTTAAATTTTCTTTTTTTAAGAATCTGAGGCAGAAGGTTTGTTGCTCTTTCAATAGGACCAGCTACCAACTGTGGAAAGAATGAAACAAATGAAGCAAACGATATAAAATCTTTAGTGGGGTCTAACTTTTTTTTATAAATGTCAATGGTGTAAGACATGGTCTGAAAGGTGTAGAATGATATTCCGACAGGAAGAATAATATTCAATGTCCAAACACTCTTTATTTCATATCCAACTGACTGAAATAAACCAATCCAAGAATCAACAAAGAAATTATAATATTTGAAGAAGCCTAATACACCTAGATTAAATAAAACAGAACACCATAGAAGTAGTTTTTGTTTTTTATCTGAATTTTGTTTTGGAATTTTTAATCCGATTATGTAATCAACAATAGTAGAAAGAAAAATGAGAAATAAAAATCTATAATCCCACCATCCATAAAATAAATACGAACCTACAAGTATTAGTGCGTTTTGAACCCTAAGATTATTATTGAATACAAACCAGTATAAAACAAAAAGTGTGGGCAGAAAAAGTAAAAATTCAATTGAATTAAATAGCAAACTAAATTAACATTTTTTGAATATTAGAATCGAAAGACTTAAATGTCTTTGAATTATAATCAAAGGAAAATAATTTTTCGTCAACATTTAATTTTTCTAAAGGCATCCCTTTTTTAAGCATTGGTGCACTCTCTCTTAAGTAATTACAATGAGTCAAAAGTCTAATTCCGTCCTTAACTTGACCGCCTTTGTGAAGTCCGTTTGTGTCAATAAAAAATATTGTGCCAATCTTACCAGTTGCTTTAACAATATTATGTTTTGGAAGGGGATAATTATAAGGGATTTTTTCTCTAATTAAATTATAAACTTTTTTTAATAATTTATTTTTATTAGACCAATGATCTTTAGTCCAAGTCATGTTTGGAGCAATATTCTTGTGTTTACCTGAAAAATTTGTTCCTTTTATATATTGTGTTGGACCATTATTTTCATTTACATTAGAAAATAATATAAATACTTTGAGCATTTTATAGTCTTCTTGATCTCTATGCCATTTTTGAGATCTAATCTCTTTTTTATTTTTCGCTGCAGGATGAATCCAAGCTAAAGGATTTCTAATTTTGACATCTTGTCCCAAATAAGATTTAGCTATTTTTAAAAAATTTTTTGATAAATAAAGTTTTATTAATGGCAAATTGTCTAAAGTTAATGGCTCATTCAACATTTCATCATGAGTTATTTCATACTGTTTATATTTTGAATTTGCTGGTGTAATGTGATTGTTTATTTCTTGTATCCTTTCTTTTACTTTAGCATTTTTTAAGGACTCTGAATAAAAAGCAAGTATTTCTTCAAAATACTTCATTTCAGATTCATCTAAAATTTCGTTGACATTTGACGAAGAAAAACCATAATGATTTAAATCTTCAATGATTTTAGAAAGGTAATTTTCTGTTTTCATGATTTATTTTTAATCTCAAAGTCTTATTGTTTGAGTTTGTAAATGTTGATTTTCAATTTATTAAATCATTAAGAAAGACTCTATCGCCTACTTCATAACTTTTAACAGCTTTCATTCCAATCATTTTGTGATAATGTTTTGGATGTTCACTAAAACCAGGCCTAATTGATTTTATATTATTTGGAGTTATAATTTGTCCTTTTTCAATATTAGAAACAACATATAAAGATCTCGAGAAATCTTTTCCTTTTCTTTGTTTATGAGTTAAAGTGTAATCTATTTCCCCAATTGCTCTTTCTGCCTGCCTTATCGCTTTAACCATTTCCGTGAATTCTTCTTCATTCATTGAAAATGACGCGTCAGGTCCACCAATAGAACGGTCAATTATAAAATGTTTTTCAATGATCTTCGCTCCAAATGCAACAGCCAATATAGGAACTGTTGAACCTAAAGTATGATCTGATAAACCACTTATTACATTAAAACGATCTGCCAAATCTTTTATCATAGATAAATTAGCTTCTTCTATTGGTGCAGGATAACTTGATGTACATTTTAACAGAACAATCTCTTGATTACCAAATCTCTTACAAGCAGCGACAGCTAATTCAATGTCTTCAATGTTAGCTATTCCAGTTGAGATAATAATTGGTTTATTTTTCGAAGCAACATATTCTATAAGAGGAATATCAGTGATTTCAAATGAAGCAATTTTATATGCAGGTACATTAAGCGTCTCTAAAAAATCTACAGCAGTTTTATCAAAAGGGGATGAAAAGCATATTAATCCTTGTTTCTCTGCTTCTTCAAATAGTAATGAATGCCATTCCCAGGGAGTATATGCCTTTTTATACAGCTCATAATAATTTAACCCATCCCAAAGAGAATTTGAATTTATTATGAAATCTGGCTTATTAGAGTCAATCGTTAAAGTATCTGGCGTGTAAGTTTGAAGTTTTATACAATCTGCGCCTGATCTCTTTACTGCTTTAATTGTTTCTAAAGCATTCTCTATGCTTCCGTTATGATTGGCTGAAAGTTCAGCAATTATAAAAGTTTTACTTGATTTGTCAATCTTAAAATTATCAATTTTCATTTTTTTTATTTGTGTAAAGAAAACTTTTGTTGTTTTCAAATTCAACTTTATTTTCTAAAATAAAACCAGCATTTTCAAACACCTTTTTGGATCTAAAATTCTCGACCTTTATATATCCTTTTACAATAAATGATGGATTTAACCCAGAAAAATATTTTGTTCCTAACATAAGGATTTTACTTCCATATTTTTTATTTCTATGATTTTTATCTATTGAAAAACTGATTAAAGCTTCTTTTTTATTAGTTTTTTCGAATCGAATTTGTCCTACGTATTCTTTATTGTAGTCGTAAAAAATTAACATTACGCAATCTTTATCATAACATTTAGAATTAAACCAAATTACATGATCCTTATAGTTTATATTATTGGAATTAAATGATAAACTCCTTACTTCAGGATCATTAATCCAATCAAAATAAACTTTAACATCTTTAGGTTCAGTCTTTCTGTAAAATAAAAAGTCTTGATTCATTTTGGAGTGAATGTAAACATCAATAAACTTGTCGCCAAACAAGCATTGTTTTTGGAGTATTGCTTCTTTGCAATAATTTGAACTCTCTAAAACAGTGTATAAATTTGGTCTAATATTAAATGCATAAGTATAAAGTTTAAAAAAGTTTAATTCCCCAAAAGCAACTTGTTCAATTAGTTCTAGAAAAATACTCCAGTTTATTTTAAAATTAATTTTTTCTTCTTCAGTATTCATCAAAAAAGAAATCTCAGCATTTTTATCAATCCAATTAATATGAACTAAACCTCCATATCCAATGAACTTGTTATCTTTTAAGAATGAAAATAAAATTTGCTTAGGCTGTTCTTGATCAAAAAGGGTAGAAATTATATTTTCGAAATATGCATCTTGATCTTCAACTGTTAATTCTTTGTCTTGACGTAAATGAAATATTTGTTCATTACGCCACTGCATGATGTCAAAGCGATCATTATATCGTATTGGGACTATTCTAAATGAATTTTTTTGAAAATCATTTAGCCCTAAACATTTATATTTATCTGGGAAAATCAATCTTAGAGTAATCTTTTTAATCTAATTAAAGATTGTTTTGAATTTAGTAATACAAATTTAAACTTATAAAAAACACTTAACAATACATACATTAATTTACCATGCTGAATTTTTACTGAATTTTGATATTTAAAATTATTGCCGAATTCTTTCATGTAATACCCATACTTATATGAACCTAACAAAGGTTTATTATTTAATTTACTATTTATTTTTTTGAAAAGGTCACTTTTTGATATTGGATTGTAGCATACATTTAAATATTTGTAGGCAGAATCCCCAATACAAATTACAGGAACTTGATAAAAATTTGACTCCACCCCGATAGTAGATCCAAAAGTTATAACCTTGGACGAAATATTCAAAAGTTGATAAGATGACATTTTTACTGACCCATCTATTACATGAATGTTTTTTAACTTTTTTAATTCATTAATTTTTCTGTTCTGAGAATTTTCATAATACCTTAAGTTAGGATGAACTCGAAGAATAAAAAACTTACTATTATCATTAATGAATTTTTGACATATTTCAAATATTAGGTCTTCATCGTCCTCATGAAAAGCATTTTTATTCCAGTTTTCCACACATTCATATTCGTTTCTTGAACTGTTAAAGATAGTTATAAGCTCTACATTGCTTATCTTTATATATGGTATGTGTTTTTTAAAATATCTTTTGAGATCAACTTTTTTATTTTCATTAGAATTTTTATTTTTATTAAAAAATAATTTACTCTTTTTTATTTTTTCGCTGTGGGTTTCTATTGAATCTAACCAATTACTTTCGACTTTAGAATTATATTGATTCGAATCGTGTAAAGCTTTATCCTCTGATAATTCAAACTTATTATTAGAGAACATTTCAAATATCTTAAAAGATATACTATAAAACCTTGCAAATTCTAAAATAACATTATAGTGGGATACTCTTCCATTAAAAAGATATATTTCATTAAACTTTAAATTATTATTATGATATAAAAGTGTTTCCAAAGTTAAAATTGAAGCGCTAAGTTGACTTTTAATTATTTGATGATGCTTATGAAAATTATAATCGTGATCCTTAGAAACAGTTATCAAAAAGGAATTAATCCCCTTGCCTATATTTATTCCTTTCCATTTATAATCAATTAAGTCATTTTTAGAAATCGGTATTTCAAAATTAAAAGTATAACTCTGATAACTTAAAAATATAATATTATCATCCTCTTTAAATTGATTTTTAACAAAACTAATTCCCGCTTTACATTTAAGGCATTTTTGTCTTTCACCTCTGTAATTTGAAACGCATTTGTTTAAGTCAGATTTACCTTTGCATTCAATTATATATATTTTACCTAGATTTTTTTTTGAATTTATTAATTCTAAAAATATTCTTGTGTAATAATCAATATTTTCAATTGCTGGCGTGTAGACAAATAAAAATGAATTTTTCAAAAATTTATATAAGTTTTTTAGATATAATTTGAGACATGTTTAAAATATTTAAATCGTAATCAATCTCTATTTGAGTTTTATAAGTAGGATCAGAGTAACCGTATTTTAAATTTAAATGCTTTTTATTTAAATAATTATAGGTTTCTTGTTGATCAACTTTTTCTCTGATCTCATTAGAAATGTTATCTAATTGGATATTTTTATCAAAATTAACAACCGATGGAGCATCATTAAAAAAAACATCACCAAAAACTATAGTAGGGATCCCTTTCACAATTGCTTCAAAACCTAATGTCCCTGTTACAACAGCAACAACTTTACTTTTATTCAATAGCTCGTATGAATCAAATTTTATATCTGCAAATTTAACATTAGAAAGAGAGGTGATTTTCTTGTAAAATTTTAAAATCCTAACTGTACCTAAATTTTGACTTGGATGTTCCTTCACATAAATTTTCCAGTTTTTAGGTAAAATAGAGTGTAATTTCTTTATCATTATTTCTTGATAAACATGTATTCTTCCAGTTGGACATGTCGTCAACTCAGGTTGATAGTGTAAAGGAATAAAAATAAAATTACTGCTTAAATCTGGCTTTACAGATATTCTATTTAAATAAATTTTATTAATAAAATATCTAATTTTAGAATTAATAAAAGATTTTATAATATTTGGTAATAAATATATTCCAAATAATTTAAAGGTTTTTTTAAAACCATTTAGTTTGTTTCTAAGTAATAGAATTTTAGATTGTTTTTTTAAATAGAAAGGAACTAAATTTTCATGTGTGTAACTGTAAATTGTTTTATCAAATCTAATTTTATCTTGTTTATTAATATTTTCATGAATTCTAACTTTTTCGTTTTTATTGAGATTTATAACTTCGTAATAACCCATAAGATTAGTCTGAAAAAAACAATAAGTATCAATATTTTGAGATACCAGTACGCATTGAGCAATATAATCATAAACCTCGTGAGGGCGATTAGAGAAAATTGCAATATCAATTCGACTATCATTAAATGTTTTATCCCAAAATCCAGCATATTTAAATAATATCTCCATGCGAGATTCAAAAGATTTTGATTCTATTTCGTGAAGTCTGTTCATCATTTTTAAGGAGTTAAACAGCTCTTCACTAGAAAAATTTAATATGTTAAAATCTGAAATGCTTTCATTTTGAGACTTATTATTTAAAAGTCCATTATAATCAATATATGTTATTTTTATTTCATTTCGTAATTCTAATTTATATCCATCTGATATAACAATAACTTCTTTAATGTCCTTATTGGTATCTACAAGTTTTGTTAAAAAATCAACATTAAATTGGCTGAAAAGGCCACAATAAAAAACGGTTTTCATAAAGTCCCTAATTTAGTCTCTTAAATCCGCGATCATTATGTCTTATTGGGATAATTCTAAATGAATCTTTTCCATAAACATTCTGAGTTAAGCATCTATATTTAGTTGGAAAAATCAATTTCGTAAAATTTGTCTAAAGTATGAAATCATTCTAAATATTTTAAGTTATTATATTGAATCAAAGTACAGTTTTCTGATACTTTAGAAACACTGTGCCCAAAATATCCTTCTTCAAATTTATTTAACTCTATTTGTTTTGAGCTCTCAAAAGTTTTTAATAACCTAATAAAGTTTTCATTATAATTCTCTTTAAAAGGTTTGTTTTCCGAATTTATTTGCCATTTTACGGGTTCATTATGTATCCCAAAAACTTTAATATTCAGTTTTAGACATTCATGAAATAAGATAGGAGATAATATTGGTATTTGTTCTATTGAACAATTTGAAAAAATAATAATTGCTTTTGGTTGTTTTCTATTAATTTCTGAAATTATGTTTTCTGGATTATTCCAGTCAAATTTTATTGATTCAATATTTAATTTATATTTTTTAATTAAAAACTGAGTTATTTTTCTACCACTGGTGCTAAATTCTCCGGCTATAATTTTAGTAGAAGGATAAGTTTTTGATAAAGTAATTGAATTTCTTCCCCAACCACTTCCTAAATCAAGAATTAGATCAATATCGTGATGATCGGTGATTTTTTTGAAATTATTTAAAATTTTATTTTTTTGGATTTTCAAATAATTCTTAAAAGTAGTTTTATGAGAAATATTGTTATCTATAAAATTTATTTCCTCCTGGTAATTGAATTCATGGTTGTAAATATTTTCCCATGATTGATCGATGTTGGTTGATAAATCCTGTAAAATAAAATCATAAAGTTTTCCCCAATATTTATCATGGTTTTTTTTATTTACATAAGGAATAGAACTAAGAAATAAAATTATTTTTTCGTAAAAAGCAGATAGTTTTTTCATTTTTAAAAATTATTAGTTAATTTAATATTATGAGAAATCTTAAAAATCAATGAGATTAAAACATGAATTATATTTGAATAAAATCCAAATTATCTTAATTTAGTCTCTTAAATCCACTATGGCAAACTGGGGTTTCAAGTAGTTCGTCTATGTTTATTTTACCCATTATGCAATCATTAATTTTAGTGTAAACTTCATCTAGTACTTCACTATACCTATCCATTAATTTTTCAGTGTGTGATATACAAGAGTAAAAATTTGTGGAAGCTAAAAAACCTTTTTTTAAAAATTCTTGAGTTAAATAGGTCTTAAATTTCAGATTGTCGTTATGATTAAAATAATAGGAACTCACAGGAATCAAACCATTAATTGTAATTTTTATGTCATGGTTACTAGCATTTTTTTTCCAGATATCTCTCATATAATTTCCCAGATAAGTAATTCTTTCCCATGATTTTTCTCTCTCCATTATTTCTAAAGTTTTTAATGCTGCTGTTGGACCTATCCGTTCTGTCCAAAAAGTACTGCTTATAAATGTTTTCTGCGCGCTTTCCATAACTTCTTTTTTACCTACTATAGCTGTAATTGAGTATCCATTTCCAAGTGTCTTACCGTACATTGCAACATCAGGGAAGACACCATACTTTTTGTGAATGCCTCCAAAAGTTTCTCTAAAACCTGAAGTACATTCATCAAATATTAAAACAATATTATTGTCATCTGCAAGTTTTCTGACTTTATAAAGAAAATTGTCAAATGGCTCAACATTTCTTACAACTTCCATTTTTATTACACCTATTTCATTCTCATTAATAATTCTTTCAAGTCCATCATAATCATTATACTCAAATGGAATAACTGAGTTTTTTAAATTATTTGGCACCCCCTTTGGATCAAGGCCTGGCAAGAGATGGTTAGAAAGATCATCTCCAGTATCATTTAAGTTTACCGATAGGTACCAATCATGCCATCCATGATATCCACAAATTGCAACTTTATCTTTTCCAGAAGCAGCTCTTGCAATTCTTATAGATATTGCATTTGCTTCACCACCTGTTCTTGCAAATTTAACCATATCAGCCCAGGGGTTTAATTCAATTAATTTTTCTGCTAGGAAAACTTCTTCTGGACAGTTAAAAGTACTCATATTACCATTTTTAATATTTTTTAAAACAGCGTTATCTACTTCGTCATGTCCATATCCTAAAGTATTGGTGCCAATACCCATTATGGAACAATCTATATATTTGTTCTGGTCTAAATCCCAAATCTCACACCCTTTAGCTTTTGAGTAGTATGAAGGCCATTGATCAGGTAAAAACATTTCTGGTCGTTTTGATAACAACATAGTTCCTCCAGGGATAATTTTTTTTGCCTTAGCATATAGTTTTTGACCTGTAAATTTTTTATTCAATTTCATTATTTAATGATTTAAAATAACCTTCATTTCTTAAGATATTTTGATTTGAAAATAAGTTATAGTTCTCTTTAATGTAATCGGTATACTCTTTCCAGCTTTTATTCTCTCCTAAAGTATTGACTAATGTTTCTATTGCATTTAAATCTTCTCTTTCATCAACGGTCATTCTTATATTATTATAATTTTCTGAAGAAAGAAAATTATCAGAGGTAAATTTATTTTGTCCTAAATAAGTGGAATTATTCCTAATAAATGGAGTAACGTGCTCTAACTCATGAAAAGATTTTGCTTGTTCCCAAGTTTGATTTAAAACTTCTTTTTTAAAGACCTCAATATCTTGACCATCAGGAAATGTTTCTTCTAATATATTTGACCCGTAATCAAGATTATTATTAATTGTAAAATTAATTACTTGATCAATTAATTCAGCATCAATCAAAGGGCAATCTGAAGTAACTCTTACAATATAATCTGAATCATATTTTTTTGAACTTTGATAAAATCTATCTAGAACATTTTTTGTTGACCCTTGAAAAAAAGCAAATCCATTTAATTCTGATATTCTTTTTACAGAATCTATTCCATCTTCAAATGTAGATGCTACTAGAAAATTTGATACTCTTTTAGATTTTTTAAGGCGATTCAAATGTATTTCCAATAAAGATTTTGAATTTATTTCCTTTAGTATTTTGTTTGGAAACCTTGAACTTCCTAATCTTGCCTGAGTAATTAATAGTACTTCCATATTACCAAAATCTAGGGTCTAAATCCAATGGGTTTTCAACTTTAATTAAATCTATTTCTTTAAATAAATTTTCATTTTCAATGATATCAACTGACTGTATAATTTTTTTTAGATGATTTTTTGAATCTATTCCAATTAATACACCATCGGCTTCTTGAGAAAACACATAAGAAATTATAATTGGAAGAATAGGGACATTATATATTTTTGAAATCCTATTTATTTTTTTAATACTTTCCTTTAATCTTGACAATTTAGATGGTATTTTTTCTAAAGGGGTGAAAAACAATCCTTGAAGAAAAATAGATCGGAAAAAAAGCTTTTTGTTTTTCTGTTTTATCAAAGAAATCAGATCTCCTCTGAGGCTTAAATTATCTAAAAGGTTAAAAGGTATTTGAATTGATCTTAATTCATCTATATTGATTATTTCAATAACCTCTTCATTAGTGTATAATGAAATACCATATGAATTTGAATACTTTTTTAAATCTCTATGGTCAATAAATTGAGATTTGTTTGATTTAAAACTTTGCAGTGAATGAAACAAAAAAACATCAATTTTATTCGTATTTAACCTGTCTAAACTTTCATTAATACTTTCAAGAATATTTTTACTTTTAGTGTCAATTTTTGATGATATTTTAAAACTTACATTATTTAATTTTGAATACTCACCTATAAGCTCTTCAGAGTTGCCATAAGCTGGTGCTGTATCAAGTTTATCAATTTTATTTTCTAAACAATACTCTAAAATGCTGAATGTCTCTTTCTTGGAAATCTGAGCTTTACTGTTTACTCCATATTTCATTCCAAATTGAGCTGTTCCCAAAACTATTTTTTCTAACATAAATGAAATTAAAAAAGAGTTTGAAAATTTTGATTTGAATTAATTACATTTTTGATTTTTTCTAAATCTTCTTTTTTTAAATTAGGATATATAGGAATTGAAATAGCTTGTTCATAATATTTTTCAGCATTCTCTAAATTTTTATATCCTCGTTTACTGTAGTATGGGTGTTTATATATTGGTATGTAATGAATATTAACGAAAATCCCATTATTTCTTAGTTTATCAAAAAGGTTTTTCCTTGAGCTTGAATTATTCCCCTTTACCCTTATTATAAACAAATGAAATGAAGAATATGTATGCTCCGATTGATATGGTAAAATTATATTGTCCAATTCTTTTAAATTTTCAAAATAATAATTTGAAACCTCATGTCTTTGTTCAATAAATTTATCTATCCTTTTCAATTGACTTAAACCCAAAGCAGATTGCAAGTCATTTAGTCTGTAGTTAAACCCAAGGTCTATTTGTTCATAATACCATGAGCCGTGAGAAATGTTTTCCATGTCTTCTTGATTTCTTACAATCCCATGACTCCTTAGTCTATATAATTTATCGAAAATTGATTTGTCATTTGTCATACATGCCCCACCTTCACAAGTTGTAATTATTTTTACTGGGTGAAAACTAAAAACCGTAATGTCAGAATACTTGCAACTCCCAACTTTTTCATTTAAATATTCGGCTCCAATTGCATGCGAAGCATCTTCAATAATCTTAAAATTAAATTTTTGTGATAATTCAAAAATCTTTTGCATATCACAAGATTGACCTGCTAAATGAACTGGTATAACGACTTTAGGTAACTTTCCCAATTTCTCAGATTGGATTAGCTTTTCTTCTAAAGAATCAACACTCATATTGTATGTGGTTATGTCTATATCAACAAAATCGACATCTGCGTCACAATATAAAGCTGCATTAGAAGATGCAACAAAAGAAATAGGTGAAGTCCATACAATATCGCCTTTCTTAACATCCAAAGCTAAACATGCAATATGTAGCGCAGAAGTTGCATTAACTACGGCAACTGAATATTTAGAATTACAATAATTTGATAATTCCTTTTCAAATTTAGGCGTTATGGGACCCTGAGTTAAGAATTCAGAATTCATAACTTCGATTACAGAATCTATATCTTCTTGTGAAATATTTTGTTTACCATATGGAATCATGACTTATGTAATTTTAATTATTCTTTCGAAAAAAGGTTGAAATTTCGAATTATGTGTAACCATTATTATGGTGTAATTTTTATCTAATTTTAATACTGATTCAATAAAATTCTCAGCTGTATTGTCATCTAATGAAGATGTAGGCTCGTCAAGAATAAGTATTTCTGGGTTTCTATACAATGCTCTTGCTAAACCTATTCTTTGCTTTTCACCCCCAGAAAGCAGTGACCCTCTTTCACCAATAACAGTGTTTAATCCTTCTTTTTTTGAACTAATTAACTCTGTAAGTTGACAAATTTTAATTATTTCAATTAGCCTATCTTCATTGCTTTCATCATTAAGTATAATATTGTTTTTAATGGAATCATCTAAAATGAAAAAAGATTGGGATAGATAACCAATTTTTTTTCTCCAATTAACAATGCTTTTTAATGGCACGCCATCAATTAAAAAATCTCCTTCATAGTTGTTGTAAAATCCAGCTATTATATCAATCAAAGTAGATTTACCTTTACCCGATTCTCCAATAATTAAAGCTCTTTCTCCTTTTTTTATTTCAATCGAAAAATTATTTAAAATTTTGTTTTCTTCAAATGAAAAACTTAAGTTTTTAAATTTGATAGACTCATTGAAAATAATTTCTTCATCGTAAAATAAATCCACATCATTTTTTCTATTTATCTCATCATTAATTAGTTTATTGGCTGGATAGCTAAATCTAATTTGTTGAACTGAAGTGATTATTCTAGATAATGAGGGTAATGCTTTAAAAATTAAAGCGCCAAAAAAGATTAGAGTAATTAAAAG
>ENA-UOXV01003375-UOXV01003375.1-marine-metagenome-genome-assembly--contig:-NODE-3375-length-19488-cov-7.817270_pt1 | contig 19488 bp, 14 predicted proteins | sample MGYA00238165_ERZ766961 | MGnify/ENA primary metagenome ERZ766961 (study PRJEB28924, sample SAMN03173240) | marine metagenome | biome: Marine; feature: Water; material: Subsurface seawater | place: North...
CAACTTGATATACTTGAGTTGTAATATTTGGATTAGTATATTTTGAATCTTCTAATTTAATTTTTGAATTTAATAAATTTTGTTTTTTAATTAATTCTTCAAATCTTGTTAATTCTATAAAAACACAATTTTTTTTATATTCGAGCAATTTTTTTGGTAAATCATTATACAAATCAAGTTTTTTTTCCATCAGAGTTTTTGTTTCAAGTTGTATAGCAAACAATTCATCTGTTGCATTTCTAAATTTTTTCATTTTTTCTTCATTGATTTCAATTTCTTTGTTTAATATAAGTATTTTTTTCTTACTCTGATAAATTAAATCTAAAATAACCTTATACTCTTTACAGTTTTTTATTAATTCTGTTTTTTTTATTAATTCTATTTCTATAAATCTCTCAATGAAATCATCTACTGCAATAGAGTGCTTTTTATTAATATTTTTATGATTAACATTGTCTAAAAAATTTAATCTTTCAATTCTTGATGAGCAACTTTCTTTTATAAAAATAGATGAAACAGATAAAAAAACAAAAATAAAGGGGATTATATAATTAACATAATTTTTTTTGTTAATTGAAAATAATAGAGCTGTAAAACTAACAACCAAACCAAGTAAAAGTGTCATTGAAAAAATGACTACGCAAAGAAAAAATATAATAAAATAAAATAAAATATTATTTAATTTTAAAAATTCGTTCTTTTTAATAGATAATAAAACACAAAAAAATGCACCTGGTGCAACCATTCCAAAATGAGAATTTTCATTTAAAATTTTAAGTTTAAATGAGGATAAGTCATTAAATAGTGCACAAGAACCTGATACTGATTCCTCTAATAAATTATAATTATTTAAATGAATTAATGTAAAAAAAAAATAAATTAGTAAAAAAGATTTGGATAATATAGGAAATATATTGTTAAGTTGCTCTTTATTAAATTTTAAATATTGATATGAAATCAATAAATAAACCAAGAAGAAAAAAATGTTTTTGTTAAAATCTAAATCTCTAATAATTTGGTTTGAATAATAATGAATTAAAATAAAAAATAAAATTGATATGATCAAATAATCAATTCTAAATTCAAGAAATTTAAAATTTTTTATAAAAAAAAATAAAGAAAATACGATTATTAAAATTCTAAAATCAAAAAGTTGAATTTTAAGATCCCATAAATAAAAAGATGAAAATAAAGATATAAAAAGTAATAAAAAATCTACTGTTAGATATTTTTGTATTTTATTCATTTTTAATTTGTAAGAATTATAATTATTTATTTCTAAGATTCAGATATTTATAAAATAGCTTAATTATTAAAATATTAAATAAAATTGCTGAGAAAATTAAATATGTATTTGAAAAATTATGACCAAAGTGCCATAGTCTATATGAGATCACTTGTGAAAATAACGAACATAAAAGCAAGTTATTATTACAAAATCTATAAATAAGAAACTCAAGAAAAGAAAAGGATAAAACAATAAAAAAAATTGATATTAAGAGGAAACTAACTGATCCTGAATAATATAAGAACCCCACAATACCAGGCAATGTAAACGATACTAAATTAGAAGTATTAACTCTAATATCATTTTTTAGATTATCAAAGAATGAAGGTTTACCAATTTCATGGATATCTGTCATTGCCTCATATAACAAATTAAATCCTAAATTATCTAATGAATATACTGCCATTAAAGCTTCAATACCAAATATACGCCCAAAAACTAATTCAAAAAAATTATAAAATAAATAAAAAAAACTATTAGAAAGAGATGAATTTAAGCTCAAGCTTTGGCTATTAACAGATTTAGCCCCTTCTATAAGAATTGATGGATCACCCCTTAAAGGAGATAAAATTTCAATACCAATTAAAAAAAATAAAAAAACAACTAAACTAGTAATTATCAAAAATATATCCTTATGTTTGTTTAATTGTTTATAAATTGCGAAAAAAATTGAAGATGAATTTAGAAAATTTCCTCGGCTTAAAATTGAAATATTAGACATGAATGTTTCTAAAATAAGAAAAAAGGAATAAAAGAAGATATAGTTTTTTTTATATACTTTGTTTGAAATTAACAAATCAATTAAAACACAAAAAAAAGAAGAAAGTCCAAATAAAAGAAGCCACTTTATTGTACCCACTATAAGAAAATTTATTTCATTTTCTGAATTTATACCTCTCTGAAATATCGAGAAATGAAAATTAATATAACTCACAAAGAAAGCAAATGAAATCAAAACTAAAAAAAAGTTAAATTGATTTTTTTCAAAATATAATAATGAATGTTTTTGTAAATTTAATTTAACTGGAAATAATTTTTTTTTGGGAAAAAAAAATGATCTTGTGATAATTGAGATAATTATAGTTAAAAACAATAGACTACTAATGATTAGAATTTGATTTAAAGAATCTGGTTGAAAATCGAATGATCCCGTACCCTCAGTAAACTTATAATTAAAAAAAGAAATTGTCACAACAAAATTTAACCAAAAGGTTATGAAAATAATAACTATAAAAAAAATTTCAAAGAAATAAAATTCTTTTTTGAAGGGAATCAAAACCATAATCAGTGCTAAAATTCCAAATAAAGTATATATAAATTTTGATCCAATATAACTATTGAATCCATAATAAAAAAAAATTACAAATATTATTATAAATATATATTTAAAGTGCTTAAGCATTTATTTTCAAATAATTTTTTTGATTTTGATTAAGAAAGTTGACCAGTACAAATAAACAACACTTCCTATAAATACATCCGATAATGATGATGTTAATAGAGGAAAAACTATAATAAAAAAAATAAAAGAAACCATATCAAAGTTTAAAAAACCAGAGTTTGAGATCTTTATTATTTTTATGGAATAAAATATTAAATATAAAAGTGGAATTAAACCAAATAAACCAAAATTAAAAAGAAAATCTATATAAAAATTACTAGCAGCATTAATTTTATACATCTCATTAGAATAATTTAAACCAAATAGTATAGAATTTAAATTTTCAAAAATATTAATTAAATAAAACTTGGATGATTTCATGAAATTATCAATCAAAACAACAATAATGTGATAATTAAAAAAAACAGACAAAATAAATATTGGTAAAAATATTAAAATACTTTTTTTTTTAAAGTTTATCGTGAAAATAGAAAAATATAAAAGTATAATAGCTAAATTTAAATAAATACCAGATTTTAGAAAACAAAAAATCAACAGATTTAATATATAAAAATAACTAATGAATTGATTTATTTTTAATTTTAATTTTTTGATTTTAATTAAAGAAAAAAATGAAAAAAATATAATAAATAATTCCTGCATATGGTATGTTTTTGAGGATAAAATACCTGAATATTGTTTAAATATTTCCAGATCAATTAAAATGAACATGTTGCTAGTAAGAATATATGCAAAAAAGATAAAAAATGAATATAGATGAAATATAGATATGTTTTTCTGGTTTTTAAATAATAAATCACCTAAAATTAAAAATGTCATCGGTATAAGAATTTGCACAAGATTTAAATGAGTTTCGATAGTAATTTGATTTCTAAATAAATTTATACTTATAATGCTAAATATTGCGGTAAGAACAAAACTTGATGAAATTATTTTATTCTCAATATTTTTTAGTCCAAAATATAATATAATAGGCAAAAAAATTAAAAAATTACCAAGCCTATTTTTTGAATTATCTAAAGATATTGAATCTAAAATATCAAAACTAATTAAATAAAATTTTAAATCTTGATCATAGTAAAATATAAAAAATGGAACCAACGTAATAATTAAAAAGAATTTAAAAATTCTTATTTGTTTAAAATTTATACTTGGAGAAGTATAAAAAATTAAAGCTAAAATAGAGCTTATTAAGAAACCTATAGAATAATAAACTTCATTTGTACCAAAAATTAAATATATTGTTGGAATAATTAAAATAATGCTTAGGCTATAAAACATATCTACTATGAAGTAACTATCTCTTGTGGCATTTAAAAATATATATTTTTGTCTAATATAGAGAGCTATAATCATGAAATTTAGTCCTATAATTGAAAAAAACAAAGTAGGATAAATAATCATTTCTTTTTCAATAATTAAAAGTTCTTTGAAATTTAAAAATATTTCAAATGGAATGTTTTTTAATAAAAATAATTCAATTATTAAACTCAATATAAATACTGGATAAACTATCTTTTTGAGACTTATATTTTTACTGAGAATTGTAGGAGCAAAAATATGATTAAACAAGGAGCATGGAAATGATCCAATCATAAAACATGCAAACAAAATTCCTACTGATTCTTTGGAAATAAATAATATCAAAAAATATCTAAATAAAAAATTACTCAAAGACATGGATATAGAAGAAACAAAATTTACTTTCATAAAATCTTTTATAAAAAATTGGAAATTTTTAATATTAATCTTTAATAAAAAAATAATTAATATTATTAAGAATATTGCATACAAATATATTGCAATCTTCAGATAAAATAAGTTTTTAATAATACCAAAAACTAAGATTAATAAAGAAAATATTATAGAAAAAAACAGATGAATTCTAACACTATTAAAATTTTTTTTTACTTCAAATTTAGTTAACATCAACTCAAAGACCCATCCAAGAATTACCACTAAAGAAATTGAAAAAGCAAGATTGATGTCACTTAACTCATTTTTAAAAATAAAAAAAATTAAAATTATAAATATTGGGATTGATAAAATTAACCTTTTAAGCATCATTTCATCTGCTAAAAATATATTTTTATCAGCTAAGATTATTGACCTAAGATTTCCAGAAAATAAGTGGCAAAGTAATATTGCTAAACTTGATATAATACCAACTTCAGCAGCTAATTCATAATTGCCTGAAATAAAAAAAACTAATAATATAAAACTTGAAAAAAAATTATTTATCGCAAGATTGGGATATACACGAAAATATTTTTCATATAATCTTAAAATTGTAGTATTTCCCATATATTTTAACAAATAAATATTAAAGTTTATTTTAAATTATGGTCAAGATTATATACCTCATCACAAATCTCAATTGATGTTTCGTCATGAGAGATAATAATAATTGTTTTATCGTTTCTAATAGATTTAATTGATTTAATTAGTGATTTTGCAGTTTCTTTATCTAAATTACTAGTAGATTCATCCATAATTAATATTTCTGGATTATTATAAAGAGCTCTTGCAATACCAATTCTTTGAATTTGACCACCAGAAAAGTTTTTTCCTAACTCTTTTACATCAGTGTCAACACCACCAACACTTTGAATGAACTGCCATAATTGGGATAATTTTAATGCTCTATCAATTTTATCATTATCGATTTCGTTTTGAGGAAGCCCAAATGCTATATTTTCTTTTATTGTTCCTTCATTTAATGATATTCTCTGTGGAACATAGCCTATTTTGTTAAACCAAGAAGAATTAAACAAGTCAGATGGTTTTTCATCTATTAATATCATACCCTCTGTGGGCTTTAGGAGGCCAATTAAAATATTAACCAGTGTAGATTTACCGCTTCCAGTTTTTCCAATTATACCTGTAATAAAGTTTTTTTTAATTGTAATATTTAAATCTTTTAAAACTTCATTATTTTTTTCATAATAGAAAGTGACATTTTTTATTTTAATTTCATTTTTAAAATCTATTTTAACTAATGATTCAGTTGAATAATTTTCAATTTTTAGATCTTTTGATAAGTTTTCTGTTAATCTAAGGTAAAATTTTAAATGCTGAATTGAGGAAATTATTTTGTTAAATGATGGAATAAATCTAAACCCTATCGCAGCAAAAAGTGCAACAAATGTTATTACTTCATTAACTACGGTTTTATCCCTTACCATTATAAATAAAATAGCCAATACAATTGAGATTGATACAAATTCAATTAAAATTCTTGGAATAGTTTTTAAAAATTCATTAATTTGTATTGAGTTACTATACAATTTCGCATCATTAAAAAATTTTTTATAAAAAAAATTTTCTTTTTGAGAAATTTTAATTTCTTTAATGCTATTTAATGATTGATTTACTTGTTCTATTAATTTTTTTGATTGATTTTGATATCTTATTCCAGCAGAAACTATTTTTGGATTTACGATTTTTAAAAAAATAAAGCTTGTGATAAAACCAATAAAAAGTGAAGTAATAATTACAGTAGGTTGAAAAAAAATTAAAATTGAACAAAAACAAAAAATTAAAAAAATTTCAGAAATTAAAACGACTGTTTGTATAATATTATAAGAAAAGTTTTCAACATTAATTACATTACGAACTAAATCCGAGGAACTTTTTTTCAGATAACGAAAATAGCTCATGTTTAAATATTTACCAAACAGCTTGCTTGATAGATCTAAATTTATCTGGTAGACAAATTTAAATTGCCAAAAATTATAATAAATAAGAAACAATGCTTTTAAGACATAAATTAGTATAAAAAAAAATACCAAATAATAAAAATTAGAACCTAAAAAGTTAAAATTAAGAAAATAAACTTTTTCAACTTGCAGCAATGACGAAATTAAAGGAACAACAAGCCCTATACTTAAAATTTCTAAAAAAGTACCTGTCAAAGTCAAAAAGATAAAAACTGGTATTTTTTTTTGATGATTCTTTTCTAATAAACTGTAAATTTCTTTAATTTGTCTCATTATTTAGCTATTTATGTAGAAAAAAATTATTACAATTAATAAACAATTTCTAGAATAATGAAAGAAAAACTTGATTTAGTACTTCTGGCAGGTGGAAAAGGAACAAGAATAAGCAAATATTTAAAGGGTCATTCTAAACCAATGATCAAAATTAATGATCAAGTATTTTTATCATTAATAATTAAATATTTTTCAAAATATATTTTTGGGAATATTTACATATTGGCAGGATATAAAGGGAAAGAAATTAAAGAAAAATTTCATGGAAAATTTTTTAATTTTTGTGAAGTAAAAGTTATTATAGAAAAAAAATTACTTGGGACAGGTGGAGCTTTAAATAATATTAAAAATAAAATTAATAATAATTTTATTCTAATGAATGCGGATACCTTTTTTCCTATAAATATTAAAGAATTTATTCAAAAATCGAATAAAAGAAAAATGATAAATATGGCACTTACAAATAAAAAATTTTATTTATCAAATAAAAAATTAACAAATTTAAAAATAGATTCCAAAAATAATTTAAGTGAAACTAAATTAAAAACAAAGTACATGAACGGTGGAATTTATTACGTTAATCATAAAATACTTTCTAGTATTGAAAATAAAGAATTTTCTTTAGAAAATGATTTAATTCCAAAACTAATTAAAAAAAAACTAATTAATGGATTATATTTTAGGGATAAATTTATTGATATTGGTACACCAAAAAATTTGCATAAAAGTAAAAAAATTTTAAGAAATTTTTATAACAAACCTGCAATAATTTTTGATAGAGATAATACATTAATTAAAGACAACGGATATATATATAAAATAAAGGATTTATTTTTCAAAAAAAATATTATTCAAATTTTAAGATTTATTCAAAATAAAAATTTTTTTATTTTTATTGTTACTAATCAAGCTGGAATAGCAAAAGCAAAATTTACAATAAAAGATTTTTATAAGTTTCAAATTGAAATAAAAAAAAAATTATATAAAAAAAACATTTTCTTAGATGATGTAAAATTTTGCCCTTATCATCCTAATAGTAAAATAAAAAAATATAAAAAAAAATCTGAATATCGAAAACCTGGAAATCTAATGTTAATTCAACTTAAAAATGAATGGTCTTTTAATTTAAAAAATAGTTTGGTTATTGGGGATTCTACTTCAGATAAGAAAATGGCAGATAAATCATTTATTGATTTTGTATACCCTAATAAAAATTTATTAAATTTTATTAAAAAAAAATATTCTTAATAATTATAATTATTAGAAAATTTTTTTTTATCTAAAAATTGAATTAATTGTTTAATACCCTCTGATAAACTAACTTTGGGTTTATACCCTTTTTTTTCAAGTTTTTTACTGCTAACAGAATAATCCCTTTGATCTGGATCTTTCCTTTTTTTATTGTCAATAATTCTCAAATTTTTGATGTATTTTTTTATAATTTTAGCTAGCTGAATTTTAGTAACATTGCCAGATCCTAATCCAACATTAAAAATTTCACTTTTAAATTTATTAAAATTTTTAATTATGTAAATCATTGCATCTGTTACGTCTTCAATTGAAATAAAATTTCTTCGATAGTGGCCTTCAAAAATATCTAATTTTCTATCTTCTAGTGATCTTGTAACTAAATTATTAACTAATAAATCTTGCCTAAATCTGTAAGAGATCCCAAAAACCGTTCCTAATCTCAAAACTACTGAGTTTTTTCTTCTTAAAACAAGCTTTTCAGACTCAAGTTTTGTTCTTCCGTAATGTGAAATTGGATTAACTGGTGTATTTTCATCACATATTACATTTTTTTTTGTTTTTCCATACCCAGACTCTGTACTTGGTATTATTATTTTTTGATTACTATTAATATTATTAACAATAAATTTAATTGCATCTAAATTAGTCTCTGTTGCTAATTTTTTATTTTTTTCACAAAGTGGAGCACCTACTAGAGCAGCTAATGGTATAATGAAATCTTGTTTTTTTAATAATTTTCTCATTAACTTTTTGTTTCTAACATCTCCCTTGAAATAGCTAAAATTTTTGTAAGGTATTAGATGGTCTAAAGAATTATTAGAATATAGCTCTTTATCAATAACAGTTACTATAAAATTTTGAAAAACTAATTTCGTAGCCAATTTTGAACCAAGAAATCCAGCTCCTCCTGTTATTAATACGTTTTTATTCATAAGCTATTTAATATATTGCAAATTTTTTTAATTTTTAAAGCTTTTAAACTTGGAAAATTACCAATGTAATATCCATAAAAATGCATGTGTTCAACATTTTTAAATTTTTTTTTATCAAGGCCCTTAATATAGTTTTTTAAATAAGGTTGTCTTAACTGATTTCCTCCACCAGCTCCACCTCTTCTAAATTCAATATTATTTCTTTTCATCAATTTTTCTAAATCGTCTCTTAATTTTAACGATTTTTTCTTTAATATTAATGGTAAAGCATAATTTGAACTTCCATTTGTATCAAAATTTGTTATAAATTTTTCTCTATCAAGATTATTCAAAAAAAATATTAAATTTTTTGTCCTTTTTTCATTATTAGAGTCTAAATTCTTGAGTTGATTTAGACCTAATATTGCTCCAATTTCATTATTTCTCACATTATATCCCGGATATAAAAAAATAAATTTAGGTGAAAGGTCCTTATATTTCTTTTCATACTCTTTTCTTAATTTAGTGTCTTTTATTTCTCTTACCATGCTGTGAGATCTTAATAATCTAGATAATTCATAAATTTTTCTATCATTTGTGCAAATCATACCTCCTTCAATGGTTGACATGTGGTGGGCATAATAAAAAGAGAAGTTTGAAATTAAACCTAAAGAGCCTAGTTTTTTATTTTTAAATTTTGCTCCATGAGACTCGCAAACGTCTTCGATTAATAGAATTTTTTTCTGTTTTATTATCTTTAATAATTTTTCACTTAAGGCATTAAAGCCCTGTATATGAGATAAAAAAATTGCCGCAGTATTAGAATTAATTTTTGAAATTATTTCATTATTATCAGGACCAAGATTTTTAATGTCCATATCTACAAAAATTGGTTTAAAGTTATTTTGAATTATAGAAGCTATATCCGACACCCAGGTATGACTAGGAACAATTATTTCTTTTTTTTTTGGTTCAATTATTTTTAAAATTGAAATACTAAGTAAATTAGCTGAAGAGCCTGAATTAACAAAAGTACTATATTTGACACCAAGCCATTTTGACCATTCTTTTTCGAATATTTCAACTTTTGGTCCTTGAGTAAGGATTGTTTTTTCATTTGCTGTTTTAAAAAAATTTTCTAATTTTTTAAAATCATCTTTAGAAAAATTTGATGACATTAATTTATGCTGAAATTTATTTTTTTTCATTAATTTTTAGATAAATCTTTTTTGATATGCTTTATGATTTCATTAGAAAAAAAGTCAACAGTAAAAATTTGTTTTTTGTTACTTTTAAGGAATGAATTTATATTTTTTTGATACTCAATAAATATATCTTCTTTCATATTTTTAATAAATTCATAAATTTCTAAATTATTTTTGAAATTTCTATGATCTATAAAGCAATTTTCTGGAATATATTTCTCAATATTGCTACATCCTTTATAAATGGGAACGCATCCATTATTCATGGCATCAAAGATTAATTCACAAAAATAACCTGGTTTATCAAATACATTCTCATAACAAAAAGCAAACCTATGACCTTGATAAACTTCAGTTTTTGATGCAGCAATACCTTTATAAATTTTTAATTTTTTTTTTTTAAATATTTTTATAATTTTTGAAACGTATCTATTCATATAATAATTTGAAGAAAAAAAACTATCCCAACCAACTCCATATAAAGAAAAATCTTCACTAAAATTTTCATTAAACCAATTTATCAACTTTACTCTTTCAGAATATCCTGAGGATTTACTGAACACTGATAAGTTTTTGTTACTAGAGATAAGACATGATAGTTTTTTTCTTTCTTCAAAACCAAAATTTTTAATCATTTTAAAATGAATTGGGTATTTTATTTGAAAAAATTTTATATTATCAACATCATTGTCAAATGTTGTAAAAATTTTATTATAGTTTTTTCTAAGTCGATTAGAATTATTTAATTTAAAAATTTCTTCTGCTTCTGGCCAAACACAATATTTCAAATTATGTTGACTTTTACTAGAAAAATTAAAATGAAAATGAATTTCTATATCAGCTTTTTTTTTAATAAGATCGTAAGTATTTATATTAATTCCATTCAAAAAGAGTTTTTTTTTGAAATCATGAAAACAGATATTGCCATCATCTCTTGGAATATTAATATTTTCAGGTTTCACCTGAGGCATCTTTTTATCGAAAAATAAATTATTTAGATATTCGTCTTGAACAACTGCAGCAACTTCAATCATTCTGTGAGTCTCTTTTGCTTAGAATCGGTTTCTTTATTGGCCACTTAATCTTTAATCTATTATCTCTCCAATTAACTGATAGCTGTTTGTCTGTATCATTATAATTTCCACTATAGGACAATTTATAATGAAACAAGCATTCTCTAGACAAACACAAGTGCGCATTCAAAAATTTTGGTGGAACTAATACTTGAAGTTTATTTTTCTCAGACAATTCTATAGCCTGATGTTTAAGGTACTCTTTACTTTTGGGGTCAAAATTAACGACCACAAATAAAAATTTTCCATATACACAGCTGATTAATTTCCAAGTTTTTAAGTCTCCATGGAAGCCTCTTAATACATTTTTTTTTGATAATGAGAATTTATCATGAATAAATTGAAGTTTATAATTTTTTTTTTCCCAGTTTGTCCATAATGTTCCTCTGCTATCTTTAAAGAACGAACTTTTAGAGATTTTAACACCTCTTAATTTTGATAAATTTTTTTTTATCATTTAGGTTTATAGAATATAAAAATATACTATATTTTTTTTATAAAATTTTTTATCTTATCTGAAGATAGTCCATATTTATTATGCAAATAATCTCTTCCACCATTCTCAAAAAAGAATTTATCATCTAAACAAAATTTTTTAATATTAATCTTAATATTATTATTTGAGGCCTCTTCTTGGATTGTCGCACCAAAACCTCCAGCAGCTAATTGTTCTTCTAACGTTATAACTATTTTATATTTTTTTAAAATATTTAGTATTTTTTTTGGAAAAGGCTTTATTCTAAATAAATCAATAATATCAATCTTTCCTTTTAAAGACTCACTTATTTTGATCGCCTTATGTGTTAAGTATCCACTTGTTACGATGCAAACTTTATTATTATTTTTATTAATAAAATTATAACCTTGATCAAAATTAAAACTTCGTGTTTTGTAAATAGAAGGCAAGGCATCACGATCTAATCTTAAGTAATTAAAATGATTTTTATCAATTATTTTCTTTGCTATTTTAGCTGCAGATATATCATCAGAAGGTGTATAAATAGTTATATTGGGAAATACTTTCATTATACATATATCTTCTGTAGAATAATGTGTTGGACCAGCATCAGCGTATCCAGTTCCAACTCCAACAGCTATCAAATTAACTTTTAAATCCATTGCTGAGATTGAACATTTGATTTGCTCATAACATCTTGAATTTATAAATGGAGACATTGCATAACAAAAAATCTTTTTTTTCATTAAAGCTAATCCTCCAGCAAATGAAATCATTTGTTGTTCTGATATTCCACAATGTACAAATTGTTTTGGTATTTTAACTCTAAATTCATCTAATGCAGGTGCTCCCATATCTGGAGTGGCAAAGAATATATCTCTATTTTTTTTTGCTGCTTTATAGATTTCGTCAATGACTATATCCCTCATATAAGGAAAGTCTTTTGATCGTTTAAAGTCTAAATAATTTTTACTCATAAATACAGTTTTTCTCTAAATCTTTTCTTGCAATTTCAATTTGTTCTTGGTTGGGCATAGTATTATGCCATCTAGTTACATCTTCCATATATGATACACCCTTACCTTTTATTGTGTTGGCTATTATAACTGTTGGCTTACCATTTCTAAGGTTTCTTGCTTTTTTTAAAGTTGGGATTATTTCAGAATACTTATGACCATTTATGTTAAAAACATTCCAACCAAAACTTTTCCATTTTTGCCCTAAAGGTTCTAACTTTAATAGGTCTTCACTTTTGCCTAAAATTATTTGTTTATTTCTATCGACTATAAAAATAAGATTATCTAATTTATAGTGTGACGCAAACATTGCCGTTTCCCATAATTGACCTTCATAATGTTCTCCATCACTTAAAATAACGTAAGAATAAATGTCTTTTTTATCTATTTTACTACAGTATGCAAATCCCGAAGCAATTCCTGGGGCCTGAGCTAAAGAGCCTGAAGTTGTTTCAATACCTGGAATACTTTTATCACCATATATTCTAAGTTTACCATTAGGTGTTCCATACAATTTTAGCTCTTTTTTTTTTATAAATCCTAAATCAGCAAATATAGGGTACGCGCCCATTGCAGAGTGCCCCTTACTTACAATAATCCTATCTCTTTTTTCATACAAAGGATTATTTTTTTTTATTGTAGCTATTTTTCCATAATATAAAGCAACCAATATTTCTGCTTGTGAAAATGATGAAGCTATATGTCCCTGATTTGGCCTTACAACCATTTCAAAAATTTCTTTTCTTAACCACTTAGACTTTTTTATCAAACTAGAATATGTATTTGATGAATTTTTCATAGGTTTTTAGATTAATTAATCCAATTCCTATCAAATGTATACAAAAAAATTAGTATGATTTTTATTAGGTCAAATAATTTTTTAATGTATAAATCTTAATATGATTATTTGCAGAACACCATTTAGAGTTTCCTTATTTGGTGGTGGAACAGATTTTCCAGAATTTTATAAAAAATATGGTGGTGCAGTAATAGCTGGCTCTATTGACAAATATTGCTATGTTACTTTAAGAGAATTACCTAAATTTCACAATCATAAGTATGAAGTGCATTATTCAAAAATTGAAAAAGTAAATAATATTAATAAAATTAATCATCCTGTAATAAAAGCTTGCTACAATATTCATAAAGTTAAACCTTATATAAATTTAATATACGATGCTGATATGCCAGCAAAATCTGGATTGGGCACAAGCTCCTCTTTTACAGTTAGTATAATCAAATCTATTTACAAATATCAAAAAAAGAAAATTAATAAACAAGAACTTTTAAAAAAAAGCATATATTTAGAGAGAGGTTATTTAAAAGAGTCTGTCGGTTGCCAAGATCAAACTCTTGCAGTTTATGGAGGGTTTAATTTTGTAAGTTTTGATAAAAAAAAAATCAAAGTAAAGAAAATAAAAATTTCTGATAAATATTTAAAAAAATTACAAAATAACTTATTCTTAATTTATACAAATAATTCAAGATATGCATCAAAAATAGAGAAAAAAAAAATTTTTAGAATTGAGCAAAAAAAACAAAGTTATATGCAAATAAAAGAAATGACATTAAAAGCATTAAATATAATGGAAAAAGGAAAAAATATTGATTTAATTGGTCATTTATTGAGAGATTATTGGGAAATCAAAAAAAAACTTTCTAATGAAGTGACACATAAAAAAATTGACGAAATCTATAAAAAAGGATTAAAAGCTGGTGCTCTAGGAGGTAAAATATTAGGAGCTGGTGGAGGTGGTTTTATGCTATTTTACTGTCCAAAAAAAAACCACAAGAAATTTAAAGAACAATTAAAAAATTATTATATGACTAAATTTACCTTTACAAGTAACTCTTCTAGAATTATTCATTCATCAGAAAAGAACAACATAGGACTATTTAAATAATGGAAACAGTAATAATCACCACTACAATTAACGTGCCAGATTTTTTAGATGGAATATGTAAGAATATGAAAAAATTTCATCACAATACAAATAAAAATGAAATTATTGTGATTGCCGATGTAAAAACTCCAAAAGAAGCTTCATCATATTGTAAAAAAATAATGAAAAAATATGGTTTTAAAATACATTTCTTTGATATTGATTTTCAAAATAAATTCTTTAAGAAAAAATATAAAAAACTATACTCGTTATTTCCACTGAATGATGCAATTAGAAAATTGTTAGGGTCAATTTATTTATTTGATAATTTGCCGTCAAGATTGATTTTTGTAGATGATGACAATTATATCTGTAATGACAAAGATTTTTTAAAAGGACATTTAATAACAAATAAATCTAAAAATTTGAAGGTTGTAGCTTCTAAATCTAAATGGCCTAATCTATATAAGTTTTTTAAAGAAAGATCTGATGTTCCATTTTATCCAAGAGGATATCCTTGGAAACATCGTAATATTGAAGCAAAAAATTTTAAAATTAAAAATGGAACAAGAAAAGTTATTGCTAATTGTGGATATATACTTGGTGACCCTGATATAGATGCAAGTTCGAGACTTTTTTGGCCAATAGAAACTTTAAAAGTTAAGGAAAAAACACATTTAGCTCTTGAAAGAGATAATTTTTTTCCTTTAAATGATCAAAATACTAGCTTAGCTAAAGAATATATACCTTTGTACTTTAAACCAATGGCAGGAGGTAGAAACTCAGATATTTGGACAAGTTATTTGATTGAAAAAATTAGTTTTAATTTTAACGAAACAGCATCATATGGGCCATCTTTTCTTAAACAAATAAGAAATAAACATGATTACTGGAAAGACTATGAATTAGAAAAACAGCATAATATAGCAACAGATTTATTTGCTGACATTTTAAATAAAATTAAGATTAAAAATAAAAAAAATAAGTTAGATGCATTTATTGAGCTCTGTGAGAGTTTTATCAATACATTAAATCAAATTTCTAAAAAAAATAAAGTTTCAAAAAATGAAAAAACTAGACACTATCAAGCCATATCAGATAAAGAATTAACTAATAGAAATTTTGAAAATATTATTTACATACGTAAATATATCATAGAGTATGCGGTATGGCTTAAGGAGATAAAAAAAATATTCAAAAATAAAAATGTCTATTGATATCTTATTTATAACTCCAAATAGTTCAAAAAAAATTTATCAAGAGTTATCTAAAGATTATTCTGCAATTGAGCCACCTACTTGGTCGTTACTACTTGCACAATCATGTAGATCAAAAGGATTTAAAGTAAGTATTCTCGATGCTAATGCTGAAAAACTATCCGATGAAGAGTCTTTTAAAAAAGTTAAAGAAATTAATCCTAGAATAATTTGTTTTGTAGTTTACGGCCAAAATGTTAATGCAGGCACTACAAATATGGTTGGAGCAGTTAGCTTAGCTAATTTTATAAAAAATAAAAAATTTAGTTCTCCGATAGTTTTTGTTGGCTCACATATTCAAGCACTTCCATATAAAACATTAAATGAAGAAAAATGTATTGATATTATATGTGCAAATGAGGGTGTTTATTCATTACACAACTTATTAAATTTATCTGAATTTAAAATTGAAAATCTAAATAAAATCAAAGGTATAGGTTTTAGAGATAAAGGTGTAGCAAAACTGACACCTCCTGAACATATTGTTCCTCAAGAAAAAATGGATATCGATTTACCAGGCTATGCTTGGGATTTATTACCTTATAAAAATGAACCATTTGATCTATATAGAGCTCCAATGTGGCATGCCGAATATTTAGAAGAGAATAGATCTCCATATGCAGCAATACAAACATCTTTAGGTTGTCAATTTGGATGTAGTTTCTGCATGATTAATATAATTAATCGAAATGATGACGACGAAATAGGTGTATCTAGTAATTATAGTAAGATGAGATTTTGGAGTACAGATTTTATTATCAAAGAATTTATTAAACTTTTTGAGTATGGTGTAAAAACAATAAGAATTGTTGACGAAATGTTTTTGTTAAACCCAAAATATTACATTCCACTATGTGAAAAATTAAAAGAACTTAATAAAGATGATAGCCTTAAGATGTGGGCATATTCAAGAATTGATACAATCAGAAGAAAAAATATTTTATCATTAGTAAGATCTGCAGGAATTAAATGGCTGTGCCTTGGAATAGAGAGTGGTAATAAAGAAATAAGATTAGAAGTCGCTAAAGGTAAATTTGAAGATGTAGATGTTGAACAAATTGTAAAGCAAGTACACGACTCTGGTATAGAAATAATGGCAAATTATATCTATGGTCTCCCAGGTGATTCTGTTGATACAATTAATAAAACTTATGAACTTAGCAAAAAACTTAACACACTTGGATGGAATACGTATGCAGCAATGCCATTGCCAGGTAGTGCTCTATACAAAGATGCTTTAAGTAAGAATTATAAAATGCCAATAAAATATGAAGATTTCTCTTTTCATTCTTATAATACTCAACCACTTCCAACTGAACATTTAAAACCTGCAGAAATATTGAAATTAAGAGATGAAAATTTTATTAAATATCACACTAATGAAGTTTTTTTAAAAAAAATAGAAAAAAAATTTGGAGTTAAGGCTAAAAATAACATCTTAGAAATGTCAAAAATAAAATTGAAAAGAAAAATAATAGAAGAATTAGAAAATTAAAAAACTAATTAATTACATATACCTTCAAAAAATTATTTTCAGCCATCAACTTAAGGTTAAGATTAACGTAATTTCTAACTATCACATATTTAGACCCAATCCTGCTTTTTATATCAAGCCAATCAGCAAATGATCTACTCTCAAGGCATTTATCTGCATAACGAAAATATTCTATAGATAAATCAAATGTTTTTTCAAATTCTTTATTACAATATATATCAACAAGTTTGTCTTGATCATCATAGATAAAAAAAATTGGCAGAATTATAGGTGCATTAGCAAGATACATAGGATCGATGTAGCCATGTATACTGGGTCCCACAATTATTTCCTTACTTGTGTCTAATTTTAAAAAATCTTCTTCAATTGGTTTGTAAAATGAGTCAAATTGTATTTTTTTTACAATTGGGAGATAAATCATTGAACAAATAAATAAAGATACTAATGAAAAGGAATAAAGATTATTTATTATTTTCACAAACCTAAAGTTATTCAATACTTCTTCTATTTTATTTTTGAATATCAAATAAAAAATAAGTGATCCTGTAAAAGAATATATGATAAAATTATGTATTATTTTTTCAATCTTAATAATTGGTAAGTGTTCAGACAAAATATATCCATTAGATAAAATTGAAATTGAAAATAAAAATAAAATTATTGTCAAAAAAAATTTTGGGAATAATAGTTTTAAGTTTTTTGATAAAAAAAAGAAATAGGAAATTGTAAACAATATAATTGAAATATTATCCAGATTCATGAATCTGGTGATATTCATTCTATCAATCAAAATAAGAATATTAATGTTTATATAGTTAAGAAAAAAAATTAATGGTTTGAAATGATTTGTTAAAAAATAAATAAAGAGAGATAAACATGATAAAAATAGCAAAATTTTAAAAAAAAGGATTAAATTTTTATTTTTAATTTTATTTCTTAAAAACAAAATTAATAAGATTAAGATTTCAAAAAAAAAGAATTTTATAAAATTTAAAATATCTTTAAATATAGTTTTTTTTTCGAATTGAAAATATGGGTTGTGAGATTCTAAATAGGATGGTTTTTTCTCCAATTGATCGACCACAGTATTATTATATAAAATATAATATTTTTTTTTATTAATATCTGAATGAATTAAAAATGTAAAAACAGACAATAATATTAATAAAAAATAATTGATCTTAGTTATCTTTAAGGAATTTTTTTTTATAAAATTGTATATAGCTACAAAAGCCAAACCAAATAACCCCCACGCAGCATGAACAAAAAAATTAATAATCAAAATAAATATTAATAAATTTGGTTTTTTTAAAATCATAAATGATATAGTTAATAAACATAAATACATTCCCATTTGTCCAAAATAAAAGTAACTTACTGGAAAATGGATACTGTAAAAATGAGTATTAATAAATTTATGCGTCAAGAGTAACAAAACCACGAAGAAACTATAAAGATTTGATTTGGTTATTATCTTGGAAAAATAGAAAAAACTTAAAATTGAAATAGTTGAAGTTAAGCCTGACCAAATTCTATTTAAAATCTCTTCATCAATACCTATTTTTAATAAAAAATATGGAAAGTAAATTTGTAAAGTAATTGGTGATTTTAAAATTTCATTTAAGTAAAATGTATTAGAATTATTAAATTCATAGTCCCCTAAAAAAGTTTTTGCAAAGGTAATAGCCTCTTGTGGAAAATAATAAAAAAATGATCCATAGAAAAAAGCATATGAAATTAAAATAATTAATATGCCTCTATGATCGTGATAATCACTTTGATTGAATTTTATCATTTTTTATACCTAATATTTAATATTGTATATATTTTTATGAATATTTATCAAAAAATAAGTTAAGTTAATAAATGAAAAAAATTTCACTTGTACTCTCTTTTAGAAATGAAGAGAAAAATATACCTGAATTAATTGATAGGGTTAATAAATTATTTAATAAGTTAGATAAATATACTTATGAATTCATTTTTATAAATGATGCCTCCACTGATAAATCCCTAGATATTTTAAAAAAAAATATTGGTTTATACCCTATGAAAATAATTAATATGAGTAGACGATTTGGAAGTACTTCATGTGTTTTTGCTGGATTCGAAAATTCTGATGGAGATGCGATTATTTATATGGATTCTGATTTACAAGATCCGCCTGAAATAATTGAAAAAATGATTGAAAAGTATGAGGCTGGATATGAAGTAGTCCATACCCGAAGAATACGAAGAGATGGTGAAAGTAAAATTAAA
>ENA-UOXV01003376-UOXV01003376.1-marine-metagenome-genome-assembly--contig:-NODE-3376-length-19487-cov-145.272077_pt1 | contig 19487 bp, 25 predicted proteins | sample MGYA00238165_ERZ766961 | MGnify/ENA primary metagenome ERZ766961 (study PRJEB28924, sample SAMN03173240) | marine metagenome | biome: Marine; feature: Water; material: Subsurface seawater | place...
ACTTATATATAACTAGATCAGGATACACTGGTGAAGATGGTTTTGAAATATCTATCCCTAATAATAAAGTTGAAAAACTCATTTCATTATTAAAAGAAAATAAAGTAAATGCAGTAGGATTGGGAGCTAGAGACACATTAAGGCTTGAAGCAGGACTATGTTTATATGGTCATGATCTTAATGAAAAAATTAATCCAATTGAAGCTAACTTGAAGTGGGCGATAGCGAAAAGAAGAAGAGAAGAGGGTGGATTTAATGGTTGGGATAGAATTAAAAAATTAATTGAAAATGGTAGTGAAAAAAAAAGAGTTGGTATTTTGCCAGAAGGAAGAGTGATTGCTAGAGAAAATACGAAAATTTTTTCTGAAAGCGGAGAAGAGATTGGCTTAATAACTAGTGGAACTTTTGGTCCTAGCGTAAACGCACCAGTTGCAATGGGTTATATTAATACAAAATATGCAGAGGTTGGTACAAAAATTCAATTGGAAGTAAGAGGAAAGAAATATGGGGGTAAAGTTTCTGAACTTCCATTTTTTAAGAAGAGTTATGTTAAATAACAAAGGAGCAAATAATGAGTGAGAAAAAATTTTCAAAAAAACATGAGTGGGTTTCACTTGATGGTGATACTGCAACTGTAGGTATTACAAAGCATGCTACTGAAATGTTAGGGGATATTGTTTTTGTTGAAGTTCCTGAACCAGGTAAATCAGTAGAGAAGGATGGCCAAGCCGCTGTTGTTGAGTCTACTAAAGCAGCAAGTGATGTTTACTCTCCAATCTCAGGGGAAATTTTAGAGGGAAACAAATCAATTGTTGATGATCCGGGTAATGTAAACTCTGATCCTGAGGGAGAAAGTTGGTTTTTTAAAATAAAAGTTAAAGATAAATCTGAGCTTGACACATTAATGAACAAAGCAGATTACGATAAATTTTGCGCGGAAAACCCTAGCTAATGATAGATAATAATTCTAAAGAATTCATTTACAGACATATTGGTCCTTCTGAAAAGGAGCAACAAAAAATGCTTGAAGCAGTAGGTTATAAAACGCTGAAAAATTTGATGGATAATACAGTTCCTGAAAAAATTCTTTTAAAAGAAGAGTTAAAAATAGATGAGCCACTATCAGAAAATGATGCTTTAAAAAAATTAAAATCAATTTCCAAACAGAATGAAATCTTTAGAAACTTTATAGGAATGGGTTATTATAACTCTTTTACTCCTAATGTTATTTTAAGAAATATATTAGAAAATCCAGGGTGGTATACTTCATACACCCCTTATCAGCCTGAAGTAGCACAAGGCAGATTAGAAATGCTTTTAAATTTCCAACAACTCATTATTGATTTAACAGGAATGGATATTGCAAATGCCTCATTATTAGATGAATCAACAGCAACAGCTGAAGCTGTTGGATTAAGCCAAAGATTAGATAAAAATAATTCAAAAAAAATATTTGTTTCAGATTCATGTAATCCACAAACTATCGATCTGATAAAAACTAGAACTGAACCTTTTGGATTAGAACTTATAATTGGAAATGAAAAAGATGATTTAAGTAAAATAAATGAAGATATTGTTTGTGGAGTTTTAGCTTACCCTGGAACATTAGGAGATATTCAAGATCCTAGTGAAAGTATAAGCCAAATTCATAAAAAAAATGGTAAAGCAATTTTGGTATGCGATTTATTAGCGTTAGCAAGATTAAAAACTCCAGCAGAATTAGGAGCAGATATTGCAGTAGGAAGCGCACAAAGATTTGGAATTCCGATGGGTTATGGTGGTCCTCACGCAGCTTTCTTTGCAACAAAAGAAGAATTTAAAAGATCAATGCCTGGAAGAATTATTGGCGTGTCAGTTGATCGACATGGGAAAAAAGCTTTTCGATTATCTTTACAAACGAGAGAACAGCATATTAGAAGAGACAAAGCCACAAGTAACATTTGTACAGCTCAAGCGTTGCTTGCAATAATATCTGCGGCTTTTGCTATCTATCATGGTCCATCAGGAATTTTAAAAATAGCTAATAGAACATCATCTTTAGCAAAATTATTTGGAGATGAGATTAAAAAAGGAGGATTAAAAATATTAAGCGATCATTACTTTGATACTGTAACAATTAAAACAAATGAAAAGACAGAAACTATTCTAAAAAAAGCTTATGAAGAAAAAATAAACTTAAGAAAAGTTAATAAAGATACATTATCCGTTGCATTTGATGAGGCTAAAAAACTTGATGACGTAAATAACTTATTAAAAATATTTGGGATATCAAAAACTTTAGATCAAAACACAAAAGTAGAGCTGAATAATTTACCAAAAAATCTTTTAAGAACTTCAAAATATCTAACCCATCCAGTATTTAATAAATATCATTCAGAAACTGAAATGTTGAGATATCTTAAAAAATTAGAAGATTGTGATATTGCGTTAAACAGATCTATGATTGCGTTAGGATCTTGTACAATGAAATTAAATGCAACAGCTGAATTAATGCCAATTACCTGGAAAGAGTTTTCACTCCCTCATCCTTTTGTGCCCACAGAACAAATGAAAGGTTATAAAATATTATTTAATGATTTAATTAATGACCTTAAAGAAATAACTGGTTTTGATGCAGTTTCTTTGCAACCAAATTCTGGAGCTCAAGGTGAGTATGCTGGCTTAATGACAATAAGAAAATTTCATAAAAATAATAAACAATCAAATCGAAATGTATGTTTGATACCCAATTCCGCTCATGGCACAAATCCTGCAAGTGCACAAATGTGTGGAATGAAAGTTGTTGTTGTTAATTGTGATGACGATGGAAATGTTGATATTGAAGATTTAAAAAATAAAGCTGAAAAATACGCTAATGATTTAGCGGCTTTAATGGTGACTTATCCATCCACTCATGGTGTGTTTGAAGAAAAAATTATGGAAATTTGCGACATTATACATAAAGCAGGAGGTCAAGTTTATATGGACGGTGCTAATTTAAATGCTTTAGTCGGTATTGCAAAACCAGGAGAATTTGGTCCAGATGTTTGTCATATAAATTTACATAAAACATTTTGTATTCCACATGGAGGAGGAGGACCTGGTATGGGTCCAATTGCTTGCGGTAAACACCTAGCAGAATTTTTACCAACTCACAAAGTTATAAAAGAGTCAGGGCCCTCAAATGGAATGGGCGCTGTATCTGCTGCACCCTGGGGAAGTTCAAGTATTTTACCCATCTCTTGGATGTACATCAAAATGATGGGTGCTGAAGGTTTAAAAAAAGCATCTCAAGTTTCAATACTAAATGCTAATTATATCTCTAAGAAATTATCTAGAGATTACAAAGTGTTATACACTGGAAAAAATGGAAACGTAGCCCATGAGTGTATTATTGATATAAGACCAATTAAAGCAAGTTCAGGAATTTCAGAAGAAGATATTGCCAAAAGATTAATTGATTTTGGATATCACGCGCCTACAATGTCATGGCCAGTTGCAGGAACAATTATGATTGAGCCAACTGAAAGTGAAAATTTAGAAGAGATAGATAAATTTTGCAATGCTTTAATAAAAATTAAAAAAGAAATAAACAAAGTGGAAAATTCTAAATTTGACAAAGTAGATAACCCTCTTAAAAACGCGCCACATACATATATCGAATTAGCTTCAAATGAGTGGAAACATAAATATTCAAGAGAGGAAGCCGCCTTTCCAAACGAATTCGTAAAAAATAATAAATATTGGGCTCCTGTCGCTCGTGTTGATAATGTTTACGGAGATCGAAATCTCGTTTGTTCATGTCCTTCTATGGACGAGTATAAAGAAGAAGCTGCATAATTTATAAATGAAAATAGCAGTTATTGGATCAGGAATTTCAGGTCTATCTGCATCATATTATTTTTCCAAAAAACATAAAGTAGATTTATTTGAACAAGATGATCATTTTGGAGGCCATTCTTATACTTATGATATTAAAGAAGATAATAAGATTATAGCAGTTGATCTTGGCTTTATTGTTTTTAATGAACAAACTTATCCAAATTTAATAAGATTTTTTAATGAGTTAAACGTGCCTTTTGAAAAAAGCAATATGTCGTTCTCTGTTTCCATAAAAGATACCAATGTAGAGTATGGCGGAAGTGGTTTTAATGCAATATTTGCAAACAAAAAAAATTTATTAAATTTTAAATTTTTAAAAATGATAAATGAAATAATTAATTTTTATAAAACAGCACCCTCTCTTATAAACACAGAAACTAGTAATGTAACTTTAGGAGATTATTTAAAGAGTTCAAAATTATCTAAATATTTTATCGAGTACCATATAATTCCAATGGTAGCTGCAATTTGGTCTATGCCATTTCAAAAAGCAAAAGAGATGCCTTTAAAACTTTTTTTAAATTTTTTTACCAATCATGGTTTATTTAAATTAAAAAATAGACCTCAATGGTATACCGTGTCTAATCGAAGCAGAACTTATGTTAAAAAAATTTTAGAAAAAATAAGTGGAGAGGTGTTTAAAAATTACAAAGTAAGTAAAATTTTAAGAAGTGAAAATAATGTAAGAATTTTAATTGGAAATGAATATCAGGATTACGATCATGTGATTTTAGCTTCTCATGCCGACCAAAGCTTAGAATTATTAGATGACCCATCTTTAGAAGAAAGTGAAATACTTAAAAAATTTACCTACGTATCAAACGAAGCATATTTACATAGGGATGAAAATTTGATGCCTATTAGAAAATCAGCATGGTCAAGTTGGAATTCAATTTCAAAAAATGAAAATACTTGTGTTACATATTGGTTAAATAAACTTCAAAATCTTAATTCAGAAAAAAATTATTTTTTAACATTAAACCCTGTTGAAGCAATCGATAAAAATAAAATAATAAAAAAAATTCATTTTACTCATCCATATTTTAATAAAGATAATGTGGCTTTGCAAAAAGATTTAAATAAACTTCAAGGAAAAAAAAGAACTTGGTTTTGTGGAAGTTATTTTGGTTACGGTTTTCATGAAGATGGTTTAAAATCTTCAAAAGAACTTTTTAAAAAATTTGAAAATTAATGAACTCTTGTATTTACAATGGCTTAGTCACTCATCATAGATTTAAACCTGTAAAACACTCACTCAAATATAAAACATTTTCTTTGCTTTTAGATTTAGACGAACTTGAAAGGCTTGATGAGAAAATAAGCATTTTTTCTATTAACAAATTTAATGTATTTAGTTTTTATTATAAAGATCACGGACTCCGTGATGGTAGTTCGATTAAAGATTGGATTGTAGAAAATTTAAAAAAATTTAAAATTAGTAGTGAGATAACAAAAATTGAATTACTTTGTTATCCAAGAATTTTCGGCTATGTATTTAATCCTTTAAGTATTTTTTACTGTTATCAAGAAAATAATCTTAAAGCCATTTTTTATGAAGTTAAGAATACTTTTAATGAGCAGCATACTTATATTTTTAAAGTAATTGATGGTGAAAAAATTGAACAAAAATGCAAAAAAAAATTTTACGTTTCACCTTTCATGGATATGAACACTTTCTATAATTTTAAACTTATAGCCCCAGGGGAAAAACTTTCTGTTTTTATTAAACAAACAGATGACGTAGGCACAGTTCTAACTGCAACACAGGAAGGAGACCGAAAAAAACTAAACTTTAAACAACTTTTAATAAATTTTTTTAAATATCCATTAATGACTATTAAAATAATTGGTTCGATACATTTTGAAGCATTTTTATTGTGGAAAAAAGGGGCAATATACAGAAAAAGAAATACCAAAATTTTAAATAATTTAAGTTATGAGGAATATTAAATGAGTCTAATGAAAATTTCAGAAAAAATTATTTTAAATAAATTAAAAAATATTGAAAATGGAAACTTAAAGTTAGTAAACTATGATGGGAAAGTTTTTCATTTTGGAAATTTTGAAAGCGAAATTTCTGCTGACATCAAGATTAATAATCCTAAATTATATTTCAATATAGTAATTGGCGGTAGTTCAGCATTAGGAGAAGCCCACATGAATAAAGAATTTTATACATCTAATCTTACAAATCTAATAGAACTTACGGCACGAAATATTAATTTAATTCATTCTTTCTCTGGTAGTTTTAAAATTCAAAAAATTAAAAATTTTTTAAAGCGAATTTTTGCTTCGAACACTAAAGCGAAAAGTTTAAAATATATTTCTAAACACTATGATTTAGGAAACAGTTTCTTTTCTGAGTGGTTAGATAAAACTCTTACTTACTCAAGTGCTGTTTATGAAAATAAAAGTGATAGTTTAGAAGATGCTCAAAAAAATAAATATCAAAAACTTATAGATTTACTGGAAGTTAAAGATGGAAATAAAGTTTTAGAAATTGGATGTGGTTGGGGAGGTTTTTCTGAATATCTGGCAAAAAATTATAATGTAACAATTGATTGTATAACAATTTCAAAAAAACAATTCGAGTTTACTCAAAAAAGAATAAATAGATCGGGTTTAAATAATAAAGTTAATGTAATGTTTTTAGATTATAGAGACTTAAGGAGTAAATATGATAAAATTGCCTCTATAGAGATGATTGAAGCTGTAGGTGAAAAATATTTAGATAAGTATTTTGAGACAATAAAAAAATCACTCACCCCTGACGGTTCAGCAGCTTTACAAGGAATTACAATAAGAGATGATTTATTTGATAGGTATAGAAACAGTGAAGATTTTATCCAAAAATATATTTTCCCTGGTGGCTTTTTGCCTTCATTAAAATTTATGAAGTCATTAATCAAAAAAAACAATCTAAGTCTTTTAAAAGTTAATTCTTATCCAGATGATTACGCAAGAACCTTAGCTACCTGGAGAAAAAATTTCTTTAGAGCTTGGGGCAACATAACTCCTCTAGGTTTTGATGAAACATTTAAGAGAATGTGGGAGTTTTATCTGTCTTATTGTGAAGCAGGGTTTAAATCTAGAAACATTAACTTGATTCAATTTTCTATGTCGAATAAGCAGTAGTGATGAATAAATTATTTGGAATTTTTATACTAATAATATTAACAGGATGCGCCAATACAATGAAACCAACAGATTTTAAAGATCAAAAACCAAGACTTATAATTGAAGATTACCTTGCTGGTAATGTAAAAGCATGGGGCGTTCTTCAAAATAGATCAGGAAAAGTTACACGACAATTTAAAGCCGATTTAAATGGTAAATGGAATGGATCACAATTAATTCTAGACGAAATTTTTAACTGGACTGATGGTGAAAAACAAACGCGTCAGTGGACAATAAATAAAATTGATGAACATAATTATGAGGGCACCGCATCGGATGTGGTTGGCAAAGCCAAAGGATATTCCTACGGTCCAGCTTTTAAATTTGAATATGTATTGTTAGTTCCAGTAAAAGGAAAAAATATAAAAATTACTTTTGACGATTGGATTTTCATGCAAGACGAACGAGTTGCAATTAATAGAGCAACGATGACAAAATTCGGGATTAAAGTTGCTGAGCTTACGGTGATGTTTGTTAAAGATTAGCGTTTAACTAATTTATCAACTAAAAATAAATAAAATTTATAAGGTAAAATTCTCAAAAATTTTAAGGTTAAAGTTAATTGTTTTGGAAAATGAATCTCAAAAGATTTTGATTTGACTAAACCTTTATAAACTTGTTTAGCAGCAAATTCTGGAGACCTTAAAAACGGCATTGGAAATTCATTTTTGTCAGTTAGAGGAGTTTTAATAAATCCAGGGGATACAACAGAAACTCTTACGTTAAATTTTTTAAAATCAAAATAAATACTTTCTGCAAAATTTGTTAAAGCAGCTTTAGAAGGACCATAGCCACTAGAATTAGGTAAACCTCTATAGCCTGCAATAGATGATACAATTGAAATATGACCATCTTTTTTTTCTTTAAAATATTTTTCTACAGTCTTCACACAATTTAGTGTTCCAAAATAATTTACATTCATTACAAATTTATTTTGTTCTAAGTTTAGCTCTTGCTCTTTTTTTGGATCATATGTACCACTGCAAAAAAAACAAATATCCAAACCATTAAATCTTTGAATTATTTCTTCGAATACTGATTTACAACTTTTTTCATCTGTTACATCGAGAGGAAAAGACTCTATATTTTTGTTTGCTGCAATTTGATCTAAGATTTCCTTTCTTCTGGCAGAAATAGCAACTTTCCAGCCTTCTTGTGCAAATTTTTCTGCAACAGCTCTTCCTATTCCACTACTAGCGCCTGTTATCCAAATTTTTTTCTGATTTTCTGACATAAATTAGTTATATCTTATTTTTCAATGAAGAATAAATATTTATCATTTTTTATCATACTTTTAATAACTTTTATTGCTCCAATGACTGGAAGTTATGTCACGGCTTCATTTAAGGAACCTTGGTATTCTGAAATTATCCTTCCAAGCTTTAATCCACCAAGCTGGGTATTCGCTCCTGTCTGGACTACACTATATTTATTAATGACAATATCAATTTGGAAAATTTGGATAAATTCTTTCAATAAAGGGGTGTTAAAAATTTATTTCATACATTTAATATTTAACAGTACGTGGAGTATAGTATTTTTTGGATTTCATTTAATCGGCTTAGCATTAATTAATCTTATAATTATTTTAATTTTTATTACTATTTTAATGAAGATCTATTTAAAAATAGATAAAGTTAGTTTTTACTTAATGGTCCCTTATTTTTTATGGTCAAGCTATGCCTTTATATTAAATAGTTCGATTTTAATATTAAATTAAAACCATCGCGTTGGATATTTTCTTTTTAAAAGAAACTTATTTATTAAAACTGAAAAAATTATTATTGAAACAGAACCAACAATAACTGGAAAAACTATATAATTTAAAGATACATCAGCAAATAAAGCAATAAGCGGATTTGCCGCCGCCGGGGGATGAATTATTTTAAAGTAAATCATGAGAGAAATAGTGGCACCAACGGATAGCCCCAAAGTGATAAAAGAAATGCCCAAAAACTCATTAAATAATACGCCTATTACTATACCTAATAAGTGACCAAAAAAAATATTAGCAGGTTGCGCAAACTCACTTTCATAAAAAACTAATACAATTAATACAGTTGAGCCAAAAGAAAACATTAACCAAAAACCTGTGGATGTTTCAAAGCTAAGAAACGCAAGAACACCAATAATTATTGCACCAAAAAAACCAATGAGTATAGGTTCAATTTTTTTTAAAATTTTCATATATATTTTTTTTCTAATTAAGCTATATAAACATAATGGATTACAACAAACCATTCAATTTTCTTAAAAATTTACCACCCAAGCTGAACTTATTTTACAAAAAAAAATCTAAGTCAGGAGTAATCGTTAACAATAAATCAAAGACTAAAAAAGATTTTGACCCTGTAACTAATTTTGATAAAGCTTTTGAAAAATATATAAGAACACTCATTAATAAAAAATTTCCAAAAGACTCAATTATAGGTGAAGAGTTTAATGATAAATTTACTCTGAATGATTATAAATGGTCAATTGATCCAATTGATGGGACGAGAGCTTTTGTAATCGGTGCCCCAACTTGGTCTAATTTAATTAGTTTATCCTATGAAGAGAGATCAAAAGTAGGTTTAGCTAATTTTCCTGAATTAAATAAATATTATATTAATGATAAAAAAAAATCCTATTTATTTAAAGATAAGAAAAAATTTATTTTAAAATCATCAAATAATAACAACTTAAAAACAATTAAGATAATTGGAAATTTTCATGGAACTTTAAGTTATGAAAAACAAAGAAAGGTAATTAAAAAATTTGGTTGGTCCTTTAGATTGGCAGGATTCGATGCTCTGAATTATTGTTTACTTGCAGAGGGGAGAGTCGATGCAGTAATCGAGGCTAATCTAAAGCCATATGATATATTACCTTTAATTCCAATTATTAAAAACTCAGGAGCAATTGTAACTAATTGGAAAAATGAACCAGCGGAAAATGGTGGAAATATCTTAGCAACATCAAACAAAGTTTTACATAACAAGATATTAAAGTTATTAAAGCCATTCACAAAAAAATGAAATGATAAACTTATTTTTAAATAGAATTTTTAGAGCAATAAAAATTGATATTGATTTATTTGAGGAAGTTGAGAAAGATAAAAGCGCAACTTTTCAGGCCGGTGCTGTTGTAGTTTTATCCAGCTTAGCTGCTGGAGTAGGATCTATTCATTTAGGGGCGTCTAATTTTCTAGTTGCTCCAGCTCTTTCTTTATTGAGTTGGTATGTTTGGGCATATGTAATTTATTTTGTAGGTGTAAAACTTTTTGGTGGGGCAAAAACTAAAAGTAACCACGGAGAGCTTTTGAGAACAATAGGTTTTTCTAGCGCTCCAGGTCTTATTAGGGTTTTTGGTATAACTCCAGAATTAATGACGGTAACATTTATTGGCTCAGCATTTTGGATGCTTGCATGTATGGTTGTTGCAGTTAAAGCAGCCTTAGATTACGATAGTCTTTGGAAGGCTTTTGGAGTTGTGGTTGTTTCTTGGTTGTTTCAAGCTTTCTTTTTATTCTTAGTTATTGTTTTATTTAAAGGAATTTAAATAGGAAATATTTTTCTAGTTAAATTGCAGCTATTACAAATCTTATAGCTATGCATAATTAAATTTTGTTTAACGCTTACATCTTCTTTTTTACATTCCTCACATATATTATCAATCTCTAGTCCGTTCTTAATGACCCAAGCTCTATGATAAAAATTATCTATATTTTTTTGTATTAGTCCTTTTGCGAGATTTTCCGCATGTTCTTTTTTAAATGGTCCATGAATTATTTTGGTACTTTCATCAATAGTATCAAAATTATTAGGATTTTTGTGAATACCCTCTACGACAATAAAGTCATCGTTTTCCATAATGAATAATATAACATATTTAGATGAATAAAATTTTACTATTTGTCTCATTAATATTCATGAGTTCTTACAGTTATGCAGAAGAAAAAAAAGTTTACTTTGCAGGAGGTTGCTTTTGGTGCATGGAAGAGTCTTTTGACCAAGTAGAAGGAGTAATCTCAACTATCTCAGGTTATTCAGGAGGACATTTAAAAAATCCAAAATACGCAGATGTTGTTTATACAGATTCAGGACACGTTGAGACTATCGAAATAACCTATAACTCAAAAATCATTAACTATGAAAAATTATTGGATATTTATTGGAAAAATATTGATCCTTTCGATGCCAATGGTCAATTTTGCGATAAAGGTAAAAGTTATAGGTCAGTCGTTTTTTTTGAAGACCAGCCACAAAAAGAAATAATTAATAATTCTTTTAAACAAGTAGAAAATAAATTTAAAAAGAAAATTGTTACCTTAGTTTGGAAATTTGAAAAGTTTTACCCTGCAGAAACTTATCACCAAGATTATTATGAAAAAAATTTTATACGTTATTTAATGTATAAAAAATCTTGTCAAAGAGAAGAAATATTAGAAAAAATATGGAATTAAGAAAAATATTAATTTTTATTTTTATTATCTTTTTTAGCAGTAAACTAAATAGTGAAATTATAAACCCTAATGAAAATTTGTTACCGTACGATGTTGTTAAAATACAATTAGAAGCTCTAAAAAAAAATAATAAAGAAGATGACGGAATAATGCAAACATGGTTGTTTGCACATCCAGAAAATAAAAAAAATACAGGTCCGTATGCGAGATTCCGAATTATGATTTATGGAAATCAATATAGGTCTTTATTAAACCATTCATCTCATAAGATAAATTTACTAATGAACACGCCAAATAAACATATTTTTAAAATAGAAATTTTAGCAAAAGATAAAAAATTATTATTTTATGAATGGCACGTTGAAAAAGCTTCAGAAAAAAATTGTAATGATTGTTGGTTTACATCAGCTGTTTCAATTCCCATTGATCAAGGAAACACTATTTAATGAAAAGGCCTCCTTACACTTACCGACTGATAATAATTTTACTTATATTAACTGTAGTACCAATTGGAGCCACGCACATAGGATCGATATACCTAGGATCAAAAAATGGAATTCTTTTGGGCTTTTGCGTTGGTATTCCATGTGTAACCTTTGCTTGTTGGAAGCTTTTTATGGATGGCTGGAGAGATGAGGATGAAGAGTGAATTTTGTAACTACAAGAAAAGAGGCTTTAGATGCCATGGAAAGGTATATTGAAAATAATATTTCAGATTATACAGCTAAACGAAATTTTGATTTTGGACCACAGAATAGAAAAAATATTTCTTGTTTGTCGCCTTATATAACTCACAGATTAATATCAGAGTATGAAGTAGCAAAGAAAACATTAAGTAAATACCCGTATCAGAAAGTAGAAAAATTTATTCAGGAAATATTTTGGAGAGTGTATTGGAAGGGATGGCTAGAATTACGACCTAAAGTTTGGACTGATTTTGTAGAAGATACAAAAAATATTGAAAATACAAATGAATATGAAAAAGCAATAAATGGTGAGACAAACATAGATTGTTTTAACGATTGGGTTAAAGAACTAAAAGAAAATAATTATTTACATAATCATACGAGAATGTGGTTTGCGAGCATTTGGATATTTACTTTAAAACTACCTTGGCAAAAAGGAGCAGAATTTTTTTTAAGAGAACTGTATGATGGTGATGCTGCTTCAAATACTTTGAGTTGGAGATGGGTAGCCGGCATCCAAACTAAAGGAAAAAATTACATAGCTCAAAATTGGAATATAAATAAATTTACTAACAATAAGTACAAGGATCTAAAATTAAATGAAAATCCACAACCTATTATTGATCAAAGAGATTATAAAATTTCACCTTTAAGTATTAGCAATAATGAAACAGCATCAGATAAATTAGTTTTTTTTGAAAATGAATTAGATTTTCAATTTTTCAATATAGATAACCATAAGAAGGTTTACTGTATTTTATTAGCAAATGACGAACGACAGGTTAAATTAGGCAGCAAAGTATTAGATTACAAAAAAAATCTAATCAAAAATCAAATACAAAACTCAGGCTTAAAAATTGAATTTATTGAAGGAAATAAATTTATTGAATTATCAAGCAATGATAAAGACTTTGATATTGTTTATCCGTCAATTGGAGAAAATATGTCTTTCTTGAAAAGAGTAATAAAGAAAAATAATTTAAATATAAACTATTTGACTAGAGAAGAAGACAATTATTGTTGGCAATTTTCAAATAAAGGTTATTTTAATTTTAAATCAAATATTCCAAAAATTTTAAGTCAGTTTAAACTTAATTAATTTTATTACCCGAACATTTTTTTGAACAATATTTCACACTTGACCAGTTAAGTTTCCATTTTTTTCTCCAAGTAAAAGAGCGTTTACAAGTAGAACAGATTTTAGTAGGTAAATCTTTTTTCTTCATTTCTTAAGAAGGTGTTTATTTTTTAAAAATAAAAAATATGCTGCTATCTCATAAAAGATTTTTAATAAAAAAAACATAGGTTTGTTATTAAATATTTTGTATAAAAAATTATATTTAGGAATATTTTTCCAAATAATTAGAAATACTTCTGCTCCTTCGATTAAATTCCCATCTTGAATAACGTGCATTCTCCTTAGAAGTTGTTCGTATGACTTTGAGGTTATTTGTTGAGCTTCTTTATTATTTGTAACATCAACCCATTCAATATCTTTATTAGAATATTTTTTATAGTGATTAATCTCAGCTCTACAAATATTACATGAATTATTAAAAAAAACTTTATTTTTCATTTAGTTTGTATTCTCCTTAATAAATTTATCTGCAGCTTTTAATATTCTTGATTTTCTTTCTTGGTTCATTTTTTCAGAAATTCTTACCATCATTGCAAGTCTGGGATTTTTTGAGAAAAACTTTTTATTCTTATCTATAAATCTCCAGTAAAGTCCATCCATCACATCGCACCAAGGTCCTTTTTTAAAATGCATCATTTTTAAAAAATAACTCGAACCACATATATATGGTTTTGTAGCAAATATTCCACCATCACTAAATAAACCCATGCCATATACATTTGGAGCCATGACCCAGTCAGAAGAGTCCACAAACATTTCCATGAACCATTTGTAAACTTGTTTAGGATTAATTTCGCACAAGTTCATAATATTAGCTAAAATCATAAGACGTTCGATATGATGAGACCAACCATAATTAACAGCATTAGAGATAGCATGATCTAGCGGAGGCAATCCTGTATTTCCCTTATACCAATTATTTTTCATTTTTCTTTTGTGATTAAAAAAATTAGTCTTTTCTAAACGTTCATCAAAATTTTGATAAATTCCTCTCATGAATTCTCTCCATCCAATAATTTGTCTAATATAACCTTCCAGGGAATTCATAGGAATTTTGCCTTCAACTTTTCTAAGTTTTTCAATTATTTCTTCAGGTGTCAAAAGACCTAAATTAATTAAAGGACTCAATGCGCTATGAAATACAGTATTGGATTTATCTGTTACAGCATCTTCATAATCACCAAATAATTTTATTCTTTCTTTTATAAATTCATCTAACCATTTGTTTGCATCTTTTCTGGTAGTGGGAAACCAAAAATTGTCTGTATTTCCTGGATGATCTTTAAAGTTATTACTTATAAATTTTTTTAAAATAGTAGTATCTTTCGTATCTTTCACTTTTGATATTTCAGGAATTTTTATTGAACTAGGAAGTTTTTTTCTATTGTCTTCATCAAAGCTCCATTTATTTCCTCTTGGTGTACCATTTTTATTCATTAATAAATTCGTTTTAGTTCTTACGATTTTATAAAAATTCGCCATGAATGGTCGCTTATTTTTGGAGAGATAGTCTTTAAATTCATTTCTATCTATTAAAAACATTGGAGATTTAATTTGATTAATTTTAAGTGAATTCTTCTTTGCAAGATAAAGAATTTTTTTTTCAAAAAATTTATCTTCTATTTCAAAAAATGAAATTTCTTTGATTTTCTTTTCTTTAATAGTTTTAGTTATTTTCTTTTCATAGGATAGTTTAAAATCTTTATTAATATCTTTGTAAATTATATTGAAATTTTTGGACTTCAACTCGTCTCTGAAAGATCTCATCGATGATAAAAATAACAAAATTTTAAGTTTGTGATGTTTTTCGTAAGTGCACAAACCATAATCCTCAGCCATAAAAAAGGTATGATCTTTAAAATCATTTAAGTATTTTGGTGAAAATAACTGATTACCAAGCAATAAAAAAAGCTTCATATGTTGCAAATTACACCTTTTAACAAGTTATTACACGCGTCATTATTTGCATTTAATTAACAGTTAATAGTGTTATTTTTAAATATGAAAAAAGTAATTATAGGTGCAACGGGTTCAATCGGATCATCGTTAGCGAGAAGTCTCGTTGAGTCTGGAGATCAAGTACATTTAGCAGGAAGAGATGAAGCGAGCTTGTCCGAACTAGCTAATGAACTAAACTCAACATATACAACTTGTGATGTATTAGAAGAAAACTTTTCTGATAAAATAATAAATGATTTAAAAGATGAACAAATAAATGGCTTAGCTTACTGTGTTGGATCCATAGATCTCAAACCTTTAAAACTTACTAAAAAAAGTGACTTTATGCAGTCATTTAATTTAAACCTAGTTTCAGCTACAGAAGCGATAAAATCTTTAGCTGATAATTTGAAATCTAATAAAGGTTCGATAGTTTTATTTTCGACAGTAGCAGTTAAGCAAGGATTTCCAAATCATGCCATTGTTTCTTCCGCAAAAGGAGCAATCGAAGGTTTAACACTAGCACTTGCTGCAGAGTACGCCCCAAATATAAGAGTAAATTGTATAGCTCCAAGTTTAACAAATTCAAAAATATCTAATTTCTTGCTTAAAAATGAAAAGATGGCTGAAAGTATCGCTAAGATGCACCCTCTAAAAAGAATAGGCAATGGAAACGACTCTTCATCTATGGCTAAATTTTTATTAAATGAGGAAAGTTCATGGATAACTGGACAAATTATAGGAGTTGATGGTGGAAGATCATCTGTCGCATAACAATTTTAAAAAAGACTATTAGATATAAAATATGAAAAAAATTATTATACTTTTTTTAACGCTTCTGATTAGCACTAATGCATTTGCAGCAGGTAGCGACAGTAGCAGTAGCGGAAGCTCAGAACAATCAATGTACGATGAGGGAATTAAGCTAGTCGAAAGAGCAGGTAAGCTAGAGAAAAAAGATAAATTAGAAAAAGCAAAAAAACTTTACTCTCAAGCATTTAAGAAATTTGACAAAGCATACTTAAAAGATAAAAAAAATCCTGATATTTTGAATTATCTTGGTTACACTTCTAGAAAATCTGGAAACTTTTCAGCTGCAGAAGATTATTATTTAAAAGGTCTTAGTATTAATCCAAAGCATAATGGAATTAATGAATATCTAGGTGAACTTTACGTTCAAACTAATAGAATTGATAAAGCTAATGAAAGACTTGAAATTTTAAAAAACTGTAATTGTGATGAATATAAAGAACTTGAGTTAATAATTAAAACTCGAGGAACAAAAATCTACTAAGATAAATCTACAGCATATTTTTTTAGCTTTTCCATTGGTATAAGTTCTAAAGTTTTTATATTTGTTTTTTTTAAATACAAAAAACAAGCAGCATCTTCTTCAATCGCTCTTGCATACCATGAGGCACAAACACACCAATTATCGCCATCTTTTAAACCTGGAAATCCAAATTCAGGGTGAGGGGTAATTAAATCATTACCAACTTTTTTAGACCAAATTAAAAATTTATCAGTTACTTTTGCACAAACAGTGTGAACTCCACGATCATTTTTATCTGTATTACAACAACCGTCTCTAAACCATCCTGTTACAGGATCGTTTGAGCAAGGCTCAAGCGGTTCTCCAAAAACATTTTTTTGAATTTGATCACTCATTTAGAGAAAACATTGGCAATTTTTTTATCAATTTCTAAGTTAAAAGAAAAAGACCTTCTTTCCCCGTCAGATTTGAAAGGGTATGCCGTGTGCATTAAATAATGGGGAAATAACAGTACATCCCCAACTTTTGGTTGATGATTGAAAATACTGTCACTTAAAAGAATTTTATTACCGCTGATAAAGTCAATTGAGCCATCAGTTTTAATTTTTTTTTTATTTTTTAAAATAAATTTAGGAATTTTTAAATATCCAACTCCAGAGATGTGCCCATCATGGAAATGTATAGGATTGTAATCATTATGAAACTGGCGCACTACCCAAAAATTTTTAATATTAATTTTTGAAATTTTTTTTCCTAAACATTTAAAAATATATTTTTTAACTTCATTAAAAATTATCTTCTCTAAATTTTTCTTAATAAAACTTTTTGGAATTTGAAATTCTTGCTTAACTTGGCCAACTAATTTACTAGAATAATCTAATTTTTTGACTAAATTTTTTTTGGAAATTATTTTTTCTACTTCATTATTTAACTTTTTAATTAAATTAGAAGATAGCTTTAGCTTGGCTATTTTAGGACCAAAAGGACTTAAAACTTTCATTATTATAATTTTGTTGGATTAGGTTGATCTTTATAAATTTTTTCTGGATCGAATTTTTTTTCTTTCTCTTTAAAATTTAATTCGATTTGTTCAGAGTTTTTTATAGGTCCTAATGGTATCGATCTATAAAAACACGACTTGTAACCAACATGACAACTTGCACCATTTCCTATATCTACAGTCATCCATAAAGCATCTTGATCGTCGTCAATTCTTAAATCAATTACTTTCTGAATAAATCCACTAGTTTTACCTTTGTGCCATAAGGCTTTTTTTGATCTGCTCCAGTAATGAGCTTCTTTTGTCTCTATTGTCTTTCTCAAAGCTTCTTGATTCATATAGCCATGCATTAAAAGATCTCCTGAATTACTGTCAGTAGTAGTAACAGGTATAAGACCATCTGTATCAAATTTGGGAGAAAGAAACTTTCCTTCTTCAACTTCAAAAACGTTTTCTCTTTTTTTAAACATGATGACAAAATAGTGAAAAAAAGACAAAATAGCAATTTGCAATAATTAATTATGTCCTATAAAAACATCATAATATGAAATTAGTAAAAAACATTAATAAAGAAGCCTCTAATAAACCTAAAGTTAGCGACAAAGAGGCAGAAGAAGCGATTAAAAAAATTTTAACTTGGATCGGTGAAGATCCAACTAGAGAAGGGCTGTTAGAAACTCCAAAAAGAGTTGTAAAAGCATTTAAGGAATATTTTAAAGGCTACCATCAAGACGCAGAAGAAGATTTATCAAAAACTTTTGGTGATGTAGAGGGGTATGACGATATGGTTGTTGAAAAAAATATAACATTAGAAAGCCATTGCGAACATCACATGGCTCCAATTATTGGAGTGGCACATGTTTCTTATATTCCAAATAAAAAAATTGTTGGTCTAAGTAAATTGGCCAGAACTGTTGAAATTTTTTCAAAAAGACTTCAAACTCAGGAAAGATTAACTATGCAAATTGCAAAAACATTAATGAGCGCCTTGGAAGCAAAAGGCGTTGCTGTTACTATAGACGCAGCACATCAATGCATGACAATGAGAGGAATTAAAAAAGAAAAAGCAACAACTGTAACAAACTTTTTTTTAGGTTCGTTCAAAGATGATTTAAGTATTCAAAATAGATATTTAAGTTATATCGGAAAATAAATGTCTGATAAATTTAAAGCTATTGTTATAGATAATCAAAACGAAAAATTTACAAGAGACATTAAAGAAATAGAGAAAAATCAACTTAAAGATGGAAACGTTTTGGTTAAAGTTGATTATTCTAGTTTAAATTACAAAGACGCATTAATATTAAACGACGGTGGTAAAATAGTCCGTAAATTCCCTTTTGTTCCCGGAATTGATTTTGCTGGGACAGTTGTTGATAGTGGAGATAGTAAATTCGCAAAAGATGACAAAGTAATTCTTACAGGTTTTAGAGTGGGTGAGGCTTTTTTTGGTGGTTTTTCTCAGTATGCTAAAGTTGACTCAAATTTTTTAATTAAAATCCCAAAAGATTTAGATACCCATAAAGCAATGATGTTAGGTACCGCAGGATTTACTGCTTTACTATGTTCCTTTGCTGTGAAAGCGAAAGAAGAATTATTGTTAGGTGAAAAAGTGAAAGACGTGCTCGTAACAGGTGCTACAGGAGGCGTTGGAAGTATAGCTGTGATGATTTTATCAAAGATGGGCTATGATGTGCATGCTGTGACAGGCAAAAAAGATAAAAATGATTATCTAAAAGATCTAGGTGCAAAAAATATTATTGACCGAAAAGAATTTGATGGTGAAAGCAAACTACTTGAAAAAGGAGTTTGGGATGGTGTTGTAGATACCGTTGGTGGTAGTGCTTTAACAAAAATCTTTGCTCAAACAAAACCAGGTGGGATAGTCGCAGCCTGTGGAAACGCTGGAGGAATAAAAATTAATACTAATGTTATGCCATTCATCATAAGAGGTGTAAAACTTTGGGGAA
>ENA-UOXV01003377-UOXV01003377.1-marine-metagenome-genome-assembly--contig:-NODE-3377-length-19482-cov-6.671334_pt1 | contig 19482 bp, 29 predicted proteins | sample MGYA00238165_ERZ766961 | MGnify/ENA primary metagenome ERZ766961 (study PRJEB28924, sample SAMN03173240) | marine metagenome | biome: Marine; feature: Water; material: Subsurface seawater | place: North...
CGCCCCTCCCCCCCCCCCCGCCCCCAACATCCCCACTCTCAACAACCTTTTCCGGTTGAACTCCTCCTCCACTCGTCCCATCCTCTGAGCCCTGCCGCTCCCGCTTCCCTCGTTTCCCCTTGTCGCCGTCGCCGTCGCCGTCGCGCCCTGCCATCTTAATTTTGGGCGCGGTCGGGGGAGAGGTCCCTTCCTCCTTAACCACACCGCCCCTGGGCGAAGCGGCTGCGCCGAGTCCACCGTCCTCTTGAACAGCCATGCATGCCTTCTTCTCTTGTGTCCCATCATCAGGTCTCTCTGCCCCGATTTCTGTCCTAAGCACTGCCATTGCCCTGGCCAACACTCCCACACCCTCGTCGCTACGCACGCGCTGCTTGCCACCGTCCAAATTGCTTAACCCCTGCATCAGAAGCGCCATCCCCTGCTCTGAATTAAGGTCCGAAACACGCCTCTCTTTGCCAACCTCCCCACTTGCTCCTCCCGGTGACGTGCGTCCTACTTGCACACCGTCGCCTCGTCTCTCTTCCTCGCCAGCAGAAAGTCCTCGCTTTTTTCGCCGGTCATGAGGCGGCCCGACGGGACCGCGCGGTGTCGCAGCACCGTGCGGTGTCGCACTATCGGCATTTTGATCGTCGCCACCCTCCACATCTGACAGCGACGCGTCAACAATGGAATCTGGTGCTGCCGAAGTGCTGGGGTGTAATGGATCCAAGGGGGCTTCTGCACTGCCTGTTGGTGCTGACTCACCAACACACATCTCTTCGGTAGGTGGAAGTATCTGTGGAGAGTTACAAAAGTTCAAGATCAGCGGGCCATGCCATCGCGCAACTAGCGGTAGGGTGGCACGAACCGTATTGATTATGCGTTTGTTCTTGCATGGCGTTGGCGTCAGGCGATCAGCTCCAGAACCTCCGTCATCGGAGGTCACAGAAGCCTCTCGCTTGCGCTTGCTTGCGAGAGCCACAGAGGCCTCACGAGAGCAGGCAACCGACGCTGAATGCTCACGCTTGCGCTCTTGACAGACGGTGTGCAGCATTTTCAGACGGTGGAAAGCGTCGACGAGCTCAATCACTTTTTCGTCTCGCTGTGGAGTCGCTGAAAGCCATGTGTGCGCTTGGCATTCCGCAATTGTTGCACGCTTGGTGACATCGACCACCAGGCAGCGCCCAATGAAGTCTGTTGCCTCTTGAGAAATGAATTTCCACGTTTCACCCTCCATCGGTAAAACGTCTCCTTTGCGGACTCGTGCCGTGATCACCTCGTCAGGGTCGTTGCCATAGTCAAAGGGGTGGTGCCCGCAAAGAAGGACATAGACCAACGCGCCGAAACTCCATACGTCAGCTGCAAAGGAATGTCCTGCCGACGAATTGACCTCCGGCGCCGAGTAACCGATTGTACCAATGTATCGCGACCGCGAAACATCAAGGAATCGAGCTGTCGCCTCGTCGACCTCTTCTGGTGGCGGCAGATGGGCACCACGCGCAGGGTGCGGCTTGTGCGTAAGTGGCGCGCCAGGAGGCGGCGGCTCCTCAAACAGCTTCTTGGAAACCCCAAAGTCCGCAAGTAACGGCCGTCCATTGACCTGCATCGCGAGTTGAGTGGTTTGAGCTTGGGGAAACGAGGTCAAAGGAATAGGCGCGGTTGGGCGTGGGCCAGGCCTCTGCGGAGTAGAGGACGTTGTCGGGCTTGAGGTCTCGGTGAATAACGCCCTTATCATGCATGTACCGCAGCGCACCAAGCAACTGGCGCACGATGTCTGCCGCACGCGGCTCCGTTAATGGACCACTCTTGATGATCCGCGCCAGAAGGTCGCCCCCGGCCGCATACTGCACGAACGAAATGCTTGAGTTGAGTGCGAGCAGCAACAGGGTCGGGCAGAATGCGGTGCGGGACCTGCATGACGAGGCAAGTGACATTTTCCTCAGGACACTCGAAGCAATCATACAGCTTGCAAATGCACTCGTGGTCAAGCTCCCGGAGTAGCGAGGCCTCCTCGAGCGCCCATAGGTCCTTGACCATGACCTTGACGGCGACAATCTTGCCGTCACTCAAGCGCCGCGCTTGGAATACCTCCCCAAACGACCCAGAGCCACAACTTCGAATGCATTGGTAATATTTTTCGGCGCGACGTGGCCACGGCATGAGCAGCTCTCCCTCCTGTGGCCGTCGCTCCGCGGCGGACTGCCCCCCGGACTTCCACCTCCATGTTGGCGAGTGCGCGGAGTGTGACTCAGTCCGCGAAGGGGGCCCACTGATGCTCATGCTGCCAATATCTGGCGAAGGAGAAGGCGATTTGGAGCTGTCCTGGCCGTCCCGTACGCTCTGGCGCCTCGGAGCAATCGCAAGTTTTGTCATGTCAGTCATCGGGTCAGGCGTCTTAGGGTCCTGGCGTAAAGACCAATTCTCCCCCTGATCTTCTGGGGAGTCACGCGGACTGCGCACACTTCGTGCTGTATCCGCAAGCTCCTCGTCGTAGTGTTCACTCTGTGACTCCTCTGGTCTGCCCTCTTTGCGGACGGCCCACTCTCCCAGCGACGGCACTCCACTAGAGAGCAAACTCGGGGTGGGCGCAGGCACAGATATCCCCGGCGCGGCGCTTCCTTGCACGTCGTGTGAGCCTTGGGAAGAATTTTCCCGAACCGGGAGAGCATCTCCAGCTTGGGAAGCAGAGGACGCTTCCCTGGGTGCGTTCTTCATGGCCGAGGGCCCACCCGAAGCTGAAGATTCAATCTTCAACAAGATTCAGACTCAACAAGTTTTAGAGAGAGTTGAAACGCGAGGCGGGCTCTTCCGAGAGGGATAGAGAGAGGGAGGTTGGGGTTGGCGCTGTCGTTGTGGCGCAGATGGTTCAGCTTCGACGCTGATCCATGGATCGCACCTTGTGCTTCATTCCACGCCGCTGAAGCCGTGCGCTGATAGCGACATGCCTGGCGGCCCCGGCATGCCATCAACAGCGCTGTACACCGTGTTGTTTCTGCTGGCAGGGTTCTCAGACGGGGGATGGATCCCGATTTTGTCGGACCACATGGCGACAGGGTCGCTGCAGGCGAACCAGACTCGTTGCTACAGGTTCCACATGGATGATGCTACCACAAAGCAGGCTGTGAATTGGGAACAGCGCAGGAAAGCACCGACAGCCTGTATTTCCCATCTTGTAGGAATCGTCTTACACGCTGTACGTTGTGGCAGACTGCTGATCCGCCTGGACCCGTGCTCGGGACTTCCACATCTAAAGGTGTCAGTGTATGGTTGCCCATCAGAGGGCCACCAGGTGACTTGGGAATACATGGATGAAGTGATGCAAAATGACCTACGGGCAGCTGGGCGGCCAGTGCCAAAGGCGTGGGTGATGTCCTATCTCCCGCACAGGCTTCTTTTTGGCCTGCACTCTTCTCCGATTAATCGTGTGTAGGCTAATGTTACGATGCCGCGATAGGAGTGGCCTGGAGATACTGAGACGCTTTTCCTCGATATGACGCACCGCACGTTCTATCTGGAAGTCTCGCAGTACCACTCGCCAATGCTCTACCCGTCTCACTTCTTCGATCTTGCCGATGAATTGAGGTCAATTTCCATGAAATCATCAGCTTCATCAAAACCTAATGCGTGCCTCAGGTCTGCAGCAGCTAAAGCAATTTCAATGCGCAGAGCGGCGGGTTTCAACGACGAAGCGGACAGAGTCGCCGCGCTTGCACCAAAGCCGAACGCTACCAATGCTGCCGAAGTTGCTGCAGCGCGGGCGAGGGGGGAAGTTGCACGGATGCAAGACCTTGTGCTCCCTGAGGCGCATTATCAGCTGATCGCCACTCTTCACCAGGTGCGTGTCCACAATATCGTTACGCACCGTTGAGGAAACCCCTTTTTTCGGTGCTAAGCGAGCGATTGCAGGCCGAAAAAATTCCGCGCTCCAAGGTGTTCCCGATAGCAATGGCGGAGAACTGGGTTCGTGATATCGTTTATCGTCGTGAATTGGGGCGCGCGGTCTCCTTCGTGCCCGACGAGACAGCAGGGTAGGTTCTGCAGTCTCCTGAGTAACCCACCTGGGCATCATCCCATCGGCGCGTGAATGCATGCACAAAGGGTTGCTGTCGCCCCGGGACATGACTGGAAAGCGCACTGATTTTTCAGGTACTACCAAATTCTTTGGTGGCCACCGACGCGGAGCCCAAACGACACTGTTGTGCCGTCGGGCCAAGCAAATATCTCGTCCAACTTTTCTGGACTGCGTCGGGCGGCTAACTACGAGTCATGGAGCGATGAGCTGGAAACGGAGGAAACTATCACGGGGCAAAACAGCAGAGACGTCGGGAACCGAAATTCACTGCCGTCCATGTGGGGTGAATCAGATTCGATGAGTGCGGGCAACGAAGAGAGGGAACGCGCTGCCGCAAAGGAACAGTGTGACGCCGAAATCCAGGAAACGGTGTTCTGTCGCACCCAGCACCCCTACCCGCTGTGCAGCCAGGGTCCGCAATGTTGCTGGATGAAATCTGATTGTAAAACTGAATGCGCAGGATGCACAGCTAGCTCGCTTGCGTGCTCGAGAGCTCGACTCGGTGAGGCTGGCTCTCGAGCAAGCTGAGAAACATGATAAGGGCTTGCAGGGGCTTGCAGGCGTTGACATCGGCGTACAGAATGTGCATGGTGACACTCCACTCCAGCACACCGCGCGGCGGGCGGCGCTCCTGGGACTCCTCGAGCGTGCGGTGGTGCCAATCATTGATACAGACCTGCGCTTCATGATCTATACTCGCGACATAACTCAGGTGATGCCCTGCCCGTAATGGCTTGCGATCAAAAGGGTGAGATTGACGTCCCCTTGCTCTCGTGGTAGGCTATGAAGGATCGCTGGGGAACTTCGACCCATGCGTCTGGTGCAACGCTGACCCGCCTGGAGACTTCACCATGTCCTCTCGAGTCCGATGTGCAGTGTGGGGTATGCTACCTGCTCGCAGCTCGCTGAATCCTTTGTCTTCCAGCATAGGCCGGTGAGGGGTATCAAAGGGGAAAGAGCTGCCCAGCTTTATGGTTCAGGGGTATTGTTGAGCGTAAATTCATTGGTTTGCAGACGCTGGAATACATCGCTAGGCGGGATTTTTACCGGATGGACGTCAACCAAGACGGCAGCATTGATCTGTTTGTGTCCCTCCCGGCCTGTTGCCACCTCGCTGCAGTGGACTCTTTTTGGAGTGCGTCGAATGCAAGTCGTTAGATCGGATGTTTCAAGGTGTGGTGTATTGGCAGGGAAGAATACCTCGCAGAATATCCGTATTTTCGACAGACCGAGGACTCGGGGCTGAAGACTGGGAATACCTTTGAAGTTGCCGCTCGCAACTCATCGACCTCGGGAATCGATCTCGCCACTTGGTTCGTTCCATTCTACTCTATTGATCTGATGTCCTCAAAATGAACAGCATATTTTGATGTTCCTGCTGTTTTCATCACCGATTCGGCTACGGAATGGTAAGTCCGCGTACGGGTCGCAGGGTGAATGTCTACAGCGGAAACGAGGACCCATTCCGTTCTTCGATCAAGGAAGCGCCCGCTAACAGTTTTTACCGTACAATATTGTGCTCTGAGACTAAGGGCCCTAGTGCTGTTCACAGGATCCAAAACGTTGGAACATGTGGACTGTTTGTGGCATGTCCAGATTTGGCAAGGCTCTTGAAGTGATTCAGTCTCTCTTGACACTTCTTTTGAAAATCATTTAAAGTCTAGAGGGGAGTAATTTAGTATGAATCGTCATTGCAAGATTCTTTGTGACGTACTTGCTTGACCGCCAGAGCGGACTGGGAAACGAAACGGACGCCGAGGGGCTGCGTTGGATCCCGATGCCGAAGCTGCTGCAGCTAGAGGACGGACGGCTCACCTACACCCTTACAGACCTGCTGAGTGACGACAACAACGTTTACTTGCTTAATATTATGATCGAAAATTCCCGTACGGGCGAGAAAGCCTCTTTACGCACACATACGATCCAGCGCAGGACCCCAGTGTATGACCCGCCGGTGCTCACGCCCCCCCCCCCCCCCAGGGGGGAACCTCATTTGACTTTCTGCCGTTTCTTATAGCGAGTATTCTGCCACGCCTGACTGATGTTGTTTGCTCTTGCCCTTTGCAGGAGCTCGGTGGGAGTGACACGGCCCTCATGGTCGGTATCGGAGTCAGCATTGGAGCCGTTGCCATTGTTGTGGCACTTTTGGTAGCGCAGCATCGCAGCAAAAAGATGCGTCCACGTCTTCGAATTCGGAAGAATCCCAACGAAAAGCGATGATGTGGAGTGTGAGGTGCGCGGGACGGTCCGTTCAAAATGAACACTTCAAAAGTCCTGCATGTGATGAATGAATCAACAAGGTATTGTTTCCAAACTGTCTGCCGCCTACAGATTTCCTGCTTTAGACACCAAATCCATCATTGCTTGTTCCACGCTACCATCATTTTCCGTGAGCGCCGTTTCGCAATCTTCTCTGGAAAACCCAAGCCAGCACATCTGATCAATCGCATCTTCTCGCCCCGTGGGTGTTGTTCCAGCCAATTCGATACCAGCAGTACCGTCTGTTATGTGGTTCACATCGATGTTCATAATGCCCTGAGAGCCATGACCACACGACTTGTCATCGCAAGTAATCGCTGCACTGCTCACAGGTGCCACATGATTCACCTCAGATAATTTCAGTGTTGAAGACGATGCTCCACCTCCCCGAGTCCGGAGGTCGTCAGATGTGTCAGCAGGGACAGTCCAGTCTCTTTGCGCAGCAACGTGAGCCCCGAGGCCTGAGTCCAGGCTTCGCGTGATGATCCCACCACCAGCCGATGCGCAGAGCTTCGCGTCATCACGTCCAGGGCCTGGCCACATTGCAGAGTATCTTGATTCGTGCAAATCGGCACGTGCAGAACGAGGAACCAATACTGGTGAGAGCGCTCCTTCAGGAGGCCGCGTCTCGCTGCGGCTACTCGATGGAGCTAGCAACGAAAAAACAGCGTTCCGGATCCCTTTTTTGGCTCCGAGAGATGAGCGTAGTGACGCTCGCATCTGCATTCCCAAGACATTTTCAGGATTCAAACTCCGGAGGTCCGCGCATAAGTAAGAGGTGATTCTGTGGGCTCTGAATATTCAACAGGCGAGACCTCGAGAAGGCCGGCTCGAATTCCATCGTGGATGGCAGCCGTTGCCGCTGGTGAAGGCGGTGGCTCCGAGTGCGTTGCAATCTCTGGCGAATGTTCTGCAGCCCAGCGCGCGTAGGACTGCGTCTTGAACCAGGCATCCATCCACGACTTACCATGGACGCGGGGCATCTCATTCTCTGCCTGCCGTCGCTTTGTTGTCCCTGGTGAGTGAAGCTCCTGCTGGGCATTTCGAGCTGCCACCTAGCGAGCGAGGATGACATGTTTTAGTGCCTCCAGCTGTACACTTCACGTAGCGGACTTGGCAAAAAATCAATGTAGGCGTCGGGGTGGGGGGGGGACCTGAAGGAGAGAGTGCGTGAACTCCTGAAAGCGCTGACGGGACCAAGCTGAGCAGGCCTCCTGGCCAACTCCATCCTCATCCTGCAGGCGCGCAAGCGTAGACAAAAGTTCATCAACGAATTGCCGTTCGCGGACGGACAGAGCTGCGGCGGCACGTAGGTCTTCGTTGAGCACCTCCACATCCCCTGTCTCCGCGTTGGCTACCACGTCCACCTGTGGATGCCCATTCTGTCCTCGTGAGCCAACAGCTGCGAGAAATCGGTTGCTGCTTCCAACTAGGAAGCCTGTCACATTTACTTGTGAGGCCAGCAACTCCATAGGCAGGTAGGGTAGTAGCTTGCAGCGCCGATGAAACACGCGAAGCGGCAGCCCGTACGTCCGCTGAACTGCAGTGTCGAGAAGGGAGTCTGCGCCTGTCTCACCAAACGGAGGAAGCATTCCGTGGACGCCACGAGTAACGTCGATACGGAGATTTTGCCTATGCCTTCGACGGGCTTGCTGAGACTCCGCTCCTTCAGGCGATGCCTGCTCGCTATGACCACCCTCATGCGCGCCTCGATCCACGGCCCCTTCCCATGAGGAGGATGAGGACGACCGCGTCGCACGGTCCCGCGGCGACGCCCCTGACCCGATACATGTCAATTGCTTGGCATGAAAACGCGCATGCACGGAGAGGAGCTGAATTGTGTGGCCAAAGCTGTTGTTCCAATCTCGATGTGAGAACAGTGGGAAGACCTGCTGACTTCATAATGCGTCCGCCGAGAGAAGCCTCAGCTGACAGTTGCTTTAGCTGCAACGCGGGAGAGAGGGATGACAGAAGCTGTGGCGCAAGAGAAGCTAAGCCTAGAACCATTCCGCTCGCCTCGTTGCATCTGTTTCACCCGCATGCCCATTCTCCGTTAGAGCACATCAAAAACATTCATTTCTCTGCGTCAGCACCATCGCAAAGAAGTAAGGTACTTGCCGCGGGGCGAAGACGACAATACGTGCCTCCAGCAGCATGAGCTTGTACAGCACAAGCGCCCCTCGCCCAAAGCGAGAAAACAACAGCAAAGGTGAAACACCATAGTGTTGCTCGACTGCCTTGCAGCACTCGTCACCAGCTCCGCAATTAAGGAGAGGCGTCAGCAGGGTGCGGTTTCCGAGATCTCGTTCAGCGAAGAGGGCCACGACTCGCGGCCGAAGCACAGCTTCTAGCCACCCAAAACACTACAGCAAAAGGCTCAAAGTTACGATGATACCAATCGCGAGACTATCAAAGGAATCGAGAGTGCAAATGGAAAAGGTACCGGCTCACGGGAGAGTAGTGCAACAGCCTTTTGCACGTGCGACCGCGTTACATCTTTCCCAACATCCAGAACGTCTTCACGCCGCAACTGTCCAAACACGGCCGCACCGAAATACAGGGTTCGCTGCCTGTCTGGTTCCATGGCCAACTCGAGCGAAAAATGCACAAAGCCCAATCCGTCAACCTGCCCGTTCTCCAAGGCGTCAACCTTGCTCACCCGTGACGTCAGGGCGATTTCGGTAATGATAAGCTATCTCTTGCTACAGTCAGGCATCCCTGACTGCTTTGAGATGTTTGGCCAGTGGTAATTGGCTGGACACCGTGTGAGCACCCTCAGGGAGGCACAGCATTGCAAGATGCTCCAAGTCTGTGTTGGGAACGGCTGGATGTGTCCATTCTACGTGATGCCCCTGACAGAAAGTGACCAGCCATATTATTTCAACGCTGCAATCTCTGTTCTTGACTTTGACATGCAAAAGATGCACAAGATAAGGCAATCAGTCTGCTCTGTGCCACACACTTGACAAAGGCATTGGGCTACCTTCTCGTGATGAAACGAGACCACAGCGACCTGATTCACGTGTGAGTGGAGCGTGAAAAAAATGTGGACTGCCCATCAAAAATGAAGATTTCGCACAAAAGGCGCCTTGCATTTGGGTTACACTGGTTTGCTGGGTTCTGCGCCCGGAGGACTGTGCCCAACCAGACTTGGAACAGAGCAAGGTGTCAGGTAAGAATGGCGCGGTTGAATACCATTACCGGACCCGTATGCGTAAGTGAGCAGCGCTTTGAGGTTTCAGTACTTCTATGTGCATGTTCCGAGCCTCCAGCGTCCGAGTCAAGGTGCGGTTCGGTACTTGTTTTCGCATCTTCATCTCCAGGATGCTTTTGCGGTGTTGCACCGATTCCCATTTCTGGAAGTCCTTCTTCCATAATGACCAAGCCGTGCCAACAATGCAGCTCAGCCCCCAGCGTTAAATGGGTGGGCCCTAGCTTTTGGCGAAACAAATGCGAGACCTGCAATTCGTCAGGGCCCGCGCACCACCGCCGAAACGCCTTGAACCCGGCCCAAACCGGCAAAGTGAGAAGGCCTTTCCTGAGCCAGGGATAGGATTCGATCGCGCATTCAGGCGGCTTGTACGATGCGACTAATGCCCAGCGAAAGGAATATGTCGCTGGGCGCGGGAGATGAAACCCCGCCACCGCAGGCCGAGGTGCCGGCACCCGTGCCGGAGATCAGCAGTGGAGGCGGGCCCAGGCAAAAAAAACAGCGGGGGGCCGTCACAGGCTCGCGCCAGCCTCCGGTCAGTGTAGGCGGTTCCAAGGCACGGTTTCGTGCAACTAATCGGCTGGGTTGTTCGAACCCAAGGCATTGCCTGGCAACAATGAGCATGCAGCTTCTCTCGGCGCGATGGGTAGTCACGGTGGAGCCCAGCGGGCAGGTGCTTGAGAACCACACGGTGGTAGTAGACGACGGCAAGATTGTCGATGTTCTTCCGACGGATGAGGCGAAGATCAAGTACGGCAGTGTGCCAGACAGCCAGCGATGGGAGGGCAAGGAGAGTGTGTTACTTCCTGGATTCGTCAACTGCCATACTCACTCTGCCATGACTCTCCTGCGAGGCATTGCAGACGATCTCTCACTCATGCCCTGGCTTCACGAGCACATTTGGCCCGCAGAGGGTGCGCTGGTGTCGCCCGACTTTGTTTACGACGGTACGAAATTGGCAATGGCGGAGATGCTGCGGAGCGGGACGACCTGCTTCAATGACATGTATTTCTTCCCGGACGCGGTGCCCCCCCAAACCCCCCGCTGAGACCTCCCCTGCAGGACGCCACTGACTTGGTGGCAAGGACAGGTCGGCAAAGCCACGAATGAGGCAGGGATGCGTGCATCACTGGGTATCATCTGCATTGGCTTTCCATCGGCGTATTGTGGAGACCCTGCCGCCTCGATGACGGAGAACATCAAGGCCTACCTCGACAAGGGCGAAGGCATCGCCGAAGCCGAGTTTTCAAAGTTTCTGCCCACATCAACCCCAACCCATTCCAGCGCTGACGGCAGCGAGCACGAGTGTTTTGTTGTCTGCTGTGCATGGCTGTGTGCTGCTTTTCGCCTCGCAATTTTACCCGTGAGCAGATTCATAGTGTGTTCCCTGAGCGTGGCCGCCTGAATCTAACCAGGTACCCCTTGGTGAGCGTAACTGTCGCTCCGCATGCACCGTACACGGTTGGATCCGAGGGTATGACGCTTGCCAAGGCGGTATCGGATAAGCTTGGGCTGCCGCTTCATATTCACTTGCATGAGTCTGAGACGGAGTGTTCTGACTGGGAGGGGTCCAACAAAGAACGACCTGTTGCAACCATGAAACGCCTGGGGCTGATCAATGAGAAGCTAGTGGCAGTGCATATGACCCAAATGACAACCGAAGAGATCAATGTATTTGCTGAAGCCAAGGCATCAATCATTCACTGCCCAGAGTCTAACATGAAGCTTGCATCTGGGACGTGCCCTGTGTCGGAGCTGCTGGCAGCGGGCATCAATGTCGGGCTGGGAACGGATGGATGCGCCTCCAACAACGACCTTGACATGTATGGCGAGATGCGATCTGCTGCCTTTCTTGCCAAGCTCTCGAGCAAGGACCCAACTTCCGTCCCCGCACAGCAGGCTCTGCACATGGCGACGATGGGAAGCGCCAAGGCTCTTGGCATCGATGATGCAGTAGGGAGCCTCGTGGTCGGCAAGCAAGCAGATATTCAAGCTGTTGACCTCTCTGGGATCGAGTCTGTACCGCTCTATTCGGTCATCTCGCACCTGGTTTACTGCACCTCCCGCACGCAAGTCACAGACGTCTGGGTGGCCGGAAAGCAACTTGTTAAGGCTCGAAGGCTCACCACCCTCGACGAAGAAGGCATCATCGCCAAGGCCCGCGAATGGGCCACCAAGGCAAAGCAGCATGCAACAGTGCCTCCTGTTGCCGCTGCTTAAAGAACTAGATGGCACTGAATAATTGCCAGGGTTGTGGGCATTTTCAGTGTCTCTGATGTTTCCCCTGGTGCATCTCTCTCTCTCTCTCGACTCAGGTTTCGGCACAGCAAAATTACTGCGATGTTGCCCTTGCTCCGGCAATCGTGATGCGTGTGCAAAGAATTTCAGAGAATTTCAATTCGCTATGAATCGAGTAAATCAGCAACCAATTTTGCTGTTCAGACTCTCCGGTCGGCTGCCACGCGCCATGCACGTGCTCACAATTCCGAACATTGGCCCGGGAGCACAGAGCACATTTTCGTCGGTGATGACGAGGTAACAATCGCGATGGAGACAATGATGATAGTGAAGGCACAATAGGCGCGTCAATGTGGATGTCCCCTGCCCATAAAGCCAACTTGCGATGATTGCACTCACTTTGTGACCCCCACTTCGGCGGGCCTCAGCACGCGGTCGGCGATCATGTACCCTGCGCAGAGAACAAAGATTAGAGCCATGAGCCTATTATTCTTGCCATGAAGATACAGGCAAGTGCGCGAAGCGGGAGAATTCTTGGTGTCCTGGGAGTGGAGATGAACGGACCCGACTTCACGACGGCCCCCACGATGCCCTTTTCACCTCCTTCGGGCGTAGGCATCTCAAACATTGCATTGTGCAGGTTCGGGTCGAACTTTTCGTTGAGAGGGTGGAACTTGGCAATGTCTGCGCTCTTGATCCCCTACAGGACACACAAGAATTAGCTCTGGCCTTGCAGATGTCTCTGTTCAGAGACTAAAGTGAAACGAGACTATGTACAGACCTTTAGGAAAACCGTCTCGATCAACTGGACCCCCTCGTACATGGTCTGCAGCTCTGCGTTTGCTTTGCGCTTGTCTTCCGGCACGGACTCCAGCGCCTTCTCCAAGCAGTCAGCCACCTCCAGCATCTCCTGCGCGAATTTCCGCACCGCAAACTTTTTGTCGTCCTCCGATTTCTTGACCATCCTCTGCCGCATGTTTTCCACATCTGCCATACCGGTAAGCACCCTGCAGTGCAGAAGGTCAGAACGATACACTTTGTCCGGCTCGAACGATACACAACGCTCAATTTGAGGATCCCCTGCATAAGGCGCAAGACATGTGCCAGACTACGAGAAGAGAGAAGTGGGTCTCATTTTCACTCACCGATTCTTGAGGTCCTTAACTTCTGCCTCGAGCTTCGCGCACTTCTCCTTCAGCGCAGCAGTAGGATCTTCCGAGCTGGCAGCATCCTTCGGCTTTTCAGCTTCCTCGCCGTTGGGCGCCGCCTCTGCCTTCTCCCCACTCTTCTCGTCTCGCTTCTCCTCTGCCTTCTCCGCCTTGTCCGTCATGAGGCGTATGCCTGCCGTAGATCCTGTTGCGTCCTGGTCCAGAAGGTAACCAGGATAGACTGCACGGAGCCATACCGGTCGGAGAGCTGCAGAAGCATGCATGCTCGTGCGGCGCATCGGCGCAAGTTGAAACGAAGAAAGAGAGCGCTTGGCTGCAGGTGCAGCAGCGGCAGTAAAACGCGCAATGGAGACTCTAGAAGACGAGATCATAATGAGAGATGCTGCTGCGGCTCGGGAAGACTCTCGAGCAAGGCCGTCTCGAGCAGGTTCCGGTGATTTGGGTTGACCACCGAAGTTGACATTTCGCGCACCTTTTTGGGACTGACAGGAAGTCTGCCGTGGGAGGTTTGAGTGCGCCGGTGCAAGGGGGGCGGTCAGGGGGGGATATTTCGCCCGATGAATGCGCAGCAGGGCACGGAGCATAGCAACATTCCACTCACCAACACTCATCATGCAGGAGTAGTTTCCGGTGGTACTGGTCCTGCCAAACGTGGAGAAGGTCAGTCGGTCGCTTCTGCTGGATATGCCCTCATCGACAACATCCCTGCAGCGCTCCGCTCTCGCGACCTGCGCAGGTTAGCGTACCCGTTATCTCACCATATTCCCATGTTAGACTGCTGTTGGCGATGGCTAGCTTCAGACAAGTGAGAATGAAAGAAATCGAGTTTGCCCTGATGTGGAGCAAACTTGGCAGCATGTTTTCACTACAGTTTGTGCAAGCTGAGAGAAGTCATGTTTTCTCTGAGCTGATTTGTCTGAACGCAGGTTCTTTTCTTCTTGGGTGGAGGCTGGGCGCTTCTCACTCTTCCACTACCAGCACCGTGTCTCGTTAGTTGTCGTGGAAGTGGACCATCCTTCACCAGGAGATGCCATGACGGTGGGAGCAGAGAGCCCGCGCTGTTGCCTAGTCCGACTACAAGAAGAGGGTGACTTTGGCAAACTTGTTCAAGACTTTAGTGGACGAGCGTGGATCCGAAACGTACGGGGCCGGGATGAGGAGATGCAGGAGCGGTGCTGCATTAGTGCGACTCCACCACTACGTGCAGACGTGCGAACGACGATGAATGCCACAGGAGCTTTTCTTAGCAAATCTGGTGAGTCACACACGCAAGACAATGAGAGTGCATATATGTCCCGCAAGCAGAAGCGTGAGGCGCGCAAGCTGGTTTCTGCGAGGCAGAAAGATCACGATGAAGGGGGGAAAACTGACAACGGAATGCTACGGGAGCTCTATCCACCGCGGGGGCTTCCACGGGGGAATGTTGGAACGCCGACCACAGAGATGCGGGCTCTGGCTGGGCGGTGTCTGATCCCACCATCGGCGCTGCGCTCCCTCGGGGTGGCGCTGTCCTCTGACTTGCGCGTTCGACGGCGTGGAGAGTATTCGTACGCGTGGGGGGCTGTTGGGGACGAGGAGGGAGCAGAGGAATGGGAGCGGCATGAAGAGGCGCACGGACCGGTGCCGGAACATGGCTGGGAACGAACGGATCGTCTTGAGTGCGAGAACCATCTGTTTGAGGACAAATGCGAGCAGGTTTGGGAAAAGGGCTCATCGGGCCTTGTACTCTACACCGACGACGCACATTGGGACGCGCAGATGCCAGACTTCGATGAACGAACATACGATGGGCTAGATGTGGCGGATGATGATCCTGAGGTGGCTTGCGACTGGGATGCGGGCGCCCCTCTCGCCGAGCAAATCCACTCAACGGCTCTTGCAGCCCTGCCTGACCCCCGCCGCAAGCGACCACGCACCCCGCCACTCCTCCGAAACGCGGCACCCCGCGTCCCGACGGCACTCCGGGACGCGTTTCGGCGCCGTCTGCTGCCGCCGCCCTCGCCACGCCAGCGTGTAGCGTCGCCGCCTGCTCTGCTCGGGCCCGGGGGGGCTCCCGCGACGAGTGCGGCGCGCTGCGCGGACGCGTTTGAGCGGGACTGCGGGGGAGGCTTGCCTGGGCGGTTGATGGCCGAAATGGGCTGGAGGGAGGGCGAGCCATTGGGCACGGGTGTGCGGGAGCAAGGGCTGGCACAGCAGCTCGCGGTTGGGTGGAGGCAGGCGCTTCCGGACGACGTGCGGGAGCGCACGCTGCAGGACCGATGGGGGGCGGCAGCGAGTCACGCGCGGGCGAGGCGGAGGGGCATTGGATTCCAGCGTAGCAAGTCCGGTTCGGACCCCGGCGACAGCTCCGGGGACGACGCCGGTGACGAAAGTTGCGCGCCAGAGCTCCGCGCGGCCCTCGGTCCAGCGGGAAGCCTGGGCGTGAAAGCGAGACCCTTGGTTGAACGCGTAGGCCCTGGGCGAGGAAATTGGCGCGGGGGAGACGGCGGAGGTGGGTGGGGCTGGGTTTCGCTTGGATTGGGCGGCGGGGTCATGCTGGAGGATGGGCACCGGCTGATCGGGAGCAAGTTTGACCCGCTCGCGAGGGGTGCTGGGCCGCGGCCTTGGGGAGTCGATCGGCGCGAGCGGATCGGCGAGTTTGCGCTGGCAGATCACTGCCAGCCTCCGGCAAACTTTTCGACGATGGGTGGCTTCAGGCGGACGGGAGTACAGCCGGAGCCTGGTGATGACGTGCAATGCGTTGAGGACAAGCCTGAACACAACGTGTCTCGCAAGCCCTGGTGGGAGAACGACGACAGCGCCGCCCAAGACCAGAGCCACAAGGCACGGGACTGGGCAACGCTAAGTGCGGCAGGAGCCCGAGCGTTGCGTGGAGGCATCTTTCGACAAGGGGGGTTGCTCGGGGGACGCGCTCTGCCTGAATCCAAGGGTGGTTCTGCCATTGCTACGTTGCAATGCACGCGTGTTAGAGAGCCGGGTTCCGACCGACCTGGGCGCGATGGTGTAGACTGGCGCTCGGTTTACACATTCCAAGGCTCATGATCAGTGAAATTGAAGCATGGTATTTGTGCAATGATTGCCTATCAGCCCCTCAATTCAAGCGTCTGTTCAGCTGCAGCCCTGGCTTTTGATTCAGGTTGAACACAAAAGTCGGAAAGAATCGCAAGTCGCAGAAGTTTTGTATCGAAGTCTGCTCTGACTGTTTTGTCGGACTATCAACGCAGCGGACTCGGCACTTTCACAAATGCGTGGAGTCGGAATCCTCCCGACCAGGAAGCACGCTTGGATCGATACTCAGATCTTCATTACAATCTTCTGATCTTTGAGTTAAAGCGTGCAGTGTAACTGCAGGGTGCTAGCATTGCACGTGGACTACTCATGCTTCCATCAGAGTGGTTTCTTACGGCATGGAAGGGCCACCAGTTGGCTGGCCATGGATGCCTCCGTTCAGCGTGCGACTCTTGTCCTTGACCTTTCCACTCTTGGGGCGGCTCTTGCCGTAAGACTTGGCGAACTGCTTTCCCTTGCGCGTACGCTTATCTCCACGGCCAGCCACAACGACCAGTGATTCGGAGGCCGTGCTCTCGAGCGCCGCAGGGATTTGACCCGGGGTAACGAGACAGACCTTCGCAGGGGCGGCAGATCGCAGCGCCGGGCGCGCGCCAACGGACGGAGGGGTGAACGCCATGGCGATTTCGAGGGACGCGAGTGCCGTGAGCGCGATGGCAGAGCGCAGCATCTTTCGCGAGGTTGCTTGCGTGGGGAGAAGTGTCTAGTTCCTCCAGTTTCTGCGAACCTCAAACGAAACCGCACAAGAAACTTTGACCGGTTTACGTAAATCCAGGTGCCCTGGGATTTTAGGACACCAGCCTTCGTTTGACCACTGACCAGACACTTGGCGCCTTTAGTGGCGGGCTCTCTGTCGCCGCGCACGCACGCATGGACCTCTCGACCAGCTACGCCGAGTGCATGCTCTGCGTGACGGCACCCAAGCGCTCAACGCGCTGGTCTCCCCGGTCGCGGTCTCGTACTTCAGGCGAGGGCTGAGGTGCCCGGGCGGGGAAGTAGAGGAGGAGGGAAGTAGAGGAGGAGGGGGGCGCGTTGCCGACGCAAACGGGCCCGGTGTGGAAGTATGACGAGTTGCAGATCGCGTGCGGGTGGGAGGTCAAGGTGTCGCGGTCGACGGGACAGCACTTCTGCGTGCACCTGGACTCGGGAGAGAGGGCGTTGGAGGCTCCGCTGCAGGAGCACGCCGCCAGCAGCGCGCGGCGCCCGCCTGCGCGTGGCGTGGCACGCGCAGGCGGAGAGGGGCCGAGGACTGTTGCAAAGTGCTGGAGGCCGTGGAGGTCCCTGTAGCGGAGCACAAGGCCGCAACTCTGGTTGGATCATTCCGAATCATGATGGCAGAAGATTCGCATCGCAGAGCTTGTGATCGTGTCCGGCGCGCAAGGCCTCCCAGTACACCTCTCATCGCAAAGCCAGTGACAAGTTCACAGCTCGCACTTTGATTTCATCATTCTCGAGTATGATTCTCACTGGGTGCTGCGTGCGCGTGTCACTCTCCCTCGTTGTCGCTTCCCTCAGAATCTCCTTCCAGACTCACCTCGGCGCCCTCCTCGGCTTCACGTTTCACGGACTCTTGCCAAACCTGCTCCCAGGCTCGGAATTAGTGCGCAAGTCGCGTAGAACGCGACAGCGAGTTGGGAATTCAACCTTCTCTGCTGCCGCAGCTAGCGCACCAAGCTCCTGCGACGTGCAGTTCCCGCGGGTGCTTCGCGCGAGCTCGTGCACCAACCCAACCATATGCTGCGGGCAAGGATAGGGCATCAGAACGATAGCCGCTGTTGAACAGACACGCTGCGCAAACTCACCTCTGCGGCGATTCCTCCTCTGGCAACACGAGCGGGCAGCATCGCTGTGAGGTGCTTGGCGACAGCGCGCGGGTGTGCCGCGTAGCGCTCTGCCGTCAAGGCACACTTTCAGAAATGTCCGCGATGAGATCGGTAGAGAGGTGCCCGGTTCCCTACGGTTTCCCGAAAACGCTAACTCGGTAGTGCAGGGCGTGCCTGCGAGAGGGATGTACTGCAGGGCAGCCTGCACCCGCGGAAGATCGCCCTTCTCGTCATCACGTGTCTCGTCCAGATTCGCAGAATTCTCGCTCTCACGGTCGTTGCCCACGGCGTTTCGCTCCACTTCCAGTGCCAATACAGCTCCCGTTAAGCGATGGCCTGGGCCATTCGGCGCGAAGAGCGTGGGACGCCTCAAGGCCCCGCATCCTGACATGACTCCAGCACAGCCTGTCTCAGCGAGGCAGTGCCCAAGGTCCGAGTGGAAGCGGATGTTACCGTTGGAAATCACCTGCGACGCATGCGTTAGAACACAGCAACTCCATGCCGTCCGCAGATGGAGGGAGCCGGGCAGGAACCGGGATAGGTACGCCCTGGCGAACACCCTTTATCCAACCCCAGTTCGCTAGCCACTTGCCAGTCCGCACGCCGCCCCCCTGCCCGTGTGTGCGTGTGGCGTTAGCCTAGGCGTCATTGGGGCACCATCAGACAGGGCGTTCGTTTCCAATGGGGGTCTCCGGCTTCAAGGACAATCGCCTGATGCCGCGTGCGGCCGTGAACCGTCAGGCATTGACATCCCGCACGCACCAGCATGCGTGCAAATCGTACCTGAGAGTGCGAGAGGTTCAGTGGATTTGAGCTCAAGCCAACCCCCGGGCGCACGCTGATCTCACGCCAGCTTAAGTTTGTGGTGCGGCACCGTTGCAGCGTTGTTTTCGAAGCAGCGGATTTTTACGAGGCACGCGCAGCGAGGATTTGCGCCTCGGATCGCAGCAGCCATTGCACGCACACATTCTTCAAGATGCTCTGGCCTGTGCGCAAACCGGGATGACCAATGACGCCCCCCACCACACTCTTCGGGATTGGGCTTGCCTCGCTCCGAGGGCGGAGAACACTCCGATGGTGCTGGGGTGGGGCTGGCGCCTGTCCATCAGAAACGCACCGTAGCCCCCCTTTTTGGCGCAGCGTTGTGGGCATCCGACGTTGAGCTCCACCTGCGCCCAGTGCCCTCAGCCGGCAGCTGTATGCTGTGGCATGACGGCAGAAATCCTTGCAAACCGGTGCGCCCAGTGGGTCCCGATGGGGCGGGGGTTGCACAGCAGAGCAAAATGGCGCTGCGAGGCGAGCTGCCTCCGCGAGGTCGCTGGGGTTCGCGCCGCCAAGCTGCGCAGCCCGTTCCAGCCATCGTCAGGTGCCTTCTGGCATGGTGGGTTTGCTGAGGGGCGTGTACGTACCTGTACGACGAGGGGCTGGTCCTCTGGGTAGAAAGGGAAGAGAGCGCGGTACTTCTCACTGCGGGCGTACCCCGCTGCGTCGATCATCTCCGTAGAACATATCTCAGCACCGCTTTTCCGGCAGAGCCTGGTCATGTGTGCGGAGAGAGCTGAGACGTGGCTGCTGTGGACTAGATTCTTTGGCTCATGAAAGCACTATTCTCTCTCGCCAGACTTTCGGGAATGAAGTACCGGGGGGGGGTTGGGGGGCGGG
>ENA-UOXV01003380-UOXV01003380.1-marine-metagenome-genome-assembly--contig:-NODE-3380-length-19468-cov-7.141709_pt1 | contig 19468 bp, 16 predicted proteins | sample MGYA00238165_ERZ766961 | MGnify/ENA primary metagenome ERZ766961 (study PRJEB28924, sample SAMN03173240) | marine metagenome | biome: Marine; feature: Water; material: Subsurface seawater | place: North...
CCTTGCGGCCATTGTCCTGCAGGGTTTCGAGCGCTGCGAGCACCTGCGGGCGGGCCCACATCTTGTCGCGCCAGCGCATGAGGTTGGGGAACTTGTCACCGTCGATTCCCTGTTTCACCGGATCGCGGAGCCACGGCATGATCGCCATATCGGCGATGGTATATTCATCGGCGGCAATCCAGTCCTTGCCCTCGAGCTGACGATCGATGACGCCATAGATACGGGTGCCTTCGTTGATATAGCGGTTCTGGGCGTATTCCAGGCGCTCTTTCGGCTCGCGTAGCGGCGCGTAGGCATTGAAATGGTGACACTGGCCGAGCATCGGCCCAACCGATCCCATCTGGAACATCAGCCATTGCAGAACATCGTATTTCTTCCGCTCGTCGGCAGGCATGAACTTGCCGGTCTTGTTCGCAAGGTATATCAGGCAGGCGGCGGATTCGAACACCGAGATCGGCTTGCCGTCCGGCCCGTCGGGATCGACGATGGCGGGCATCTTGTTGTTCGGGCTGATCTTCAGGAAGTCGGGCTTGAACTGGTCACCTTCCTGGATGTTGATCGGGATGATGTTGTGCGCGATTTCCGCTTCGTGAAGCATGATGTGTACTTTGTGCCCGTTGGGCGTCGGCCATGTGTAGACGTCAATGGTCATCGGGATTTCCTTCCGCTGAATGCTGTTGAACCGATCATAGCGCGCCGTTCGCACTGCGCGAAGGGGCGGACAATACCGAGCGCGGAAAACACTTGTGCGGGAATGACCCGGTTAGCGGACGCGCCCTAACCGTCCAGCTTTTTGCGCAGTATCTCGTTGACGGCCTGTGGATTGGCCTTGCCCTGGGTCGCCTTCATGACTTGGCCGACAAACCAGCCGAGGATCTTTTCGTTACCGCCCTTGTACTGTTCAACCTGGGCGGCACCGGCAGCGATGGCATCGTCGACCGCCGCCTCGATGGCACCGGTATCGGTAACCTGCTTCATGCCCCGTTCCTCGACGATCTTTTCAGGATCGTCGCCGGTTTCGAACATGATCTCGAAGACCTCCTTGGCGAGGCGGTTGGACAGCGTGCCGTCGCTAATCAGATCGACCAGTTTGCCGAGCATGTCGGCGCTGACGGTGGAAGCAGACAGGTCGGTATCAGTCCGGTTCAGCGCGCCGAAAAGCTCTCCCGTCACCCAGTTCGCGGCGATCTTAGGGTCACGGCCTTCGGCGACGGCTTCGAAATACTCCGCCGTTTCGCGCTCTGCGATCAACTGTGCCGCATCATCCACGCTGAGCCCGTATTCGCCCATGAACCGATGCTTCTTCTCGTCCGGCAGTTCGGGCAGGGATTCGCGGATCGCGTCGACCCAGCTTTGCTCCAGTTCGAGCGGCAGCAGGTCGGGATCGGGGAAATAGCGATAATCGTGAGACTCTTCCTTGGACCGCATCGACCGTGTTTCTCCACGGTCGGGGTCGAACAGGCGGGTTTCCTGATCGACCGTCCCGCCATCCTCGATAATTTCGATCTGGCGGCGTGCCTCGTAGTCGATGGCTTCGCGGATGAAGCGGATCGAGTTCACGTTCTTGATCTCGGAGCGTGTGCCAAGCTCTCCACCCGGTTTGCGCACCGAAACATTCACATCGGCGCGTAGCGAACCTTCCTGCATGTTGCCATCGCAGGTTCCGAGATACCGCACGATAGACCGGATTTTGGTGACATAGGCGCCCGCTTCTTCGGCCGAGCGCATATCGGGTTCCGACACGATTTCCATCAGCGCGACCCCGGACCGGTTCAGGTCAATCAGCGTCTTGCGCGGGTCCTGATCATGGATTGATTTACCGGCGTCCTGTTCGAGATGGAGCCGCGTGATGCCGATGGTCCGGCTGGTGCCGTCGGCAAGGTCGATTTCGATCTCTCCCTTGCCAACCACGGGGTCGAGAAATTGTGAAATCTGATAGCCCTGCGGCAGGTCAGGATAGAAATAGTTCTTCCGGTCGAAAATCGAGACCAGGTTGATCTGGGCGTTCAGGCCAAGCCCCGTGCGCACGGCCTGTTCAACGGCGCGTTCGTTGATGACCGGCAGCATGCCGGGCATCGCGGCATCAACCAGCGAGACCTGCGTGTTCGGTTCGGCGCCGAATTCGGTCGACGCGCCGGAAAACAGTTTCGACTTCGACGTCACCTGGGCGTGGATTTCCAGCCCGATGACGATTTCCCAGTCGCCTGTGCGACCCTCCAGAAGGCTCATGCGTCTATCCTCTCATCAGCCAGGCGACGAACAATGTCAGCAGCGAATATGCGCTGGAACGGAACAGCCAAAGCCGGCCCATCCGGGTCCAGTAACCGCGGGTTTCGCGTTTCCGGTGTTCCGCCCCGGTCAGGCTGGACCGCATCGAATCGAATTTGTCCCAGCTCAGCTTGTAAAACTCGTACATCGGCCAGGCCTGCACACTGCCACAGACGGCGAGTGCTGCGAGCACGCCCTGATTGGTGATCGTAAAGACCTGCCAGCCGATCAGACCCAGACTGATATGGATCAGCACATACCAGACTGTCTGCATATTCATGCGAATTCACCAGGGCTCTGCCTCATGACCATGTGTCAGCGCTTCGCCGGGCGGGCATCGAACCTGGCGGCGTTTTCCAGCGCCTGCGCAGCGCGAAACATGGTTTCCTCGTCAAACGCCTTGCCGATCAGGTGCAGACCGAGCGGCAATCCCTCACCGGAGAGACCCGCCGGGACCGAGATTGCCGGCAGCCCCGCCAGCGAGGCCGGCACGGTCAGCACATCGTTCAGATACATGGCAATCGGATCATCCGATTTCTCGCCCGCGGCGAATGCGGGGCCCGGCGTCGTGGGTGTCAGGATGACGTCGCATTTTTCATAGGCCTGCGTGAAATCGCGGGCGATCAGCGCCCGGACCTTCTGTGCTTTCAGGTAATAGGCGTCGTAATACCCGGCCGACAGCACGTAAGTGCCGATCAGGATACGACGGCGGACTTCGATGCCGAACCCGGCGGCGCGGGTGTTTTCATACAATTCGGTCAGGTCGCTGCCCTCTTCGCGCTGTCCGTAGCGCACACCGTCATAACGCGCGAGGTTCGACGAGGCTTCCGCCGGTGCAATAATGTAATAGGCGGGCAGCGCATATTTCGTGTGCGGCAGGCTGATATCGACCAGTTCCGCGCCGGCATCTTTCAGCCAGGCTTTTCCCTGATCCCACAGCGCCGCGATTTCCGGGTTCATCCCCTCAACCGCGTATTCCGCCGGGATACCGACCCGCAGGCCTTTGACGCCGCCGTCGATCGCGGCCTCGAAATCGGGTAATGCCATGTCGGCTGATGTCGAATCCTTAGGATCGAACCCGGCCATGCCACCGAGCAGGATCGCCGAATCCCGCACAGAGCGGGTCATGGGCCCTGCCTGATCGAGCGACGATGCAAAGGCAACAACACCCCAACGCGAGCAACGACCGTAGGTCGGTTTCATTCCGACAATGCCGCAGAAGGCCGCAGGCTGGCGGATCGACCCGCCGGTATCGGTCCCGGTCGCGCCAAGACACAACCGTCCGGAAACTGCCGCTGCCGCTCCGCCGGACGACCCACCCGGCACCAGCGGCCGGTTGTCGCCATCGCGGCGCCACGGGTTTTCCACATTGCCGAAATAACTGGTCTCGTTGGACGAGCCCATCGCGAATTCATCGAGATTGGTCTTGCCCAGCATCACACTGCCTGCCGCCTGCAGGTTCCCGGAAACCGTACTTTCATACGGCGGCACGAATCCTTCAAGGATGTGTGATGCCGCCGTCGTCATAACGCCTTCGGTACAGAACAGGTCCTTGATAGCCAGCGGAATGCCGTCGAGTGCGCCCAGCGCTTCCCCCTTGGCCCGGCGCGCATCGGATGCATCGGCATCTGCCAGCGCTCGGTCGGGTGTCTCGGTAATGAATGCGTTGAGGTTCCGCGCGGCGTCCATCGCGGCGATATGCGCCTCGGCCAGTTCGCGAGCGGAAACCGCGCCACTATCAAGTGCATCGCGTGCTTCGGCGATAGTGAAATCCGTCGGGGTGGTCATTATTCGATCACCTTGGGGACTGAGAACATCCCGTCCCGCGGATCCGATGCGTTCGCCGTGACGCGGTCGCGGATACCGCCATCGGTAACCTCGTCGGCGCGCCAGCGCAGTTTCATGTCGGCAACCGACGTCATCGGATCGACACCATCGGTATCGACCTCCGCCAGCTGCTCCACCCAGCCCATGATGTTCGACAACTCGCCCGCCAGCGTATCCAGGTCGCCTTCCGGCACCTTTATCCGCGCCAGACGCGCAACACGTATGACAGTATCCCGATCAACAGCCATGTCGTTGAATTCTCCCGCAAAAGCGGGCGGAAACTATCACCGGTCCCCCGGATCGGCAAGGGATCGGAACGCTATCATTCAGGGATCGGCAAGAACGCTTCCCGTCGGCCCGATCCTCCGTTATGAACGCTCCCGTGATCATCGAACACATCCGCGAACTCGCCGGGGCATTGCCGCCGCGCTCTTGCCTGATCGGCCTCGATCTGGGCGACAAGACCATTGGCATGGCGATCTCCGATGACAGCCACATGATCGCGTCGCCGCTGGACACGATCCGCCGCACCAAATTCACCAGGGATGCCGAAGCGCTGCTCGCGGTCTTCCCCCAATTCAATGTCGGCGGCATCATCCTCGGACTGCCGGTCAACATGGACGGCACGGAAGGCCCGCGCTGCCAGTCGACCCGCCAGTTCGGCGCAAATTTCGCCGAAAAGACCGACCTGCCCATCGGCTTCTGGGACGAACGCATGTCAACCCAGGCTATGGAACGCCACCTGATCGCCCAGGACGTCACCCGCAAGCGTCGCGCCGAGGTGATCGACAAAATGGCGGCGCAGTTTATCCTTCAGGGCGCACTCGACTTTCTGCGCAACATGCCCACCTAGCCCCGGATAGTCATTTGCTCGTCGTCGTTGCCACCATCGCGCCAATCTTCCTGATCATCGTCGCCGGATTCTGCCTGCGGCGGACGAAACTTTTTCCGGCAGAGGCCTGGCCCCCGATCGAGCGCATAACCTATTACTTGCTGTTTCCGTCACTGCTGTTTGTGAGCCTCGCAACCGCCAAGATCGACGATCTGCCCATCGCAAGCCTCGGCATCGGCGTTGTCGGCACGCCCGCCCTGATGGCGTTATTTCTGCTGATCTTCCGGCCCGCGATGAAACTGGACGGGCCCGGTTTCACCTCGCTCACCCAGGGCGCGATCCGGTTCAATACCTATATCGGTATCCCGCTGGTGATCGCGTTTTACGGACCCGAAACCATCGCGCTGGGCGCTGTATTCATTGCGTTCATGGTGCCGTTCATCAATGTCGTCAGCGTCTGGGTGCTGGCCAAATACGGCAGCGGCAACGCCAGCACGCTGGGGGCCGTGAAGGAAATGACGCGAAATCCGCTAATCATCGCCTGCGTCGCGGGGATCATCGTGAAAGTCTCGGGGCTCGGCCTGGCAACGCCGCTCGCCACGTTTTTCGAGCTTCTGGGCCGCGCTGCGCCCGCTGTCGGCCTGATCTGTGTCGGTGCGGGCCTCGACCTTGCCGCCGCCCGGGCGGGACGGTTCTGGGTCGGCCTGTCCGCCATGCTCAAGCTTGTCGCCATGCCGCTGATCGCGCTCGGTTTCGCGCAGGCGCTGGGACTGACGGGCGCCGCTGCCTACGTGCTGGTGATGTTCCACGCCCTGCCAACCGCGCCATCGGCGTATATCCTCGCCCGCCAGTTGGGCGGCGATGCACGCCTGATGGCCGGCATCCTGACGACGCAGACGGCGCTGGCAATCATCACCCTGCCGGTCTGGATATCCCTGCTCGGGAACTGAGGGGCCCCAAGCTGCAATTGCCGCATCAGGCGCTTTAGGCTCTAATCGCCCGATGATGTTCGGGATCGGGGAGCCTGACAAAGATGACACGCAGTTCCCCCCAGGAACTCAATACGGACGGCACCGGTATCTAGCCAGACATCTGATCAGGAGGAAATTGCAGAAACATGTTTTTTGAACCCGCCAAGAACGACCACGGACTGCCCTACAATCCGATCAAGGCCTGCGTTGTGCCGCGGCCCATCGGCTGGATCACAACGGTGAATAAGGCCGGCGACATAAACGTCGCACCGTTCAGCTTTTTCAACGTGCTCAGCTACAATCCGCCGTTCTGCATGTTTTCGGCCGGCGGTCATGCCGAGGACCATGAGGACAAGGACACCGTTGCGAACATCAAGGAAACCGGCGAATTCGTCTATAACATGGCGACCTGGGACCAGCGCGAGCAGATGAACCAGACCGGGTTGATCATCGACCGCGAGCAGGATGAACTCGCCCAGACCGGGCTTGAAGGCATCCCGTCGAACATGGTTGCCCCCCCTCGCATCAAGGGCTCCCCGGTACAGTTCGAATGCACATTGCACGAAATCGTCGTATTGCCCGGCGACAGCAAGATGTTCGTCCATCATGCCGTGTTCGGCCAGGTGGTGGGCGTGCATATCGCTGACGAGGCAATCAGCGAAGACGGGATTTTCGAGGTCGCTCGGGTCCGGCCCATCGCCCGGCTCGGCTACAAGGATTATTCCTGGGTAGATGAGACGAACATGTTCCAGATGGAGAAACGGACGCCCGAGGAACTGATCGGCAAGCCTCCCCAGGCAGCCGAGTAAATTGTCATGACTCCCGCCATTTCCCCGCCCGCTGCCGGTCCCCTCACCGGCATTCGCATTCTCGATCTGAGCCGGATTCTCGCCGGACCGATCTGCACTCAGCTTCTGGGGGATTACGGCGCCGACATCATCAAGATCGAAAAGCCAGGTGCCGGGGACGATACGCGCAGCTGGGGCCCTCCCTTCGTCAAGGACGCTGACGGCAACGATACCGAAGAAAGCACTTTCTATCTCTGCGCCAACCGCAACAAACGATCGGTCGCGGTCGATATATCGCAGGCGGACGGCCAGGCGCTGATCCGCAAGCTGCTGGGCAAGTGCGACGTGCTGATCGAGAATTTCCGGGTCGGCGCCCTGTCCAAGTACGGCCTCGGCTATGACGAGCTGCGCGACGAATTTCCGGCCCTGGTCTATTGCTCGATCACCGGCTTCGGCCAGACCGGCCCCTATCGCGACCGGGCAGGATACGATTTCCTGGCCCAGGGCATGGGCGGCATCATGTCGGTTACGGGTGAGCCCGAAGGCATGCCCATGAAAACCGGGGTCGGCATTGCCGATATTATGACGGGCATGCACGCTTCAACCGGCATTCTCGCTGCCCTGCGCCACCGGGACGCGACGGGCATGGGCCAACACATCGATCTGTCGCTCTTCGAAACGCAGATATCGTGGCTCTACTATCATGCGGTCGAGTATCTCAATACCGGCGAGGACCCGGACAGGCTCGGCAATGCCCACGCCAATGTCGTGCCCTATGAAGTGTTCGAGACCGCCGACGGCCATGTCATCCTCGCCGCCGGCAATGACGGGCAGTTCGCCAGCTTCTGCGCTGCAGCAGGCACGCCGGAACTTGCCGAAAACCCTGACTTCGCCACCAATCCCGCACGTATCCGCAATCGTGACACGTTGCTGCCGAATATCCGCGACATTTTCCGCACACGCAGCACCGATGACTGGGTATCGACGCTGGAGGTCGCAGGCGTGCCCTGCGGGCCGATCAACACCGTCAGCCGGGTATTCGACGACCCGCACGCCCAGGCACGCGGCATGGCGATCGAAATGCCGCATCCGCAGGCGGGATCGGTGAATCTTGTCGCAGCCCCGGCCAAAATGTCGGAAACGCCCGTTACCTATCGCAGACCGCCACCGGTCCGTGGAGAACACACGGTCGAAGTCCTGCGTGACATGCTGGGCCTTACCGAAAACGAGATTACGCGGCTGCGCCAGGACGGAATTGCCGAGGGAGAATAAACTCCGCCCTGTCGCCCATGCCGAATCGGCGGGCGTATCGATGCCTTGCCGCTCTGGCCGATGCCTCTTATAAACAGATTTTGATGGCAAACCCGCTAAATGACGCAGGCCTTCACCCCCCGAGAATGCATATTCTCGGCATGGAAGGCATCCCAAGGGAAGAGATAGTAACTCTCCTCGACCTCTCGGAATCCTATATCGAGCAAAGTCGGCAGCACGACAAGAAAAGCTCCATCCTGCGCGGACGGACGCTGATAAACGTGTTTTTTGAAAATTCGACACGTACCCGCACATCGTTCGAACTCGCAGGCAAACGGCTCGGCGCCGACGTGATCAATATGTCGGTGAGCGCCAGCGCCATCAAAAAGGGTGAGACGCTTATCGACACCGCGATGACCCTGAACGCCATGCACCCCGACGTTCTGACCGTTCGCCACAGCGATTCCGGCGCTGTTCAGTTGCTGAGCGAGAAGGTCACATGCTCCGTTATCAATGCGGGCGACGGCAGCCACGAACACCCGACCCAGGCATTGCTCGACGCGCTTACAATCCGGCGGCGCAAGAAATCGCTGGAAGGCCTGACCGTCGCGATCTGCGGCGACATACTGCATTCCCGTGTCGCGCGCTCGAACATTTACCTGCTCAATACCATGGGCGCTCACGTCCGGCTGGTAGCGCCGAAAACTCTGCTGCCCGCGGCGATAGAACAACTCGGCGTTGAGGTACATCACAACATGCGGGATGGCATTCGGGATGCGGACATCATCATGATGTTGCGCCTGCAGACCGAACGGATGCAAGGGTCCTACGTGCCGTCGACCCGGGAGTATTTCCGGTTTTTCGGCCTCGACCGCGACAAACTGGCGGTCGCCAAACCAGATGCCCTGATCATGCATCCGGGACCGATGAACCGCGGCATTGAAATAGATTCCGAGCTGGCCGACGATATCCATCGCAGCGTTATCCACGAACAGGTCGAAATGGGCGTCGCCGTCCGCATGGCCTGCCTCGATCTGGTCACCCGAAGTCTGTCCCGCAATGACGGCGAGGACGCAGCATGACCGAGCAACTGCGCGCGTATGTAAATGCTCGTCTGCTGGACCCGGCAAGTGGCCTCGATCAGACCGGCACGGTTCTCATCGACGGGAACAAAATCGTCGATACGGGGCCGCACCTGTTCCCGAACGGCCCGCCACCCAATGTTCAGGTCACAGACTGCAAAGGCTATTGCCTGGCGCCGGGCCTGATCGACATGCGGGTCCACCTGCCCGAACCGGGGGGTGAACAGAAGGAAAGCTTCGAAACAGCGAGTGCGGCGGCCGCGGCCGGCGGCGTGACGTCGCTGATCTGTCTACCGGATACCGACCCGGCAATCGACAATGTCTCGGTCATCGAATTTATTGCGCGCCGGGCGCGTGAAACCAACATCGTCAAAATCTATGCCTATGGCGCGATCACCCGCGGCCTCGAAGGTACTGAGCTAACCGAGTTCGGCATATTGTCGGAAGCGGGCGCACTTGCCTTCACCGATGCCACCCGCGCCATTGCCGACACGCTGGTGATGCGCCGGGTCCTGTCCTACGCATCGACATTCGATCTGCTCATCGTCCAGCACCCGGAAGAACCGAGGCTCGCCCGGAACGGTCAGATGACCGAAGGCGAGATGGCAACACGGCTCGGTCTTGCCGGGATTCCTGCCGTCGCCGAAGTCATGATGCTGGAGCGCGACCTGAGGCTCGTCGAACTGACCGGCGCGCGCTATCACGCGGCCCATGTCACGACGGCCGCCGCCATCGACGTCATCCGCGGGGCAAAGGCGCGCGGGCTGCCGGTTACCTGCGATACCGCACCCCATTACTTCACGCTGACAGATGCCGCAACGGACGGATACCGAACGTTCACCAAAGTGTCGCCACCTCTGCGATCCGAGGAAGACAGGCTCGCCGTCATTGAAGGCCTGCGCGACGGAACGATTGATGTGATCGCGTCGGACCACCGCCCCCAGGATCAGGATTCAAAACGCCTTCCCTTCGTCCAGGCGGAGCCCGGCATTGTCGGACTCGAAACATTGTTGCCGCTGACACTGGCCCTCCACAGAGAAGCAGGCATCAGCCTTCTCGATCTCATACGTCGACTGACCTCTGCACCGGGCAGCCTGTTGCGGATGAAGGAAGGGCGTCTCGCGCCGGGTCTGCCCGCCGATATGGTGATTTTCGACCCCGATCACGAATGGACAATAGAGGCCACGGAACTCAAAAGCAGGTCCAAGAACACACCCTTCGACCAGATGCCGGTCCAGGGCAAAGCAATGTGCACGATCGTCGGCGGCCGTCACGTCCATTCCCTGATGGGCTGAGAGATGATCGACCCGATAAGCTGGTCGTATAGCTGGCCGTATATCCTGGCAGCGCTGAGCGGCGGGTACCTGCTCGGCTCCCTGCCCTTCGGCCTGATCCTGACGCGGATTGCCGGGCTCGGCGATATCCGGACAATCGGCTCCGGCAATATCGGTGCAACGAACGTGCTGCGCACGGGGAACAAGAAAATCGCTGCGGCCACGTTGCTGCTCGACGGGGCCAAAGGCGCCGTCGCCGTGCTGATCGCACAGATCTACGGGCCCGATACCGCCATTGTCGCCGCAGGTGGCGCGCTGCTCGGCCACCTTTTTCCTGTCTGGCTGAAGTTTCGCGGCGGCAAGGGCGTCGCGACAGCACTTGGCATTCTGATGGCCCTGTCGCTGCCGGTCGGTGGCCTCGCATGCCTTACATGGCTGCTGGTGGCTGCCCTGTTCCGATACTCGTCACTGTCCGCGCTGATCGCTCTGGCGGCGAGCCCGGCATTCATGTGGTGGCTCGGCGACCCTCAACGCACCGAATTCACGATTGCCATGGCTGTCCTGGTCTGGATACGGCACCACGAAAATATCCGGCGCTTGCTGCGCGGCGAAGAATCAAAAATCGGTGCATCCCGCAAGTCTTGACCCCGACCAAAATGCCACCCATCGTTGCAGGATGGAAACGGCACCACAACCTCTGACTGACACAGAACGTATCGACTGGTTGCAGCTGATCCGCACCAAATTCGTGGGTCCGCGCCTGTTTGTCGAACTAATAGAACGGTTCGGGACGGCCGCCGCCGCGCTCGAAGCTCTGCCCGAACTGTCCCGGCGGGCAGGCGGTCGCAAAAAATTCGTCCCCCCCGACCGCGACGTCATCCAGGCCGAACTGGCCGCCCTCTCGGTGGCAGGAGGCAGCGCCATAGGCCTTTGTGAGCCGGACTATCCCGATAGGCTGGCGGCTATTGCCGACCCACCGCCAATGCTGTTCCTGCGCGGCGACAAGACACTGCTGACACGCCCCAGCGTTGCGATTGTGGGCGCGCGCAATGCATCCACCAACGGACGGCGACTGGCCGGGGAAATTGCAGGACAACTCGGCGAGGCGGGATACATCGTCGTCTCGGGCCTCGCTCGCGGAATCGATGCCGCCGCCCATGCGGACGCGCTGGAAACCGGGACGGTCGCAGCAATTGCCGGCGGAATAGACGTCGTTTATCCGCCGGAACACGAAGATCTGCAGAACAGAATCGCCACGACCGGTGCTGTGATATCCGAACAACCGGTCGGCACCCGACCGACGGCGCGGCATTTTCCCGCGCGGAACCGCCTGATTTCCGGGCTTTCCCAGGGCGTACTGGTTATTGAAGCCGCCCTGAAATCAGGGTCGCTGATCACATCCCGTCTCGCCCTCGAACAGGGGCGTGAGGTGTTCGCAGTACCGGGTTCCCCCCGGGATCCTCGCTGCAAAGGGACCAACGACCTGATTCGACAGGGCGCAATCCTGACCGAGAGCGCGGCTGACATCGTGTCGGCCCTGTCGCAGCAGATGCTCAGACCACAGCAGGTGACATCACGGGCAATAACACCGCAACCCGTTGAAATTACGCCAGAAACAGAGCCGGAAACGGCGCACGAGAAAATCATCGAATTACTGGGCGCCACGCCAACAGGTGTTGACGAACTGGTTCGCGAGTGCCACATGTCTGCCGCCTCTGTACAGAGTATGCTGCTTGAACTTGAACTGGCGGGGCGGATTGAGAGACATCCGGGAAACCGGATCTCGTTGGTTTTTTAAACAATGCGGCAACCAACGTTCCTTATAGTAACGTCGCCCGCAAACTGAATTATCGGTGATCATGGACGTAGTCGTCGTAGAGTCGCCTGCCAAGGCGAAGACCATCAACAAGTATCTCGGCGCGGACTTCAAGGTCCTCGCCAGCGTCGGTCATGTGCGTGACCTCGTCTCCAAAGACGGGTCCGTTCAACCGGACGAAGACTTTCATATGGTCTGGACCGTTGATCCCAAGGCAGAAAAAAATCTTCAGGCCATCCAGGATGCCATCAAGGGCGCAGATCATCTGTATCTCGCGACCGATCCGGATCGTGAAGGCGAAGCAATTTCCTGGCACCTTCAGGAAATTCTGAACGAACGCCATGCCCTGGACGATATCGACGTCAAACGCGTCGTGTTCCACGAAGTCACCAAGAATGCGATTATCGAAGCGGTCAATAATCCGCGCGGCCTCAATCAGGAACTGATTGACGCCTATCTTGCCCGCCGCGCGCTCGACTACCTTGTCGGGTTCAGCCTGTCGCCGATCCTGTGGCGCAAGCTGCCGGGGTCGAAATCAGCGGGCCGCGTGCAATCCGTTGCCCTCCGCCTGATATGTGAGCGCGAAGCCGAAATTGAGATTTTCAATCCGCAGGAATACTGGACCATCGCGGCCGCCTTTACGACGGCAAGTAATGCTGCAGTACCGGCGCGCCTGACCCACCTCGGCGGCAAAAAGCTCGACCGCTACGATATCAATAACGAAGAAGCGGCCAAGGCTGCCGTCGCCGAGATCGAAAAACACGGCTATACGGTCAAATCGGTTGAACGCAAAACGGTCAACCGCCGCGCAGCACCGCCGTTTACGACGTCGACCATGCAGCAGGAAGCTTCACGCAAGCTGGGCTTCGGCGCGACCCGGACGATGCGAACGGCGCAGAAACTTTATGAAGGCGTGGATGTCGGCGGCGGCGAGACCGTCGGCCTGATCACTTACATGCGAACCGACAGTGTCAGCCTCGGTCAGGAAGCGATCGTCGCAGTGCGCGCGACGATCGGCCAGGAATACGGACATAATTACGTCCCGGACCAGCCCAACACCTATCGCAATAAATCGAAAAATGCGCAGGAAGCCCATGAAGCGGTGCGTCCGACCGAATTTTCGCGCAAACCGAATGAGGTCCGCCAGTATCTCGGAGAAGACGAGCGTCGGCTCTATGACCTGATCTGGAAACGTGCCGTGGCGAGCCAGATGGAAAGCGCCGTCATGGAGCAGGTCGCCGTCGATCTTGCGTCCCCGGATGGGGCCACTGTGCTCCGTGCCAATGGCTCGGTCGTCAAATTCGATGGTTTCCTGAAGCTGTATCAGGAAGGCCAGGATGAACGCGCTGCCACAGTCGACGACGATGAAGGCAATGAACGCGACCGCATCCTGCCGCCGATGAACGAAGGCGACACGATGAACCGCGGCGACGTGACGCCGGAACAACATTTCACGAAGCCGCCTCCGCGCTTCACCGAAGCGAGCCTTGTGCGAAAGATGGAAGAACTCGGCATCGGCCGGCCGTCGACCTATGCGTCGATCCTTCAGGTCCTGCAGGATCGCAACTATGTGACACTGGAGCAGCGACGCTTCACGCCGCATGACCGCGGTCGGATGGTAACGGCATTCCTGTCGGAGTTCTTCGAACGCTACGTCGAATATAGCTTTACGGCCGACCTGGAAAGCCGGCTGGACGATGTCGCCAACGGAGATATGCAATGGAAAGCGCTGCTGCGCGATTTCTGGGAAGCGTTCGCCGTCGCGATAGGCGAGACCAAGGACCTGCGCATCACCGAGGTCATCGACAAGCTCGACGCTGAGCTAGGCCCGCATTTCTTTCCGGAACGCGAAGACGGCAGCAATCCGCGTAAATGCCCTGCCTGTGAAGACGGCCGCCTCGGTCTGAAACTCGGCCGGAATGGCGGTTTTATCGGATGTTCGAACTATCCCGATTGCGGTCACACGACGGCATTGACGGTCATTACCGGCAACGAAGACGAAGATGCCGCCTTTACCGGTCCGAAAGAGCTGGGCATCGACCCTGAAACCCAGTTGCCGGTCTCGATGCGTAAAGGCCCGTTCGGCGTTTACGTTCAGCTTGGCGAGGCGGTCAAGGGATCGAAGGAAAAACCGAAGCGGCAATCGTTGCTGCGCGGCCAGGTGCCGTCGGATATAGACTTGGATCTTGCGCTCCTGCTGCTGTCGCTCCCGCGGCCGATCGGCGCCCATCCGGAAAGCGGCGACATGATCCTCGCCGGCGTCGGACGTTTCGGCCCGTATCTGAAGGTCGGCGACCGCTATGTGAAACTGAAACCCGACGACGATGTGCTGACGCTCGGCCTCAACCGCGCGGTGACCATCATCGCCGAAGCACCGGCAAAACGTGCGGCAAAATCGACCGGCAAGAAAATCGGTGACCACCCCGATGACGGCAAACCGATCGAGCTGCGCGATGGCCGTTATGGCCCTTACGTCAAACATGGCAAGATCAACGCATCCCTGCCGAGCGACATGGAACCGGAATCGCTGTCGCTGGAACTCGCGATTGAGCTGATCGCTGCGCGTGCAGAAAAAGTCGGCTCGAAGCCAAAGAAAAAGGCAAAGGCCAAAAAGGCGAAGAAAGCCAAGAGCAAAGCAAAAGGGAAAGCCAAGGGCAAAGGCAAGTCGAAAGCCAAGACCAAGTCCGCGGCCAAGCCCGACGCCGAACCGACAGCAAGCGAAGAGGCGTGACACTGGTCACGATATGCCGCCGGTGAGCAAAACGCCCGCCGACATCCCCTTTCCGACCAAGGAACAGGTTCTGGAATTCGTCCGCGGCCATAAAGGGCCCGTCGGAAAGCGCGAAATTGCCCGCGCCTTCAACATTCGCGGCGCAGACCGCGGCCGGTTGAACGGCCTTCTTCGCGATCTCCGCGACGAGGGAAACCTGGACAAGGGGCGCGGCAAACGCTTCGCCAAGCCGGGTACCTTACCCAGTGTCGGCGTCATAGAAGTCACCGGTATCGATCGCGACGGCGACCCGGTAGCACGCCCCGTTACCTGGGAAAGCGAAGGCCCGCCGCCTGCCGTTTTCCTCAGTACAGAACGCAAAGGCCCTGCGCCGGCGGTCGGCGACAGGATCCTCGCCCGGCTTGCACCAACGGGTGAAGGCACCTACACCGCGCGGGTGATCAAGCTGATCCAGGCCGCCCCGCAACGGGTACTCGGCATCTTCCAGATGGTCGGCGGCAAAGGCCGGGTGATCCCGACCAATCGGCGCATACGCACAGAATTCGCGATCCCGCCGGGCCAGGAGAACGGCGCTTCCCGGGGTGACCTGGTCGAAGCCCAGGCCATCGGCGGGCGCAGCTTCGGACTGCCGGAAGCCCGTATCGCGGAAGTCATAGGCGATGCATCGGGGCCGCGCGCGCCCAGCCTGATCGCTATTCATTCCAACGATATCCCGGTCGATTTTTCACCGGACGCCCTCGCGGACGCCCAGGCAGCAAAACCCGTTTCGGCGGATGAGCGAACCGATCTGCGGCGCATACCGCTGGTTACCATTGATGGCGCAGATGCCCGCGATTTCGACGATGCCGTATGGGCAGAGCAGGACACCGACGAGAAGAACAAGGGCGGCTGGCACCTTCTGGTCGCGATCGCAGATGTGTCCTGGTACGTGCGCGCCGGCAAACCGCTGGACAATGATGCACATGAACGCGGCAACTCGGTGTATTTCCCGGACCGCGTCGTTCCGATGCTTCCCGAAGCACTCTCGAACGGCCTGTGTTCGCTGGTACCGAACGAAGACCGGGGCTGCCTTGCGGTCCATATGTGGATCGACGCCGACGGAAATATGAAACGCCACGAATTTATTCGCGGTATTATGCGGTCCGCCGCGCGGCTGACCTATGAGCAGGTACAGGCAGCGCGAAACGGCGACACCGACGATACCACCGGGCCGCTCCTCGACAACGTCATTGCGCCCCTCTACGGCGCCTTTGAAGCACTGCAAACGGCACGGGTCCGGCGTGGCACCATCGATCTCGACCTGCCCGAACGAAAGGTAAAACTCGACCGCAAGGGGAACGTCGCAGCAATCGAGCCCGTTGAGCGGCTCGACAGCCACCGCCTGATCGAGGAATTCATGATCTCGGCAAATGTCGCGGCGGCGGAAGCGCTGGAGCGCAAAGACGCACCCTGCATGTTCCGCGTTCATGATCAGCCATCGCCGGAAAAAGTTGAAGGCCTCCGCGAAGTCTTGTCATCGGTCGGTGTAAAACTCGCCAAAGGCCAGGTTATCAAGCCGGAGGTTTTCCAGCGCATCGTCTCGCAGGTCATCGGCAAGCCCGAAGCGCGAACCGTCAACATGGCCGTGCTGCGGTCCCAGGCGCAGGCGGAATACAGCCCGGCCAACCTGGGACATTTCGGCCTGGCACTCCGGCGCTACGCCCATTTCACCTCGCCAATCCGGCGCTATTCGGACCTGCTGGTCCACCGATCTCTTATATCGGCCTTTGGTCTCGGCAAGGATGGCCTCACCCCGAATGACGGCGACCGGTTCGCGGAGCTGGGCAAGCATATCTCGGCCACCGAGCGCCGCGCCGTCGATGCGGAGCGCGAAGCTATCGACCGGTTCACGACGATCTTTCTGTCCGACCAGATTGGTGCCGAATTTGCCGGGCGAATTAACGGCACGCATCGTGCGGGCCTCTTCGTCACGCTCATCGAAACGGGTGCCGACGGGCTGGTGCCGATGTCGATGATGGGAGACGACCGATTCGATTACGACGAGCAGCGCCAGGTGATCAAGGGCCGCAGCAGCGGTGTGACCTATCATATTGGCGACCCGGTCAAGGTCACCCTTGAAGAGGCAAACGTACACACCGGGTCGATGGCCTTTTCGCTTTCACAGGCCCGGCGGGAACGGGGTACACGGCAGCGGGGCTCCGGGAACACACGGAACACTAGGAACACACGGAGCACCGGGAATACGCGGAACGCTCGCGGATCACAGGTCCGCTCAGAGGTCGGCTCGGAGGGCTCACAGGAAGCGGCAACGGCAAAACCGCAGAGCCCGCATAAACCACGCCGAAAAGGGCCAAAAAAGCCCAATAAAAACAAAGGCAAACGCAGGGCTCCGTCAAAAACGCCCCGCTAACGAAAAGTTAATTCGCATTCCTTAAATACAACGTTAGTTTAGGGGCTTACCTGCGCGGACGTGACCGCCACACACCAGTTGAACGCGGAGAAAATGCGCATCAACGCATCGGATAACAGGAACACCTGCCGAGCCCCGGCGACCGGGCGGCTGAAGCCGCTTCGGAAACACCGCGGTATAATCGCGACGATCACAATCGGCCTGGTCCTTGCTGCTGCCTGTGTTGCTCCACCTTCAGAATCTCCAGAAAAAGGCAGCGACCGGCTGGTGCTGGAAACAGCCTTCAAGAACATCGGGCTCAGATATGCCGCGGATGTCTCCACCAGAACCGTGTCGGTTGCCGGGCTAAAAGCGCTCTCGGATACCGATACCCTGCTGGCCATAAACGACCAGGCCGGCAAGATCGCCGTTACCTATGAAGACCGGGTCCTTGGTGAATGGCAGACGCCCGCAGATGAAGATCATAATGCCTGGGCGGCCGTGGTAGCCGACGCCCTGGAGAAAGCCCGCCACGACGCCCCCAAGCTCGGAGAAAAGGACCATGAGCTGGTGCTGGCGCAGTTTTTCCGCGGTGCATTGTCCGAACTCGACCGTTACACCCGTTACGCAACACCCTCGCAGGCCCGAAATACCCGTGCCCGGCGGGAAGGTTTTGGCGGGCTGGGTGTCACAATTCGCTACAGTAAAGGCGATGTTTACGTCGAGAAGGTTCACGCAGGCACGCCGGCATTCAAGGCCGGGCTGAAGCCAGGCGACCTGATCACCCACGTTGGCGGTTTAATGCTCACGGGACTGAGCCAGAACGCTGCAATCGGACATTTGCGCGGACCGGTGCACAGCAAGGCCGACCTCACCATCATCCGAAAGGACGCCTCCGCGCCGCTGAAAATCGCTGTCGTCCGGGCACATATCATCCTGCCGACGGTCACATCGAAACGCGAAGGCGGCATCCTGACAATCAGGTTATCAGGCTTCAACCAGGGCACATCACGCAGCCTCGGCAAGATACTCGCAGCCGCGGACCGAAAAGACGGGAAACCACTGAACGGTATTGTTCTCGACCTGCGCAGCAATCCGGGTGGCCTCCTTGACCAGGCCGTCGCCGTCGCTGATTTCTTCCTCAATGACGGACGCATCATTTCGACCAAGGGCCGTCACCAGCGCTCGAATCAGATATTCAATGCATCCTGGGGTGAACGCGTCACCGATATCCCGATCGCCGTCCTCGTTAATGGCCGCTCCGCATCTGCGTCCGAGATCGTCGCGGCCGCGCTCCGGGACCGCGGACGGGCTATCGTCATCGGGGCATCTTCGTTCGGCAAAGGCAGCGTGCAGACGATAATCCGCCTGCCCAACGGCGGTGAGCTGACGCTGACCTGGGCTCATATGATCGCGCCGGCCGGCTTCAACCTGCAGAGCCACGGCATCATCCCGGCCATCTGCACATCCTCACCTGACAACGAGCTAGCGGACATGATGGCCGCCATCCGTGGCGATTTACCCGCTGCGGGTACGATCCTGAATGCGGCGCTGGCATCGCGGTCCGCCATTCGGAGCAATCCCGACCTCGCCCGGGAACGCTGCCCGCCGGCCCGGGCCGAGCGCACAGAAGACCAGGAAATCGCCAAATACCTGCTGGAACACAAATCGCTTTACACAAGGGCCCTTCGAGATGGTGGCGCCGCGATCGCAGAACGCTGATTTTCGACCAACAGGACCACCAATTCCTTGACAGACCGGGCTGAACCGGTCAGTTTCCCGCAAATTTTCAGGTCCTGCATTTCAGGAGAAATAGAATGGCCAAAACTAACACGATCGTCGTCAAACTGCTGAGTACTGCGGATACCGGCTATTTCTATGTCGCGAAGAAAAACCCGCGTACGCAGACCGAAAAGCTCGAATTCCGGAAATATGATCCGGTTGCGCGCAAGCACGTCGCGTTCAGAGAAGCAAAAATCAAATAGGCTTTCAGCCTGTTGATGCGAAAACGCCGCCCAATGGGCGGCGTTTTTCATATTATAGGGCGTCTTGTTATAGGGCGTCTTGGCTGTCGGGAATGATGTCGTGTCAGGCGCGAGCGGCTTCCGGTAACGGATCCGGTTCAGCCGGCAGGTCGTCGGCAACCTCCACCCGGTTGCGTCCGCCGTTTTTGGCCGCATACAGGGCCTGATCAGCCCGTTCCAGCAAATCAGTCAGTCCGATGTCGCCGGCCGGTCCC
>ENA-UOXV01003381-UOXV01003381.1-marine-metagenome-genome-assembly--contig:-NODE-3381-length-19467-cov-6.156862_pt1 | contig 19467 bp, 23 predicted proteins | sample MGYA00238165_ERZ766961 | MGnify/ENA primary metagenome ERZ766961 (study PRJEB28924, sample SAMN03173240) | marine metagenome | biome: Marine; feature: Water; material: Subsurface seawater | place: North...
CCAATCAAAGATACTGAAAGAAGATAAAAATGATCCAGCTAAGATTAAATATAATGATAAAAACTTTTGGATTCTTTTGAAAAACACCTCAAAAAATAATCCAGGTAGCCCAACAAATGTTCATAAAATTATTTCATCTCAAAAAAATGAGATTGAGACGCTTAGAAAACAGCTAGCAGATATGACATGTGGGCTGCTAAAGAATTGCGATAATAGTAGGCCTAATAAAAGAGCAAGACGAGAGTAATAAAATAAAATAAAATAAAATAAAATTGAATTATTTTTATTTTATTCAAAATAATTAGTACAACAAAATAAAATGCAGAAAAATCAAAACAAAATAAATATCATTATTCATGCGGAAAATAATAATGATCCAAAAATTAATAAAGTAAAAATTAAAAGTATTGTTAAAAGATCATTTTCAGATACGCTTTGGAATGCAGTTTTCAGTAATGTAAATGAGGAGGCGTCTCATGCTTCAAATAATGACATTAAATATATTCCAAAAAATAACAATTTTGATATATTGTCACTAGCAGAAATGGGATTGGTGTATAAAACGCCAACTATCAAACCAAAAAATAAAACAGTTAAAGTAAAACCAGTTTCAATGAATGAAGTTTATAGAATGATATAAAAAATATAATAATCTTTAAAAAATATATAAGTATGAATGTTTGGGCAAAAAGATATTTTTCATATTTTTTATCGTTATCTTTGGTAACAGTTATTCAGGTATATATATTGGATATTCCTACATTTATTTCACAGGCACCCGATTTAGTAAATGAATATTATAGAAAAAATGCTATTTCTAGCTTTATATTTGATTTTTTTCTATTATTAATATATTTTTCAGTAGGAATGTATTTTGCAGATTTTTTAAATATAAATAAAAATGATAATGCGGGGCAATTACTAGCATTGATAATGTCTAGTATGACAATATCTGGTGCATTTATGGTTTATTTTCTTAGCAGAAAAGTTAGTAAATCATTTTTTTCAAGGTGGTTTCATAGAATAGGTGTGAAAGCAGTATTTTATGATGTAATATTAGTTTCAAGTGTATATACTTTGATGATGATAATACACCAAAAGATATACGGAAAATAATTATAATTAGTTTCGAAGTGAATTGATAGTTTCTAGTGTCGAAATTATGAGCGGATGATAAATATATACATCATTTCCTTGGAGAAGTTTAATAGTTTCGAAATTATATATCTTTGTTTTGTTAAACTCACGATCCAGCAATAAAATGTTATTTATTTCATTTTCAGATAAACGTTTATACTGTTCAATATTTACTATTTTAAATCCAAAATTGTATAAATCTTCTGGCGTTGCATCTCTCTCATTTAAAATTTTAATTATACCATAATTTGCATAAATATGATATGCCTTATCTTTGTATAACCTGCCAAAAAAAACCTTATTTTTTAAAGAACTGCTTATCATGTTTAAATCGACCCGTTTGAATCCATATTTATAACCATTTTGTTTGTCTAATCCAAAGTTTTTAGAACTAGTTTTTTTAAATTGACTTCTAGATCTACCAATACCACCATGCTGATTTACACTAAAAATGAAATCTCTTTTTTTAGTAAAAGTATTATTTCTATATTTACTCCCTATTGAATGACCTCTATAATAACCGGTTGCAAGAGGAGCCAACCCTTGTAGTGTATCGCCAACCTGTTCTATACTAGTATTGACACGATAACTACTTGTTCCAGCTAACCCTGCACCCATATTTCTTGCTCTTGCCATTGATATATATATGATTATATATTAGTATTTAACTAAAAATTGAAATATTTTTTTAAAAATATTTATTTTCACAAAAAAAACAACAAAAACACTTAAATATCGACGATGGCAAATTATCAAATTGAAACTCGCGAAGCAGGAAAAAAATCCATATGCCCATTCAGTGGAGAAGTTATTATGCCAGGAGACAGAATCACGAAATACTCGTTTCATCAGCATAATGCGTTTATCAATGAGATAAACATGATTCCTTATGATGTTGCAGATTACATAATGCGTATGTCTGGTGAAATGATGATTGGTCAGTGGGGATTGGACAAGCACACAAACTGGCTTGCTCGAAAAACATCTTCCGGAAGAGTTGTGAAAAAAGTTCTTCGGCAGGAAAATCGTGATTTTGTAGCTGGTTCTGGTTTTGTAGGATGTGACCATTATGATCATTCGTATAATGATGGTAATGGCTGTCAAGAAGTTGTTCAGGATAAACGCGATTTAAAAGAGTTCATTGTAGATGACGATTTTGTTGAGTATGATCTAAGTTTGCAGCCAGATGCCGAGAGTGAAGAAGAGTATGATGACGAGGACTATTCAGATGAAGAAGACGATTCTTTTGATGAAGAGGATCTATATGATAGCGATGAAGAGTAAAAAAACATAAAAATACAAATAAAATGAGAGGAGGTGAAACTTTTTTATTTTATATTGTCGATAATATATTTAACTTTTCCCAGTAAGTAGTTTTCCAGCGTACATTCCCAAAATACAACCAATAGGCATTCCAATTGCGTTGATCCAGATTGGAGGACTTGTGTCACTGTTTAGAAGGTCCTGCCCAATGCTTGCAACTGCAGCTCCAACTGTAGCCCCTATGAAATCACTATATGTATTTCCCCAAGCCCCTTTTGTTAAAGTATGACCAGGAATAAATGACATCATTTTATCAATACCTATCCATAAGAAAAAATTATCCATGAACCCGAATACCATGCCGAAAATTAAACTCACAAATAAACCCTTCATTGTAACTTTTCCCTGATTAAACCAATCTAAAAATGTTTTATTTTTATTTTTTGTACTCGTTTTATGAACTATGTAAGCTATATAAAAAGAAATAATAATAAGCACTATATTGAATAAAATAAATGTTAATATTTTTCTATGAGATTTATTCATAATACATTATCGATATATTATTTTAAAAACTAAATGTCATTGTGAAGAATAATAAATAAAACACAAAAAAAAATAAAAAATCTTTAAAAAAACAAAATTGTACTATATTTTTTTATGAAAATTGCAAAAAAAATATAATATACAAACTATTTTATAGTTTAATTGATAATGAAGATACTTTGCTGGAATATTGCTGGCATCCGTGCAAAAATAAAAAAAAATTATCTGGATTTCCTTTCAAAAGGAGAATATGATATTGTTTGTTGGCAAGAAACCAAAGCTGAAGAAAAACAAGTTGTATTATCAGAAAATATCAAATCAAAATACCCTTATCGATACTGGAATAGTTGCAATGGAAAGCAACAGCGAAAAGGTTTGAATGGAACGTCTATTTGGAGCAAAACAAAGCCAGTTAAGATATTGTCGCCTTTAGATATTTCAGTAAATGAAGGAAGGGTAACCGCTCTAGAGTTTTCAACATTCATTCTTATAACCGTTTATACGCCTAATTCGCAGTACAGCAACTCTGATAGAAACAAGTATAGGGTAAATGAATGGGATATAAAAATGAAATTATGGATTGAAATGCTTGACAAAATAAAACCAACAATTGTTTGTGGTGATTTTAATGTTGCAAATAAAAAAATCGATATAGCAAAACCAGATAAATGGAAAAATGCAGCTGGATTTTTAGATAGTGAGAGAATTAATTTTAAAAAATTGTTGCTTAGTGGATGGTGTGATGCATTTAGATATAAACATAAAAATAAAAAAAACTGTTATACTTATTGGAATCAAAGAATCCCATGGGAAAGAAAAGCAAATATAGGATGGAGAATAGACTACTTTCTGGTACCTATTTCTATAAAAAATAAGATTGTATCATGCGATATACATAAAGATATTATTGGCTCAGATCATTGCCCAATAAGTTTAAATATTAATATTAAAAAAAGATTGAAAATTGTAGATTTATTGTAATTGACCGGTCTCCATATATTTTTTCCAATTTGTAGGAACAAACTTAGTTCCACCATCATACTTCACCGCTAATCTCAAATCAAGTAATTCTTGATTTAATGATCTTTTCTTTTTATCATAGAAGACATAAGTTAATAAACGACCATATTTATCTAATTTTACATTTTTAAAATAAACTATTTTATTTAAAACTCTATGTTCGACAGTTTTTTTTGCAATAATAGATACTTCTTTTTCAATAACATTCTTTGTTCTTTTTTCAGGACAGTCTATGCCGTCTAGTCTTATCTGAAATTGGAAAAGTTTAGGATTGTTTTTAACACGGCCTAAGATTGTAAATGTATCTCCGTCATAAACATCAATTACTCTTCCTCTTGTAATTTCTGGAATATATTTCGGAACCTCTTTTCTAGTTATATTTTTAGGTATAGATTTTTTAAAAATACAACTACATAATTTAGTTACGCGGTTACCCATAAGATAATATATAATCAATAAATCTATTTATATTATGTTAGTAATGTATAGACATGAGTCATACATTCAATAATCCAAATAAAGATTGTATTACTGGCAGTGATTATATAAAAGCTAAACGCCGCAAAGCAAAATATAAAACATTATCTAAAAATAAATCAAATATTGAATATCAAAGATATGATAATACCTATAATCTCGTGAATTGCAGCAACGGCAATGGTTATGTTAAATCCGCTAAGAGTTATGATGATTTACTAGATATAACTGTGGGTAAGCATTTGATAAATCCAGTATTAAATGGTTCTGCGAGTTCAAACTATGATTCTTGGTTATCTAGTTTCATTACTGTCGCACAACAACAAAATAACAGTGATAACAGTGATAACAGTGATAATATTGTTACAAAATCAATCAAAAAAACAAATAATCCAGAAAATAATACTATTGAATATAATGAAAATAATAAAATAGGATTTCCAGATTTAGATACAGAATTAGATAATGATTGGGGAGATGATTCTATTCCTGGATTTGTTTATGATCCAAAAAGTAATCGAATAAATAGTTGTAAAAATATCCCGATTCAAAATCTTCCATATCAAATAAAAAAATATGGAAAAATAGATTATAAAAATACCACTCACTATTGGAATGCAGTTAAAGATGAGAAAATGTCAGGATTTTTTTATCCAACAAAAGTTAATTTACAAAATCAACATACCTTGGTTAATACCACAAATAATCTATTTCAACCACTTCCATCACAAATAAATGATTCTTTAAATAAATACCAATATGATACCTGGTGCAATGATGGAAATTATAAACAAGCTTTAAATGAAGAATCAAAGAAAACTGAACAATCAAGAACCAATGCAGAGTCCATGAACGAAGCAACAGTCGGATAAATTAATTGTAAAATTGATACTGTAATTATAATAATATGAATATTATACCTTATTTTAGAAAATATAATGTTCTCTGAAAAACAACAGCATGCATTTGAATTATATAAAAGTGGTGTAAATATGCTTATTACCGGCCCAGGTGGAAGTGGAAAAACATATTTAATCAAAAAGTTTGTTGAATGGGCTAAGGAAAATGATAAAAAGATTCAAGCATGTGCAATGACTGGGTGCGCTTCACTGCTTTTGGAATGTGGTGCAAAAACAATACATTCGTGGGGAGGCATCGGACTAGCAAATGGGAATATAAATGAAATAGCCAAAAGGGTAGGAAAGCATAAATATAAAAGCAAACCTTGGAAAAATATTGATATTTTAATTATTGATGAGGTTAGTATGATGTCAAAGAAAATATTTGATATATTAGATAAAACTGGTCGTATTGCGAGAAAAAATATGCTATTACCATTTGGAGGAATACAAGTAATTATGGTGGGCGATTTTTACCAATTACCTCCAGTTGGTAATAAAGATGACCCAGACACAATAAAGTTTTGCTTTGAAAGCGAAAGATGGCCAGTAGCTATAAATGAAATAGTTCAATTAAAAACAATATTTCGTCAAAAAGACAATAAATATGCAAAGGCATTAAATCAAATAAGAATTGGCAGATTGAAAAAGTCTTCATACAAGTTGCTTTTATCCAGAGTTCAAATAAAATGCAATGAAGATATTAAACCAACAATACTGCTCCCACTAAGAAAGAGTGTAGATAAGATAAATAGATCTGAATTAGCCAAGCTTAAAAATGCAGAATCAAAAAAATATTCGATTAAAATGGTAAAAGATACAGAAGGATTAGATAATTACCGGAAAAAACTAGCAGAGAGAACACCAATAGAATCAGTGGAATATGAATATAAAAATCTTAAATCCAGCATTATGGCAGATACATTATTGGAATTAAAAGTTGGTGCTCAAGTAATGTGTATAGCAAATATAGATATGGATGGTCCTCATCCATTGGTAAATGGTAGTCAGGGAATAGTAGATAGTTTTGTGGGAGATTTACCTATGGTAAGATTTAGAGATGGACAAAAAAGATTGATTGGTTATCATACATGGAGTAGTGAATCTCATTCATGGATTGGTGCAAAACAAATACCGCTGATACATGCGTGGGCCATTACAATACATAAAGCACAAGGAGTGACATTAGAACTAGCACAAATAGATGCAGGACAACATATATTTGAGTGTGGTCAAACATATGTTGCGTTGTCTAGAGTTAAGTCGCTGGAGGGATTATATTTAACTGATTTTGATCCTAGGAAAATAAAAGTCAATAAAAAAGTACAGCTCTTTTACAGCGAGTTATCTTAGTCATATAATGTTTCAAAAATTAAACTCATAGACCAGTCCATATAGTTTAAATCTATTACTCTCCCATATTCATCTAATAGCTGGATTTTTAATCTGTCTATATCAACTGGGCCAAAATAATACCTTGTTCTATTTAACTGATTGCTTAATCCAATATCGCTAGCTGATTTATAGACACCGGCATCATCAACAACGCTCGCCCAATTAATTCGCGTTATAATATTTTTATCCATAATAGACTCAGAAAACGCGGCAATTAGCGAAGAACCTTGACTTTTTTGACCATCGTCTATAGAAACAAATATATATCTTGGACCAGTAATAAAACAGATACCTTCAGATGAAATCGTTCCTGCTCCCTCAAGAATGCTATAAGTTCCTGCTCTAAATCCTAATTGCCACCCTAATTTCAATTGAATATTTTTATTAAGTTCTAGATTTCCTGATCTGGAAACTGTAAAAATTATTTTAAATCCATCTTTAAATAAGCTTTCTGCAACATCTGTGTCATTATCATTATTTGACGGAACGCCAAAAAAACTTTTACCACTTATTCTATCTACTCTAAAGCATAGATCTTTTGATGGGTTAATTTTTTCTTCCTTCTTCTCATCCGCCTCTACGAAAAAAAATCCATCATCTGCAGTATTGTCAATATATCCTTGTTTGCTTAAAGCAATTGCATTATTCATTGCAACTTCAATAGAAAATGCAGAACTTGCACCTTGCCAATCCATTTCATAATTACCATCAGGTAATGTCACTCGCCATGCTTTTACCAATTCATTCTTTTCATCAATAGTAACTTCATTTTTTGATATCATGTTGTCAAGTTTATGTTGAATATTACTTTTAATAATTAAAGTGTTGTTTTCTAAACTTTTAGATATTGCATAAATTGTTGTCGGTATCTCTACAGATGCAATTCTCATAGAAACAACCTTTTTAAAGTTCTCCATTAGATGAAGTGTAACATCGGAAGATTTTGTAATATTATAATTTTCTCTAAATCTTGTATCTATATTCAATCCTCTTGCCAATGATTTAATATTAATTGGATTTATGTACCCTGGATTAGATAAATCATTTTGTATGGTTCTCCCATTTACAGCAGTAGCATATTTTCCTGCTTCAACATTAGGATCTTCAATAATAACATGGTCATCTGAAACAATAATGCTATTGCGTTTGTATGGCAATAGATTACTAGAAATACTTAATTGTTTCTGAAAATGATTGTCCAGTAAATTATATGCACTATCGATAAAAAATAATATCTCTCTTTTTTTTTCTGTTTTTCCGTTTGACAAATTATATAGTTGATTAACTAATTTCTTTTTTGACGCAGTAAGCTGCGACAAAGTATAAGTATCGTTTAACGAAAATAATTCTAGCAAGTCTTTTGTAGAATATGCACCAATGTCTAAATTAAGATTATCCATATATACATTTATCTCATCTTTTTTTTAAGCATCAACTACCTCTTAAACACAACTGTTTAATTATATATATTATGGAAACGCAAGATATAATTAACCATTTTAAGTCATCGCACTATGTTGTAAGCGACAAAGAGTATAATATTACTATGCATGAAAGTATTAGAGCAATCTCAAGGTATTATGAATTGAGTCACACCACTATATCGAAGTCATTAAATGAAAATATTTGTACTTGTAAAACAAAAAAATATGGAGTCATTGTTATTATGAAATTAAACAACAACTAACATCCTTTTTATCTACATGACACGTTTTATACCTAGCTTTTAAAGCAGAATTGTTATTTTTGTTTTTTTCAATACCTAACTCATCTGTTTTATCAACAAACATATTAATTAATTCCACTAATACATGTTTTGCATTATTTTCATTTTTACTAGTGATTTCCATATATTTCATATTATTAGAATAAGCAAATATTCTGGCTTTTTCAGCAGAAACCCCCCGTCGTTTGTCTTTTTTTGAACCAACTAAAATAATAGGTATATTTTCACGAACTGTATTATTATTTATCATATCAAGCCAAGTTTTTAAAGACTGAAATGATTTGTAATTAGATAAATCAAACATTAATATTGCACAGGTTGCTTCTCTAAAGTATCCTTTAGTAATCGCTCTAAATCTTTCATGGCCAGCCAGGTCCCAAAGATGACACTTAACCAAATCACCTTTGTATGATTTAATTAATTCTATGTGTAAATCGAGACCAATCGTTGAAACATAACTACTACTATGCCTTCGACCAATTAATGAATCTAAGAAAGTTGTTTTCCCAACATATGCATCACCTATTATTAGCACTTTTGAAAAATAATCATAGTTCATTAAAATATGATTATATTAATAGATTAACAATGATTTTTATATAATTTATCACAATGCCAACACCAATCATGATACTTGAAACCTTTGCATGTACAATGATACGTTTTATCTTTATAATATTTTGCTTGATATTGAGTGTAGTCACGTTTAGATTCAAAATACATGATATGTACCGGCAACTCATTATCTTTATTTAGTTTTTCATCAGCCATCTCACAAGATTCGACGACAATATTTTCTTTGCTATTACTTTTCTTTAATGGTTCTCCCATTGATATAATAGCTAAAGTAGAATAATTATGCAAATCAACTAATAAGTTTTTTAATAGTGTTTTATCTGTAGATCCACTCGATTTTAATGCAATTAATTTTTCATTTATATTTACTAAATCATTTAAAATATTGTTGTTTTCAAAAGAATTGTTTGTTTTAAGAAACATGTCTACCCTAGTTTTTTCAACAACACTATTTTTTTGAGACATTTTATAATAAAATACATAAATATATCTTTAATTAAAATAATCTTTTATTTATAATTTATATAATGATAAATAAAAATATCGAGCTATTCTTTTTAGAGCATCCTAGTAGTGTGTGCATGTCGTATTATGAACATTTTTTGTTTTCAGGTAAGTTAGGTTGTATGTTTGTTATTGCTGGATGTAAGGCATTTATTCATGCCATTTGTCCAGCATTATATGTAACTTCTAGTAGTGATTTCAGTGAGGAATTATATATAATGCTTAGTAATGCAGGTTGCAAAGATTAACCAGTTGAATTATTTTTGCATTGGCAATCATTAATAAATCCAAGTGCATATTTTTTATTACCTTGTTTTGGTGTTTCACCAAAATATGGATCTGTGCTATAAAGATGTGGTGCTTTTTTACGAGCTAAATATCTACCATAACTACCATGTTTTTTTCCAACGCCTACGTCTTGTTTATTATTATTAACTGTTTGAGCACTAAGATTCATTGTATATAATGATGATTGAACTCTGCATACATTCCATAATTTTTTTTGAATGCTTGCTTCTTTATTAATATTATTTGATGGTTCGATACCACATGAATTGCATGGTTTTTTTGCATTAGAGTTATTTTCGCAGTTATCAGGTTCTACGTGTGGCATATATAAAATATAAATATAATAATCATAAAAATTGATCACTTTTTAAAAATAATTTTTATGATTAAACCTAATAAAATGCAATACACATGTAAATATTGTGGTAGAAAATACAAAAGAAAAGTTTATTTTGATAGACATGTCTCTGCATGTGAGCTTTTATCAAAAAGCAAGCTAGAAAGACAGCAGGACGATGAAAGATGCAGTGATACTCCAACTATGCGAAAAATGTATGATATGTTGATGTCATTGGCTAGAAAAAATCAAGCATTAGAGAAAAAAGTTGAAGAGCTAACAAAATGGGCAGCAATTAAAAAGAAAAAGTTGCACGTTATTGAATGGTTAAATAATAATTATAGTGATGTAGCTAATTTCAATGACGCAGTAAGTGCGAAAAGTGTATCATATAAAGACATGGAGCAGGTTTGTAAATATGATTATATTGAAGGAATAACATGTATTATTCAAAAATGGTTTCCTATTGAAAATAGTTCAACACTACCAATAAAAGCGTTTGATCAAAAAGATAAAACTTTGTTTATAAAATGTGATGATGGTTGGCATACAATGGCACCAGAACAATTTGAGAAAGTTATTTCAAATATTGGAAAACAGCTTATTGGGCATTTTGTTGCATGGCAAAATAAAAATAAGCACAGAATAACACATAGTGATTATGCCGATGAATATACAAAAAAACTACAATGTGTCTTTGGTGGAAATTATTCAAGCCAACAAATATATACAAGAATTAAAAGAAATATCTATAAGTTTTTGAAAATGAATCTAAAAAATATAATTCAGTTCGAGTTCGCGTTTTAAATATTGATTGTAGGAAATAGTTTTGATAAATAAATCATTATTATTTTTTAATATTGATAGCACCTTATAATATCTTTCAACATTTGTTGTTGACGTATTATTTGCACCACAATGCAATGCATCAGATTTATTCCCATACTCTAATATACAATCCTCTTCCCAAAGCTCTTTTACCGAATGTTTATTTGAAATATTTAATATAATTATTGGCATATTTTTCTTATTATAATAATTACTCAAGATTATATCGTCTGAAAGTAGACAAATGTTACTTTTTTGATTAACACAATATTTATTTATATAAGACATAAAATTATAATCAAAAATATTTAATGGAACACAAACGGCACCATAACCTTCTGCAATTGAAACAGATCTGTTATGTTTTCTCTCTGATATCATTTTAATTTTTTGATGATGTTGAAGTATATTTATACCAGTTCCTGAAATAACAGATGGAACACCTATATTAATAATAGCATCATGAAATGCAGTAAGCATATTTTTATTATATTTGATATCATCGTCAATATAAATTATATAGGTACTATCTAACATATACTTTTTGTCATTCAAATATTTTATGGTTGGTACAAGTTTTGTCGCTGGACCATAATCTTGTTTTATTTCATTAATAATAATATATTTCTTAATAAAGTCTGGAATAATATATTTCTGATTTGTTCTTGGAAAAATAGTTGGTATGTTTAATATAAATAAATCAGGTTGTCGAGATTGCAAAAGTATTGATTTAACCATCTCGTGTGTTTTTCCAATTCTTTCAGGAGACGTAGTAAAAGAAACAACTATTTTCATTTTACTATTTTATATATTATTTTTCATAAGTTTAACCATATTAATATAATATTGGTTAAACCAGCATAGAAATGTTATTGATATATTTTATATACATGTTTTTTACAAAAAAAGAGGTACCTCCACCAAGAAAAATACCGTTATATGAGATAATATTCTATATGTGGCTTATATTTACCTTATTGAAATATATTAGTAAATACCAAAAAAGTTCGGAAAAAAAAGAAAAAACTGATGATGAACCATTAAAAAATGTTATAGGGCTTGAAAGTGTAAAAGAAGAAATAAAATATTATATGGATTTTATTAATAATAAAGATAAATATAATGATTGGGATGTCAAGCTACCCAAGGGTATTTTACTAGCTGGTCCTCCTGGAACAGGGAAAACATTATTGGTTAAAACTATGGCAGAAGACTTAGACATACCCATTGAAAGCATGTGTGGTTCAGAGTTTGTAGAAATGTATGTCGGTGTTGGTGCTTCAAGAGTAAGAAAATTATTTAAAAATGCAAAAAACAAAGAAAAATGTATAATCTTTATTGATGAAATAGATGCAGTCGGGAAAAAAAGAGGTTATGATAGAAACAGTGAAAGAGATAATACATTAAATCAATTATTAGTTGAAATGGACGGTTTTGATGTTACAGATAATATTATTGTATTTGCAGCTACAAATCTTGTAAAAAATCTAGATCCAGCTCTTACTAGATCTGGTAGATTTGATAAAAAAGTGTATTTTGATCCACCAAACTTTAAAGAAAGAAAGGAAATGTTTAAATTATATTTTGATGAAATAACTTTGCCCAGTAATTTGTCTTTTGAAATATTGTCAGAAAGAAGTGCTGGTTTAACAGGTGCTGATATAGCAAATGTATGTAACCAGTCAAAAATAAATGCGATTCAAGCAAACCAACCACTCTCGAGTGTTAGAGACAATGATATTCAACAAGCGATAGATGAAGTAATGATAGGGAGAGAAAAAAGAGAAAGAACTATGAGCATTGATGAAAGAAAAAGAGTATCATTTCATGAGGCAGGACATGCATTGATGGGATATATATTAAAATATTGCACACATCCAGTAAAAGTAAGTATTGTCCCTAGAGGAGAAGCAGCATTAGGTTACAGTCAGCAAAAAACTACAAATCAAAAATTGTATTCTGAAGAAAGCATTTTGTCACAAATAGCTGTTTGTTTAGGAGGCAGAATATCAGAATATATAACATTTGGTAATGTTTCTACTGGAGCATCTGATGATATAGAAAAAGCATCCAATTTGGTATATAAATATTGTTGTATATGGGGAATGAGCAAAGAAATTGGTCCAATTAATCCCACTTGCATGGGAATAATAGGCGAAAACATAAGTGATAATATGTTTGAAGAGTGTGCGGCAATCATAAAACATATTGAAACTATTGTTGAAAAGTATTTGAGAAAACACAAAACATATATAAAAAATATTGCTATGGATTTGTTGGAAAATGAAACAATAAACTATGAACGGATTATTGAATTAGTACCGCCAAGATTTGAAAATAGTTTGGAGATTAGTTTGTAGTTTCATTATCATCGGATTTATGTGTTTTATTTAAACGAAAATGAACCGGAACAGATTTACAACGCTTTTTCCTGGGTGGTGTAAAACTACGACGCCTTTGTCTTTTTTTTGAAAACCGTGTTTTTTTATTATTTGTCTTTTTTTTGAAACAACACATATCAAATATCACAACTATTGCATTAATTGTCATGCCAATTAATAGCGTAACTAGAAATGCAACAGAGAACTCTAGCATAGTTTGAATAAAATCCATTGTGTGATTATTCATTTGTTTGTTATTATGACCTTAATTATCATAATAACAAATAAACTTATTTTCAATTTTCTTTTATATTATCTTTTTTAAACTTAGCATATTTATCGATAACCTGTTTTGATGATTTTACATCACCACATAATTTATCACCACACGAATCAATATTAGCTAATGCAGACTTTATATCTGAATTGTCATTTACACCCCATCTTCCTAGTTTTGTAGGCGGTTTTGTTTTAAATGGAGCTTTTAATGCCATAAAAACACGAGACATCATTATTATTATAAAAAAATATTTTATGTTTAATATTTTTTAATTTAGATTATATTTTTCTTTAAACATCTCTGGAGTCATTAATGTTATACCTAATTCTCGAGCCTGTTCTGCTTTTCCAGTATCTTCATCAATATCTTTTACTAAAACAACAAAAGTTTTTTTTGATACAGAAGTTCCATTGATTGCTCCAAATGATTCTAGTATTTTAACAAGAGGTTTGTCCCTGAATCCAGTCATAACTATTCTTTTATCGTATAGTGGATGAGATTTTTTTGAGGTTGAAACTGGTGTTTTTGCATATATTAGTTTATCTGACATATTCGCCTGGCTCATAAATAGTTTGAACTTTTCTATCTTATCTACGAATGATGTTGCTGTTTTCTTTGCCATACCATCAATTGATTTAACTTTATCTATCTTTTCTTGTTTTGAATCGCTGCTCACCAATATATCTGGTAACTCGGATAATATTGATTTAATTTTCTTAACACCGAATCCTCTGCCAAATATATTTGTAGCATTCATTAGTTCAGGTAAAGTTGCAATATTTATTTTTGTATGAATACCAGTATGTATTTTTTCAGAAAGTTTTTGTTTGAATCCTTCTAGCTGTAAAAAGTCTTGTTTTTCCATTTTTAGTATTTTTGGAACAGTATTATAACCAGCATTTACTAGTTTATTTACTATTCCTGGCCCCATAGCATCAACTGCAATTCCTTTAAAGAAGCCAGTAATAACTTTTTTCTGAACAGTAATATTTTCCGTTTTATTGATTAACTGGATATCTACGTTAGTATCGTTCCACTCATATGGAATATTTGGCATCATTGGCTCTGTTGAAGGACGAATTACCTCCATTATATGTGGGATCACATCGCCTGATCTTACTAGCTTGATTACTGATCCAACTCCAATATTATTGTCTTTTATAAACTTAGCATTAAAACCAGTAGCATATTCTATTTTTGCTCCACCCAATACAACCGGTTTTACTTGAACTCTAGGCTTTAAATAACCATCTTTACTCGGCGTCCATATAACATCTACGACTTGAACTTCTGCGATTTGATCACTGAGTACCATTTTAAATGCAAAAGCATGATCTGGATTTCCACTAGATCTTTTATATATTTGATCATTGCAACAAATTACACCATCAATTTCATATTTATAATCATCCCTCCAACTGACAAGAAGCTCTGACAGAAACTCATTTGTAACATCACTCTCTACCAAAAATCTCACAGTCTCAACATTCATATTGGATAAGCTTTGCAATTGAAGTGCCGGAGTCATTTCAGGCTTTATTAGCTCATACGCAACAAAATCTAAATCTTGGATTTTATCGGCAATTATCTTTTTCTGATTTACCACTCCGGCAACAAAGTTTCTTGGATTTGAAAACTTTTCTTTGTATTTTTGATCGAAAACATTTTTATGAATAATAATCTCGCCTCGCAATACAAGGCCTTTCTCAGTAGGAAGTCTCATATAAGGTATCATATGGCTTACGTCTTGGCCTATTTTTCCATTCCCTCTAGTATATAATTTAGGCTCATCTCCTTCAGTTGAGTACAACCCACTTACACCATCTAATTTGCATGAAAGAACATAAGGGCCGCTATATTTTTTCTTCCATTTTGTGAGAGCACCGGTATCCGGTTTTATTTTATCCATTGACCACATTTCATAAGGAAGTTTTACCTTATTTTTTGATGCCTCTAGTTCCAAATTAACATGACCATTTTTTGCAATATTATTATTTGGAAATCTATCAAGGGTATATTCCCTCAAAATATCATATTGATCATCACTCATAACGGGTTTTTTGTTGCCATAATAAGCTTTATTTGCTTTCACTATCATTTTTTCTAGACCTTTCTCTAGAAGCTGATTCAGAAAACTAGTCCCTTGCTTTTTAAACTCATTAATCATCTTAGTTGCAGACAATGAGGGTTTCTTTTTTAATGTAATATTTTTAGTTGTTTTGGCTTTCTTTTTTGGCGGAACAATTATGTTCTCTACTTTTGATTCTCCATATTTTTGTTTATATGCAGCCATTTTCCCAATATCTTGCATATCTGGAACATTTTCCATGTTAGCTTTACTCGGTAAAGCTGGTTGTTCTTCTAAAAGCTCAACTGATCTGGCACCTTTTCTTTTATTTGGTGTTTTGTATTTCATACCTAGAAACTTAAATATAGACTGCTCATCTGGAAAATCTTTTTCAACTTTTGCGCCTTTTCTTTTATTTTTCATCACATGAAATCCATGTTCGTTCAAAGTATAACCTAGATTTAATGCTCTCTGTCGTTGCATAGTATTGAATCCTTTTGAACCCGTAAAGTAAAGCGTTGCAAATGCATACTCGTCAGGAGGAGAATACATTAAATCAACACGTCTGGCTGGTTTTCCGGGCAATTGAGCAATTGTCAGACTTTTTGTTTTTCCACGAGACAAAATATGAATGATTACATTTTTCTCTATAAGCTTGTCTAGAAATGCAGTAAATGCCGAAGAATCATTGTTTTTATTTGAAATAATAATATCAATATCTCCTGATGTTTTATCACCACGTCGGAATGAACCAACAATTTCAAACTTTGATCCTGTAGGCGCACTTTCTTTAAAAATCTTTTGCATAACACCTTCATAAGTGTTGATTTCTTGTCTAGGAATCCGCATTTCAATGTCATCAAAATATTGAACGCCTAGTTTTTGGGCGGCTGTAAGAAGTTCGGGATGTTGTCTTAGTTTTTCGATAGTATCAATGCCTTTAGCGGCGAATGCTTTCGCTTTTTTGGGTCCAATTCCATATACTTTTGTCAACACATTGATAGGATCATTTCGATATTTTTCGATAGTTCTCAATTTCCCAGTTTTGACATATTCATTTAGTTTTGACATTATAGTTTTTCCAATACCAGGGAGGCCTTCTAACTGTTTTGTATCAGTAATATCTTCAGTATATGTCATGATTGTATTAGCTGCTTTGCGATAAGCTCTTGCACGAAATGGCTCGCCGGTTCTCATCATAATACTTTGTAGTTCGCCTAAAATAGAAGCAAACTCTTCATTATATACTTTTTCATTGTTCATCTTTTTAGATTTTAGCTTTAAACTTTTAACTAGTTTTAGTTTCTTGCTTTTCTTAGTCATATTTTGTTTTTTCTTTAATGATTTAGTTTTAGTTTTAGTTTTTTTCAATTTTTTCGTTTTTGTTAAAGCAACTAGTTTAAGTTTTTTAACTTTTTTAACTTTTTTAACTTTTTTTGTTTTGTTTTTAACACAATAACCATATTTTATAAGTGTTTTTGTTTTTGGATTTATTTCTGTAGCACAAATCTCTCCTTTATCTGTAGGGAAACATTTATCATGCATCTTCCATTTATATTTAAAAGGAAATATACAGTCACCTGACTTAACTTTTTTATTTTTTTCGCCTTTACCTAAATTATTAATATTTGTAGCTTGCATGTTTTATATATAATAATTACATTATTGAATAAAACCAAACATAAGAATTATATCAAGGTAATATAGTATGGCTAGTGAATTACAAGGAATGGTATCGTATAAAGTAGTTAATAATAACAAAGTATTAGATTCTGGGGCTTATTATGGAAAGTATGATGGCAATAATTTAGATGTGATTGGAAGGGATAAAAACAATATTGTTTATGTGAAGTTAAGTAACGCAGATATTATGGATTTATTATCTATTCCATCCTCTCAAGAAAGATTAGAAGAGAGAATATACAAGGATTTTTACACAAAATCTCGAAAAAAAACAAAAAAACATTCGACAAAACCTAGAATGAAAAAAACTAGAAAAAAATCATTGAAATCCACAAAAACACAAAAACATATGCATAAAACAACTCAACATTATCACACTCCAATCGTAAGAAAAACACCTGGTCATCATAAAAAATAAATAAATATTTTTATTTAACACTTATTTATTTAGATCTCATCAAATTAGCTATTTTTGTAATATCATCATCTTTACCATATTTGCTTTTTAATTTTCTTCGCAAGATTAAAGAATCGGGTTTATTTAAAAGTTTTATATATTTTGGCGAAGCATATAATAGGTCACACGAAATATCATCATTATAAATGCAATCAATATAAGCAAGTTTTTCAATACGAACCTTGCTTAAAAATCTATAAGCATCTTCAAAATTACTAAACATAAACACCTGAACTAAATCATTTCTAGTTATTTTTCTACCAGTTCCTTCCACCTCATAACTAGAATAATCGCACTCACAACTAAACAATGATGCAATCTCTGACATCACCCTTTGCTTGTTTTGCAAGTTTGGTGTTTTGCTTATGTTAAATGATAATTCTACTGCGTACCCCATTATACAATACGCGAATATTAAAAATATTATTACTTTTTCCTTTACATAGCTATAAGCATAAAAAATAAAGATTATTTTCTGATAACAAAATATAATTTGTATATATACATGTCATTAGATTGGAAAACTTTTAAAAATCATTATAAGATTAATAATTTTACAAAAAGTTTCAATGATTTTTCAGAAAATCAAACGTCTGTTGAATCTACGACAAATAATATTAATTTAAATAAGATCAATAATGTTGATTATAATGGTTTAGGGAATAATACTGGTGATAATCCTACCAACATATATGATGTATTAACTGCTAAAAAAATAATTGTTAATGAAGATACTGCCTCTGAGTATATTGATAGTTTAAATGAGAGTATTGTAGTAAAAAATAAAGCATTTAATGGAAATGTTAAGTTTTTATTTTTTGGTTCATATTATAACCTGCCTGCAATATGGGCCAGTGGAACTAACAATGACAATTATGACATGATTATTAATCCACCACAAGGTGGTGTAGTAGGTAATGTAGGTATCGGTGTTGTAGATCCAAAGACTACATTAGATGTAAATGGTGCTATTCAAGCAAATAATAGTATTAGTGCTAAGATTTTATCCACGAGCGGCGATACTGATATTGTAGAAATAGGAAATAATGAGTATGGTGCAAGATTATTGCTAACCGATTCGATTGATGGTTCGCCAAGATGGGAAATATTTAACAATCAAAATACTTCTCTTGATTTTACATTAAATCAGGATCAATACATGAAAGTATATAAGGACGATATGTTTATAGAGTTCTGGACCAATATTAGAACACGTGAGCCTGATGTTGATGCCACTGATGAAAAAACAATTCCAAATATTAAGTGGGTGAGAGATCATGTTTTATCAAATAATAATGATTTATGGAAGATAGAAAGTAATCAAGTACAGTTAAAAAATAATAAAGATGTGAAAATACACAATTTAGAAATAGATATGCTAACGATTACAGGCGGTCTTCGAGGACTTCCTCTCGCTTCATTAAACTCTAGTCCAACTTTCTCTGGCAATGTAACAGCACCATCATTTATTACAACAACAGATATTGGCGATGACAATGATGGAAAAACAATCCCAAATATTAACTGGGTGAGAGATCATATTTCAGCAAATAATAATGATTTATGGAAGATAGAAAGTAATCAAGTACAGTTAAAAAATAA
>ENA-UOXV01003384-UOXV01003384.1-marine-metagenome-genome-assembly--contig:-NODE-3384-length-19454-cov-7.580030_pt1 | contig 19454 bp, 16 predicted proteins | sample MGYA00238165_ERZ766961 | MGnify/ENA primary metagenome ERZ766961 (study PRJEB28924, sample SAMN03173240) | marine metagenome | biome: Marine; feature: Water; material: Subsurface seawater | place: North...
TGTTGTGCTGCTAATGCAGCGGCTTGTTGTGCTGCTAATGCATCTGCTGCGGCTTGTGCATCTATTGCGGCTTGATCCATTGCGGCTTGTGCAAGGTTAGGGTTAGGGTTAGGGTTAGTGTCAGCGCCAGGGACAGAGCTGGCTTGTGCTGCTGCTGCTGATGATGATCCTGGTGCTGCTACTGATGAGAGTGGTTCTAATTCTGGAATTCTATCTATTTCTTCTATTTTTTGAATTAAACTTTTACTATATTCATCAAGTTCAATTAGTTCTTTGATTTTTTCATTACTAACGTTATTATCATTGATTATTATAGGTATTTGATTTCTGATAAACTCCAATTCACCAATCATTCTAGTAAAATCTGTAAAATCTGGCGGCGTTTCAGAAGAATTCTTATTTTCAAACCTGTTAATTTTACCAGTTATTTCTGAAAGAGTATTTTCTGTTTTATTGATCCATTCTTCAACTGTTTCAAGAGCATGCATATTCGACCCATTGAGCATCTCCTCATTATTCTGGGCATTAATTTGTAGTCGTGAATCTTGATCTGGTTGATTTGATTCTGTGTTTGGAATAGAAAATGCAAATTTAGGGTTCACTGTTGATAATATTTGTTGGTACAAATAGAAAATTTGTTCTTCATCGCGCGCGATATCAAATATATTTTTTTTATTATCATTCATAATGATTTCTCCTAAATAATAGAGTGGATGATTCCTCGTGATCATTTCTTTACCGCTACCGTTACTATTAGGACCATAGGCTCGATACTTCGTTTTTTTTCCATACACCACAGAATTAAAATCTATATTATCGCCATTCAAATTGTCATTGTCATTCGCATTGTCCGGGTTAGAGGTAGGTATCCACGTAACATCGTCTCCGGGCCCAATGCCTCCTTTCAACACAAATTTATTGTTTTTAATTGACCCTTTCTTTTTTTTTTTGCTCTTATTTTTTTTTTGTTCACTATTAGTTATATTTTTCTTACGTTTTGCCGTCTTGGAATTATTATTTTTTGTTTCTTTTGATTTTTGTTGTTTTTCGGATTTAGACAAACGTTTTTTTTTCATCTCTTTAATAAGTTGCTGATTGCTCAACTTATTATGTTCATATTTTTTGCTTGACATATAATATAATATATTATCTTAATATAATTAATATATTATTTATTATTTATTATTATTTATTATTTATAATTTATAACGATTAAATAAAACATTTAACCTATTCTTCAATTGAAACACTGCTGTCAATTTCTTTTTTGTCAGGGTCAACATCATTGTATTGAATTTTTTTGGATAAATATGATGATAAGAATATATACTTCTTTGTATTTACAATTGTATATACATCGGCAAGTTTGGTTGACATAAATAATGTATTTGTCAAATATACAGTTAATGTTTTACTATCTAAGAAATCAACAAAAACGACCATACCACTAAAAAGACTATTCAATGTAAATGCAACCATACATATATATCCAGCGTATTTATATTTACTATCGAAATCTTGTATTCTTAATTGTCGTTGGGGTGAAAGACAATCTAACGCTTTTTGCACAGATTCATTGTCACGGGGTTTAAAACGGTTAATGTCTAAATAATTAATTAAACACCATTCGCGTTTTGTTTCAATGAAATACATAATACAAAATAATCCCAATGTTATAAAATTAGATGTTAATGCAAATGTGCCATATGCATCCGCTGGGGACATTTTATCGGAAATACTACATGGACTTCCGCCACAAGACTGTGGGACAAATAAAGTAAGCAATGTACTCATAATTACACGGTAAAATTCAAATGTACAAGTTAACATCATATTAATGGTTTGTTGGGTATCTTGATTATTCATCATTGCTTGAAACCAAGTAAGCTCCATTTTATCAGCAGCGATATCGTCATTATCAATTTCCATTTCCATTTCCATTTCCATTTCCATTTCATTTATATAACTAATACGTTTAGATGGAATATTATGTTCAACAATTGCCAATGGTTGTTTTTTCTCCACTTTTTCAACACTTGAAATTTCTTGACTAGGGTATAGCGGTGTGTCATTTGTTTTGACGATTGCTATTTTCTCAATATCATCATTGTCAGTAGCAATGTTTTGTTTAACATTTAAATCGGTGTGTTCAAATTTATTCTCCATTTTATAATTATAGGAAGTATTATTTAAATTCAAATATAGAAAAAAGCAATAAAAGCAATAAAAGCAATAAAAGCAATAAAAAACAATAAAAAACAATATTATTATAATATATTAAATTAGAATGAATTTCTTAGATAACACAAAAACAATGTTTGGAAGTAGGGGGTTTTTATATTTTTTACTAGGGTTAAGTATATTTAATATACTGGGATATTTGCAATTACAGCGTATTGATATTATTGCTTTATTTGCGGTGGTTGCTTTATTGGTTAAAGGGTTTACCAATAATATGGTAGTGATACTGCTAACATCCCTTTTATTTGCCAATTTCTATATGTTTTTGTTCGGTCATATGCGTTTATCTCGTTATCTATAACCATAATCATAATCATAATCATTTTTACATTAAATACAATTATTAATGTAAAAAAAATAAGAGTATATAATATTAACAATGGTAAAGAAATGTCCCCCTGGTGTAATATGTATTGAAAATATGACAATATTTATGATTTTTATAGTTATAGCAATTATAATATATTTATTGAATACATCCGGTATATTTAGAAGTATAAGTAATGGAGCGAATGGAGGAGGTATAAGAGGTTCGGATGACGATAAACATACAACAGTAATTAATATACCATATGAAACACAGATGCCAAGTTTGCGGAACCGTAGTGATGTTCTACACGACCCATACGCTCCCCCTTTGAAGACAAATTCGTATTTACGTCATAACATTGGCATTCCTGTGAATGTGCCTACACAAGGACCGATACCTGATTACCAACAAATTGGCATATTAACGCGTCAATCTGGGAGAGAAACAATATTGCCTTTGTTTGGAAGACCTGTATACGCAAATAGAGATAAATGGCAGTATTATACAATGAATGATAAGAATAATGCAATAAAATTACCCGTTAGCATTCAAGGTAAGAGTTGTACTGGTGAATACGGTTGTAACAGTTTGAATAGTGGTGATAATGTATATGTAGAAGGATATAACGACATTTTTAATGCAACTATATATGAAAATAATAATATACAATATATCCCTTTTATACCTCATTAATGGGTGGGGGGGGTATGATTTCTCTCCATTACATTTAGCAATCATTCATTTCTCTCTGTTCTCTCTGTTCTCTCTGGGGTTGGTGATATTGATATATTATATAGATAGTGTATGATAATAGGAGAGCAATAATACTTTTTAGGTTCTTGTTTTTTCGAATGTTAGAGAGAAGTAGAGAGAAGTGGAGAGAAATGGAGAGAAGTAGTATATGAATAAAAATTGAATATATATTGAATGTTTTTTGGTTATATTATTTATAAACCTATATATTATCATATAACAATGATGTTCGAGTCTACATACCTTATCTTACAGCACATAAAATACAAAAAAAAAGTGAATGCGTATAAAAAAAGGGTAATTACCCCATCAAATGTTACCAATATGCAACCGAATACGAATATGATTATAGACACATCAAAACGTGATGTAACATTGAGAGAAACCAGAAGTAATTCAATTTGTTCAAACGCATCGACAATTGTTATGTAAAATATTATTCAAAAAAAACATATAAAGATTTATAATTATATAATATCGGTGATTACTGTAGGTGGTCACTCTCGGTAGCTCAGGGGTAGAGCAGTGGACTGTAACGGTATCAATATAGTCATCCATTTGTCGTGTGTTCGATTCACACCCGAGAGAGTAGGAGTAGGAGGATAAAATAAATATGTAAAATAGTATAACATTTACATATTTTCGGTGTAATATGTTGGGTAAATAGATATAAAGACATATATTATATATTATTTGTAGAGGATAATAACAAATTTATTGAATAAATCCAATAGTTGATTGTATTAAAAATAAATTGAATTAACCGTATAAGATACAGAAATAGGTGTATTGAAAATGAGTTGAAATAATTATAGTGATAATTAGGTAAGTTGAATTTAAGCACGAATGGCCGAGTGGTCTAAGGCGCTCGACTTAAGATCGAGTATCGTAAGATGCGTGGGTTCGAACCCCACTTCGTGCATTGTATTTATAGCTCAGTTGGTTAGAGCATCGGTCTTATGAGCCGAAGGTCGAGGGTTCAAGTCCCTCTAAATACACCATTTTGTATCTATAGCTCAGTTGGTTAGAGCATCGGTCTTATGAGCCGAAGGTCGAGGGTTCAAGTCCCTCTAGGTACATTTTTTTGTTCTATTCGCTCGGTTGCTTTAGTGGTCGTGTGGTTAATAGACGACCGATAATGTCGTTAAACTAATAAGACATCGTTGTCCGAGTGGTCTAAGGAGCCAGACTTAAGATCTGGTAGCGTAAGCTGCGTGGGTTCGAACCCCACACGATGTATTGTATTAAATTAAAATAATCAAAAAACGTATAATAAAAATATTTACAATACGTATTTTTATTCTACACCTTATATATTGAGTTAAAAATGTTGGAGCCTATTATGTATGAAAAATTTAATGAAATTATGAATGTCGGGTCTAGTAATGTATCAAAATTAGCAATTTTCATTTTCATCATCGCTGGAAATTATGCAAATGATACATTTTCCTGTAGTCTTAGACATATTATTAGAGATAATATGATAGCCAAACATATTCTTGGTATTTTTATTGTATTAATTTTTATTGGGTTTTCGCAAGAAGATTTAGATATACAAAACAAACTGATACTATCAGTTGGTTTATACGTATGGTATATTTTTATTATGCGTTCTCCAATCGTTATTACCATAATTGTAATTATGATTATTATTATTTTATACATTATGCAAGAAGCAATTAACGATTTAGAAAAATTAATAAAGGACAATTCGTCTGAGGTTGATAGTAAAGATAGTCAAATAAAAATCAATATATATTCCCAAATCAGGAATGCGTTGTTTTTAATATCTATAATGTTATCTACTGTTGGAATTATAATCCATTATTCTAAAAGCAAGAAACAGTTTAAAGAAAAATTCTCCAACTTTCAATTTCTTGTTGGAGAAAATGACAAAGTATGTTTCAATCGAAAATATTAAAATTGATTTGTTTTTGACCGGTATGATATCAATATAATAATATATAATTTGATTACTATGTCAAAACCTTCTTATGTACCTTGCTTTAATAAAAACGCGAATGAGAATATAAATGATATCGAAGAACTTGTAAAGGACAGTGAACTCGATATTAATAAAAATATGATTTCCGAAACTAATATGATTACAATATTGAACAATCTTATTAATTTTATAAATATGAATGAAAAAGAGTTACTTGATAAAAACTCTTACTATAATAACCAAAATATGCTGGGATTATTAAAGAACTCATTTAATAAATTTATACAAAAAGAGTTCCATAAGAATAAAACACAAATAAAAAAAACAATTCTTTTATATCATTACAGAAAGTTCGTGGGGCAAGAGTTAATTGAAGATAACGCCTTACTAAGGTTACTATTAATGAAAAAACCCGCAAATCACATTTCCGGTATAAACCAAGTCACTATTTTAACATCCGCAACACCAGACGGTCAAGATTTTAGTTGTAAACACGATTGCTTTTATTGTCCAAATGAACCCGCACATGAAGGGAATGATTGGACACCACAACCACGCAGTTATTTGACATTAGAACCGGCAGTACAACGCGCGAACCATAATGGGTTTGACCCATTCAAACAAACAAAGAACCGTCTTGATTCATTATTAACATGCGGTCATATGTGTGATAAATTAGAATTTATTATCGAAGGTGGAACATTTACCGAATATCCCAAAAAATATTTAAAATCATTCTTCTGTCAGTTTATTTATTGCGTAAATACTTATTTTGACAAAGAACCGAAGCGACAAATTTTATCATTAGAAGAAGAGATATTATTTAATAAAACCGCAAAATGTAAAATAATTGGTATTTGTATTGAAACCCGACCAGATGCTGTTTTAGAAAATGACGAAGATGGCATACCTTGGTTAAAAACACTTTTAATATGGGGTGTGACGCGCATTCAAATTGGGGTGCAACATTTAGATAATTACATTTTGAAAAAAATTAATAGAGGTCATACTATTGAAAAAGCAATCGAAGCAATCCGTATATTAAAAAATAACTGTTTTAAGATTGACATCCATATTATGCCTGATTTACCATATTCAAATAAAGAAAAAGACATTGCAATGTTTAAAGAAATATACTCTTCGCCTTTATATCAACCTGACCAAATGAAAATTTATCCTTGTGAGATTGTGCCTTGGACAAAAATTAAAAGTTGGTACGAGGAAGGCAAATATACACCATATGGTGAAAATAAACAAGATATTGAAGATGTTTTATATTATGCAATGTCAAATTGTCTTCCTTGGATAAGATTGCCTCGTGTTGTACGTGACATTCCCGATACATATATTTCGGGGGGTATGAAATGTGGAAATATGCGTCAAATAATTAATGATAAAATGAATAACACTCCAAATACAAATACAAATACAAATACACCAAGCGCAAGTATGGATATTCGTTTTAGAGAAATTGGAAGACATCCAAATTATAGTATGAATGACGCACGCTTGTTTGTACGTCGGTATGAAGCATCCCAAGGGATTGAATATTTTATATCTTATGAAACATATGATAAAAAAGCTATATTTGGTTTTACTCGTCTAAGAATAACAAATGAATACAATGATAGAGTCGCATTTTCGGAAACACTACAAGATATGGGTTTAATACGTGAATTACACGTATATGGAAATGTTGAAACCTTGCGAAAAGATACAGAACCCAGTTATAGTAATAGTATTGGAACACAACATTGTGGATTTGGAAAAAAATTAATAGCAACTGCCGAAATTATTGCTGCATTATATGGGAAAAAAGGGTGTGTTGTTATTTCTGGTATAGGTGTAAGAAATTATTACGAAAAAATTAATTACACACTTATTGATAATTATATGGTAAAACATTTTGGTTTCATTGAAAAACTAACATTTATTATTATTGGGTTATATTCATACTTCACAAGTAATTGTAACATTATGTTCTAACCCTTTTAACTCCGGGAATTTATCCGTTGTATGTACCCAAAAACATTGAAATAGATGAAAGAATATTTCATCAGATGACCACGGAAAATATTTAGACCCAATTGTTGTGAAAAACCAAATTTCAAACAACCCAATAAAAATGATTAATGTAATATGGTGAATTACCATTTTTATTATTTTTTTGTTATAAATATATTTTGTTATCATTGTATAGAATATTGTTACAGAATTTAATATTACAGCCATCACGAATGCCTGATATTTTAATGAAGATAATACTTGCATTGCTTCATCACTTGCATCATTCGCACTATCTCGTAATTTATTATATGTACCATCTATATTTTGGTCTTCGTATACGATAAAGGTAAGTAGCGCATCATAAAAAGGTTGATTTCTAATTTGTTGTGCGGTTTCTTGCGAAATTAGCTGGTCAGACTCTTCCGTAATATTATCTAATTGTTCATAAAACATTTCTTCTTCCAGTCCAATTATATAATTAAAAAAAAGTAATGGTTCTAAAATAGATAAAAACGATAACTGAATTAACACATGATTTATTAAAATTACCAATGACTTTATATATGGTTTATTTACTTTTTCTATTTCGTTTATGCGACCATTATTCAAATTTCCGTCCACAATATTGATAGTATTCCAATTGTCATATCTTTTTTGCATCGTGTTTATACTTTCGGTTGAGAAATCTGCCGATAAATTTTTATGTAATGTCGACCGAGATAATTTACAGGGGGATTGTGGTCGGTGTCTTAATGTCATTAATTCAATACGCCTATTTTTCTCTACACCTTCGTTGCCTTGTTGAATTACTCCAATATCAATATCAATATCCATTAATTCATCATTTTCATTTTCATTTTCATTTACATTATATTCGTTGTCTAATTTATAGTAGTCATCATCTTTTTTCTCCATTATTATAATAATAATTTATTTTTAATTATTATTATATGTTATTAATATATTAATTATTAATAATGCCCAAATATGAACCACGAATTTGGAACTCAAACGAATATATTAAACGTTCGCATAACTGCTATTCATATTTTTTAAATTTAATTGATAAAAAAGCGTATAATAAATGCAAAACACAAAAAAAATGCAGTACCGCACAACCCGGTTATTATAGAGGTTTGCCCAAAGATATATATAATTTTACAAGAAAAAAACGGAGCAAAAATGGATTTAGATATAAATGTAAAAATGTTGTCCCCCGTATTCTAGCGGACAATCCCCATATAAAATTTAATGGTAAATCCAAAAAAAAATGCCCTGATGGATATTATCATGGGGCAATGGCAACTACGTCCCCGAAAGAATGGAATAAAAGTGATTACCATTTTTATAGAAAAGACAATAACACGCCGAATTGGAGCCATAAAACAGGCAAACAAGATGTAAAATCTGTTGACGCAAAAGGAAACCCAATTTTTGACCCCATGGAAGCTGCGCGCAATTATGCCCGAAATGATTATTCAAACTTTTGCGGTTATTTCTGTATTCCCGAGAAAAAAGAATTAAAAAATATGAGTAGTGACAATTTAGTTGAACAATAAATTAAATGTTATGAAAGTTATTAGATATTAGATATTAGATATAAGATATTAGATTTGTCTATGTATAGTATATATATATATACATACACAAAGTCAATTATGGAATTTATATGTTCTTCAAAGAAATCAACCCCACTTTATGGTGCGATTATACATAACAACACTAATGTTAAATGGATTGAGTTAAATAACAATACTACTTGCGTAAATGCGTATAAAATTATTAGCGAACTATTCAATGTTGAGATAAAATGTATTGAGAACGAAAATGAAAAAATAATCCCATATAAAGGTCATAGTAAAATAAAATTGTATATTAAAGATGGATATTCACTCAAATGTTTCTCATAGAATTACTTTACTTTATTTCATTTATGTGAAAATTGAAAATTGAAAATGTAAATTCAATGAATGATTGTAAAATAAAAATAAGTTAATAATGCCAATACGAGAATATGATGGTGATGAATTAGTTGATGGAGACGTATACAGAGTTAATTATTACGACAATAGTAATAACCTTAATATGCTAATACATTCATCATTGGCTAGATATTGCGGGTCAAATTTTAATATAATTCTTTCTTTTACCGTAGTGAAGTGTGACAAATACGGTAAAAAACCATTTAAATTCTTTGACACCCCCAAAAATCAAAGAAGAAGAACGTGTCATCATTGGAGATTTTTTGAAACTGGTGAAAACATAACAGACAGGGTATTAAGAAACCAAGCAATAGAGTTAGAACTCGGTAAGTTTTTAGATCCAGTCACCGCAAATTGTTTGGGCGATGGTTGGTTCAAAAAATAATATACATGATATATAATAAATGGCGAAAGAATATGTTGCACCATATAATGATTTAGTAGTTGAAAAGACATATAGAGTGGAATTATGGGCGAGCTGGCCACCCGCCCGAATGGGTGTGATAAAACAAAGTTTGTCTAAAGTTATAAAAATTTCTGATAAGGTGATTTCATTTGAAACACAAAATTATAATAAAGAATTAAGTAAACTTTCTACAACATACAATGTACCCAGAGACGGACGTGCATCACGGTCGGGTTATTATTATAAAATTTTTGAAACAGCTAAGGATATGACAGACAGAAAATTAACAGACGGGAAATGGCGAAAACAAGCACTTGAGCAAGCACTTCAAACTGGTAGCTGGAATACAAGTTCAACAACAGGAGAAGATGGTAGAGTGATCAAATTTAATGAACCGGTAACAAGTACAGCAAAGGTTATGGCGAACGGTTTGTTCGAAGGTGGAAGAAAATATAAAACCCGCAAAACCAAAATGCATAAGAAAAAGAAAATGAGAACGAAAAAGAACACAAATAAAAAAATGAAAAAAAAACAGACAAGAACACGTCGTAAGCGTTAACAAGTTAAAGTATTTTCTAATTCTTCCAACTGTTTTTTGGTATTCACGCCTAGAACATATTTTATATTTCCCTTGGATAAAATCATATTATAAATCCGTTGATTTTTATATTGATAGCATAATGAGATTAAATCAGTCAAATAGTATTCATTTTGCACATTGTCATTTTTTATAAGGGGTATTAATTCTTTTAGCGATACTCCCTTCACAAAATATATGCCGGTATTAATCAAATTTATTTTTTTTTCTTCTTCCGTTGCATCTTTTTCCTCCACAATTTTTTCAACCATATTGTCATTATCTGTTATAATTCTACCGTATCCAGTCGGGTCATCATATTCACAAGTCATTAACCCATTCGCACAATCCTGTAAATACAATTGGTCAACGAATGTTTGAAGAATTTCAGATTTCAAATTTGGAGTGTCCCCGTTTATAATTAGGACGTTATCATTGTAAGAATATGTATCTAAACAGCAAGCAACAGCATTTCCAGTACCGATTTGTTCCGTTTGCTTTACGAAAATAATATCAGTCTTATCAATAACATCAATAAAATACGTATTTACCGCGTTCACTATTTGACTATGGTGTTTCCCTGTAACAACAATAATCTTATTTGGGTTTAACTTTATACATTCTTCTATAATACCAATTAACATCGGTTTTTTATTAAACGTAACCAATACCTTAGGTAATGCTGATTTCATTCTTTTTCCTTCACCTCCTGCTAGAATTGTGATAACTAAATCTTTTTCCAAATTTCTCATTCTATAATTTCATTTATAGAATGGAAAACTTTAATACATTTTTTATAGAATAAATATCTATCTATCGTAGTACGATTAATTTCTTACGTTATAACGGTTTTCTTCGTAAATAAATTTGGGGGTGAAATCAGTGCTTAATTCGGTTTTTCTTTGTTCTAATTGGGGTGCCAATAGTTGTTGGGAAACCTCAGCTCCCCCCCAGTTGGGGTCCATCGCATTAGGACTATTTTCTTGATCTTTAAATGCGTGAAAACGTTCATCTAATGGTGTATACTCACCAATATACAAATTATCTTTATCAAATCCAGCAAACATATTTCTATTATAAACATCTGAGTCACGGTTTGCGTCTAATAGTTTAGTCAATGGTGGGTGTTTGGGTTTTACATTAGTTGATTTTCCAGGTGCTCGTTGTACCCTATATTCCTTTGTTCCTTGTGCGTTATAATTACCTTCAATGTATAAAACCGGACAATCTATCCCTTTGCTACGTTGAAACTCAATAAATTCAACATATTCATCTAAACTATCCATTACATACGGGTTCACGCCATCTTTTTTAGGTATATTTTTATTGAAAAGATAATATTTTGAACCTTCTTTTACCAATGATGTTGGACAGGATTTAAACATTTCTTCATTTTCAGTTGCAGTAAATCCTTCTACGGTTTTTGCACCAGTCTTTTTATTATTCGTCATATTTGCTAAAGTAAAATAGTATCCTATAACTATAAATGTTAATAATATAAACATCATCAAAAATGGATTTTCACATCTATTACAACTAGACATTATCGTATATATATGTATATATATTTACATTTATAAAAAATAATATATATTGTTATTTTATAATGGCATTATCATTTTCAATTGATCCAGATACAAATATGAGTAACTTATCAAATAACTTATCAAATAATTTGAGCTCCATCTTTAATTTCAAAAGCCCCGCAAATATGAAACAATATAATAACAATAACAATAACAATAATAATATTGAAGACACAATAAACCTAATGAATACTAATTATGAAAAAGGTGTCCCCATGGCGTTATCTGTTTTCCATCCTATGTGTGGTCATTGTCATAGCATGCGTCCCGCTTGGGAAAATGCTGGAAAACAATTAGAAAACGATTATAAGAAGGAATTAATGATTGGGTTGATACATAAAGATTATGTAAATAAGTTACCAATTAAGCAAGAAAATATACGCGGATATCCTCATATTGTTTTTATATCAAAAAAAGGAGAAACTGAATATAATGGAGAGCGCAATGTAAATGCGTTTAAGGAATGGATTGAACGCAATGCAAATACGGCTGATACTGATATGAATACGAATACGGCTGATACGAATACCAATATTATGAAAAGTATTATTCGTGAAATGAAACAAAAACATATTGGAAGACATAGTACAAAAAAGAATAATTTAGAAAAAAGAGATAAAAAAAAGAGCAAGCGTATTCGGATTAGGGTTCATTCCCCTGCGAAAAACAAAAAGAAAAAGAAAAAGAAAAAGAAAACAAGAAAGAAATCAATAAATAATAATAGCAATTAATTTCCTACATATTTGTAGTAAAAGTATGTAAAAGTATATATGATTTTGACCCAAATATTTTTTTATTTTTTATATTATATATTATATAAAATTGATTTTTATATAATAGAATAACCATTATATAAAATAATATAACAATTGCATTAAACAATGTACGATTATCAATTTCGTTTATTGGATTTTAATGCGTATAACAAATCAGGAAACGACGATGAATGTGATAACGGGGACGATGATGGTGGTTCAGATAGTTCGGAAAACATTGAAAGATTTGAAATACAAATGTATGGCATTAATGAAAAAGGCGAGACCTGCTCAATATATGTTGAAAATTATCGCCCTTTCTTCTTTGTTCGGGTTGGTAATAATTGGAATGAACGCATTAAAAACAGTTTCTTCGATGAAATAAAAAAAAAAGTAGGGAAAAAAATGTCCAATCAAATCATTTCGATGGAATTGGTAGACCGAAAAAAATTATATGGTTTTGATTCTGGTAAAATGCAGAAATTTGTTCAAATTACGTTTGAAAATACGGCTTGCTTTAATAGAGTTAAATATCTATATTATAAAAAATCTCATAAGGGTGACAGTTTATTAACCACTTATTATTTCAGTGGGTATGACACAGAATTGTATGAAGCGCAAATACCACCGTTACTTCGTTTCTTTCATATTCGTAATATAAGTCCTTCTGGATGGGTCGGGTTTAACAAAAGTGAAATCGAAATTGTCGGGTATGATAGTGAATATGATGATGACGGTAATGAAAGTTATGAAACAAATACTACGTGTAATTACGAGTTTATTATTGACTGGAATTATATTTATCCTATAAATGATAAAGAAACGCAAGTCCCCTATAAGATTTGTAGTTTTGATATTGAAGCAAGTAGTAGTCACGGCGATTTTCCAATTCCCATTAAAAATTACAAAAAGTTGGCTAGTAATATTGTTGAATATTTTAGAGATTATGATGTTGAAATGTGTGATGATAGTTTAGAAGTTGAACTTCCAGAAATTATTATGAATGCGTTTGGGTTTAGTGTAAGTATGAAAGAACTAGATTGTATTGATTTCGTTTATCCTAAAAATAAATCAAAAATAACCCAGGAAATGATTGAAAAAAAATTAAAAAAATGGTTAAAAAACAAAATAAGTAGTCTGCGGAAAAAGACGACAGTTGGTCAAGATGATAGAGATGATAGAGATGATAAAGATGATAGTTTTGGATATGGGGAAGGTGACGGTGACGGGCCTGGTGATGGGCCTGGTGATGGGCCTGGTGACGGGGACGGGGACGGGGCAGAAGAGGAGGAAGAAGATAGTAAAAAGAATACTGGTTATGGATGGAATAAAACAAAGGTAAAAACATCCACTATTGACATAAATAAGTTAACTGTATTCGGTGTATTACAAAGCACAACACTTGATTATGACGATAAAGTAAATGCACTAACTGTTTCATTCAATAATTTCCCACCACTTGAAGGCGACAAGGTTACGTTTATTGGTTCTACATTTCTCAAATATGGTAGTAAAGAACCTTACCTAAACCACTGCGTTGTTCTTGACACGTGCGACGAACCAGCTGATATTAAAAATGCAGTAATAGAAACGTGTGATACAGAAAAAGATGTATTATTAAAATGGCGGGATATAATTGTCAAGGAAGACCCTGATATTATAATCGGGTATAATATATTTGGTTTTGATTACGACTTTATGTTTCAACGCGCGCAAGAAAATAATTGTGTAAAACGTTTCTTGAAACTTTCACGTAATAGAGATGATATTTGTGGTAAGTTAGATGAACGTGGGCGAATTAAAAGTATTGAAACAAGCAAGATTGTGATTGCTAGCGGAGAGCATGACCTTACATTTATTAAAATGGGTGGACGTCTACAAATTGACCTTTATAATTATTTCAGGCGCGATTTTAACCTTCCATCTTATAAATTGGATTATGTTTCAAGTCAATTTATTGGGGATAATGTGAAGGAATTAATACATACAGAAGATAATAATACTACGACAATTATTACAAAAAATATGATGGGATTAGATGTTGGCAGTTTTATTCACTTTGAAGAAATAAGTCATAGTAGTGAATTATATAAAGATGGTGCAAAATTCAAAATTAAGTCTATTAATAAAGAAGATAAATCATTTACTATTGCGGGCATTGAACGTGTAGATATGAGTAAAAGTGTTAAATGGGGATTATCAAAGGACGATGTAACCCCACAAGATATATTCCGATTGAGTAAAGAATCATCTGCCGGTAGAGCAACAATTGCAAAATATTGTATTCAGGATTGTAACCTAGTCCATCACCTTATGAACAAGATTGATGTAATTACTGGATTTATTGAAATGTCTACAATTTGCAGTGTACCACTGGACTTCTTAGTTATGCGTGGTCAAGGTATTAAACTAACCAGTTTTATTGCCAAAAAATGTATGGAAAAAAATACGTTGATGCCTGTTATTCAAAAGAATTATAACGATACTGGTTATGAAGGCGCTATTGTTCTCCCACCCAAATGTGATTTATATTTGGACAACCCAGTAGCGTGTGTTGATTACGCATCTTTATATCCATCTTCTATGATTAGTGAAAATTTATCGCACGATAGTAAAGTATGGACGAAAGAATACAATTTAAATGATATTCTTATTAAAACAACTGGTGAAATAGATAAAGATGGCAATTATATTTACGACAACCTAGATGGTTATCAATATGTTGATATTACCTATGACGTATATGATTATTATAGAAAGACCCCTTCTAGCGCTGCCGAAAAAAGGAAAATCGGATATAAAATTTGCAGATGGGCGCAATTCCCGAATGGTCAAAAGGGAATAATGCCTTCTATATTGGAAGAACTTCTAGCTGCTCGTAAGGCAACACGAAAACTTATTCCACAACAACAAGATGATTTTATGAAAAATATTTTGGATAAAAGGCAACTCAGTTATAAAATTACTGCAAATTCACTTTATGGACAATGTGGTGCTAGAACCAGCACATTTTATGAAAAAGATGTTGCTGCTTCTACTACTGCTACTGGGCGTTTATTGCTTACTTATGCCAAACGTGTTGTTGAAGAAGTTTATGGAGACCGGATTTGCAAAACATCCAAACACGGTATTGTTATGAGTAAGGCCGAATATATATATGGGGATAGTGTTGCTAAATATACACCTACCTATATTAAAGTAAATAATCAAATACAAATCGTTGAAATAGAACATTTGGCCGAAGATTATGGAAATAATAATTGGAACAATTTTATAGAAAACGGTAAGCAAGAAAAAGAATACTGTGATATAAATGGCGTTGAAACTTGGACTGAAAGTGGTTGGACAAAATTACATCGGGTTATTAGACATAAATTAGCTCCACATAAAAAAATGGTAAGAATATTAACTCATACAGGTGTAGTTGATGTGACCGACGACCATTCATTGTTATTAGAAGATGGTAACGAAATAAGTCCAAAAGATGTATCTATTGGAACAAAACTATTGCAAAAAACAATGAAACGGGAAAATCATAGCATTAATAATGATAATATGAATGATAATATGAATGATAATATGAATGATAATATGAATGATAATATTGAATTACAAAAAGCGAAAATACTTGGTTTCTTCTTTGGGGACGGTAGTTGTGGTTCATACAAATGTCCGTCGGGACAAAAAAGTTCGTGGGCGTTAAATAATAGCAATATGAAATTAATTGAAAAATATATGGAATTATGTAAAGAATGTTATCCTGAATATAGATGGATGACATATGATACCTTGAAAAGTTCAAAAGTGTATAAAATCTCATTTAGTTGTGATAATTATGGTGAAAAAAAACAGTTTATTGACGAATATAGAACTTTATTATATAGAAATAATTGTAAGATTATTCCCGATTATATTTTAAATGGAAGTATAGACCTCCAAAAATCGTTTTGGGAAGGATTATATGATGCTGATGGAGATAAAGACCCCAAAATATTTGGACGAATTGACCAAAAGAACCAAATATCGGCTGCTCAAATATGTTGGTTAGCAAACAATATTGGTTATAACACTTCTATTAACACACGAACAGATAAACCAAATATATATAGAATTAATACAACAATCAATAAACAAAGAAAATGTGCGCAATCTATTAAAAAAATAGAAAATATTGAGTATAATGATTATGTTTATGATTTAACAACGGATAACCACCATTTCGCAGCAGGCGTTGGCAATATAATTGTTCATAATACGGACAGCGTATTCTTCACATTCAACCTGCAAACTATGGAAGGTGAAGATATACGGGGTAAAAAGGCGTTGGAAATTACGATTGAATTAGCAAAGGAAATGGGAGAACTTGCATCTAAATTCTTGAAAAAACCACACGACCTAGAATATGAAAAAACGTATATGCCATTTTGTCTTCTTTCTAAGAAAAGGTATGTTGGTATGCTTTACCAGGATACAGCTGAAAAATGTTATCAGAATAGTATGGGTATTGTTCTCAAACGCAGAGACAATGCCCCCATTGTAAAAGACATTTATGGGGGTATTATTGATATATTAATGAAAGAGCAAAACATAGATAATGCGATTGAATTTCTTAAAAACGCACTCCAAAATATGATTGACGAAAAAATACCTATGGAAAAGCTGATTATTACTAAATCACTTCGTTCAAATTACAAAAATCCTAAGCAAATTGCTCATAAAGTATTAGCCGACCGTATTGGGAAACGCGACCCGGGTAATAAACCATCATCTGGCGACCGTATTCCATTTGCATACGTTAAGGTTTCAGATAGAAAAGCGTTACAGGGAGATAAGATTGAAATACCTACGTATATATTAGAAAATAAGTTACAAATTGATTATGCCCATTATATTACGAACCAAATTATGAAACCTATACAACAATTGCTTGCGCTTGTTTTGGAAGAGATACCCGAATTTAAAAAAAGCATTACTCGTCGCAACCGAATGAAAAAACAATTTGCTGAATGGAAACGGGAGTTTGGTTTGGTGGAGGATGAACGATATGTAAAAAAAGAAGAAGATTATAGAAGTAAAGAAATTAAAAGTCTATTATTTGATAAGTATATTAATAAGACACTTATCGAAAAGAACGGCATACAATCATATTTTCAAAAAATTATGTAAAATTATGTAAAATTTACACCATAAATTGTTGGTCCAATTCTGGTATCGAACCCTCGTCAAATTTTTTTGGACAATTCACCCGTGTGATGTCAATCGTATATTTTTTATTTGGGTCATCCACATATATAAAATATTCTTTTCGCAGTGAATACGATATATATGTATTATAATGTTCAATCTTGTCTATAATTAAATTCAAAAACCCATTCTTATAACAGGTGATATAATATCTTATTGTTAGTTTGTTTTTGTGTGATATAATATTACCCATTGATTGTATCAATCTAAATTTGCTATCTCTGTATTGAATTTTTTTTATTTGTTTTGACACAACAATACATTGTTCGGAAATATTTGCTAATTCCCCTAATGTAAAAGGCGGTGTTATTGAGACTGATGCTGATGATGTATCGGTTTGTTTTAGATAAAGATATTTCAATAAATAATGACATATACAATCTGATACTCGCCTTATTGGTGATGTAAAATGTGTATATTCTTCACTCCCTACCAAGTCGTGGGATGACACTGTACTCATATAATCTGCTTGAATACCCTGTGTTATAATTGCGTGCAATAACTCATCCCCAGTCATATTAATCGCATCACTACTATTTAATAATTCACTTGCATTACACGTTCGAAATATGCCTGCGTCATTAAAATGAATTTTTAGATAATTACCTACGAATGAGTTTGCAAATATTGCAAATTCGGCAATCATTTGTTTCATACCTTTTTCGGCAGATGAAACATTTTCTAATGTTGGAATGTTATTTGTATATTTAACGATTGAGGTTGATATGTTATTTAATTCTACCCCCTTCGTTCTAGTTCCTCTTTTTTTTACTAATGCTTCACTTATTTTCAGGCTTGTTTTAATTGCAAATATATCTTCACTATGTTCACACGCTTCACTATATTCTAGTGCGTTCTCTTTTTTTAACTTTATTATTGTATATAATAGTTTGACACTACCAATTGGCATATAAGTATCTTTGTGTATTTCTGTTATTACAGATACTGCATTTTTTATATTCCCATATTTATTTACCATCAAACTTGACATTTCCATTATCTCACTTGGCATCATATGAAATGGTTTTCGGTTGGATGGATACCTAGTCACTATTTTATTTTCTATTGATTTCCAAAGGTCTGTATTTATATTTATATACTCGGTTGGGTCTGCAATATGAATTGCTAAATATAATTTACCATTTTCTTCATAAACACTGAATGCGTCATCTGCATCTTCACACCCAGGTGGGTCTACACTGTAACATTCTATATCTGTCATATCTACGCGTTGTTCTACAATAGAATATGTATGCGGTAAACAATTTCCATTTATTAATATTTCATCTTCTTCCACATTTCTCATTAAACCATATAATGGAGATATTTGCTTATCGTAAATTTCTTCATATTTTTCATTATTCATTTGAATATATTATATATTATATATTCATACTAATCATTCAATCAATTTACTTAAAATATCATATTTAGATGCTACTGGTGAGAGTTTATTTAATAATTAATACAAATCACTCCAACAGGGTATTTTACAAAAATATCTCAGAATCGAGTTAGGAACGTGGGTCGAAAAAAAAAAATGCACAGCTTTTTCTTGTGCATTTTTATTTTTAGGCCTGCTCATCTCTCTCTAAAAAAAATCAAAAAAACAGGTCAGATGTAAATGGTGTGATTAAAAAATCCAAAA